>Ga0326727_10002613_pt1 | contig 60511 bp, 60 predicted proteins | sample MB2enrmetagenome_FD_207643 | JGI IMG/M metagenome (GOLD analysis project Ga0326727, IMG submission 207643) | Lab enriched peat soil microbial communities from McLean, Ithaca, NY, United States - MB29MY | ecosystem: Environmental > Terrestrial > Soil > Wetlands > Peat | place: USA: New York...
ATGCCGATCACTTCTGCATGATAAGAACAGCCCAGCGTCGCTTCGCTCCGACGGTGATCGGCATCACTCGGAACAGTGATCGCCATCAGTTCGGAATGAGTGATCGGCTTCGCCGGAATCCGCAGGCAAGCGTGGCACCTACGCCGGGCTGATTCAGAAGATCCAGTACTTGAAGCGCCTTGGCGTCACGGCCGTGGAGTTGATGCCCATCTTTCAATACGATCCGCAGGAAGGAAGTTGCTGGGGCTATATGCCACTCAGCTTCTTCGCTCCTCATCACGCTTATGCCAGCAGTAAGGACCTCTGTAGACAGCACGATGAGTTTCGAGAAATGGTGAAGGCGCTCCATCAGGCCGGAATTGAGGTCCTTCTCGATGTGGTTTATAACCATACGTGCGAAGGCAACGAAAGAGGCCCGATCTATAGCTACAAGGGGATCGACAATAGCACCTACTACATGATTTCTTCCGATCCCTACCACCCCTATGCGGATTTCGCAGGGACGGGCAACACGTTGAACTGCGCGAACCGTTACGTCCGGCGTGTGATTCTCGACAGCATGAGGTACTGGGCCAAAGAGATGCATGTGGATGGCTTCAGGTTTGACACCGCTTCGATCTATAGCAGGAACCCGGATGGCTCCATCAACTTCGACGACCCTCCCATTTTCGGTGCGATCTCCGCGGATCCGGAGCTCTCCCGGCTTCGGCTCATCGCAGAACCCTGGGATGCAGCGGGTGGCTTTGAACTGGGTCGCAGTTTCCCAGGCTTGACATGGTTGCAGTGGAACGGAAGATTTCGGGACGATCTCCGGCGCTTCGTGCGCGGTGATAACGGGATGGTGACCGCACTGATGCAACGCCTATACGGCAGCGACGATCTGTTCCCCGACGATCGGATGAACGCCTATCATCCCTACCAGAGTATCAACTACATCACCTGTCACGATGGGTTCACGATGAACGATCTCGTCTCCTATAACCAGAAGCGGAATGGGGCAAACGGCGAGAGCAATCGCGACGGAATAAACGAGAACTTCAGTTGGAACTGCGGCTGGGAAGGCGACGCGCTGGTGCCGTCTTCCGTTGTGTCGCTGCGGAAACGTCAGATCAAGAACTTCTGCTGCCTGCTGCTGCTCGCTATCGGCACACCGATGCTGCGCGCGGGTGATGAGTTTATGAACTCTCAAAAAGGCAATAACAATCCGTACAACCAGGACAATCGGACGAATTGGTTGGATTGGGAGATGTTGAACAAGAACCAGGATCTCTTCCGGTTCTTTCAGCGAATGATCGCGTTTCGGAAGAGCCACCCAGCCCTGAGCCGGAGCCGCTTCTGGCGCGAAGACATCCATTGGTACGGACCCGGACGAATCGTCGACATGTCGCCCGATTCCCATACTCTCGCCTTTTGCCTGCATGGCCGGTCGCAAGGCGACGATGATCTGTACGTGATGATGAATGGATATTGGCACGGTATCAACTTCGTGATCCAAGAAGGCACTGTTAACCAGTGGAAGCGCGTCGTGGATACCACGGCTGACGGCCCGCTCGATTTTGCGGATCCTCCCGAGTCGCTAGACTCGCTGGATTATCTTGTCGGGCCCCGATCGGTAGTCGTCCTCAGCCGCCCGGCCATTTGATGTTTGGAGCGCTTGGATGTCGTTCTTTTCGGAGCTACGCTGGCAGGACGTCGTAGACTTCCTGGTTCTCAGTGCGGCATTATTCTGGCTGTTGCTCTGGGCCAAGCAGACTCGTGCGCTCCGGTTTGCCTTGATCATTGTGGGCTTTCACGCCTGTGCGCTGTGGGCCGAGCATTTTGACCTCACGATCACCGGATGGGTCTTGGAAGTCGCCAGCCTCGCGGCAATCGGTCTACTGATATTACTGTTCCAAGAGGAGTTACGCCATTCGGTTCTGCGCCTCGACGGTATTCTGCGCCTTCGACTTAGCAAACCGTTAGCCCCGAACAAAGCCGGCGACGCAATAGGGCAGGCTGTCTTTGCAATGGCTCGTGGCCATATTGGATCGCTCATCGTCCTCACGCGCAAGGACGCCATCGCCGACCTGGTCTCCGGTGGCGTGAAGATCGACGCCGAGGTTTCACACGAGTTCCTCGAAGCGATCTTTCAAAAGAACTCTCCCCTCCACGACGGAGCCGTCATCATCAACAACGACCGCATCGAGTATGCGGGCGCAATCCTGCCGTTAACTGAAAGAACGGATATTCCAGCCGAGTATGGAACGCGGCATCGCGCGGCAATGGGCTTGGCTGAGAGGTGCGACGCGCAGGTGCTGGTAGTCTCCGAGGAGCGGGGGGAAGTGGTGCTGATGGAAGGACGCCAGACCGGTCATGTACCGGACATCATGGCTCTCGAGCCAGCTCTTTCAAGTCCTGGCGCTAGCCCCCAAGTTTCCTTTCGATCGAGGCTGGGTGGGTTCTTGTTTAGAAATATAAGATACCGTCTGGCCGCAGTTGGTTTGGCCAGCGTCATTTGGGCGCTCTCATTCGTCAGCGGCGGCATGATCGTCAAGAACGTAGCGGTGCCCATCGAGTTTGTGAACCTGCCATCGGGCCTCCTCATCGCCAATCAGCCATTCGGCAGCGTGCAGGTTCAATTGCGCGGCAATGCATGGCTGATGAATCCCTTGATGTCCAGCCTGACCGTCCGCGTCGACCTTAGCGGTTTGGAACAAGGGCCGCACATGGTCCGGCTCAGCGAGACCGACCTGAGGCTCCCGCCCGGCGTCAAAGCGGAGCATATCACTCCCGGAACCGTTTCGGTCCAATTGGCGCGCCGAGGCGTTCCTTAGGCGCCCGCGGCGGCGCCGCGCGAAATACGCGGCTGCGGGTCACGCGCCATAGAGGTAATCGCGCGTGAGGGGGCGTTCCGCGTGGCGCCCGCGCTTCGCCAGCAGGACTTGGAAAACATCGGTAAATCCATCTTCGAAACTTAAGGCTGACGCACTGATATAGAGCAGCCAGGTCCGATAGGCGGTCTGGCCAATCAAGCGGCGGCAGCGGCCGGCGTTCTGCTGCAATCGCTGCGCCTACGCACGGCAGGTCAGGGCATAGTGAGGGCGAAGGTTCTCAATATCGAGGACTTCGAAGCCAGCCTCGCCCGCTTCGCGCACAACATCCGACAAATGAACAAGATCGCCGCCAGGGAATACCTCGCGCTGTAGAAACAGGGTCTCTGGCCCGTCTTCCACACCCTCAGGCCGGACAATCCCGTGGTTCAAAAACAGGCCGTCGTCTCGGAGTAGAGAATGTATTCGCTTGAAATACCGACCCAGCCGTTGTCTGCCCTCATGCTCGAACATGCCCACCGAAGCGATCTTGTCATACTGCCCTGTCATATCCCTGTAGTCGGCCTGCCGCAACGTAACTCTAGCCTGCAGTCTGCGGGAGTTGATCAAGTCTTGTGTATACCGTGCCTGGCTGGAACTCACGGTGCAGCCGGTCGCTTGTGCTCCGTATCGCTCAGCGCAGTGGATCAACAGGCCACCCCATCCACATCCAACATCCAGGAAGCGCTCGGCCGGTCGTATGTTCAGTTTGCGGCAGATGTGATCGAGCTTTGCCAATTGCGCTTCCTCTAAGGGGACATCGGCGTCCCGGAAATAGGCGCATGAATAAACCATGCGCGAATCGAGGAACTGGGTATAGAACTCGTTGGAGCGGTCGTAGTGAAACTGTACTTGCCTGGCGGTAACACCTCTCGTTCGAGCCCAGGAGACGAGATGGGAGCGGCAGCACCGCACTAAGACCGCCTGCCGCAGCCGGCGCAGGCGTCCTGTTGGCTGGCTCAAGAAGTACCGGATCGCAGATGAAAAGTCGCCATCGATCGAAAACTGCCCGTGTATAAAGGCCATCGCGGCAGAATATGGGTCCAATCGAAGCACTCGCTCCACATCGCAGTGCTTGGAAGCTACAACCGTAAACGCGGCGGGATCGACACGGCGCTGTTCTCGGATGTACGCAAGAGGCTGGGGATGCACCGGGTTTACTTCAGTCACGGGAGACATTTCAGCTCTTCCTTTGCACGGGAGTCGCCACAGCCAGGGTTCCACGGACGCACATGGCGGTCACATTCCAGACAAACATCCAGTGCCTTGTCTGCAAATGATGCAGCGAACCTTGCAGGAACCGGACAACTTGCCGATCGGTTAATCACGTGCAGCACGGGAATCAGTGGAACAGAATATGACACAGAATCCCGAGACCGCCAGCAAATCTCCTCCGATCAAACACAGGTTCTGGATTGTCGCGGGCCTGGTGGCTGCAATGGCCGCTCTCGGAGCGTGGGCTCTGCTGCACCGGCGGGCGGATATCCAATACAGAACCGTGGCCATCGGACGTGGGGACATCGCCGCCTCTGTCTCCGCCACCGGCAACCCGAACGCCGTCGTGACCGTCCAGGTAGGCTCACAGGTGTCCGGCAACATCCTGGCGCTCTACGCGGATTTCAACACCAAGGTGAAGAAGGGCCAGGTGGTGGCGCGTATCGACCCGCAGATCTTCCAGGCCAAAGTGGATCAGGCCCGCGCCACGCTCAACGCCCAGCAGGCCGCCGTGGTCAACGCCGAGGCGCAGATTGCGAAGAGCCGCGCCGACGTGGCCAGCGCCAAGGCCGCTGTGGCGAATGCTCAGGCCAACGTGGTCAAGGCGCAATCCGCCGTGAACGATGCCAAGGCCAAGCTCGACCGCCGGATCGTCCTGGTCGAGCAGGGCATCATGACCAAAGAGGACGGTGAAACGGCCCAGGCAACCTACGACCAGGCGGTGGCGCTGCTGGATGCGGCCAACGCGGAACATGCGGCGACACAGGAGAACGTTAACGCCGCCAACGAGGAGGTGCGGGTCGCCCAGACCCAATCCGATTCGGCCCAGGCCCAGGTGAAGGAGGCGCAGGCCGCGCTGGCGCAGGCCCAGCTCGACCTGGATCACACCTACATCACCGCGCCCGTCGACGGCGTGGTGGTGGCCCGTAACATCGACGTCGGGCAGACCGTCGCCGCCAGCCTGCAGGCCCCCACATTGTTTCAAATCGCGCAAGACCTCACCAAGATGCAGGTGGACACGAATGTCTCCGAGGCCGATATCGCCCGCGTGCGGGTGGGAATGCCAGCCACCTTCACGGTGGACGCCTATCCCGGCCGGATCTTCAAGGGCACCGTCTCCTCTATTCGCGAGGCGCCCATCAACGTGCAGAACGTGGTGACCTATGATGTGGTGATTGCCGTATCGAATCCCGACCTCGAGCTCTTCCCGGGAATGACCGCCAACGTAAAGATCCTCGTGGACGAGCACCCAGACGCGCTCAGGATCCCGAACGCGGCACTGCGCTACCATCCGGCCGAGTCCCCGGCCGGGGCACGCACCGGCGCTTCCTCTTCGCAGGCGGTCTGGATCCTCGATCGGAACAACACGCCGAAGGCGGCGCCCGTGACGCTCGGCCTCACCGACGGGACCTATACCGAAGTCACGGGCGGCGCTCTGAGCCAGGGCGACCGCGCGATCGTGGCCTCCTTCAGGAAGAACCAGCAGGGCGGTTTGGCGGCCGCGCCCTTCGGCGGCGGCGAGACTGGCGGTCGCCGCGGCATGGGATTCTAAGCATGCCGGCCATCATCGAGATTCACGACTTGGTGAAGGACTACCGGCTGGGCGAACTGACCGTGCACGTGCTGAAGGGTATCTCGCTCGAGATTGAGCGCGGCGATTTCGTTGCCATCATGGGTCCCTCCGGCTCCGGAAAATCGACCCTCATGAACATCCTGGGCTGCCTGGATAAGCCGACCTCCGGCGTGTACCGGCTGGATGGCATCAGCGTCGGGGAACTCGGCCGCGACCAGTTGGCCGAGATCCGAAGCCGCAAGATCGGGTTTGTGTTTCAGCAGTTCAACCTGCTGGCGCGCACCAGCGCTCTCGAAAACGTCGAATTGCCGCTGCTCTATACCAGCACGCCCGCCGGCGAGCGGCACGCGCGCGCCGCCGCCGCGCTGGACTCCGTAGGGCTGGCCGGGCGCGAGGAACATCATCCCAGCCAGCTTTCCGGCGGCCAGCAGCAGCGCGTGGCGATCGCGCGGGCTCTGGTGAACGACCCACGCATTATTCTGGCCGACGAGCCGACGGGTGCGGTGGATTCGCGAACCGGCATCGAAATCATGTCCATCTTCCAGCGCTTGAATCGCGAAGCGGGCATCACCATGATCGTGGTGACGCACGACCCCGATATCGCCGGCTACTCCAATCGCAACATTCATCTCCGCGACGGGCGTTTGCAGAAGGACGTGCGCGTCGCCTCTCCACGCGACGCCGCCATGGAACTGCGCACGCTGCCGGCGGAAGAGGAGGAAGAGAATGCGCTGGCGAGTCCGGCTGCGGGAAAGGAAAGGGGGCTTGGAGTGGCATGAAAACCCTGGCAGCCATCCGAATCGCTCTGCGGGCATTGCGCGTGAACCGGTTGCGTTCCGCCCTGACCATGCTGGGCATCGTCATCGGCGTGGCAGCGGTGATCGCCATGGTGGCGGTGGGAGCGGGCGCCACCGCGCGCATCCAACAGCAGATCGAAGCCATCGGCAGCAATCTCATCATGGTGATTCCGGGCAGCATCACCTCCAACGGGATCCGCCTGGGCAGCGGCGCGGTAGTGACCCTTTCCGAGGACGACGCCCGGGCCATCGCAGCCGGTGTCCTTCCGTTTCCGTGGTCGCACCTACCGTGCGCGGAGGCGTCCAGGTAATGAACGGCAACAACAACTGGGCCACCTCGATTCAGGGCACCACGCCGGATTACCTGACGATCCGGAACCAGCCCGTGGCCCAGGGCAACCCGTTCACCGTCGACGACGTGAACTCCGCGGCCAAGGTGGCGCTGCTGGGCCGGACGGTCGCCCAGAACCTGTTTGGCGACGCCGACCCGGTTGGGCAGACTATCCGCATCAAGAATGTGCCCTTCCTGGTGGACGGCGTGCTGAGCGCCAAGGGCCAGTCTCCGACCGGGCAGGACCAGGACGATCTCATCCTTGTCCCCATCTCGACCGCCAAGCGCAATGTCACAGGCGCCAGCCAGGCGAACGCGGGAGCCGTGAGCTCCATCATGGTGCAGGCCGCCGGCTCTGGCGCCATCGACCAGGCGCAGCGCGAGGTGGAGGCGCTGCTGCGCCAACGGCACCGCCTCCAACCGGGCCAGGACGATGACTTCACCATTCGCAACCTGTCGGAAGTCTTCGCTACCCAGGAAAGCTCCGCGCAGGCGATGTCGATCCTGCTTGGCGCGATTGCGTCGGTGTCCCTTATCGTTGGCGGTATCGGCATCATGAACATCATGCTGGTGTCGGTCACGGAGCGGACTCGCGAAATCGGCCTGCGGCTGGCTGTCGGCGCCAAGACGAAGGACATCCTCTCCCAGTTCCTGGTGGAGGCCGTGACGCTCTCGGTCCTTGGTGGGGTAATCGGCATCCTTGTGGGAGTCGGCACTTCGGCACTGATCTCCTATTTCGCCAAGTGGTCGATCCTGGTCAGCCCGACGGCGATCGCGATGGCCTTCGTCTTCTCAGCGCTGGTAGGGATCTTCTTCGGCTACTATCCTGCGCGCAAGGCTGCTCTTCTCGATCCGATCGAAGCATTGAGGGCGGAGTAGGCCATGGTTGGGTCGGTGTTGCTACTGATCCTGAGTGTGGCCGCCAGCCCGGCAGTGGCGCAGCAAAGTCGGGGTTCCGCCGTCTCCTCTCAGTTGCGCGCCATTGCTTCGGCCGGCCAATTGCCGGAACTTCGATGGCCGAATTTCTCCGATCATCGCGAGCACGTGCAGGACTTTTACCAGGCTTCGGGCTACACGCCAGCGTGGAATCGCGCCGGCCAACCGACTCCGCAAGCGCTGGCGATCATAGAGCTGCTGAAGCAGGCGGACAGCCAAGGTATGGACCCTGAGGATTATGATGGCTCGCGATGGGCCAATCGGTTTGCTCGCCTGCAAAAGCCTCATGAAGCTGCCGAGGACGCGATTTTCGATGCGGCGCTTACGGTTTGCCTGATGCGCTACATCTCCGATCTTCACATCGGAAAGATCAATCCGGAACACTTCAAGTTCGGACTCAGCGTCGAAGCCAAGAAGTACGACTTGCCCGCTTTCCTGCGGGAACGGCTGGTCAACGGGGACGTGAAGACGGAGTTGGCGCAGATCGGGCCGCCCTTTGCCGGCTACAGGCGCACCCTGGAAGCGCTGCAACACTACCTGCAATTAGCGCGGGAAGACGATGGTGAGAAGCTTCCGGTTTCAAACAAACCCATCACTCCCGGAAGTCCCTACGATGGCATTCGACGGTTGACGCGCCTGCTGCGCCTGTTGGGCGATCTGCCTGCGAGCACAGCGGTCCCCGGCGATTCCAATTTGTACCAGGGCGCTCTGGTGGATGCGGTCAAGCGCTTCCAGAGCCGCCATGGCCTGAAGCCCGACGGCAGATTGGACATGCAGACTCTGAAAAACTTGAATACGCCGCTGAGCCAGCGTGCCGAACAACTGAGCCTTACGCTGGAGCGCTGGCGCTGGCTTCCCGACCGCTTCACCGAGCCGCCCATCGTCATCAATATCCCCGAGTTCCGCCTGCGGGCCTACGACAGCAGCGGAAACATAGTGCTTACGATGAACGTGATTGTCGGCAAGGCATTCCGGCACAAGACGCCGGTCTTCGAAAAAGACATGAAGTTTGTGGTCTTCCGCCCGTACTGGAATGTGCCGCCTAGCATCCAGCGCTCGGAGATTGTGCCTGCTGTGCAGAAGAACCGCCATTATATTGCCGAGAAAGGATTCGAGGTCGTCACGCCAGGGGGACAGCCCGTCACCTCGGGCGCCATCACAAATGAAGTGCTGGCACAATTGCGATCCGGGAAACTAGAGGTGCGCCAGAAACCGGGCGCAAACAATGCGCTGGGCCTGGTGAAACTGATGTTTCCCAACGAGCACAACGTTTACCTGCACGGTACGCCGGAGCCGGAATTGTTCGCGCAGACGCGCCGGGATTTCAGCCACGGCTGCATTCGGGTGGAGAAGCCGGCGGAGCTGGCGGCGTGGGTGTTGCGCGATAAGCCCGATTGGAGCCTGGAACGAGTGCGGGCGGCCATGACGAGTGGCAGGGACAATGTGCAAATCAACCTTACAAACCCAGTCCCGGTGCTGATCCTGTACGGCACTGCGGTGATCGATCCGGACGGTCAGGTGCACCTCTTCGACGACATTTACGGCTATGACGATGAACTCAAAGAGGCGCTCGCCAAGGGCTATCCGTATCCAGAGTAATTACCAGCGGCGTACGCGTCCCACGTCCACGTGGACGAAGTTGGAATCGCGATAGTAACCAACTCCTCCGCGCTGCAGGCGCAGCGCGGCATCCCGCAATGCCGAGGTGGGAATCCCCGGCAAGCGGATATCGATGGCTTCCGCCTGCATATGAAGGCTGTGCAGAGCCACGCCGGTATGCGCGTTGCGGGTGCGCAGGAATTCGTTGCTCCATGGCGTACGGTATCCACAGACAACGTCTATCTCGCCGCCGGAATCGTTCAAGGATGCGGTCAGGTCGTAGAGCAGGTCGAACAGGCGGAGATCGAAATGACGGACCTCTCCCGTGCGATGGTCGCGGAGATAGTGGTCGAGCTGGGCCAACGCTTCCGGTAAGTAATTGTCGCCGCGCCGATATACGATATCGAGCCGCTCGTTGGTGTGGGTGTGATAAAAGCGAAGCCGGTACTCGCGCGGGGAGGAAGTGGCAGGTTGCCCAACCGGCACGACCAGCAATAGCGCCATGAGCCACCAGGTACAGTGGCGGATTCCCGATCTCATCTTTGCGCTATTATAGCGCCGTTCCTACGGGACCGAACCCTATTTGCCAATCTTCACGCCGATGACTTCCCCGGAGACGATCAACTCCACGCGGCGGTTCTTCTGGCGCCCCGAGGGGGTATCATTGCTGGCGACCGGCATGGCTTCCCCAAAACCTTGCGCCGTGACAGCATCGCTGGCCAGTCCCCGCCCGACCAGGTATTCACGAACCGTGGAGGCTCGCTGTTCCGAGAGCCGCTGGTTGAATTCATCGCTGCCAGTATTGTCCGTATATCCGTCCACCTCGAGGTGCAGTCCCGGATGCGCCAACACGATTCCGGAAAGCTTAGCGAGTTGCTCACGCGAGATGGGACGCAGATCGTACTTGCCGGTATCGAAGAGAACATCGGCCATCGTGATGACAAGGCCGCGCGGTGTGTCGCGAGTTTCCAGAATGCGATTGAACTGATCGAGCAACTGGGCGCGCAATTCTTCGGCGGCCCGGCGAGCCCGCTCCGCGTCTGCCTTGGCAGCCTCCTCCTTCGCTCGCAAAGCCTCGGCCGCGGCTTTGGCCTTGGCATCCGCGATTTCCGCTTCCGCCTTCATGTGCGCTTCCCGGGCGGCGGCCAATTCAGCTTGCCGGGCGGCCTCCTCATCGGCCCTTCGTTTCGCCTCCGCAGCCTCTTCCTTCATGCGTGCTTCGTTCGCGGCGGCCTCAGCTCTTACTCGGGCTTCCTTGTCGGCGGCTATTCTCGTGGCCTCGGCTGCCTCCGCCGCCGCCTTTTCCTCCGCTTGAGCCTTGGCTGCCGCGGCCGCGGCGGCGCGCTCCGCCGTTATGCGCTGCTGTTCCTGCCTCTCCGCAGTCAGCGCGCGCGTCCTCGGAGAATTGCGCCGTCTGCCGTGCCAGGGAGATGATTTCCTTTCTATTCGCTTTTCGGGCCAGGGCATTCTCCGCCATCTTCAGCCCGCCTTCGGCCTTCGAAAGGACGTCTGGCGCGTACGTTTCGGCTCCTCGCGATCTGGCAATCTCGACCGAATTGCGGGCCTCGTACATTTCGAGCGGAACCTTCTTGAGATCCAGCGACAACGCCAGGGGATTTCCCAGCTTCTGGTACTGGCTGCGCCTCATCAATCGATAGTTATCGACGACGTAAATCCTTCCCTTCGTGTTTTTGCGCAGCGCGTTCTCGAGGATCACCATTTCGCTCGGCTGCCGCACAGCGGAATAAGGCTCCGCTGTAATGAACAGCGAGAAGCTCTGCAGTTGCGTCGTGGCCTTGAGCCGGCCCTCTCCGTTGTTATCGAACAGGACTTCGCCCAGATTGACCGCGTGGCCTTCCGGCGATGCCGCCCATAGCACGTACGTGAGGAATTCGGTGCCCAAACGCGTGGGAGGCCTCAAACCGTGAATCTCTGCTTCCACCATGGTCACGGCGGGTCTGGCATCGATTTTCGCCTGACCATCCGCTTCGGCGATCAGCCCCGTGCTCTTAAGGTCGACCATCGTGGACCCGCCTCCCACCTGGTAGCCAATCGCCTTGATGGATCTGCCGGTGAGGCTTGAAGCGGGTACCGGCGGGCCCTCGGCCCCAATGATGGTGGCTGATAAGCAGACTGCGACGACCGCGAGCAGCGGTTTGATCTGCGCCTTCCGGCTCAGACGTTTCATGATTCCTCCATTCGTATTCGCGATGATAGGAACTACTTTTCGATGCGCAAATTATTGGTGACCGAGAACACGCCGTGGACTCCGTTAGCGCGAATCCCCACCAGATTCTTGTCGGCTTCGCGATTCACAACGCCCTCCAGCGTGACATTGCCGTTCTTGACGACGATGCGGATGGGCTTGATCACGGACATCGCCATTGCCGCCGCGAGCATCGCGTCAGAAACACGTTACGAACTGCCATAGGTCCTCCAGTAATCTCCGAGGTTGCTGTGTTACGTTGCGGCCAGTCCGTGACTCTTTCCGATTCGGACCTCGCCTATGAGCTTGCGCAGTTCGATCCAGAATGTACCGGCAAGCGCCGCTCCCACAGCAAGGGCCCACTGCCCCGGGCTCAAGGACGTCACCTTGATCAGTCGCTGCGGAGCTGGGACAAGTGTGGCGACCAATAACAGAGCGGCCGTTGCCATGGCCCAAACCACCATTACCCAGTTGGTGAAGAATCCCACCCGGAACAGCGGCTCCCGCTCGGTGCGCAGATTCAATGCCAGGAAAACATGGCCCAACAGCCACGTGGCGAACGCCATCGTCTGTGCTGGGATCAGGCCCGCGCCACTGTGCCAAGTGGCCAGATAGACGCCGCAGACCGCCGCAAAGAGGCCGGCCGCGGAGGCGAAAATGCTCCGCACCATGGAGTGATCGAGGAATTTCGCTTTCGGATCGCGGGGGGGACGGCGCATCAACCCCGTTTCCGCGGGCTCCGCCACGAACGCGGCTGAGGCTGCCAGATCCATAAAGAGCTCCATCAGAATGATCTGGATTGGCGCGAACGGCACGGGCACCCCGAGTAACACAGGCACCAGCGCGATTGAAATAAGGGCCGCCTTGCAGGCCAGGTAGTAGCGCACGCCCTTTTGCAAATTGTCGAATGAGACGCGGCCTTCCTCAACGGCATGGACAATCGTGGCAAAATTGTCGTCAGGCAGAACCATGTCGGCCGCTTCGCGGGCCACATCGGTTCCCGTCTGGCCCATGGCGATCCCCACATCGGCCGCGGCCAGTGCCGGCGCATCGTTTATGCCATCACCGGTGGCTGCGACAATTTCGCCGCGCCCCTGCAAAGCTCGGACGATGCGCAGCTTCTGCTCCGGCGTCGTGCGCGCATAAATGGAGACATCCGCGACGCTTCGCTTCAATGCTTCATCCGGCATCGCATCCAGTTCCGCCCCGGTCAGCAGACGCCCGCCACCATCGAGGCCTATTTGAGCCGCGATGGCCTTGGCGGTCAACGGATGATCACCCGTGATCATGAGGGGACGGATGCCGGCCGTGAGACAAGCCGCGATGGCTTGGCGCACATCGGCACGCGGCGGATCCGAAAATGCCACCAGCCCGACGAACGTCAGATCGGACTCGGCCTGATTTTGGGATAACACGGAGTCTTGAACCCTCTTTTCGGCAAACGCCACTACGCGCAAGCCTTCGTTCGCCATTTGCGCCGCGGACGCCAGCGCAGTCTGGCGATCCGCTTCCGAAAGCAGTCGTGGACCGGCAGCGTTCCATCGCGACCTGCAAAGCGGTAGCACTGCCTCGGGAGCACCCTTCGCCGCGACCCAAAGCTCGCCCTCGCGCTCGTAGACGACAGACATCCGTTTCCGGGCATTGTCGAAGGTAAAGTCGTTCCGCAGGCGATAGTGCCGCCTCAATGCCGCGACGTCAATGGCCGCCTCCTGCGCCGACCGCAATAGCGCGGTTTCCAGCGGATCGCCCCGGCCACTTCCGAAAGCATCGTTGCAGAGGACGCCAGTTTCCAGGATTTCGCGCCGCAAATCTTCGGGGTCTACGCGGCTCACCTCTATGCGATTCTCGGTCAGAGTCCCGGTTTTGTCGGTGGCGATCACGGTAACCGCGCCAAGTGTTTCAACCGCCTGCAGCCGCTTTACAATCGCGTGCCGCTTCGATAAGCGATACCCGCCCAGCGCCAGGACCATCGTGATAATGATGGGCAACTCTTCGGGAATCACCGAGAATGCAAGCGCCAAACCGGTCAGAATCATCTGTCGAAGCGGCTGCCTGCCGAACCCCCAACCAAGCAGAGGAATCAGCACGCTGAAGCCAATCGCCAGCCACGCAAGCGATTGAGACAGCTCTTTCATGGCCTTTTGGAGCGGCGTGCGAGGCGCCTCGGCCTCACGCGCCAATCGGGCCACGCGTCCGACTTCCGTGTTCATGCCGATAGCGACAACCACAGCCGCGCCTCGCCCGCGCACTGCCATGGTGCCGGCGAAGACCAGGTTGCGGCGTTCGGACAGGGGCGTCGCTTCCGGCAGGATCACATCCGACAACTTCTCGGCGGCGACCGATTCGCCGGTCAAAGCCGATTCGTCGACCGCCAGACCATATGATTCGGTCAGCCTGGCGTCGGCTGGGATGCGCCGTCCGGCCTCGATCGCGATCACGTCGCCGGGAACGATTTGATCCGCTGGAATCTCCCGATGTTGGCCGCCGCGAATGACCGGGCTGGTCGGCTCGGAAAGTTTGATGAGGGCGCCAATCGCCTGCTTGGCGCGCCGTTCGTTGAGCACTTCGGCTGCTACCAACGCCAGAATGACGGCGAAGATCGTCAGCGTGTCCTCCAGTTGCCCCCAGATTCCATATAAGACACCGGTGATCAGCAACAGCACGATCATCGGTTCGCGGATCTCCTCCAGGAAGATGTCCCAGACCGTTTCCTGCTTCTGCGTGGACAGGCGGTTCGGGCCGAATACCAGGAATCGATTGTGCGCTACTTCGTCGTTCAAGCCAGATGCAGGGTCGACGCCCAAGCGGGCGCTAATCGCATCAGCCGACAGGGCATGCCAGTAATCCTCCGATGAAGCTCTCGGTACAGTCTGCGTGTGTGAATCGGCCCCCATTTAAGCTCCTAGTAAAGCTACTGAGCAAAGTGGATCGATTGAACCATCTGCTCAAATGTGAGATGGAAGTCGTTCCAACGCGACTCCGGTGAGATAAACACCAGGTGGAACAGACCTTCGGGCCGTGCCACCGTGACCAGCATATCTATCTCGGTCCCGCCGAACGGGGAGTCGCTGGTAAGTTGTGTGATCAGAGCCTCCTGCTTCCCCGCCTCGGCGCGTTTCTGGTTCCCCATTTGGCGTAAGCCTGGGTCTTCCGCGCGCAAGCGTTGTATCAGATCGTCGGTGGCATCGCTCAAAGACGATCGGCTTGGGTCCGCAAAGAAACAACTAAGAAGCGAGCCCAATCCGATCATCGGATCGCCGGTAAAACCAAGGACTATTCCATCGTCTGGGGCCAGCGCGAGTAGGGCCGATTCCTCGTCGCCGTGAACGTGCCAGGTGGATGGGTAGTCGATCGAGAATTGCGGCGTGCTCAACTTCTTATATCCTGAGGCCTTGGAATCCTGGACACCTATATGCTCCGGCCGCAGATCCGGCGGAGGCGGGAGCTTGGCGATGGCGACTTTCGCATTGTCGAACTCGCGATTGTCCGACGTGTAAACTCGATGCGGCAAGGTCCGCGCCTCTGCCTGGACAGCCTCGACGCGATTGCCCGGACTGGGGTGATCGGAAAGGAACTCGGGCACTCCCGGGCCCCCATGAGCCTCAAGCTTATCGAAGAACCGGGCGAGCGCCACCGGATCGTATCCGGCCTCGGCCATGATGTGCGTGCCAAGTGCGTCTGCTTCGCTTTCGTCCTCTCGCGAGTTCTTGAGAAAAACCCCATTGAGTCCGAGGCCCAATCCGACGTTGATGAGACGCCCGAGCAGAGTCAGGCTGTTTAACGCTCCAACGATTAGGGCGGGGCGCGCGATGACGTTCGCTTTGGATGCTCGCTCGGTGCCGTGCCTCAACACAACGTGCGAGATTTCATGCGCCAACACACCAGCCAGCTCCGCTTCACTGTCCGACGCCTTCATCAGACCAATGAAGACGAAGGTCGGCCCGCCGGGTAGCGCAAACGCATTAACCTCTTTGTAATTCAGAAGCGTAAAACTGAACGGAAATGCGGAACTTGAAGCGGTTGGCGTCTTTGCGAGACGCTCCCCGACCTCTTTGATGTAAGCCTGCAAGTCCCGGCTCTGTACCGGTTGATATCGTTGTCGAATCATCGAAGCCGCTTGCTTGCCGACCTCGATGTCCTGTTGCTTCGAGTATAGATTGAAGCCGGGCTTGAGTGGATCTCCCGGATTGCGTGCCAGCCCCACACTCGCGGCGCCGGCCAGGAGAATCGATATCATCACTGTCTTTGGCGGCGATTGCCGCATGTCGCACCTCCAGGTCTTCCTGAATCGCATCACAGCAGTTCAGATACCGCAGCTCCAGGGTCAATCGATGCGGCAGAGATGGGCCGCGGCGCTTGGTCTTAGTCCTGCCAGGTGACCAAATATTGGACACTGAGTCGAGAACCAAGCGAGCGCTATGTATCAGGGCCAGACACTATCGTTGGCGGAGAATACTCCACTTGCAGCAGTTTGGACGCCTTTGCGGCAGAAGCGGGCATTTGGCCGGCGATTTGCTACATAGAAGCGCGAAGGAGCACTTTATGACTTGCAAAACTCAGGAACTGAAAGATAGCATCACTACAAACTGTGAAGCCCGAAAGAAGGCCTTCCATGACGCGGCGGCGAAGACGCAGAGCCAAATCGACGTGGCCACCGGGAAGATCGACAAACTTCGCGCCGATCTGAAAACACAGACCGCCGAGGCTAAGGTCAGTACCATGGCTCGTATCGAAGACGTGAGTAAGGAGCTCGATGCGGCGCGCAAAGAGCAACAGGCGATGATCGAGGCGCACCTGAAGGCACTCCACACTGATGTCGAGGCCATCGACGCGGCGCTGAAGCAGGCAACCGCGGCCGGAAAGACAGCCGTGGAAGCGGAGGCCAAAACTGTCCGCGAAGAATATGCCTCTGCACGGAGCGCCCTGACCGCGAGTTTTGAGGCGGAACTCGCCGAATGGAAGGCCCGCATCGGCGGCGCGGTTGTTGCAGCAGCCGAGAAGAAGACAGACGCCAAGGCCGCCATTCAGGCCAAACTCGCGGATCTGCACGCCAAACAGGCGGATGCCCAGAAGAAACTGCACGCTTTGAAACTGGCGGACGCGGCGGCTTTCGACGAGCTGTGCCACGGAGTGCGAACGGCCATCGCCGAAGTCAAGACCGCGTTGCAGCATGCCCACAAGGACATTGCCGCTGCTCTGTAGAGGCGACCTCCCATGGAAAAGATGCTCGTGGTGGTCTTCGATAACGAATCGAAGGCCCTTGATGGCTTACAAGCCCTCTCGAAGTTGGATTCTGAGGGCTACATCTCCATCTACGCGGAGCAAATTGTCGCGAAGGAACCTGGCGGCGCCGTGCGGCTGATCGACAATCCCGACATGTCAAGCTTCCCAATTATCGGCGGCGCCGCCGCGTTGGGCGCCCTCGTCGGACTCCTCGGTGGGCCGGTCGGCGTGCTTGTGGGCGCCACGGCGGGAGCAGTCATCGGTACCATCACCGATAGGGAAGAGTTTGGAGTGACTGACGAGTTCATCGACGATGTCACGACAACCCTGACCCAAGGCAAGGCCGCTCTGGTTGCCGAGATCTCCGAAGAGCGTGTGACACTTGTGGACGCCCGGATGGAAGAACTTGGAGGCGTGGTGTTCCGGCGGGCCCGAAATCTCGTGCAGGAGACTCAGGAAGACCGCGATGCGGCCGCACACCGGGCCGAGATGGAAGAACTCAAGGCGGAGCGGGCGCAGGCGAGGGTGGACCGGCTGGGAAAGATCGACGCCAGGATCGACCATCTGCGCGCAAAGCTGGAAGCCGCGATTGAGCGCAAGCGCGTCAAAATGCAAAAGCGCCAGCAACAGCGGGAAGCCAAAATCCAGGCCCTGCAAACGAGGGCCGATCAGTCGGAAGGAGCCGTCCGCGAACGTCGGGAAGCTCGAATCGCCGATCTCCGGCGCGATTATGCGGAGATGGCGGCCGAGCGTTAGCACCAGGTAAGGCGCGGCAAGCAGGGCCATCGCGCGACAAACGATGCTTGCCGCGCTCAGATGCGGGAGTTGATTTACCATGAACGAACCGGAATCCTCACCAGGAAAGCACGACCGCGACGATGAAAGGAAGCGCCGGGAGGAAGGTCGGCGTCAGTTTCATTACGGCATCAGCTACTTGATCACGAGCCTGATTGTCTTGTGGCTGTTCCAGCTTCTCATCTTCAGTCCTCTGACCAAGGGGCCGGAGATTCCTTACAACGAATTCAAGACAAAGCTGGCTGGTGCCCAAATCGTAGATGTAACCGTCGGCGAAAGGGGAATTGTTGGCGAGATGAAGAATCCCAAACCGGATGGAACTCCTCCGGTCGTCCCGTTCACTACCGCACCCGCGCCTGCCGGCGACCCCAAATTGATTGAAGAGTTACAAAACGCAAGGATACCTTACCGCTTCGAGCGCCCACCGAACCCCCTGGGTGGCATTTTGCTGTCGTACCTTCTGCCGCTCGCGCTACTCGGTGGTTTCTGGTACATGGCCTACCGGCGAGCGGGCGGAGCCGCCGGCGGGCTGGGCGGCATCTTTGGGGTTGGCAAAAGCAAAGCGATCGAGGTCAAGCCCGAGGATGTTACGGTCACATACAAAGATGTGGGCGGGGCGGATGAAGCCATCGCTGAGCTCCAGGAGATCATTCAGTTTTTGAAGGCGCCAGAGCAATTCGCTCAACTCGGCGGGCATATTCCCAAGGGCGTGTTGATCGTCGGGCCCCCGGGCACCGGCAAGACGCTGCTGGCCAAGGCAACGGCCGGCGAGGCCCAGGTCGGGTTCTTCGAAACCAGCGGCTCCGAGTTTGTCGAAATGTTCGTTGGCGTGGGCGCCGCACGCGTGCGCGATCTGTTCGAGCAGGCGCGCAAGGTGGCTCCTGCCATCGTTTTCATCGATGAGATCGATGCCATTGGTCAGAGCCGGGGAGGCGTGATGCGCCTGGGCAGCAATGACGAGCGGGAACAGACCCTCAATCAATTGCTGGCGGAGATTGACGGCTTCAAAACCGACACCAGCGCCCCGGTGATTATCATGGCTGCCACCAACCGTCCGGAAGTGCTCGACCCGGCGCTTCTGCGCGCGGGCCGCTTCGATCGCCAGATCGCCATCGGCAATCCGGATCTCGTTGGCCGAACGCAAATCCTGCGGATTCATAGCAAGAATGTAAAGCTGGCGGCAGACTTTGATTGGGAGCGGGCCGCCCGGATGACAGCCGGCTTCAGCGGCGCCGATCTGGCGAATGCCATGAATGAGGCGGCATTACTCGCTGCCCGGCACAAGGCCGCGTCAGTCGCGTTGAATGATTTCGAGGCTGCTATCGAACGGGTGATTGCGGGTTCCGAGAAAAAGAGCCGGGTGATGAACGAGCAGGAACGAACTACGGTCGCTTACCACGAGTCTGGCCACGCGCTGGTGGCTGAACTGGTGCCGCATGGTGAACCGGTCGGCAAGATCAGCATCGTTCCACACAGCCGTGGCGCCTTGGGCTACACCATGCAAATGCCAACCGAAGACCGCTATCTGCTCTCGATCGACGAGCTGAAGGACAGGATCGCCGTCATGTTGGGCGGGCGTGCCGGCGAAATGGTGGAGTTCGGGACCATCAGCACCGGGGCCAGTGACGACATTCAGCGGGCGACCGAGCTGGCCCGCCGTATGGTCACAGAATTTGGCATGAGTGAAAAGCTCGGCTCCGTGCGCTACGCAGGTCAGCAACTCCAATATCTGGAGGGTTCGGTCGAGGACAATAGCCAGATCAGTCCGGAGACTCGTCAGGTGATTGACGGGGAAGTCCAGCGTCTCGTGACCGAACAGTACGAGCGTGCTCAGGCACTGCTGAGAAACCACCATGCGGCCCTTAAGACATTGGCCCAGGAGCTGCTGAAGCAAGAGACGGTAAGCGGCAGTGTCGTGAAGAAGGCACTGGAAAATGGTCCGAGCCCCGATCAATAACGGAACATTGCCGCAAGTGGACCGAGGGGACCCATCGCGGCTGCGGGCAACATGAATACTTCGGCGCCGTGGTGGATGCTGAGGACTGCCACCGCGTTCACCAGGGTCTCTTGGCTGTCGGATTCGAGCCCCTCCGGCGCGACTCCAAACTCTGCGTCTTCCCCTAGAATGAGCTTCGCCACGCGGCCTTCCTCGGCAGCCTTCAGAACTATGTGAATGTCGGATGAAGTCCTTTCCGTGCGGGACATTTCACGCAGTTGGTGGAGTTGATTCTCCGCTTTCTGTTGGGCCTGAAGGCTTGCCAGCTTGCGTGCCAGGCTAGCGATCTCCCGCAGACTCAGCGAATGGAGGTCCCCCTCAAGGAAGCCTTCCATCAAGGACGGATATACTGCCGCCCGCCGGTAGATAGCCACTTCGTAGCCGACCCCCGAAAGCAGCAGCGGCTGTGCCCCGAGGGCTTTGGACAGCCCTCGATCCACGAGCCTGAAGAATTCATGCAAGCGTTCATGTGCCTTCTCCCGCTCCGAGCCCGTGCCAAAAACGACTGCCGACTGGGCGCCGCTGAGCTGGCCGGCTCCGGACCGGTCACGAAGCACGTGGTCCGGGGCATCGAAAGCGCCGGCCGCTTCGGCGCTCTTAGGCACCGCGTCCGGAAGCTGCACTTCTTCGCACCCGCCGCCGATGTAATGCAGCAGACGAAGATGTTTCTCATTTAGTCCGAGAATGTAAAACTCCCGATCGGCACCCAGTTGGCTAAGAAACGGCAAGATATGACAATACGGTCCAACCACGGTACGGAAAGCTACCGGCCCGGGCAGATCGAACCGGCGGAGCACGCCAGGCGAGCGGAAGATGACCATGTCCCGGCCACTTGCGCTCATCTCGTGGTTCTTCGCCAAGTCGCGGATGGGCGCCACCAGTCCCCCTCCATCCTCAGGCAAGTCTTGTTCGCGCAGTAGTTGGTGAGCTATCTGCATTGCAGCTTTGAGATGAGTCGAATATGGCACTGCCTGCGCGCCATGATGAAATGCCGGCAGGGTGATCGTGATGCAGGGGCCTGGTGAGGCGCAGAGCGATTTCAAATCCTTCCAATAGAGCATACTCGAGGTCATTCTTCTTTCCGGCGTCATATGCGCTCCCCATCAGGTTCAACCTCCGTTTCGCGATCCTGCGGCAACGACGTGGATCGCACCCCGGTGCGAGTTTCCCGCTGCCAATCCCAATGGGTCTTTGGCAAAATGGCGCTCGCTTCGTCGCGAGCCACCTGGCCCGTCGGCGATTTCTTCACGGGCGTGGTCAGTACGACCTCCGCTTTAACTTGAGGAACGCCAGCACCCGCCAGAGTCCGGTACTCCACAGGCAGACAGATGCTCGCAATGAGAACGAGGAATGCAACTTGCGACAAGAGGGGAAGCCAACCTAACGACTTGGTCATATACTCCGCCTTTAAATGAAACATGCTCACTGCCGATTCCCTGCAATCGTACTGCCCCAAATTGGGTTATTGAAGCGATGAGCCGCGGTTCCGGTTGAACAAGTTCCGGCCAAGAGTGTCCAGGATTCAGACAGGAGGCCGGGTGAGGAAACTCGCTAACAGCCCGGGTATCGTCACTTGAAGGCCTTGATCAACGCCTCAAACTGCGTGTGAGGTGATTTGGCGTATGGCGTTACGGGCGGGACCTGGCGATCGACGCCCAGCAACTCGTAGACTGCCATTTGGGCCGCTCGTACGGAATACTCCACCGTAAAGACGCAATCGTCCGGAACTTCGACGAACTGGCTCACGAACGCCAGATTCCTCGAGCCGCGAGGCACCGGCAGGGGCCGATCGCTACGCACGCGGGGCATGAACATGCTGGTGATGTAGGGCATTCTGCAAGGAATGCAGTTGGCCGATTCGACGGTTTCCCGATCGAATCGCAAGTGACCGCAGAGTTCCCGCAGAATCTCGGCTCCGTTGCACTCGGCCATCGGTTTCGGAACGAAATTGCCGACCCGGTCCGGAAACAGCGCGTATCCCCAGAATACCTGCACATCCGCGGGTTGGTTCGGGAAGTGAGGTTGATAGGCCAGCACAATGGACATCAGCCAATTGGAATCTTTGAACGTCACCAGGCCGCCGGTGCCCGGCTGATTTCCGCTGAATTGAATCATCTGATTGAAGAAGGCCGGGGTCTTCAGCGTGACCGTGAACGACTCCCAGTATGACTGCGCGATGCAACTGTTGAACGCCGCGGGATTGCCAAACTGCGGCCGGCCCTCCGCCAGCTTTTCCCATAGGGTCCAGCCGCCGCTATCGGCTTTGGTCAGATTTGCGGGCGCGCTCGTCATCGAGCCCAGGCTGGAGGCATCGGTCATGGAGCCGTTTTGCATGAAGACGAAGTCACCGTCATTGACGGCAATCACTTCGCTTTTCCCGTGCAGCAGGCAATGAATGCCGGTTACGACGAACTTGCCGTCTTCGGCCTTGTGATCGAGGTCTGTGACCTTGCAATCCGGGACCAACCGGACGCCTTGGGCTGCGAGCCAGGTCTGCAAGGGCAGAACCATGGAGTCGTACTGGTTGTAAATGGTTCGCTTCACGCCCGCCAGAGTTTCGATGCGCGAGAACTCCAGCACGAAGCGGAGCAGATAACGCTTGAACTCGGTGGCGCTGTGCCATGGCTGGAAGGCAAATGTGGTGGACCACATGTACCAGAATTCAGTTTCGAAGAACCTGGGCGAAAGCCAGTCGGTGATGCGGCTTGCGCCCAGAGTATCTTCATCGGCCTGGCTGAGTTTCAACAGTTCCATGCGATCCTCGATGGAGAACCCCATCGAAGCCACCGGAACCTTCGCGCGGCGTCTGTCAACCAGCCTCGCCATCGCGTGCGATTTGTGCTTCTGATTGAACTCCACGGTTTCGTCGAATACCGTCTTGCCGGGGTGGTTCAATGAGGGAATCGATTTGAAAAGATCCCAGGTGCATTCATAGTTGTCGGTTGTCAACATGCGTCCGCCGCGCATGGAATAGCCGGTCGCCGGGTCCCCGGCGCCGTCCAGACTTCCGCCCATCACGGGCGCCGCTTCCAGGATCGAGATATTCCCGCCGGGCACGCTGCCATCGCGGATCATGAAGGCGGCTGCGGCCAGGGATCCGATGCCGCCGCCGACGAGATAGGCCTTTGGTTTCGTCATACGTGGACTTCTGTGAGCAGATTTGGGACCAAAGCAGGATGTTCACTCCAGCTCTATTGCTCGAGGTGTGCTGCCGACACCTGAACGAATTCGTCGAACGCTTTTCCGTATCGAGCCTCGTCCAGGACCTCCGTGACGAGCCGGCGGCAGAACTTCCCGTATCCTTCGCAGACAAACGGGCTCTCATGAAGCCCAAGATCGAACTCTACAACTCGAATCCCGGTATCGCGCCGCAAACCCTGCAGCGAATTCAGCATGGAGCCGGCGGGAGCCACATGGTCGTTGCGATTCGCGATGCCGAGGATGCGGGCGCCAATCTGCCGGAGCCGGTGCTCTAGAAGGGAGATGTCCGCTTTCGGCCCGGATAGCGCACGGATCCATTTCCCTTCGCCGTGATATTCGAACCAGTGTCGCATCCGTGCCCCAGGCAGGCTGTCGATGTGTCGAACATACAGTTTGCTTAGCGCGGTGTCGGCGGCCGAATCGAGAATCAGCGGCGAACGGAGGTTCAGGTCCCGGCTCGGCACGCTCGAACCGAAAATAACGGCGCGACTCGTGGTGAACAATCCTTCCGGGTCCTCCAGCAGAAGAATCAGGCTAAGGAGTCGTAAATAAATAAGCTTTACAACTGAGATTAGTTGCGGGGATGGATCATGTAGTTCCATTCGCCGTGGAAGTTGTTGGGCTTCAGATTGACATGGGCGAACTCTTCATCTGTGACCCTTCGCCCGATGGGGTACTTTCGGTGATCCAGCCGGCAGGTCACTGTCAAGCCCTTGGCCGTCGTCGTTGCTGCGATCAGCCGCACCACCGTCTCGTAATCGCGCAGCGGCTCGCCTCGCCAGTTGGACGAGATGAAAGAGAACAACCGGTGCTCCACCTTGTTCCATTTGCTCGTGCCCGGCGGGAAATGGCAGACCGCCAGCGTCAGCCCCGTCTGGTCGGCTAGGCCCTGCAACTCCCATTTCCACAGCCGCAGGCGCCAGCCGTTGCTACCGCCGCCATCGGCGGTGATCAGCAACTGCCGCACGCGCGGATACAGGCGGCGGCCCTCGGCGCGCCACCAGCCGCGGATCGAAGCCACCGCGAACGCGCCCGTGTCGTGGTCCGTGCCCACGTTGACGAAGCCGGCGTTGCGCCCCAGGTCGTAGATCCCGTAGGGATAGGCGCGGGGCACCTCGGGGCCGGGAAAATCATGGCCGTTGACCTTGTCCGCCGTCCCCGTTTGGCGCCACTGGCGGCCCTGGTTCTGGTAGTTGCCGATCAATTCCTTCTTCTTCGTGTCCACGGAAATGACGGGCTCGCCCGCCCGCAAAGCGTGTTTGACGGCGCGGTTGATATGCCGGAACTGCGCGTCGCGATCGGGATGATCGCCCCCTTCCTCGGTCTTGCGGTTGCCCTGCAGGCTGTAACCGTCCTCCCGCAGGAGTTGGGTGACTTTGGTGTGGCTGACCGGGTGGCGCCGGGCCGTCAGCTCCGCCGCCAGCGTGCGGGCGCTCTTGCAGGTCCAGCGCAGGGGCGACTGCGGGTCGCCGCGCGCCGTCGGCTCGACCATGCCGTCCAAAGCGGGCGCCAGGCCGGGATCGTTGGACGTCAACGCGTGTCGTCCGCCGCCCTCGCGACGAACCCGGCCCAGGGCCAGCGGCGCGGCCTGCAAGTCTGCAACACCCTTAATCAACGTGACGCGCGACAGGCCGCAGGCGCGACTGACCCGCGAAATGCCGCCATAACCCAGTTCCACGGCTTGACTGGCGGCCACCAAGCGGCGGGCATGTTCGTCCAGATGCGGCCACATGCCAGCAAAGTACTGGGCGAGTTGGGCATCGGTGTCCATGCCTAACGTGATAACACATCAGGGCGGTAAATGTAAAGTTTATTTATTTACGATGTCTAACGTAACCGCCGGCGGAATACCCAAGAAAATCGATACGCGCATCGCGCGAGAAATGGGGATGACGGCCTGAACGGATCTCCCGCGTCAGATCGACGAGATCCAGGTATGACTGCACGGCACCCCAAAAGAAGCGCTCGGGGCAGTTGTCCAGGCGTTCGCTGATCGTGGCGTTGAAGCGGTGCGCGCCATCGTTGCCGGCAAGGGCGCTCCTCCGCAGATAGATCCCTTGCTGTTCCGCCGCCCATCCGGGGAACACGCGGTTCATGTGAAAGGCGAGTGGAAACAACACCACCGGATCCCCTGTTCGTAGCCGGAGCTGGTGCGCCCAAGGCAGATACTTCGCGAAGCTGCGCTCGTTCAGACCGTGCAGCAGAATGATCACGCGGTCGCGACGCCGGAGCCCGCCGGGGCGCGTGGACTCCCGTAGCAGCGGGTATCGAAACCGGATATTCTCCTGGATATTGCAGTCGATCACATCGTCATCAGCCGCTTCGCCGTCAAAGATCAGGCCGTGGTCCGGGCAATCGTACCGTGATCCGCCTAACAGATGGCCTGCATTCCCGGATACAAACGCCAGGTTATATAGGTCTCCCGCGGAGCACGAAACGGCCTGGCTGTCGCTCCAGGCTCCTTGGCGGCGGATGGCCTTATCGATCCGAAGGTATTCGCTGCTATTCACCCTCGCTCACCGCCCCGCCCACCCAGTGAGTCTCGCAATCTCCGCCAGGGCCAACTCGTAGGAAAGCCGGGCTTGGAGTTCATCCACTTCCGCGCCGCGGGTCGCAGCCACGGTCTCCGCTTTCTTTGCATCCGAAGTCAAACCGGCCTTCAGTTGGTCGGCGCTGATGCGGTCTGCCTCCTTCCTGAGCGCCACCGCTTCCTGTGCTACATCCACCATCATTTGGGTCCGCTCCAATTTGCGGTACGCCTTCTCCACATCCACCGTGATACGGTCCGTGATGCGGCGGAGATTCTCTTCCGCTTGTGTCAACTGGGCCGCGCGCTCGCCCACCACACCTTTTCGCTTTCCCCAGTCGAACACGTTCCAGGTCATTTGCAGACCGAACGTGCCGAAGTTGTGCGCGAGGAAGGGGACGCCGCTCTGATACGTCTCGCGGGCGAAGGCGCCGATATTGGGGATGTACTCGTACTGAGCCGCCATCAACGCGCTCCGCGCTTTGGATACCGTTTCCTTCGCGGCCTGCAATTCCGGGTTGCGATTAAGCGCCGCAGCCAGGTATTGCTCGCGGGTGAGGCGTTCACCCGGTGACGCACTGACTTCCGCCAGTTCCAACTCAGTGTCTAAGGGCAGCCCGAGCAGATCGTCCATCTCCGCATTCAAGTCTGAAACCTGGTTCTCGGCCGCTAGAAGCGACTGTTGGCACTTCAATAAGGAAGCCCGTGCGCCGATTGCCGTCACCTCCAACGCATTGCCCGCCCGTACGGCCTCCTCGGCTTCTCGCAGAGCTTCCTGAGCCGCCACGATCTGCGCCTGCTGTGCGCCTACCTGTTTAGACGCAGCCAGCAAACCGAAATAAAACTGGTGCACGCCGAGTGCCACGTCGTCTTCCGCCTTCTTGAGTTCGGCTTCGGTAATGCGTTGATTGGCCGCGGCGACCCGGGCACCCTCGCGAATCTTGAAGAGCTGCGTCAGCGGCTGGCTCAGTGTCGTGTTGGCCAGCAGGATGGTGTTCGATCCCTGATCGAACGCGATGCTCTGGATAGGGAACGGTCCCAGCCCTGGCACCGTTCCCAACGCCCCGGCGGGAACTGTCACTAACTCCCGGTCCGATAGGCCCATCAGGCTGGTCTCATTGGAGAGTTGCGGGAAGTAGTCGGCCCGCGCCGTTACGGTCTTCTGCTGGTTCTCGCGAACGTGGGCCCGGGCGATTTTGAGGGACGTATTCTGCTTCAGGGCCAGGTCGACAGCTTCGGGCAAAGTAATCTTGCGTGGGGCCGCATGCGCCGGCATCCCAAAAAGAACCAGCACAAGCAGGATTCCGGCCACGGCCGGAGCCTGCGGCCTCGATACGTGCGATTTCACTAGCACGTACAACACCGGCACTACGATCAGCGTGAAGAACATGGAAGAAACCAGACCCACCGCGATTACGCTCGCCAGCGGACCCCATAAGCTCGACCCGGAGAGGATCATGGGCGTGACCCCCACCGCCGCCGCCATCGTAGTGAGGAAAATGGGCCGCAAACGGCGCTCCCCGGCCTCCGTGGCAGCTTGCTCCAGCGAACGGCCGTCCCGCTGCTTTTCCTTGATGTAGTCCACCAGAATGATGGCATTCCGCACCACAATTCCGCACAGGCTAATCAACCCCGTGAAGGCCGTGAACCCGAAAGGATAGTGCGTCAGCACCAGTCCCAACATCGCGCCGAACAGCGTCAGCGGAATCGAAGACATCACGATCAGCGGATCGGACAAGGTGCGGAACTGAACCAGCAGCACCAGGAAGATCGCCAACAGGCTGATCGCCAGTGCCTCCTGCATCGCCGGCATGGTCTCGCTGGTGTTGGTCCTCTCGCCGCCATACTCGGTGTGATAGCCGGCGGGGAGCGGCAACGACTGGATCTTCGGATCGACGGCTTTGAGGATTTCGGAAGCGTAGTGGCCCCGCCGTGGGAACGCGCGCACGGTCAGCGTCCGTACGCCGTTGCGCCGCACAATCCGGCTGGGCTGCCATTGCGGCTCAAGGTCGGCCACCGAGCGTAACGGGACGCTGGCATGGGTGATGGGCGAGGTCACATACGCGTCGCGCACATCCTCGAAAGAGCGGCGATATCGCGGATCGAGCCGCAGCACGATATTCACGGCCCGGTCGCCTTCCCAGAATGTGCTCACCGGCGCTCCGCTGAACGCTCCCGCCAGCAACTGCGAGACCAGCGCGTTGCTCATCCCCAGGCGGTTGGAGATCTCGGTGTTCACGTCCACGTCCACCAGGTAGGACTCGTTGAAGTAGTCGTTGTGCACCATCTCGGTGTAGGGCAGCTCCCGCATGACGCTCTCAACCTGCCGGCCGAGTTGTTGTAGGGTCGCGATGTCGTAGCCGGAAATGCGGACCTCAACGGGGGCTTCCATAATCATCCCCTGCTGCAACTCCTTGACGATCACCAGCGCTTCGGGCGCCGTGCGGGCCATGCTGTCGCGCAGTTCCGCCACCAATGCCGGCGTCGCCTTTTCCGATTTGGTGTTGACGATAAACTGCCCGTAGGCAGCGTCCGGAAGCTGCGGATTCACGTTGTAATAGAAGCGCGGAGCGCTCTGGCCGACGAAGCTCGCAAAGTGGGCGACTTCTTTATGCGCGCGAAGATCGCGCTCCACGCGGCCCATCACTTCATTGGTGGCCTCGATGCGTGTGCCCTGCGGCATCCACAAATCGATCACAAACTGATTGCGCTCGGCCGAAGGAAAGAACTGCTGGGGAAGGCGCAGGAAAAGCGAGACTCCCGCGATCACGGCGACCAGTCCCAGCGCCGCCGCCAACGGCTTGCGATGCATGAAGAACACGATCGTCCGGTTATAGATCGCTTGCAGCCGGTCCAGCACGCCCCGCCGTTGGGATACTGCCGGGCCCGATCCATGCTCATGAAGCCCCTGCCGGATGAAGAACCGGCATAGCAGCGGCGTCAGCAGAATGGCGACTATAAAAGACACCGAGAGCGCTACCGCTACCGTCACGGGCAGCGCTTGAATGAACTCTCCCACCGAGCCCGTCAGAATCAGCAGCGGCAGAAACGAGGCGATGATCGTCAGCGTCGCCGTAAGCACTGGGACCACCACCTCGCGTACGCACTGCCAGGCTGCCTCGCTCCGTGGAATGCCGCGGTCCAGGCAGTCCACGAAGTTATCCGCGATGACAATGGCATCGTCCACCACGATCCCCAGCACTACGATCACGGCCGCGATCGAAACCTGGTGCAACTGAATGCCGATGCCGTTCAGTACACCCAGCGACGTGCATATGGTCACCGGAATGGCCACCGCCGCAATCACGGCGACGCGCAGCGGCAGCAGAATGATCGTCACCAGAATCACCGCGCCGATAGCCAGCAGGAACTCGTACCCCAAGCTCGCGATGCGCTCTTTCACCACGGCCGGCTGGTTGGCCACCAGGTCGAGATGTACGTCCGGAGGCAGAATCGTCCGGAGCTTGTCGAAGACGTCGCCGAGTTCGTCGCCAAGCTGCACAATGTTCTTGCCTTTCTGCATCTCGATGGAAAGCAGCACGCTGGGCTCGCCGTCGTAGCGGACCACGAAGTCGGGATCCTGATAGCGCCGCTCCACATCGGCGAAGTCGCGGATATAGACCGGCTGCCCGGTCCGCGAAACGTCCACCAGCACGCTCCGGATCTGGTCCTCGGTGGTAAACACTCCAGTGGTGCGCAATGGCACCTTGGCCGTCCCGGCGTCCAGACTCCCGGAGCTCTGGATGATGTTGCGCTGCTGCAGTGCCTGAATGACGCGCAGAGGATCGGCGAAATACTGCGACAGCCGGTCCAGACTGCTGGTGATCCGGATTTCCTCGGTCTGCTCGCCGTAGGTGGCTAGCTTGCCCACGTTGCGCACGGTGCGCAGTTCGTCCTTGATGCGGTCCACGTAGTCGTGGAGCTCGCGATATCCGTAGCGCTGGCCGTGAATGGCGACCAGCATCGCCACCGTGTCGCCGAAGTCGGAATCGACCAGCGGCCCGATCACGCCTTTGGGCAGTTCCATCGCGCTGGTCTCGTTCATTTCATGGCGCAGCTTGGCCCAGAAAGCGCTGGCATCCTTGACGTTGTCCTCCAAGTCCACGACGATGAACACGAGCCCGGGCCGGCTGGTCGAATAGGTCTTCTGTCTGCGCACCTCCGGGAACTTGAAGATGTGTTCTTCCAGCTTTTGGGTGACCTGTTTCTCCACCTGTTCGGACGTGGCGCCGGGGTAAGCCGCCAGCACCAATCCCTGGCGGATGGTGATACTCGGATCTTCCGTCCGCGGCATGGTCCATAGAGCATGGATTCCCACGCCGACAGCCAGCGCCGTCAGAATGGCGGTAACCATGGGGTAGCGCAACGAAGCCTTGACCGGGTTCATGGCCTTACCGCACCTCCGGCCCGCGCGCCGGCCCCGCGGGCTCCACTTGCTCCACTACGGTGACCGCGGACCCGTCGCGCAGCTTCCCTTGTCCCGCCAGCACCAGCAACTCCGCTCCCGATAGTCCGTTCTTGATCTCCACCTCCGTGCCGGACACCGTGCCCAATTCCACGCGCCGCGTGTAGACGCGCCCCTGCTCCGGGAAGTAGACGAACACCGTGCTGGCCCCTTGCGGGTCGTGAACGATCGCATCACCCGGCACGGTCATCAGGTCCAGTTGGCGATCGCCACGGATGCGCGCTTCCGCGATCATGCCGAGCCGCAAGGCGTGTTTCGCGTTGGGAACCGCGATGCGCACCATGTAGGTTCTAGTGCTCGGGTCCGCCGCCACGTTGATCACGCGCACTACCCCCTGGAACGTGTCGCCGGGCAGGGCGGGGATTTGAACGGTAGCCGTCTGTCCCGTGCGCACCAGGTGAATATCGGTTTCCGGAACCCCGACGCTGATTTCCACGGGATCGAGTTGCACAATCTGGAACACCGGCCGCCCGGCGGCCGCCATGTCGCCAACTTCCACGGCGCGGTTCGCGACGAAACCGTTCACGGGCGCCGTCAGTGTGGCGTCCGCCAGGTGCTTGCGGGCGATATCCTCGGCGGCCGTCGCCTGCTCGAATGCCGCTTGTGCCTGTGCCCGGTCTTCCTTCTGTCCGCCCGCGCGCGCCTGTTGATACTGCTGCCGCGACGCTTCGTAAACAGCTCTGAACTTCTCGAAATCGTTGGGTGGCAGGCTCTTCGCCTCGTACACCTGCTTCATGCGCTGGTACTCGTCCTGCGCGCGTTCGAAGGCCACGCGGGCCTGTTCCAGCAGTTCCGGACGTACCGAAGATTCCACCTTCTGGAGCACGGCCCGGGCGGCGGCGGCTTGTGCGGCGGCGGCGCTCACGCCCAGTGAGTAGTCCAGCGGATCGATTTGGGCCAGCACCTGGCCCCGCTTCACGTAATCGCCTTCCCGCGGTCCGACCTGGACCACTTTGCCCGGCACCAGGAAGGCCACATTCGAAGGATTCTCCGGCGAGACCACCGACCCGCTCACCGCTACCGTAGCAGGCGCTTGGATGTGACGGGCTTGCCCTACTTTGACCGGCACCGCCGTCGGAGGCGGCGTGCTCGCTGGACCCGAGGAGCATGCTCCCAGAATTGCAGCGAGAGCGATAGCAACGGCGAACTTCCTCTTCATTCTTCTGCCTCCCCAATCCGCGCAGTGGCATCGTCGTGGGTGCCAATCAGGCGGTTGAAAACCAAGTTGCGAGCCGCGGCGAACCGTTCGCGCGAGGCGCGATCGGTGTGGATCAGCGACAGACGGCCCAGGCCCTGCACGATCGCCATCAGAGAGAGCGCAATCGTCCCCGACCGGTCCATCGCCGGACGCCGGATTTGCGAGAAGTGTTGGGCCACCAGCGCCGAGTAGGTTTCGAGTTCCTGCCGCCGCAGTTCCGCCAGGCGCACCTTCACCGCGCGATTGCGGATGGCGCGCAGAGTGAACTCCGTTTCCAGGATGATCCACTGCTTCTGCTGTTCCTGGTTCACATACCAGTCGCGCACGGCCTGCAGCCGCTTGGCGATGTTCGGCTCGCGGCGCACGATCTCTCCCAGCGCACTGGAGATCGCCAGGCGTCTCTTGTTGAGCACGGCGATAAACAGTTCATCCTTATCGCGAAAATTCGAATAGAAGGCGCCCCGCGAGAATCCCGCCGCCTCCGCAATCCGCTCCACCGACGAAGCGTCGAATCCGAAACGGATGAAGATCTTTTCCGCCGCCGCGATCAATCGCGCGCGGGTCGCGTTCCGGCTCTCCCGGCGCGTCAACCGCCGTGGCTTGTTCATATACAGTACTGTATCGCGATACAGATATGAATGCAAGCGGTTCGCGCTTCGCCATCGCTTCCCCGGCGGTGCCGGATCAATGCTCCGTCAGGACGAACGGATCATATACTGAGCACCGGGCACGGCGATTCACGAATGATGGCATAGGCGTTCGTCGGCAGGCGTCCTCCAGCGATGCCATGCGAAGTGCGCCCGATGACGAGGAGGTCGGCCTGCACTTGCTTGGCGACGTCGGCTACCCCACCGGAAATCGAACCGACTTCAATGTGAGTCTCGCCGTTGACCCCGCCGGTCTCCAGCAGCCGTGCGAGATCGGCTTTTGCATGTTCGAGCACGTAGCCCCTCCACTCCGGCGATGGATAGTAGTCTTCCAATAGCGGATCGAGCGAGGCAACGACGTGAATCGCGCTGAGCGATGCTCCGAACTCCCGGCACAGCCGGCCGGCCCAGCTCACGATGCTGCTGCTACGCGGTCCAAGATCGACAGCGCATACAATGCGGCGGGGCTTTGCCGAGACGCTGGACGACGCATCCGGCCTATGCGCTGCCGTCCAGACCGGACAATTTGCATCGTGAAGGACCTTTGCTGTGGTCGAACCGAGGAGCAGACGCCGGAATGGACCGTACCCATGGGTGGGCATCATGATCAGATCGACGTGTTCCTCAGTGGCATACTCCACAATCATCCTGGCCGGGTCGCCTTCCCGCAGGATGCGCTTCACCCCGAGGTGGCCCCATTCGTTTGATCGGAACTCCTTCATCTTCTCCTCAGCCTCGGCCCTGGCGCCGCCGTGTATCACGTTCATTTGGGCTGACGTTGGGAGAGGCAGATCGAAACGCGGAGCCAGCACGTGGAGCAGCGCGAGCTCAGAGCCAAAGTGTCCGGCAACCACGGCCGCTGCGTCGGCGGCGTCGGTCGAGCGTGCCGAGAAGTCTATCGGCAACAGAATCTTCGCTACGGTGAACATATCGACGGCATCCTTTCGAAGCCCGATTCCGGGCCATTCCACAAAGGCTCATTGCAATTAACTGGCCGTTTGGCCGTACCTGGGGGTGGGAGGGTTTCCTGGCTGGAAATCGGACAAACGTGGATGCGCGTGGATGGTTATCAGACATGGACCGAGCCACTACGGCGCCTCGATAGGAGAGTGAGTTAATGGTTCTGGAGTTGCTTATGGTGAATTCCGGGAAACAAGATGCGCTCACTAAGCGAGATCCTCCTACCGACAGATTCTTCATCACAGTGTGTCGACGTGGCGCGGTATGCCGCCGGCGTTGCCAGCCACTTTAGCTCCAAGATCACATTGCTGCATGTATTGGCCCCCCTCAATCCGGCATTTGCCGCTTTTGGCAGTAGCGCGATGCTGGGGGAAGTGCTGGCTCACCGAAAGGAGGAGACCTGCAACTCCCTGAATCTGTATCTGGCCGACAAATTCCGGGGTATCGCCGTGAAACGCATTATCTCCGAAGGGGACCCGGCCGAAATCATTACGTCATACTGCGCGTCGGAGCGAGTTGGGCTGGTCATGATGCCGACACGAGGTTGTACTGCGTTCCGCCGGTTTTTTCTGGGTTCGGTGACTGCGAAGGTTCTTCACGATGTCAACTGCCCTGTTTGGACAAGCTCGCATGTAACAGACAGACGCCCGGCAGTCTCAGTGATACCCAAGGTGATGGTGTGTGCCATCGATCGGACTCCCGACGGCGAACTGATTTTGAAATGGGCTGCGGACCTGGCTGCGCATCTTCAGGCACGCCTCATCGTCGCCAATGCGATTCCATCCTTGGAATTCTATCTAAAAACACACTTTCTGGAAGCCGATCGGCGTAGGTCCCTCATTGGAGATGCCCGCGCCAAGATTCTGAGGATGCTGCAGGGCTCGCGGATGCCGGGGGCTGAGGTTCGCGTGGAAGGCGGGAGTGTGCCAAAAGTGGTGCAGTCGGCAGTCGAGGACAGCCGGGCGGACCTTCTGATCATCGGCCGAGCCTCAAACGGAGGACGGGGACGCTTGCGGACGCATTCCTATGCTTTGATTCGCGAGTCTGTGTGTCCGGTGATCAGTATTTGAAGCGGGTCGCTCAAACGCCCGCTGATGCGCGGCCGAGAAGGACGCGCTTCCCTACTTCTACCAGCGCCAGGTATGTGATTGTCGCTGGCGCGAGATAGGCGAAGTAGCTTCCCGGCAATGCCACGAAGCCGAGCGGACCCGCCAGGGGACTGAACGGCAGCAGAATGCCCGCCGCCACAATTATCAATACGGTGGCCGTCAAGGGCCAACTGGCCCGGCTTTTGAGCGGATTCCCGGTGGTGCGAATGACGAAGAGAACCAGCGTTTGCGTCGCCAGCGACTCGACAAACCAACCCGTGTGGAAAAGCACTTGATCCGCATGGAAGAAATGCAGCAGCACGTAGAAGGTCAGGAAATCGAAAATCGAGCTGATCGGCCCGATCAGCACCATGAAATTCCGGATCAGGTTCATGTCCCAATGCTGTGGCTTTCGGAGGTAATCGTCATCGACATTGTCGGTCGGGATGGTGACTTGCGACAGGTCGTACATGAAGTTGTTCAGCAGGATTTGCGTCGGCAGCATGGGGAGAAACGGCAAAATCAGGGAAGCGCCCGCCATGCTGAACATATTGCCGAAGTTCGAACTGGTGCCCATCAGCAGGTACTTCATCACGTTCCCGAAAGCCTTGCGCCCTTCGACGATGCCGCTGTGGAGAACGTCGAGGCCGGGCTCGACGAGAATGATGTCGGCGGCTTCGCGGGCAACGTCCACAGCCGTCGAAACGGAGATGCCCACGTCGGCGGCGTGAAGCGACGGAGCATCATTGATTCCATCGCCCATGAATCCGACGACATGGCTGCGGCGTTTGAGCGCCAGAATGATGCGATTCTTCTGCGCCGGCGACACTCGCGCGAAAACCGTAGCCGTCTCGGCGACGTGCGCCAACGCGGCATCGCTCATTCGCTCCAGTTCATCGCCGAGGACGATCTTGCCCGGTTCCAGCCCGATCTGGTTGCAAACGTGAGCTGTGACAAGATCCCCGTCGCCGGTGATGATCTTCACTTCCACCCCGTCCTTCCGCAGCGCCGCCAGCGCCTTGGCGGCATCCGGCAAAGGCGGGTCGGAAAAGGTGAGAAAGCCGGCCAGGATGAGGTTCTTTTCGTCGACAGCCGAGTAGTCGGGGCGAACTTCGACGTCGGCATAAGCCACCGCGAGCGCCCGGAATCCTTGCCGGCTCAGTTCTTCGTAGGTCTTCTGGCATCGATCGAGCGCGGCCGCATCCAAAGGGGCAGTGCGGCCGTCGGATTCATAACTGACCGAGCATGCGAAGATTCCTTCGGGCGCGCCCTTTGTGATCAAAAGCCTCCGTGATTGCCGCTCCACCACGATGGAGAGCCGGCGGCGCTCGAAGTCGTATGGGATCTCGTCCCGTTTTTCGTAGCTCGCTACTTCCTTTGGCTCGGGGCTCTGCAGAACGGCCATGTCGAGCGGACTCCGAATGCCCGTCTCGAACTTGCTGTTGAGATAGGCTAGCGCGAGTACCCGCTGAGACGGATTTCCATAGGGATCGAGGGACCGGTCAAGGCGCATGTTGCCGGTGGTGAGCGTCCCGGTCTTGTCACTGCACAGCACGTCAATACTGCCGAAATTCTGGATCGCGGATAGGTGTTTGACGATCACCTTCTTCCAGGCCATGGTCCTGGCGCCCTTGGAGAGAGTTACGGAGACGATCATGGGGAGAAATTCCGGAGTCAAACCGACCGCCAATGAAACTGCAAACAGGAGCGACTGGAAGGGATCCCGATGCTTGACCAGACTGACCATGACCAGGAAAATGACCAGGAAAAGGACGGTGCGGGTGAGGAGCAGACTGAAATCCTTCAGGCCCTTATCGAACGCGGTCTGCTCAGGGCGTAAGGTGAGGCGGGTAGCGATGTCGCCGAAAGAGGTTCTGGCGCCAGTGGCCACCACCAGAGCGGTCGCAGTTCCGCTGACGACGGAGGTGCCCAGGAAGACCATGTTTTCCGAATCGGGCTGGGTGGAGACTTCTTCGCCACGCGCCTGCTTCTCGACTGGCAGCGACTCGCCCGTCAACGCGGCTTGTTGAACGTAGAGATCGCGAGATTCCAGGAGGCGCGAATCAGCCGGAACCAGGTCTCCGGCTGATAATCGCACAACGTCGCCGGGGACAACATCGTTACGCCGGGTTTCCTGCCATTTCCCGTCGCGCAGCACGGTAGCGGTGGGCGCCACCTGTTGCCGCAACTGTTCGACAGCGCGCTGCGACTTGTAGTTCTGGGTGAAGTCGAGCGCGGTGCTGAGCAAGACGATGGTGAAGATGATTCCCGCGTCCGTCGCTTCGCCGAGAAAGGCGGAAATGGCGGCGGCAATCAGCAGGATCAACACCAGTGGGTTTAGGAAAAGGCGCAGAAAGTCGACAACTGCGGAATGACGCTGGGGAGGGGCAGGGTCATTGGGGCCAAATTGGTTGAGCCGTGCCGCGGCCTCCGGTGAGGTCAATCCGTTGGCCGGCGCGCGGGAGTTGACCGGCTGGGTAGCGGGCTGGGTCAGGCTCTGAGTGCTCATTCCGTCACCTGTTATTCACCGGGAGTTGCTGGCCGAGGCTCGCCACGAGCCGATCAATGCTCTTTTGGACGGCATGACTCATTTCCTCCACCACCGAGTTGACATTGCGTGTGTCGACTCTCAAAATTTCAGCCGCATCGCCAGTCCAGACGGTGTCCCCGGTACGCAGATTAACCACGTCGGCCGATAGGTTCGCTTCCACACGGACACTGCCGCCGTAATCCATCTCGTCCAGCCGTTCGAGCCGGCCGCTCAACAGGTAGTCCTGTTGGCTCTGACCGTCGTATGGCTTTACGAACGAGAATAGCCGCGAGGAGCGGAGTGAGTCGATCACGGCCGTTGTTACCGTCGTGGCGGGGTCGGCCGCCCACCGGTGATAATTATAAAAGCCAATTTCCGCCGGACTTTGACGGTATACAATCCGACCCTGTCGCAGGTACGGCGGAGTTTCGAACCGGCGCACCGCCAGCGTGGCCGGCAGACGCGCATCGCTCACTGCCTGTCTCGGCGCCGGAGGAATATCCAGCGCGTAGTATTGCGGATAGAGGATCTTGCCTCCGCAACCGGCCATCAGCAGCGTTACCACGCAGGTGCTCGCACTCGCCAGAATCTTCGTCATGGGTTTTGGGGAACCTTTCGGTCCTTCGGCTGCCTGATTCGTATCAGACTCCACGGACGCTCCTTCACGGACTCCGTCAGGTCGTTCAGGTTGTCGGTAGCTATGCGAACGTTCTCGAGCGTGTCGGAAACGTTTTGATCCTTGGCCCGCATCGCCGCCTGCAGATCGGCGATCAGGCCGCGCGCCTGGTCGAGCGTTTTCCGCACTTCGGCAAGGTCCGTCTGAAGTGGCTCGCGGACCGCGGTGATCGTCTGGTTCGCGTTGGATACGGTAGCATTCGCGTTGTCCACGGCCGGCCCCACCTTCGCCATGACCCGGTTCGCGTCATCGGTCAGCTTTATAGCCTGGTCGCTAATCTGGTCGATCTTCGGCGCTATGCGCGTGATCATGGCATCCGCGTCGGTCAGAATCTCCGACACGCGCTGCTGATTCGGCTTGCCCGCGACGCCGTTCAAATTGGCGAACAGTTCCCGGGCGTCGCCGGTGACCTCGTTCACGTCCGTATGCACCGACTCGAGCAGTCCTTGCGCGGAATCGGCAAGGGCCACGATTTTGCGCTCGGTGTCATCCAGGCTGATGGTTTCCAGCGACGGGATCTCGCTATTGGCCGGCAGCCGGGGCGCGTCATTCGATCCCATGCTGATGGAAATGCACGGACTGGTAATCACGGTCACCGATCCAAGCTTAGCCACGGACTTGGCGTTCAGTGGGGTGCCCAGCTTCACATCCATTAGAATCTCGATCCGGGTGGGGTCCTGCGGGTCGGGCCGTACGGCGGTCACCTGGCCCACCTTGATGCCGCCAAACAGGACGTCCGCTCCCTCTTCCAACCCGCCCGCATATCGCAGGTACGTCCGATAGGGAGTGCGCGCTCCCTTGATCTGCGCGTTGCTTACGTGATAGACGGTGGCGAGTAATATCGCCAGGCAGACCAAAACGAAGGCGCCGACTTTGGCTTCCGTTTTCATTCTTTTGCTCCTGTCATGCCCGCCAGTTCCCGAAAACGGTCCTCAACGGCCGTGCTTTGCGCAATGGGATCGGCAACCCGGTCGAGAAACTGCCGGATTCGTGGATGGGTGCTCGCCCGAAACGCATCCTTTCTGTCCACCGCGATGAGCGATCCCTGGTGTAGCATAGCCAGACGATCGGCGACGCGGAAGGCACTCGACAGCTCATGCGTCACGACCAAAATGGTCATGTGAAAGGCGCGCTTCAAGATCAAAATCAGTTCGTCCAATCCCGCGGCGACAATCGGGTCCAGTCCCGCGGAAGGTTCATCGAAGACCAGAATCTCGGGGTCGAGCGCGGTGGCCCGCGCCACGGCCGCGCGCTTTTTCATGCCCCCCGATAATTCCTGGGGCATCTGTTTGCCGGCTTCTCCCAAACCCACGGCGGCCAGTTTCATGTATGTCATGATTTCGATGACGGGGTCGGCCAGGTTGGTCAATTCGTGCACAGGCAGGGCGACATTTTCTTCGAGGGACATCGCATTGAATAACGCACACTCCTGAAAAGCCACGCCGATCGTGCGCCGGATGGCCTTGAGTTCTGTCGGAGAGCAACGATTGATATCGACGCCCCGAACCCGAACCGTCCCGGAGGTTGGCCGTTCGAGTCCGATGATGTGCCTCAGCATGGTGGTTTTGCCGGAGCCGCTGCCACCGAGCAGCGCCATCACTTCGCCCGTTTCGATGTTCAGGTTCACGCCGTCCAGCACACGATGGTCCCCGTATTGGACCGTCAAGCTCTCGACTGAGATCGCGGGGTCTGCCATAGATTACCCCTTACGCACCAGATAGAAGATCGCCGTGAAAAACACATCGGCGAGGATCACGAAGAAGGTCGACCACACTACCGCGGAAGTGGCCGACCGCCCCACTGCGTCCGGCCCTCCTTTCGTTCTGAAACCTTCCAGGCACCCGACGTTGACGATAATGACCGCGAACACGAGGCTCTTCAGCAGCCCACTGAAGACGTCGCGCAGTTCGATCGAGTTGGCGACATATCGCAGGTACATGCCGAGCGTGATGTTGGTGCTGATGTACATATACCCGGCACCCGCCAAAATGCCAAACAGGTTGCTCATGATGCTGAGGCAGGGGATAGTGATCATCGCCGCGAGGTATTTCGGCGCCAGCACAAACTCGATCGGATCGATAGCCATGGTCCGGAGCGCATCGATCTCGCTGGTGACCACCATGGTTCCGATTTCGGCTGAAAATGCCGACCCCGACCGGCCGCTCACGACGAAGGCCGTCAACAGCGGACCCAGTTCGCGCGTGAACGCGATCCCTACGGTGTCCATGACGTACTGGAGCGCTCCGAACCTCCGCAGTTCAACTCCGGTCTGCATGGCCAGGATGAATCCCGCGCACAGGGACATGATGGCGACCATGGGTAGCGCATCTACGCCGATAGCCGCCATTTGGCGCAAAGCCGCTTGCCAGCGTCCCCGCTTGCCCACCACCGGCAGCACACGCGGTGTGGCGCGCAGACCCGACCAGCCCTGAATGGTAAGTCCGCCAATGTAGGCAAGTCCACGGATGACGCCGTCGCCGATGGCTTCCAGAACGTTCATTTGCTCGCCTTCTCTTCAGCCATGTCGACGAACCGGTCGAGATGCGTAATCTCAAAAAGGTAGCGCGGCTGATCGTGGATCCCGCCTACGATCAGCCGCGTGCCTTGCCGCCGTGCAATCCGGACCGCCTCCACCAGCGTGGCCAATCCGGAGGTGTCGATGTAGGAGACATCCGACAGATCGACGGACACGCTGGCCGGCTTTGCACGCAAGGCGTTAGACAGCACTCTGCGCATCTCGCCCGAGTTTTCGACCGTGATCCGGCCGTGGATGGTCACATGGTCACCTAAACCGGGACTTCCGCTAGCGGACTGAATATCGCCAGACACTTCGCACTTTTCCTCGCGGAGACCTTTGCCGACTCCGCTCGCGCCGCTATCCCACTCTCGCGAACCGGCGTTCGCTGCCGTCCAGAATCGACTGCACCTTGGCCGACTGCTCGTTGGTGAGCGTCGTCTGGAGGACCGTGCCGCCGTAGCCGCGAAACTGCTCAGCCACCTCGATGGGATCGACCGTGCGCAGCACCGCGAGGATGGCCGAGTCGCCCGGCCGGACCATGCCTCCGACGCCATTAGCGAAGTCCTCCGGAATGCCGAATTCGTCCTTCCACCAACTGGCCTCGACCGCGCCGCCCGCCGCGCCGAGTACGCCGCCGCCCACGGCTGCTGCCGCAAGCGTGCCGGCGAGAACTGCGCCACTGGCCCCGGCAGTGAATGGGATTGCAATCAGCGCTCCAATCAAGGAACCCCAAAACACACCCCACCCAGCGCCTTCGCCGGTGGTCATCCGGTAGCTCTGATCGACCCTCAGCTTGCCGTCATAGTCCCGGTAGACTGCGACGGCATCGCGAAGATCAACCGCCCACTTATCCATTGCACTGAGCCTGTTGAGAACGTCTGAGGCCCGGTACATGTCCTGTTTGAATCCGACTACAATCAATTGTGCCACTGTAACCTCCATTCCTTCCTGGTATTGATCTCGAACTCTGTTTCTTGCCGGCGTGCCGGCCTTCCTTCACGCTCTCCCGACGCTGCCAGGGTTCTGTTCAGACAGCCGTTGAGCCCTTCCTCAGGGCCGTCGTCTCGGCCTTCGAGGCGGTTACTTTCAAGATTCCTTTCTGCAGGCTGGTGGTGACTTTGTCGATATCGATCCGCGCCGGCAAATCGAACCGCCGAAACAGACTCTTCTCGCCGAACTCGCAGAAACGGACATTTCCTTCCGTCTTTTCGTGGTTGTGAGTGTTCTTGGCGCGCACGATCAAGGCGTCCGGTAAGGCGCTCACGTCGATGTCATTGGCGTCGAATCCGGGGACTGCAATGTGCAGCTCACATTTGTCATCGCTTTCAATGAGATCCGCCTCCGGAGTCACCAGCAAAGCGTTTTCGGCGGTAAGCCAATCATTGAGAGCCAAGCCTTCTCCCTCGCCGCGCCTCTTGAAAAGCTCGAACGCCCGTTGGCGAATTCGTTCCGTAAGAGCCTCCATGTCCTTCACAATGGAGCTTGACGATGTTCCGTTTGAACTCACTTTGTGGACTACGACTTGTGACATTATTGGTCTCCTTATGTTGCTTGTTGTGATGGCGCCGGACTAATCCGGCGCCATTTTCGTCAGTCGGCTGCCCTCCAGAACGGACTGCACCTTGGCGGACTGCTCCTCGGTGAGCGTCGTTTGGAGGACCGTGCCGCCGCAACCGCGGAACTGTTCAGCCACTTGAACCGGGTCGACTGTGCGCAATACCGCAAGGATTTCCGAATCGCCCGGCCGGAGCATGTTGCCGGTGCCTTTTGCGAACTCTTCCGGGATGCCGAACTCATCCTTCCACCAACTGGCGTCGAGCGCACCGCTTGTCGCGCCGAGGGCGCCGCCGCCCAGGACTCCGGCGGCCAGCGTGCCCGCGAGGACCGCGCCACTGGCCCCGGCGGTGAACGGGATCGCAATCAGCGCTCCAATCAAGGAACCCCAAAAGGCGCCCCACCCGGCTTCCTGACCGGTGGTCATCTGGTAGCTCTGGTCGATTCTCAACTTGCCGCCGGCGTCCCGATAGACCGCGACGGCATCTTGAAGATCGACCGCCCACTTGTCGTCCAATGCAGTGAGCTTGTTGAGAACCTCTGAAGCCCGGTGCATGTCCTGTTTGAATCCGACCACGATCAGTTGTGACATCGTCAATCTTCACTCCGTGCCGCCCGCGAAGCCGCGTGCGACCAGGCGCCGGCGCCCTTACTTCTCCAGTCGCGCAGCCGCTTTCCTCAATTGCCCGGCCAGCAAGTGCTTCGTCTTTGCCTCGGACTGTTTGTATTCTTCGCGGATCCGTTTCGCGCGTCGATCGAGCGTGGCCTTGAGATCGCCGTGAGCTTTTTCAGCTTTCTTCTCCAGGGCCCGCACCTTGGCTTCGGTCTCGCTCTTGATCTGCTCCGACCGCTGCTTGGCCTGCTCCAACTTGGCTTGCAATTTGGCGTTGAGCTTGTCGATCTTGGCCTGGAGCTTGGCCTTGCGATCGGCCCGGGCCGTGGCGTGCTCTGCCTTCAACTGGGCGATTTCCGCCCGAAGCGTTGCCACATCCTGGGCTCTCTGATCGTGCTCCACAGTCTTTCTGGCTGTGCGGAACACGATGCCGCCCAAGGCTTCCATCCTGGTATCCACCGGAGTCACCCATTCCTCGCTGATTTCTGCGATCACCGCACACTTGCCGGGCAGGAGTGCGGTCGCAACTTCGTCGACGAACTCCGCCTCGACTCCAGCCACGTGCAAGTCGCCGATGCTGCCCGCCAGGAAACCAGCCACAGCGCCAACCCCCAGGCCGGCGGGTCCCCCGAGGAGTCCGATGAGGCTGCCGATCGCCGTTCCGCCCACGGTGCGTATCGGGAAATCGTCTTCCGACTGCTCTACCGTGACCGTGCCATCGGCGTTCTTCTTGATTATCGATTGAGCGTGAATCGCGATGCTTCCTTCCGAATCGAGTTCCTTGAGGGCATGCGATCCTTCATACGTCTTCGCTTCATCGTTGAAAACCACAACTAGCATTCGTTCCATTGAGATGCCTCTTTCGATCGATATTTACGCGGCTGCTTAAGCCGACAGCTTGGGCAAATGGTGTATCGCGCTGGCGAAACTGGTTACGGCTACACCGTCCACGATGAGGTCGACGCCGACCGCCAATCCGATGAACCAGAGGCCGGTGACCGGCCACTGCCATAGCACCATGGCCCCCAAGGCCACCGAGACCACCCCGGAAAAAACACCCCAGCCCCAGCGTGGGAACTTCGCCACGCCCGAGCCAATGGCGCGGAACAGTCCACCTACGATGAAGAACGAAGCCAGCACCAAGGTGAGGGTTTCGGCGCCCATAAGCGGATACCGAATGAGCAAATACCCGGTAAATCCCCGGAGTAGTGCACTGAGCAGATACAGGAAGAATCCGCCCCACGTCCCTGTGCTGAACGATTGAATCAGCGCGACGACGCCGCCGATCAGAAGCAACCAGCCGAAGACCAACACGGTAGTGAAGGTCGAAGTTACGTTGAATACAATGCAGGCCACGCCGAGAAGCGTGAGCGCGATTCCCAGGAACAGGAACCAGCCCCAAGATCCGCGGATCTCATCCAGGCCAGCAATGAGTGGATTGTAGTTTGTTTTTGACATTTGTGTGTCTCCTCTTTCTGAAAACATTTCCTCGCAACTCACACTAAGCAACTTGAGGTCCATGAGATCACGCTGAACATGGCTGCCCGAACGTGCGGTTGTCCGAGGCAGTCTGGCTGGAATTGAGACATCGATGATTGCGATTCATACAGATGTTGCAGAGGCCGGATAAGCCCGTGATAACCAATTCCGCAGCGTGGAAAAACGATCCTCACGCGAAGCTGGAAACGCCGGAGGAAATTGGTCGGGCATCTCGCTCTGAACCGCCTGTATGCCGGGTGTTCAGCGATGGCTTTCTGTTGCCGGCTGCTCCCGTATGTCGCGGAAAGGCATCCGAAGCTTTCGGGCGATCTCGGGCCAAAACACCCCGAGCGCGCGCCATCGAACACTGGATGGCTAGGCTCTCTCTTCAAAGGCGCGCGGGGAGCTCTCGAAGATTCGTGCGGTAGCCGCCCCAAAGATGAAGCCGCCAACGTGCGCCATATACGCAACGCCACCCGTCTGCACATCTGCCACGGCGCCGACCCCGCTGAAGAGCTGAGTGAGAAACCAGAGCCCAATCAAAAACACCGCCGGAATGAAAGTAATGCGAGAGAACCAGCCAAAGAAGAGTACCGTCTTTATCTGATCGCCGGGGTAGGTAACGAGAAACGCGCCCATCACTCCCGCAATTGCGCCGCTGGCGCCCAGATTCGGAACGGTGGAACCGGGCATCGCTGCGATCTGCGCCAGCGAAGCTGCCAGACCGCTAAGCAGATAAAACGCGAGGTAGCGCAGCCGCGGCATCGCATCCTCAACCTCCGGGCCAAATGCCCACAGGAATAGCATGTTACCCACAATGTGCATCCAGCCGGCGTGCATAAACATCGCCGTCAGGATCGTGACCCAATGCCGGCCTGCGACAATGTCTGCCGGAATTACCGACCATTGCTTTACAAATGCGTCTCCGCCCATCAGCTCCAATACGAAAACGAACGCATTCACGGCGATGATTGTGGCCGTGATGGCGGCGAAACGTCTGGGCCGTCGAGATGCGTCCGCTAACGGGATCATCCCTCCCACGTTGTCCTCCTCCGCCATTTCGGATAAACGCTGGTTTCAGCCAGACAGCCGCATGAGCTTGTTCGTCGTTTATAGCTCCGCACTGGATCCTCCCAGCTCAATCCTTCGCTCCGCACGCCTCCCTGGCAGGTACTCGACTGTCGGGTAACGTCGCACCGGTTGGGGATAGAGCGCCATCAGATCCAAAACCTCCGGCGGCATCTCGGAGCTCATGTGCAGTCCCAGCGCTTTGGCGTAGTCGAAGGTAATGGGGAAATCATGTGTCCATCTGCCTTCGGAGAGCATGGTCGCGAGATTGTCGACAATTGGATCGGGGTATTTGCCGCGAAGCAATTCCCGAACTGTCTCTTGAACTTGAGTGATGGCCTTCTTCGCCTGGTCCGCAAGAATCAAAGTCTCGTCATGGATCCTGTCCTTTGACTTTTGCTCCACCGCTTTCAGCAGCGATGCGGCCGGGTATTGCCCCACTTGGGGATCGACCGGCCCAAGCACGGCATGGTCGGTCATTACGATTTCATCCGCCGCCAGCGCGATCAGCGTGCCGCCGGACATGGCGTAGTGCGGCACCAGGGCCGTGACTTTTCCCTTTCGCCGGTTTATGGCGCTGGCAATTTGTGTCGCGGCCAACACGAGACCGCCTGGAGTATGCAATATGATATCGATAGGTACATTTGGGTCGGTCAGGCGAATGGCGCGAATAACTTCCTCTGAATCGTTAACATCAATGTACCGCATCAGCGGGAAGCCGAGAACGCTCATGGTCTCTTGCCGGTGCGCGAGCAGAATCACTCGCGATCCACGCTTGCGTTCAATCTGACCGATCAGTCTCCGCCGTGACGCCTCAAGCCAGCGCTGCTTCATTAGCGGCTGCAGTGACGTCAGCATAATGAACACCCAGAATACGTCCATGGGGCCAATACTCGTGGCTGCGATCATCTTCGCCTCCCTAAAAGCTTCCATAGGGCAAGTTGCAGGCCAAACGGCCTAATGCCTGTGCCCGCGGCTGAGCAGCACGTTCACCAGCCCGAAGCCGCCAATGGCAATCCCTGCCGCGTGGTTCATCCAGCGCATCGTACGATCGGTAATCCTGCCGCGCAGACGGTTCACCGCGCTCACCAGAATGGTCCACCAGGTCATCGACCCGCAGAATATGCCGGTCACCAGAAACGAGGTCTGCCACAGCGGCCGTTGCCGTCCCAGGCCCAGCGTGGCCAGGACCGCCAGATAAGAGAGCACCGTAGTAGGATTGGTCACGTTCAGCAGAAGCGCCGAGGCAAAGTCCGAATTGGCGGAGGAGTCGTCCTCGCCTGCATGCAGCGACCGTGCCGGCTTACAGTAGTACACCACTCCGATGCCCGTTAAGAAGATCCCGCCGATCACCCGGATCCAGAACTCTTCGCGGATCAGAAGCTGAATCACCAGGCTGATGCCGAACCCGGCGATGGCGCCGTATAGCGTGTCCGCGAGCGCTGCGCCCAAACCGGAGATGATACCGGATTTCCAGCCCTTTTCGAGCGTCCGCCGAATGCAGAGCAGGTTGACCGGGCCAACCGGCGCCGCGATGATCACGCCCGCAACCAGGCCTCGGAGTGGCAATTCCAGGTCCACCGCCATGGCCTTGCCAGTGGCAATCTTGCTTCCACCATGCGACTGCCGGGAAGGTTCGGGCCGCGCGAGCGGATCGACACAAGCCGCTGTTCTATATTCAAACAGCCTGTTCACGGTTCGACCACATCCGCCGGCGCCAGTTGCGCCAGGACGTCTCCACTCCGGGTCGGCGATGCCGCTCCGTCGCGTCCTTTTGCCCGGCCTTCGGATTGCAGCCGAAGCGAGGGGATCAGTCAAACCAGGAGGATGCTTATGAACAACGATGAACAATTGAAGTCCGATGTCGAACAGGAACTGCGTTGGGATCCCAGCGTTCATGCCGAGCAGATCGGCGTCTCGGTCAAGAACGGTGTCGTGGAACTCGACGGCCAAGTCGACGCCTACTACGAAAAGTGGGCTGCCGAACGTGCCGCCATGCGCGTTTCCAAGGTTAAGGCGGTTGCGAGCGAGATCAAAGTCGAGCTGCCCTCTTCGGCGACCCGTACCGATGAGGACATCGCGCGCACTGCCATGACCCATCTGGAATGGAACTACTCAGTGCCTGATACCGTGAAGGTCCAGGTGACCGAGGGACGGGTAACGCTTCTAGGCACGACCGAATGGGGTTATCAGAAGGAGGAGGCGGAGAGATCGGTTCGAGCGCTAAAGGGCGTGAAGGGGGTTTTCAACGACATCGTAGTCACGCCGAAAGTCAGCGCGGTCGACGTGACGTTCAAAATCGAAGACGCATTGAAACGCAATGCGGAGACCGATGCCAACCACATCAAGGTGGAAACGTGCGGCGGTAAAGTGACGCTTCGCGGCCAGGTCCGCTCCTGGGCGGAGCGTGACGAAGCCGAACATGCTGCGTGGGCAGCTCCGGGGGTTACGAGGGTCGAAGACCTCGTCACGATCAGCTAGTTCGAACATCCGAAGACCGGCTCGCTCAGGCGCGGTCCCCGTCTATGATGGGAACCGCGCCTTTCTTGTTATTCCGTCCGCCGACGCCCTGCCGTTAACACCGAGTCGGCCACCTGTATTGCACATGGGATCTGTCCAAGTATTGGACAGGGTGTATCGGCACTGGGCAGACTTCTCGGTGACCGCGCGTTAAACCAAGGGCACGCCCGCGGCCAGATGGTTGGATGGTTGCTATGTAGGAACGGTGATTATGACCGCAACGGCTTTTTCCAGTAACTCGGTCCTTCAGAAAACGAAAGAACTCCGTCGCGCTGTAGTGCTGGCCATCAGTCCGGATGTGGAGGACCACAAAGCCGTCCGCAACATTCTGAACGGCTCAGACTTCCGAACGCTGGCATGCAGAACGTGCGGGCAGGCCCGGCGATTATTGAGGCAGGCCTCGGTCGTGCTGTGCGACCGGGCGCTGCCCGATGGTGACTGGAAACAAGTCCTGAAGGAAACTCAGAACATGTCCGATCCCCCGCACCTCATCGTTACGTCCCGCCTGGCAGATTCCAGCTTATGGGCGGAGGTCCTGAACTTGGGCGGATATGATGTCCTCGCCAAGCCACTGAGGGCAGAAGAGTTGCTCTGGACCATTGCGACGGCACATCGGCGCCCTGGCGCCCCGAGCCTACCCAAAGAAAGAGGGGAATCATCTGCTCGGTGATAAGGCAGGCCAAAAGATGCTCTCATTGAAACACCTTCTACTGCCGACGGACTTTTCGCCCCGCTCGAAAGAAGTTGCGGCATATGCAACCACACTAGCCCGTCGCTTCCAGGCCAAACTCACGCTGGTCCACGTGCTTCCTCCGATCAATATTCCATGGGCGGCTTTGAACGGCGGCGGTATTGTGCGCGATCAAATTCTCGAGAATCACAGGAGTCTGGCACAGAAGCAACTGGATTCGTTCCTGCAGTCCGAACTCAATGGCGCCACGCGCGTCCTCTTGGACGGCGATCCCGCGGACGCCATCGTTCAGTACGCGCATGCCAACGCTGTTTCATTGATCATGCTGCCCACAAGCGGGTGTGGACCCGTCCGCCGCTTCATATTAGGCTCGGTGACCGCGAAGGTTCTTCATGACGCAAACTGCCCTGTCTGGACCGGCACGCACAATCAAGAAACCACCGCCGGCGCCTCATCCGGCATGCAGACGGTAGTGTGTGCCATGGATGTCAATCCCGAGAGTGCCGTTCCATTGCGCTGGGCAGCGGAGTTCGCATCGGAGTTTCATGCCCGGTTAGTCGTGGTCTATGCCGTGCCGGCCCTAGACTTCCATCCGGGGACCTACTACATCGATGCCGAAAGGCGGAAGCGAATTGTCGCTGAAGCCACCAGCGCGGTTGCCAAAATGCTCCAAGGTTGTTGCCCCTCAGGGGCCGAAATTCGGATTGAAAGTGGCAGCATCCCGAGGGCCGTGTGTTCGACGACCGAGGACCAGCGAGCAAACCTGCTCGTCATCGGCCGGGCTTCGACGACGGGAACGTTCGGGCGGCTGCGGACAACTTCATATGCAATCATACGCGAGTCGCCCTGTCCGGTTGTAAGCGTGTAACGCAAGAAAGGAAGAAACACACATGGCATCCACATTGTTTGAAACGGACGTTTACATTCGCTTTGCCGACGAACCGATGGCGTTTATTTACACGGTAAGGTATGGCGGATTCGCTCTTAAGTCGGCACGGGTTCCGATTTCGAACTCCGGTCCGCAATCAGCCCCTGTCGATGGGCCAGTCTATGACGTATCGAACGCGGTGAAGCAGGCGCTCCGCAAACCAGCACCGGACAGCAGTGATCGTGCCGGCTGAAAAAATCGGCCCCAGCCCTGGCACGCTACTTTCTGAAAAAGGAGCCGAAATCGGCATTTGAAATTATCGGACCGGCTGGTTTCCGAAAGACTGTTCCGGAGCGATCTTTACTACCGGCTCAACGTGTTTCCAATCTTGATTCCCCCACTGCGCGATAGGCGTGACGACATTCCCTTGTTGGTGGCACATTTCGTGAGCACCTATGCACAGCGGATGAACAAGCATATCGAGAAGATTCCCTAGGAGGCCATGGAGGCGCTGGTGGACCATGACTGGCCAGGGAACATTCGGGAATTGCAGAACTTTGTGGAACGCTCGGTGATCCTGACCACTGGCCGCGTCCTGAATCCGCCGGTGTCAGAACTATTTAAGAATGAGGATCGTCGCCGGACCGACGACGCTAAAGGAATGCGAGCGCGAAAATGTTCTTAAGGCCATTCGGAAAGCCAATTGGGTGATCGCCGGACCGCATGGTGCGGCCGCGCGCCTCGGCGTTGCCCGGTCGACGCTCATGTATAAGATGCGAAAGTTCGAGATCGTGAGGGAGCGGCCTTTGCCAGTTCGAGGATTCCTATCACCGCCGTTTCTCTCGTGAAGCAAGTTTCTTGGCGTCAATCGGTGTTTGGCCTCAATTGACTCCGAAACTCGCGCACAAGTGCCGCCAGGACGGAGACTATGACTGGTCCCAGCAAAATGCCTAGTGCGCCAAACGCGCTGGCGCCTCCCAATACCGAGAGAGCAATGAGCAGTGGGGGCTGGCGAAGCCGGGTCCCTACGATTCGCGGAACCAGCAACAGCGCCACCGCCTGTTGCACGCCGAAGCACACTATTCCGACCAGCGCCGCTTTCACATAGGTTCCCTGAATCGCCAATGTGACCGTAACCGGCAGCCAGACGGCTGCGGCGCCTATGAGGGGAATCATGGATGCGAGCCCGGCGAAGGCGCCCCACATGACGGGCAAGCCGATGCCTGCAATCCAAAAGACGATTCCGAACAATAAAGCCTCTACGACGCCCATCGCGAGAATACCGTCCACGTTCGCCACGATCGCGTCGCGAATGGTGGCAAGGATTCGATTGGTCACAGGCGTGTCGAGGGGGAGCATCGCTGTCAACTGTGCCAGCCAGCCCTGGCCGTACACCAGCAGCACATAGAGAAACAATACTGCCAATGCACCCGTGAAGAGACCTCCCGCAACTTGGTTGACGTCCGCCGCCGCCTGTTGAATGGCGTGACGGTCAATCGAGGCGCCCGCGGTCAACCCCTCCCCTGCGCGCAGAATGGCGTCAAACGCACCAGATTTGATTTCGCGGTTCATCGCCATACCGGCGAGCAGAATGACCGTCAGGACCGGCCCTACGGCTACCAGGGTCGTGAGCAAGGCTGCCACCGACGGGCGCTTCACGAGGCGACTGGCTCGCTTCTGCAGTGGATCGAGAACTACGGCCAGAATTGCGGCCAGCACCAGTGCGGTCAGGAACGGCCGCGCCATCCGATACGCGGCAGGCAACAAGGCCGCAATGGCTATGCCGAGGACCAGCAGGCCAACCCTGCGACTATCTCTCCAACTCGCGGGTTCGAGCGGACTTTGATTCAGAGGTGTCACCGGCGCTGAGGGAGTCATCGAATCCGAACCTCATTTGGAAGCAACTAGTGTCAAACCGAGGTCCATAGCGTCAACCCACGGCGACTTTTTCCGCGTAATCGCGGCGGACCTCGGCGATTCGGGCCTCCTGGCGCCGCCGAATTTCTCCTTGTGACTGATCGGCCTTCGCTTTCAGGATCTGGATCCGGGCTTCGCGCTCTCGCTCGTGCATTTGCATCTTGACGCGCTCGCGCTCAATGGCGCTCTCCAGTTTTGCGCGCAGGCTGTCGATCCTATCGTCGATTTTCGCCAGCCGGTCTGCCCTCGCCCGCGCCCGTTCGGCCTTGAGCTGTTCCCTCTCAACCCGATGGGCGGCTGCATCGCGGTCTTCCTGCAGGTTTTTCACCAGAGTGCGAGCCCGCCGGAACACCACACCACCAATCCGTTCCATCCGCGTGTCCAGAGGCGTCACCCATTCCTCGGCGATGTCGGCAACCACGGCGACCTTGCCGGGTGTCAGCGCTGTCGCTACGTCGTTGATGAACTCGTCAGTCACACCGGCGTGTTCCAACTCGACGATGGAACCGATTAAGGCCCCGGCAGCGGCCCCGCCAACGAGACCAATTGGCCCGCCGAGAACTCCCACGAGCGTGCCCAACAGGGTACTGACGCCGATGACCGGGAAGTCCACGTCATTCGGGTTGTCGATGAACCGTACACCGCCGTTTGGTTCTTTGGCGCAAATTTGCGCTTCGTAGAGCGAGATCTCCCCATCGCGGTCCAACTCCCGGAGAGTTTCCAGGCCCGCAAAGGCCTTGGCCTGGTCGTCGAAAACGATCACGATCAACTTTTCCATGGTGGCGTTCCTCTACAAAGCCGCGGCATTCTCAGCGCGAGCATTTTGGTGGTCGGGGCGCACATCGCTAACCCGCGGCCGCGCTTTCCTCATACTCCCGGCGAACCTCGGCGATTCGCGCCTCCAGCCGCCGGCGGATCTCTCCTTGTGATTGATCGGCCTTCGCTTTCAAGGCTTGGATCCTTGCGTCCCGCTGATTTTGGCGGAACCGCATCTTGCAGTGGTCGCGCTCGATGGCGTCTTCCAGCTTCTTCCGCAGAGCGTCGATCGTGGCGTCGATCTTAGTCAGGCGGTCGGCCCTCGCCTGCGCCCGTTCGGCCTTCAGTTGCTCCATTTCAGTGCGATGTGCAGCCACGTCGCGGTCGTGACGCATGCGCTTAACTTGACTGCGGGTCCGCCGGAAGACCACGCCTCCAATCGCTTCCATTCGCGTGTCCAGAGGCGTCACCCAGTCCTCGGAGACATCGGCAATCACGGCGAACTTGCCGGCTGTCATGGCCGTGTTCACGTCATTGATGAACTCGTCGGTCACGCCGGCATGTTCCAGATCGCCGATGGAACCAATTAATCCGCCTGCCATACCGCCGATAAGCGCTCCGAGGGGCCCGCCGAGAAGTCCCACGAGGGCGCCCACCGCGGTGGCACCGCCGATCACCGGGAAAGCCAGCTTATCGCTATTATCGATGTATTGGATGCTGCCGCTTGGTTCCTTGGCGATCATCTGCGCCTCGTACACCGAGATCTCACCATCGCTGTCCAATTGGCGCAGGGCTTCGAAGCCCGCATCGGCCTTCGTTTGGTCGTCGAAGACGATTACGATCAGTTTTTCCATGGTTGTGTTCCTCTTCTACTTAACAGCGGCAATGTCCGCGCGAGCATGCTGCAACGCGGTCTCAATCTCGGTGATAGCCGCTCGCACGCCGCGGTGCATCTCGCTGAAGGCGGCTTCGTTCGCCTGCTTCAGGGCGTGCAGTTTCTTCTGGGCGGCCTCATGCTTGGCGCGCACGTCCGCCACCTTCGCCTGAATGGCGGCCGTCGCGGCGGTCTTCTTCTCGGCCGCCATATCAAAGGCGGTGCTGATGCGCGCCTTCCATTCGACGAGTTCCGCTTCCAGACTCGCGGTCAGGGTGCGCCGCGCAGAGTCGTATTCTTCGCGGACCGCTTTGGCCTTCGCCTCCGCCGCAACCTCTCCCTCGGCAGTCGCATGCTTCAACTCGGCGTTGATGGACTGGATGCTCGTGTGGAGTTGCTTCAGGCGCGCTTCGATCTCGGCCTGTTGCTCTTGGCGTGTCGCATCGAGGTTCTTCGTCAACTCGGCGACACGAGCCATGGTCTTGGCCTTGGCCTCGTCGGTCTGTGCTTTCAATTCGGCGCGGAGTTTGTTAATTTCCGCGGTGGCGACGTCGATTTGTTTTTGCGCCTTCGCCATCGAGTCATGAAAGGCCTTCTTATCGGTTTCAAAACTCGGAATCGGTTTGGCCGTCAGATGCTGGGGTTCGGGAATCATCAGATGCTCCTTCGTGTCGCTATGAAGCAAACCGGCGACCAAATCGCGGCGCCGGCCGACACTCCATCTAACCTACTGAAACCGGAGTATTTCCGGACTGCGATAGTGCCGGGCATTGGGCCGGCGGGCACGGAGCGAGCTCGATTCTGGACTCGGTGTCCAATATTTGGTCACCTCTCCCCGCGGAGTGTTCAACGACGGGTTTCTGTTGCCGGCTGCTCCTGCATCTCGCGGAAGGGCATCCGGAGCTTTCGGGCGATCTCAGGCCAAAACTCCCGGAGCACGTCGAAACCCACATCTTGGACGATGGAAAAGCCCACCTGCCTCATCACCGGGGCGAATCTATGCTCATCACCGGGATGGTAGGCGCTGGTGACAACGACGGCACTAACTGTTCCCAGCCACTCGGAAAAGTTGAACATGTATTTGCCGCTATCGCGATACGCGACGAAGGCATGCGCCGCCGCATGAAGCAGGCGTTTCCCGCGGCTTCCGTGGCCCAGGCGGTAGTAACGAGGATCCTCCGAGAACACGGTCGGGTAAGCGAAATCCTTGAAGAATCTCCAGGTCGTCTGCCCGGCGAAGTCCACGCCGAAGCGTTTCCCATATCCTGCGGCGCCCTGTCCGAAGGTGGGATCCCGGCCGGCAGCCTGATCCAGACTTGCGTTGAAACCGGCAGAAAAGAATGAGGCCGGATCGAACGTATCATGGACGAGCAGTGTGAACTTGTCTTTCACTTCGAACGAGCAGAGCAGCGTGTCCGGTCTGTAGTGTGGCCGATGTGCCGATTTGCGTTCCAATTTCCGGGCGAAAACTCCCCCCACCTTCCGGAACGGCCCTTGATAATCCTGCCACCTCACAAGCGGCGGCGGCTCCAGGCATGGGGCCACCATATCCCGCATGGTTTCCTCCGGCAGCGCGCCGGCGGACGCGGGCTGTTGCGCCTCCATCAGGCCGCTCCGCGCCAGCACTATTAGGATGCCCGTTCTTGCCCAGCGGCGGAAGCGCGTTTGGCCTCCGATGCTAACCCAGGGCTTTGCTCTCCTCATAATCGCACCGGAGCTCGGCGATTCGAGTTTCCTGGCGCCGGCGGATTTCTCCTTCGGACTGATCGGCCTTCTTTTGTAGAGCCTGGATCTTGGCTTCCCGCTGTTGCTGGCGCAGTTGCATCTTGAGGCGCTTGCGTTCAATCGCGGCTTCCAGCTTGGCGCGCAGGTGGTCGATCCTGGCATCGATCTTTCCCAGCCGGTCCGACCTCGCCTGCGCCCGTTCCGCCTTGAGCTGTTCCATCTCGGCCCGGTGTGCGGCCGCATCGCGGTCGTCTTGTGTGTCCTCGACGAGAGTTCGGGCCCGCCGGAACACCACGCCCCCAAGCTCTTCCATCCGGGTGTCCACAGGTGTCACCCACTCTTCGGAAATGTCGGCTACCAAAGCGACCTTGCCTCGCGTCAGCGTTGTCGTGACATCATCGACGAACTCGTCAGTGACTCCCGACTCTTCGATATCGGCGATGGTACCGATCACTGTTCCGGCGGTGGCGCCCACAAGTACGCCGACCGCCCCACCAAGGAGCCCTATGAGTGCGCCCAACGCGGCGCCGCCGCCGATCATCGGAAGACTTGACATGTCGGGATTGTCGATCAGCCGCACAGCGCCGCTTGGTTCCTTCGCGACAATTTGCTCGGCGTGAATGGAGATGTCGCCTAAACGGTCCAACGCCCAGAGGGCTTGTAAACCCTTAAGGGCCTTCCATTCCTCGCCAAAGACGACCACAATCATCTTTTCCATGGGAATCTCTCCTTTACGAAGCCGCGGCAATGTCCGTGCGGGCATGCCGGTCGGCCCGGTCAACCGTTCTCCTTCCTGTTTCTACCGGGTCGGGTTTGGGTATGGATCTCATCTGGCACAAGCCGACAGAGCCTTATCCGGACGCTTCGGTGCCTGTGCCCTGTTGTCTTCGGCTATCCGCCAAGCGTTATCCAGTACCCAAAGCAACTCGGTCATTTGAAATGGCTTTGCCAATACATCATAGCCGCCCAGGTTCAGCACCTCCGCCCAGAGATAATCGTCCGCTAAACGGGCGGTGACTATGAGCAGCGGCGCGTTTGGCAATTGCTGGATGGCTGCCAACAGGTCTTTCCAGTTCCCGAGCGGCAAATCCCGTTCGGCGATAACTATCGGAACTGGATTATAGCGGAGGAAAGCCTGCGCCGACTCGAGGACTCGGGACGTGTAAAGCATCCAACCTTGCCGGGAGAAGACGCGACCGAGGAATTCGTGGTCCTCATCGACGGCGCTCACGAGCAAAGCCGATTTCGTTCTGGTCATGAAACTCCCCGACTGGAATGGGGATAGGTCACTCGCCCGAGCCCCATCCAGATCCCTGGTTTGGCGGCAAAGCCATTGCGTGGGCATGGCGTTGGACGTCGTACACGGGGCGTCCCTTTTCTGGTCCCGGTGTCCAACACGGTGCCCAATATCCGTCACTTTGTCGAGTTGCAAGGTGGTCCCCATGTTACGAACTCCGCGTCTTAAGGCCGCGCTCTTTTTGGATATCCGCGAAGGACACTCAAGAGCGGATCAGCCTCTGTCGTGGGGTCCACCTTCCCGGAGAGGATCTCCGACTCATCCACCCTCCTGCGGTAGAGCAGGGCGTTGTCGTGATCATCGGAACGCAGAGTCGTACCGCCCACGGCGACCCCAGCAAATACCCCGCGGGCGCGGGAATAGGACAAGAGGCCGCTTGCCGGAATCGGCGTCGTGTCAGCTTCGGAATTGCGCCCGACAGGACCCGCGGCAGCCATCACATCGACCCCTATCTTTACACCCGACTGCATGAGTTGCTTGACCGCTTCCTCATTCATTGCGAGCAGGATCAGGTCGGTCTCGCCGACACCTGCCAGAAACCCGACGCCGCCGCCTTCAATGCGGATCATGGCGGTTCCTCTCAAGCACCTGAGCCGAATCGCGTATGCGCCTGACTGCCCTGGCTCTATCCGCATCGGAACTCATTGGCAGCATCTGAGAAGCGAAAAGCAGGAGTACGGTCATCTTCTTCATAAGTGGCCCGCTGGTTGCGAAAGCAATCGCGTTGCCATCTTGCCAGATCCGAGGCTTTTCGACTGAAACTGTGGTAGTTGAACGCCAAGCGCTTCGAGTTCCGGGTTTCCGTTTAGACGGCGTGGCCGCCTGCTTCATGAGCAACCCCGTAGGCCTGATGGTTTATTCTACAGCCGGATTCGGGAAGGCGCGGGGCTGGAACTGCTCGAATCCACCGACATCCTCGCCGACACGGGCAAGGCGTTGGAGGGTTCCCATCGCGCTCTGATCGTGTTCAACTGTATTTGGCGGACGCTGCAACTTCAGGACGAGGGTCAGTGCGAGGCTTCGGCGCCCTGTTTCCAAATACCCCGTCGGTGGGCTTCAGTACCTACGGCGAGGCGTACAGCGTGCCCCGGATGTCGGCGATCTGATACTTCAGGACCTCCGGTTGGACGAAGGTATCGGGCCACACCGCATCCAGAAGCTCGTCCTGGGTCACCAGCCGGCCGGCGTGCTCCACAAGATAGCGCAGGACGGCGAACGCTTTGGGAGTCAGCAAGACGCGTTCGTCGCCCGGGGCGTCCCGGCGGCGCCAAAGGCATTGATTTTCGGTATCCAGGGGGAATGGAGGAAACTCCTTCATGCCCACTTCCATATGCCAGGGTGCCCAGTCGTGGAGGGCAATCCCCTCGGCGGCACGCGATGCGGGACACTCGGCTACGCGACTTCCTCCAGAGGCTCCAGAGTGATTTCGCGGCATAGACGGTGAATCAACAGATCCGGTTTGAGCGCCTGCATGGGATGTCCCGAAACCGCTACGTCCATCTGGCGGTAGGTCCCGACGAACATCAGTTTGGCCGGCGTACGGCTGCGCGCAACGGCGGAGATCGGATCGACTGTAAAGGGATCGGCCCTCTGGAGATCCTCCAACACCAGCAGCAGCGGACTTCCCGACGCGATCGTGTTCAGCGCGTCGCCGATCTCGCGCAGCATGCGTTGACGAGTGGCGCCCAGGATCTCCTGTTGCAGCATTTCGCGGTGTTCGGGTTTCACCAGCGCGGGAAACTGAACCAGCCAGGTGGGCGCTTGCTCGGCCAAGGCTCTAACCACCGAGTTTCCCCCAAAGCCACGGCACAACTGACCCAGGGCTTCGAGCATCGGGTAGTAGGCTTCCTTGCTGCCATAACCCTCCACGCATTGTCCGCACGCGGCGCGAAGGCCCGGCACGTTCGCGGCAGCCTGATGCTGAAATTCATGGGCCAGGGTAGCCTTGCCGTTACCCGGCTCCGTCGCGATAAACACGCTCTGCCGCTCGCCGTCGCACGACCTCCGCAGGCAATCCCACAACTCGCCCAGCACTCGATTGCTTCCTGCCACTCCGCTTGGCTCCGGTCTCGCGGCAGCGCCGTCGCGGACGGCGGCAATGAACTGATACCCGCGCCGGGGCAGGGTCTCGATGAAGAGAGGATTCTTTGGGTCGTCTCCCAGCTTGCTCCGGATGTCGGCAATCTGATATTTGAGAACCTCCGGCTGGACGAACGTGTCGGGCCAGACCGCGTCCAGCAGTTGATCCTGCGTGACCTTGTCCAGGCCGGTTCCATATTATTGGACACTGAGGCATCGTTAGGCAAGGCGGAAAGGCTGATCCGGGAGGCGGCACGACTGGCGTGCGGCTATCGATGTCGGTGGGCTTCAGATACACCGCCTCGGAAATGCGCAAGCCGGCGGCGTAGCAGGTAGTCAGGATGGCGCGGTGCATTGTGCTGGCGACGCAGCCGAGAAACTGCAACACCTCCTCCGGACTCAAAACCACAGGCAACTTCTGTGGTTTCTTGGGCGCGGGGATGACATCCTCAAACGGCCCATCTCTCTTCGGGGATACCTTGTAGAGAAAGCGCAGAGCGGCTACCGCGATCAGCACGGACCCAGGCGCCAGCTTCCTTTCGTTGGTGAAGTAAACCTTCCGGGCCCTCTTTGCCATGGCAGAAGCGGCGGTCAGCGGGAAGAAAACGCCGCAGCACCGGCATACTCTGTTTGGGGCTCATTTGGATTCCTGTTCAGATGCGGCGCCCAACTCCTTTTCCAGTTCCTCTATGGTCGGAAGGCTTCCTTGCAGTTTTTCGGGAAGGCTCTCGGCCAGGCGATACTCCGATATACCGATCGGCTTATTGATATCACGCAGGGCATATTCGGCGACAAACCGCTCCCTGGTCTTGCACAGAATAATCCCGATGCTGGGCTGGTCATCTGGATGGCGCAGAAGATCGTTGACGGCCAGAGACAAAAATTCATCTTGCCCGCGAATTCGGGCTCGAACGCTTTCATCTTGAGGTCGATGACCACATACGCGCGAAGCTTCAGGTGATAGAAGAGCAGATCGATGTAGAATTCCTCGTTGCCAACAGTTAGCCGATACTGACTCCCGACAAATGCAAAACCGACGCCCAGTTCCAGCAGGAACTGACGGAGGTGTCTGAGCAGACCTCGTTCCAGGTCGCGCTCGTGGGCGTCGTCGCCGAGAGTCAGGAAATCAAAATTGTACGGATCTTTGGTGATGTCCTGTGCCAAATCCGATTGCGGAGCCGGAAGAGTGCGATCGAAATTGGCAACGGCCTTCCCCTGCCGGCGGAGGCGTCCGGCTTCGATCTGATGAACGAGGACGTTGCGGCTCCATCCATGTTGGATAGTCGCCTTGGCATACCAAATTCGTTCCTCTGGATTGGCAAGCTTTTCCAAAATAGCGAGATTGTGATACCACGTGATTTGTGCAAGCACCGCTTGCACAAATGCCTCTTCCGGCCAAGCCTCGCCAAACGCCCGCATGTATTTCAAATTGCGAGGTGAGAATCCCTTCATCTCGGGAAATGCCCCCTTGAGGTCCGCCGCCAAACGGTCGATTACCTTTGCGCCCCACCTTTCCCGTTCCTGGCGGTCGAGGATATCGCGGCCGATCTGCCAATACAGCAGGACCAGCTCTCGGTTGACCGCCAGAGACGCACGTACCTGCGCCGCTTGAATCCGTCTCTTTAGGTCAGCTAGAAGCTGTGCGTAGCCTTCGGGTACAAGTGCCTTCATCGCGGGACCGCCGATCCTCCATTGTCGCCCAATTCCTCAAAGCGTTCACTTCGACGCGTGGATCGGGGCGGCATTCGTGAGTTGAAGATACATTCCGAGATTCTTTGCCCAAGCATCAGATCGAGCGCCGTGGCAAACTCAAATGAAGGCCGATGAGACGGAGTTCGAGCCCATAGCCGGATCCCTTTGAGCGTGAGATCGAGGTCGCGCTGAGGCCGCGTGCCTTCATTCGCGACGGTGAATGTTTCTCGTTCGTGAGCGGGTTGGAGGCGGTCGTGTCGAGGATCGAACAGCTCATCCAGAGCGACCCCAAACGCACCTGCCTTCCGCACACAGCACAGGGGCGATCCCATGCGCGATAGTGCCGGGAGCGAAAACGATCATCGTTGCTGACCCACAACGGGCAGATGATTGGCTCTACCATGTTCGGGTTCGTCTAGCCTCTATCGTAGCGGAATCAAGCCCATGGTCAATCCCACCTTGCATCGACAGCCGGAACCAGACGATCTACAGGTTTATCAAGGCAATACGGAACGGCAACCTGAGTGCGTTCGGAGCGTTGCGATCCCCCGCAACGGGTCTTCCGGCTGAACCCTTTCTCGCCTCGCCGAGACCGAGTCCTTCCTCCATCACAACTCGCGGGAATCTTGTCCGATGACGGCATCCCAGCCGCTGTCATCGCCACCGGTGATTCCTCGCGTCGCCAAAACCCCGGATTGCCGATTGTGCTTTAACACAGTTACACATATACTGTGGTTATGAAGAATATCACGCTCAGCGTGGACGAGAATACCCTGGCTACGGTTCGCCGCCATGCCGCCGAACGCAACTCCACCGTTAACGCCCTGGTGCGTGAGTACTTGACCCGTATCGCCGCGCACGAGGATCGGGCGAAGCGCGCCCGAGCGCGATTGCGGCAGTTAAGCACGCAATCTCAAGGGCAGCTCGGCAAGAAAACGTGGACGCGGGAAGATTTGCATGACCGTTAAGGCGTTTTTCGACACCAATATTCTCGTCTACGCGGCGGTAGGCGCCGGTAAAGACGAACCCAAGAGAAAGCGCGCCATGGAGCTTGTCGAATCGATGGACTTTGGCACTTCGGCGCAAGTGTTGCAAGAATTCTATATGACCGTGGTCAGGAAGGCGTCACGCCCGATCTCCGCCGCGAAAGCCCTGGAGTGGATTGAGCAGTGGGCGGCGTTTCCCTGTCAGGCCATCGATCATCAGCTAGTGCGAATCGCTATCGAGCATTCCGAGAGATACAGAATTTCCTATTGGGACGCGGCGATCCTCGCCGCCGCCGAGGCGCTGGGAGCCGACACCGTCTACTCCGAAGACTTGAGTCATGGGCGGCGATATGGGCGCGTGCGAGTCATAAACCCCTTCGTTTGATGGGTCCCGGGATTCCTCGTGTCCGGGCCGCGCGACTGCGGTCCGGACGACATCATCTTCGGGGCGCTCTCCTGCCGTTCCTGGACAACGCCCAACAACGCACGAGCCAAGCTGCAAAAGCGTTATGAATGGCTTCAATATACGCCCCCGCAACCAACCCTTCTCGGCGCCTTTACCCATTACGTATCAAAGAGATAAGTGTCCTCCTTCGTTTTCTCCAGAGGGCTTCTTCTTTCCTCGTTTTCCGGGTTTTGCTACCAAACTGCTACCAAACCCGCTTTTCCTGCCTGTGAACATCGCCTGTTGCAGCTTCTTTGCCGCTGTTGCGCGTGAGTTCGGAAAGAGGCGCCCGTAGGTGTCGAAGGTGACCTGAATACTCGAGTGGCCCATCTGGTCGCAGACAGACTTCGTCGTCGGGGTCCATCCGCTTTCCGCCAGGTCCAGGGAACACCACGCTGGAAGGGTCCTTGGCACCGGCTCGGAGGCCGCGCAGCAGTTCGAGGACGGCTTCCGCAGTTGCCACGCGGCGGTTCGATTTCCGAGACTTTGGTGGTCCAATCCTCCATTCCCATTTTCGGACGCGGTCGGATACCCTCGCATTGGAAACCGCCTTATTGATCACCAGTTCTTGGTTCGTCCAGTCGACATCCGTGTGCTGAAGTGCCAGGATTTCGTTG
>Ga0326727_10002616_pt1 | contig 60481 bp, 57 predicted proteins | sample MB2enrmetagenome_FD_207643 | JGI IMG/M metagenome (GOLD analysis project Ga0326727, IMG submission 207643) | Lab enriched peat soil microbial communities from McLean, Ithaca, NY, United States - MB29MY | ecosystem: Environmental > Terrestrial > Soil > Wetlands > Peat | place: USA: New York...
CGAACATCTTCGCGGCGCTGCAGCTGGCGGCGCGCCCCGAGTTCGCCGGCAAGACGATCGTGACGATCGGCTGCGATACGGGCGAACGCTATCTCTCCAACCCGGTCTTCTCCGAACAGGAAGCCCACATCGTCGACAGCGCGCTCGTCCCCGCGTAACCGCCCGCCGCGACGACGAGGAAGCCCCGCAAGCGCTGCGCCTGCGGGGCTTCTTTTCTTGCTGAGGCCTTCGGTTTCAGCTCTTGGAGGGAAGCTGTCCCTGAACGCCTTCGACGAAAAAGTCCATGCTCTGGATCTCGTCGTCGGTCATCGCTTTGCCGGCCGGCACGCGCACGGTCCCGGTGTTGTCGATCAGCGGCCCGGTGAACGGCTGCAGCTTGCCCGAGACGATCTCCCGGCTGCGCTCGGCGACCAGCCCCTTCACCGGCGCGGGGATCGCGGGGTTCAGCGGCGCCAGGGCGATCATGCCCGCCTTGATGCCGCCCCACACGTCGGTCGATTTCCAGGTGCCTGCCAGCACCTCTCGAGCGACTTTCGTGTAGTAATCGCCCCACTGCATCAGCGTCGCCGTGAGCTGCTTCTTCGGCGCGTACTTCGTCATGTCCGAATTGTAGGAGAGAACCCACACGCCTTTCTCCTCGGCGGTCTGCGCGACGCTGGTCGAGTCGGTGTGGTGGGTCACGACGTCGGCACCTTGCGAGATCAGGGTCGTCGTCGCTTCGCGCTCCTTCCCCGGATCGTACCACGAGTTCACCCAGATCACTTTGACCGTCGTCTTCGGGTTGACGCTGCGCGCGCCGAGTTCGAAGGCGTTGATCCCCTGCACGACCTCGGGGATCGGGAAGGCCGCGACGTAACCGATCACGTTCGACTTCGTCATCTTCCCGGCGATCACGCCGGTCAGATAGCGGCCCTCGTAAAAGCGCGCGTTGTACGTGCCGACGTTCTTGGCGCGCTTGTACCCGGTCGCCTGTTCGAAAGTGACGCCGGGAAACTGCTGTGCCACCTTGACCGTCGGGTTCATGTAGCTGAACGACGTCGTGAAGATGAGCTTGTAGCCGTTGGAAGCGAAGTTGCGGATGACGCGTTCGGAATCCGCGCCCTCGGGCACGTTTTCGACGATGCTGGACTGCACTTTGCCGGCCAGCGCCTTCTCCATCTGCTTGCGCCCGATGTCGTGCTGGTAGGACCAGCCCGCGTCGCCGATCGGGCTCACGTATACGAAGCCCACCTTAATGGGTTGTTGCGCGGCGCGCCCCGGGAGTGCCGCCGCGGGTGCGAGCAAGAGCGTCGCGGCGAGACCGATGGCAGCGGCGCGAGTGAAGCGCCTTGGGGTTCCCATGTTTGACTCCTGTTCGAGACGGATTCGGAAGAAACGTATGAAGCCTGCCCCAGCGGCGCTCAGCCGTCGGGGTGATAGGATAGACCGAGCGAAACGGGTGCGTTGAGCCTGATCGTGTTCGGGTTGCGCGAGATCGCCGCCAAGACGACGATCGTCGCGAGGTAGGGCAGAGCCGAGAGAAACTGCGAGGGGACCGCGACACCCGCGCCCTGCGCGAAGAGCTGCGCGATCGTCACGCCGCCGAAGAGATACGCGCCGAGCAAGACGCGCACGGGCCGCCAGGTCGCGAAAACGACGAGTCCGAGCGCGATCCAGCCCCGGCCGGCGGTCATGTTCTCGACCCAGGTCGGCGTGTAGATGAGCGAAAGATACGCACCGCCGAGGCCGGCCATCGCGCCGCCGAAGATCGCGGCCAAGTAACGGATCGGTATCACGTGGTAGCCGATCGCATGGGCCGAGGCCGGCGACTCGCCGACCGCACGCAGCACGAGCCCGGCGCGCGTCTTGTAGAGGAACCAGCTCACCAGCGCCAGCAGCGCCCACGAACAGTAGACCAGGGCCTGCTGCGAGAACAGGATCGGCCCCACCAACGGGATGTCGCCCAACAACGGAACGTGCAGGGGCGGCGGGCTGGTCAGCGTGACGGTCTGAAAGCTGCGGCCCGCGAACGCGCTCAGGCCGGCACCGAAGATCGAGAGCGCCAGACCCGAGGCGACCTGGTTCGCCAGCAGCGTCAAGGTGAACGCGCAGAACAAGAGCGCCATCGCACCGCCCGCCAGCATGCTCGCGCCGATGCCCAGCCACTCGTTGCCCGTCGCGACCGTCACCGCGAAGGCGGCGACGGCGCCGACGAGCATCATCCCGTCGACGCCGAGGTTCAGCACGCCCGACTTCTCGGTGACGAGTTCTCCCAGCGCAGCGAAGACGAGCGGCGTCCCCGCGCCGATCGTCGCCACCGCGATCGGCACGACGAGATCGCTCATGCGGCGCTCGCCGGCGCGCCGCGGGCGGTACGCCTGCGCTTGAGGCGGTAGTTGACGAAGACGTCCGCGCCCAGCAGAAAGAACAGCAGCATGCCTTCGAAGATGCCGGTGATCGCGGGGGGCAGGTTCAAGCTCATCTGCGCCTGCTCGCCGCCGAGATAGAGCAGCGACATCAAAAGACTCGCGAGAAAGATCCCGAGCGGATGGAGCCTGCCCACGAAGGCGACGATGATCGCGGCGAACCCGTAGCCCGGCGAGACCGACGAAAGCAGCTGGCCGATCGGTCCGGCCACTTCGCCCACGCCGGCCAGGCCGGCCGCCGCACCGCCGGCCAGCATCCCGATCCACACGGTCCGTTTGAGGCTGAAGCCGGCGTAGCGCGCGGCGCCGCCGGCCAGCCCGGCGACGCGCATCTGATAACCGAGGAAGCTCTTCTCGATGAAGGCCCAGCCCGCCGCGATCGCGCCGAACGCGATCAGCACGCTCGCGTTCAGACGCGTCCCGGGGATGAGGATCGGATAGAGTTCCGCCGCCGTGAATTGCTGCGATTGGGGAAAGTTGTAGCCCTGCGGATCGCGCCACGGACCGTGCACCAAATAGTTCAGCAAGAGGCCCGCGACGTAGGTGAGCATGAGGCTCACCAGGATCTCGTTGGCATTGAAACGAGTGCGCAGCAGCGCCGGAATCGCCGCCCAGGCGATCCCGCCGAGCGCCCCCGCCACGATCATCGCCGGCAAGATCAGCGGACTGTTCGAGCCGTAAAAGTGCAGCGCGACGCCGCCGGCGGCGATCGCGCCGACCGTGAGCTGCCCTTCGGCGCCGATGTTCCAGACGTTGGCGCGAAAGCCGACCGCCAGACCCATCGCGATCAGCATGAGCGGCGAGGCCTTCAAGAAGAGCTCGGCGACGCCGTTGACGCCGGCGACCGGAGCGACGAAGAACGTATAGAAGGCAGTCAGCGGATTCTTGCCCAGCGCCGAAAACAGCGCGCAGCCGACCACGGCGGTCAGCACGATCGCGATCGCCGGCGAGGCGACGCTCATCGTGCGCGACGACTCGGGACGGGCTTCCAGGCTAAGCGACACGCGCCGCCTGCGACGCGGGCCACAGACCGCTCATCCAGAGGCCGATCTCCTCGACGCTCGTTTCGGCGACCGGCTTCGCCGGCGAAAGCCGTCCTCCGGCGATCACCGCGATGCGATCGCAGAGCTCGAAGAGCTCGTCGAGCTCGTCGGAGACGACCAGCAGGCCCGCTCCCGCGTCGCGCAGCTCGATCAAGGCTTGACGGATGAAGGCCGTGGCGTTCACGTCGACGCCCCACGTCGGGTGCGAGACGACCAGCAGCTTGGGCTCGTGCAGGATCTCGCGGCCGACGATGTACTTCTGCAAATTGCCGCCCGAAAGGCTCTTCGCTTGCGCCGACGGCCCGCCGCACTTGACGCCGAAGCGCTCGATGCAGCGCTCCGCGAAGCGCTGCACGGCATCGAACACGATGAAGCCGCGGCGCACCATGCCCGCACCGTTGGCGGTCAGCAAGGCGTTCTCGGCGAGCGAGAGCGAGCCGACGACGGCGCGGCCCAAGCGGTCCGCGGGCACGAATGCCAGGCCGATCGCGCGCCGTTCCGCGGGCCCGAGCCGTCCCGCCTCGACGCCGCAGACGGTGATGACGCCGGGGCGCTCGAGCGGTTCCTCACCGGAGACGACCTCCAGCAACTCGCGCTGCCCGTTCCCCGAGGCGCCGGCGATCCCGACGATCTCACCGCTGCGCACGGTGAGCGAAATGTTCTTGAGGTCCGTACCGAACGGGTCGGCCGAGACGCGCGAGAGCTCCGCGATCGCCAGCCGTACTTCGCCATCCTGCGCCGGCGCGGGATGCGCGACGACCGGCAGGTCGCGGCCGATCATCAAGCGGGCCAGGCTCTCGGAGGTCTCTTTCGACGGATCGCAGGTCCCCGTGACGCGGCCCGCGCTGATCACCGTCGCCGAGTGGCACAGCGTCTTGATCTCGTCGAGCTTGTGGCTGATGTACAGAATGCTGCAGCCTTCGCGAGCCAAGCGGCGCAGCGTTTCGAAGAGCCGCTCGACGGCCTGCGGCGCCAAGACGGAGGTCGGCTCGTCCATGATCAGCAGCTTGGGATCGTCGAAGAGGCAGCGGACGATCTCGACGCGCTGACGCTCGCCCATCGAGAGCGAGTGGACCAGACGTTGCGGATCGAGCGGCAGGCCGTACCGCTGCGAAAGCTCCTCGATGCGCGCTTTCAGATTCGCGCCGCGCTGCGCGCCCTGCACGGAGAGTGCCACGTTCTCGGCGACCGTGAGCGTCTCGAAGAGGGAGAAATGCTGGAAGACCATTCCGATGCCGAGCTTGCGTGCGACCGCGGGGCTGGCGATCGTGACGCGCCGGCCTTCCCATTCGATCTCGCCTTCGTCGGGCCGCGTCACGCCGTAGATGATCTTCATCAGCGTGCTCTTGCCGGCGCCGTTCTCGCCCAGGATCGCGTGGATCTCGCCCGGCATCACCTCGAGATCGATGCCGTCGTTGGCGACGACGGCCGGATAGGCTTTGCGGATGCCGCTCAGCTGCAGACGAGGAACGCTCATCGGAAGATGCTCGAGCGGCTCGCTCACCCCGCGCGCGACCCCGCAGCGCGCGCCGCGTGCCTGCTACACTCCTCGACTCTCTCGTTAGCCACGCCTACTCTTTGCTTTCCGCCCCAGACCGGACCCCTGTCCATTCGGCCATTCGGCGTCGGCGCACCGATTCACCGCCTGACAATTGTCGCTTTGCAAGTGTTCAGCTCAGTGTTCGAGCAGCCCGCACAGCAGGGCCGAGCCTAGGACGACCGACCACGGCGGCGCGCGCCACGTTCCGAGCGCAGCGAACGCGCCCAGCGCGAGCGCAACGTCGAGCGTCGAGCGGATCGCACTCACCCACACCGGCGAGTAGAGCGCTGCGAGCAGTACGCCGACGACGGCGGCGTTGACGCCGCGCAGCACCGCGCGGGCGGCCGCGTTGCGGCGCAGGCGCTCCCAGAACGGCAGCACCGCGGCGACGAGCAAGAACGAAGGCAGAAAGATCGCGACCAGCGTCAATGCCGCTCCGCCGATCCCGTGCACCGGGCCGCGCTCCATCGCCGCCCCGAGGTACGCCGCAAACGTGAACAGCGGGCCGGGGACGGCTTGCGCGGCGCCATATCCCGCGATGAAGCTTTCGTTGGAGATCCAGCCCGGCGGCACGACTTGCGCCTGCAGCAGCGGCAGAACGACGTGCCCTCCGCCGAAAACGAGCGCGCCGACCTCGAAGAACTTGGCGAACGCGACGAACGGGCCGAAGCGCACGAAGCGCTCGGCAAAAGGCAGGCCGATCACGAGCAGCGCGAAGGCGAGCGCGCACGCCAAGCCGACGCGCGCATCGCCGCTCTCCGCCTCGGGCTCGTGCTGCGCGATCGGCACCGCCTTGTCGGCGGGCGCGCGCAGGAACCGCCATCCGAAGATCGCGCCGAGCGCGATCAGGGCGAGCTGCGCGTACCCGTTGGCGGGCGCGAGCAGCGCGCCGATCGCGACCGTGACGGCGAGCGTCCGCCGCACGCGGTCGGGCGCGAGGGAACTCGCCATGCTCGCGACCGCGAGCGCGACGACGGCGACCGCGGCGACGAGCAGGCCGTGGACGTAGCCCGAAGCGGCCGCGCCGGGGACCAAGCGCAAGCCGTAGGCGAACGCGACCAGCGCGAACGCCGAGGGCAGCGTGAAGCCGCACCACGCGGCGAGCGCACCGAGTGCGCCCGCCCGCCGGTAGCCGATGATGATCCCGACCTGGCTGCTCGCCGGACCCGGCAAGAACTGACACAGCGCCACGGTGTGGGCGTAGCTTTCCTCGCTCAGCCAGCGGCGCCGGACGACGAACTCCTCCCGGAAATAGCCGAGGTGAGCGATCGGCCCCCCGAACGAGGTGAGCCCCAAGCGCAGAAAAGCGAACAGGACCTCGATCGCATCCGCCACGTGCGGGGGATTGTCGCCACCCGAGGATCTCCCTCCGGCGCGCGGCGGAGATCCTAGAGCAGCGTTCGGTTAGAAGGGCGGCTTGTTCGGGTCGTTGAGCGCGTACGCCATCGCCCGATAGATGTTGATGCGCCCGCAACCCTCGTTCGGATCCGAGATGTCGTCGGCCGTTTGGCAGAGCAGCGCTTTCATCGCGGTCGGCGACTGATAGGCGGAGCCGCCCGCCGCGATGATCAGCGCCGCCGCGCCGGCGACCACGGGCGTGGCCATCGACGTGCCGGCGATCTCGACGCGACAGTCGGACGTCCCGCTGAGGGTTCCGTAGTCCGGCCCGCACGTGTCGGCGGTGAAATTGTCGTCGTTGGCGTTCGCTTGGTACGGCTGCGAGGTCCAGATGTTCTCGATCCAATGCAGCTCGTCGGCGTCGTTGCCCGATGCGACCGGATCGCCGCCGGGCGCGACGATGCCCCACGCCGAGGCGAGGTGGAGCGAGGTTCCGGGCGAGCCGTACGCCGAGTACGACGCGACGTACTCCTTCGGGCTGCTCGCGGAGCCGCTGCTGTTGCCGGCCCCGTTGGGCTGACCGTCGGCCAAAGCCGAAGCGCCGACCGCGATCACGTTGGTGTCGCAGGCCGGGGCCTCCAACTGGCCGGGGCTGTTCCCCGCGGCGGCCACGACGACGATGTTGTTCGCGAGCGCTTCCTGTATTGCGTGGCCTTCGGTCGTGTCGTCGTCGACGCCGTTATTGCACGAGCCGCCGCCCAGGCTGAGACTGATCACGTTGACGTTGTGCGCGATGGCATCGGCGATCGCCGAGGCGATGTCGGCCGTGGTCGCGCTGCACTGCACGTCCGAGGTCGTATTGCTCGCGCAATTATCGTCGGGCGTGGGAAAGATCCGGTAGCCGTAGATGACCGAGTTGCCGCCCGCGCCCGTGAAACCGAGCGCGTTGTTGGTCGCCGCTGCGGCGATCCCCGCCACGTCCGTGCCGTGCCCCCACGGATCGGTCGTGAAGTTCGACGTCGATTGCGAGCCGTTGGGATTGGTGATGAAGCACTTCTGGTAGACGACCTTCGAGGTGCCCAGCTCCGGATGGGTCGTGTCCTGGCCGGTGTCGATCAGCGCGATCTTCACGCTCGACGAGCCGACGGCGTTGGCATTGGTGACCGGCGCGTTGCCGCTGACGCTGTAGCCGAAGGCGTACTCGAGCTGCACGGCGTGCATGCCCCACTGGCCTGGCACGTTCTGGCTTTCCAGATACGGTGCGACGTGGTAGGTGGCCGGCGCGCTGTTGCCTTCCGACGTGTTCTGCGCTGCGGTGAAGCCGTTGAAGTACGGATCGTTCGGATAGTACGGACTGGTGACCGTCGTCGGGTAGCGCAGCCCGACCGGGCCGACGCTGCGAACGCCCGATTGCGAGCGCAGGGCCGCCTCGACCGCGGCGGCTTGCGAGGGCGTCACCGAAAGGATCCGCGTCGTCACCCCCGCGTGCGGGAAAGCGTACTCGTTGACGAGGCTCGCTCCGAGAGCCTGTTCGCGCGCGGCCAGCGTGGCGCGTGAGGAGCTCAGCGCCTGCGCTTCATACGTAACCGCAAGCAAGCCGTCGGCCGTTAGCGCGCCACGGCTTCGAGCCGCCGGAACCCTGCGCGCGACGCCCTCGCCCAGGCCGCTGCTGCGCGCGGCCGAGGCCGCCGTGTCGCTGCTCGGGCACGTGAAAGCGGACTGGTTGAACGAGCCGGTCGGCGTGGGCGTGGGCGTCGGCGAGGGCGAGGGCGAGGGCGAGGGCCTGACCGAATTCGGCACGTTCGACGAGCCGCCGCCGCAGGCGGATAGGGCAAGCGACAGCATCAAGCTCAGAGCAAGTCGAACGCGGGCGGAATGTGGCATGATCCTCCGGTCGGGCACGCTACCTACTGGACGAGGGTACACGACCAGCCTGTGAAAATTCTGAGAAACAGCTGAGAATGTGCCCCGACCGCCACCTTCGTCACGGGCTTCGTCGAGACCGGTAGCCGTGGGCACGGTCGTCGCTGCGGAGGTCGGTCTCGACGTGCGCCGAAGGGGCCGGCGCCGCCCCGGCGTCTAAGAAGTACTCATGCCCGACACTTCACCCCGCAAGCTTCTCCTCGCCAACCCGCGTGGCTTCTGCGCCGGCGTGGACCGGGCGATCGACATCATCGACCAGCTGCTCGAATCGCACGGGCCGCCGGTCTACGTCCGCAAGGAGATCGTTCACAACCGCGAGGTCGTCGAAGGCTTTCGGGCGCGCGGCGCGATCTTCGTCGACGAGGTCGAGCACGTGCCGGACGGCGCGCTGCTCGTTTTCAGCGCGCACGGCGTCTCTCCCGAAGTGCGGCGCGACGCGCAGGCGCGCCGGCTGCACGTCGTCGACGCGACCTGTCCGCTCGTGGCCAAGGTCCACATCGAAGCGCTGCGCTTCGCCCGCGAGGGGCTCTTCCTGCTGCTCGTAGGGCATCGCAATCACGACGAAGTCGCCGGGACGCTCGGACACGTTCCCGGCGGGATCGCGCTGGTCGAGAGCGTCGTCGCGGCCGAGACGGTCCACGTCCCCGATCCCGAGCGAGTCGCGGTGATCACGCAGACGACGCTCAGCCTCGACGACGCGCGCGGCATCATCGAGGCCCTCAAGCGCCGCTTTCCCAAGCTGCGCGAGCCGGCGCGCAGCGACATCTGCTACGCGACGCAGAACCGTCAGACCACGGTCAAGCTTCTGGCGCAGCACGCCGGCGTCGTGGTCGTGGTCGGCTCGGAGAACAGCTCGAACTCTCAGCGCCTGCGGGAGTGCGCCGAGGGTGCGGGCTCGCGCTCGTACCTCGTCGACGATCCCGCGCAACTCGCCCCGGAATGGTTCGAGGGCTCGGAAACGATCGGCCTCACGGCCGGCGCTTCTTCTCCGGAGCCGCTCGTGCAGCGCATCCTGGAGCGGCTGGAGGCGATCTGCGGCCCGCTCCACGTCGAAGATTTCGGCGAGCGCGAGCCCAACATCACGTTCGCCCCGCCGCGCGAGCTCGTCGCGCTGCGCGCCGGCTCCAAAACGTGAATCGGACGCGAGCGGCGGCCGCGGCTCTTTACGCCAGGTAGGGGATACGCCGCTAAGGCAGGACCAGGCGGCTGCGGGTCGTGGGACGGATGCCCGCGGCATCCGTGACGGCCGCAGCGTCGGCGGCGAGGGCGCGCAGGGCTCGGGAAGAGCTCGGGCACGAAAGGTCGGGCGACGTCTGCCCGCGATACGTCACCCGCGTCACCGAGCCGAACGAGGCGCTCTTCATGCACGCCGCAGCGGGGAGCCGGTCCAGCGGGCCCGCCGCGGCCAGATCCGCGAACAGACGCCGTGCCAAGGCCGCAGAGACCTGCTTCGGGGCGCTCGCTCCCGGTCCGGCGACGACGCTTCCGTTCGGCAGGACGTGCAGTTGGTAGCCCGCGAGGTTCGTCGAGCCGGAGTTCACGATCGACGCGCCGTCGTCCGGCGGCGCGCTCGGGCCCGCCGAGGGCGAGGCGGCGACGCTGGGCAGCGCCGAGGGCACGAGGAGCGCACAGGTCAGGGCGAACCCGAGCAACATATCGTTCATTGTAACGCCGCAGGCCGTTCGACCGTTCTCGAAGCGCCGGAACGAAAAACGGCGGCACTCACCCCGTGAGGCCGCCGCAGGTTCGTTCCCGCCCGCCGCGAGGAGCGACCGGAAGGTGCGCTACTCGCCGGAACGCGAAGGACGAAGGTCGCTCAGCCGCTTCTTCAGTTCCTCCAGCCGCTCGCTCGTGGAGTCTTTGACGTAGTTGAGATTGGAAATCGAAGTGTTGAGCACGCCGCGGAACGCGGAGATGGTCGTATCCTGGAGCTTCGCACCGTGCTCCACGACCTTCTCGGCGAGTTCCTCCGCCTTCTTCTCCTGTGCCTGGAGTTCGTCGACGGTCAGGGTGAGGATCTGATTGGCACGATCGAAGTTCTCGCGCACGGTCGCGTCGATCGCCGTCGACGTGTACGGACGGGAGGTGATGTCCCACACGGATTTCCAGTAATCCAGAAGGCGGTAGTTGGCCGATGCGATCGCATCGGCGGCGATGCTGTAGGCTTGACTGCCCAGCTCGACGTAGCTCGTCGTAGTCTTGTCGCTCACGGGTTCACTCCTCATCGGGCTTGGGACGCTCTTTCGTCCACGTGCTGCTGTAAAAACTGAAGAAAGCGTCGAGGCTCGTACGGTACCGGTCCAGCGCGACGCTCCACACCTTCAGCGCCTCGTTGCCGGTCTCCGTCAGCCTGTAAATACGCCGAGCCGGGCCCTGTTCTTGCGAATCCCAGCGCGAGACGATGTATCCTTCCCGCTCCAGTTGGCGCAGGACCCGGTACACCGTACCGGGATCGGAGACGACGGCGAAGTTTCTCCTGAGCTCCTTCATGATCTCGTAGCCATGCAGATCCAGGTCCTTGAGCATCACGAGAAGCCACGCCGTTAAGTAGTTCTTCGCTATGCGCATTCTGTTGTGAGATTGAGCCTTATCGCCGTCGCCTCGCATTTTTCCTGGCGCGTTCGCTCCGACAAATGTCTGCAAGGCCGCGACGGCGCTGAAAAAACCGGTACGATTGCCAGCTAACTGGACGGCGCCTCGCGGCCGGCGCGAAGTGCGGTCCGCAGGTAAGTGACTTCCTGGCGGGCTTGTCAACTCGAGCGCGAACCTCCCCCGAATGCCATACGATGTCCAGGGAAAGACGGCTCTCGTCACCGGCGGTGACCGCGGGATCGGCGCCGCGATCGTCAACGCGCTCGCCGAGATCGGATGCAACGTCGCCGTCACGTATCGCAAGCGCGGAGTCGCGGCCGCCGACGTCCTGCGCCACGTGCGCGAAGGCGGACGAAAGATCGAAGTTTTCCGCGTCGATCTCACCGACCGTTCGGCGATCCGCGCGCTCGTCGGCGCCGTTCGCGAAAAACTCGGCCCGATCGACATCCTCGTCAACAACGCCGGAATCGGGCTGCGGCGTCAGCTCGACGAGATCACCGAAGATGATTGGGATTCGCACCTGGCGCTCAACGTCACCTCGGCCTTCCTGCTGTCGCAGGCAGTAATCCCGGGGATGCAAGAGCGAGGCTGGGGCCGCATCATCAACCTCGCCTCGATCGCAGCGCAGACCGGCGGCGCGGTCGGCCCGCACTATGCGGCCACGAAAGCCGCGCTCATCGGGCTGACGCACGGCTACGCCACGCGCCTGGTCAAGACCGGAATCACGGTCAACGCCCTTGCGCCGGCCCTGATCGAGACCGAGCACGTCCGTGAAACCGAACCCTCGATGATCCCGATGGCACGCCTCGGAGCGCCGCAGGAAGTCGCCGAAGCTTGCGTCTTGCTCGTCCGCAACGGCTACATCACGGGGCAGACGATCAACGTCAACGGCGGCGCGTACATGTCGTCGTAGCGCGCCCCGGCGCCCTGCGTCGCCGGGGTCACGACGGCGGAAGAAAGCTAGCCGGAGACCGGGCGAACGATGTCGTGCGCCTTGATGACGACCGTGAGCCCGAAGAAGAAAGCGGCGGCGATGAGTGCGGTAATCATACAGGCATTGTGACACGGGCGGCTCGCGACGTATTCGGACGGATGGACGACGTTCGGAGCGGGCCTGTGCCCAAAGGCCAGCTATTCGGAAAACCTAAAGGTCGTTACGAAGGCGCTTCGACGGGTGGAAGGCGGAGCAGCTCGTCGTCCGAGTAGATGCGCGAGCGCGTCAGGAAGCGCACTCCGTGCCCGTTCTCCAGCGAGAACATTCCGCCGCGCCCCGCAACGACGTCGATGATGAGCTTGGTGTGCCGCCAATAGGCGAACTGCGAGACGCTCATGAAAAACGGTGCGCCGCCGATCTCGCCGAGCTTCACGTCGGAACTTCCGAGCAGAAACTCCCCGAGCGGATAGCACATGGGGCTGCTGCCGTCGCAGCATCCGCCCGATTGATGGAACATCACCGGGCCGTGGCGCGCGCGCAGCTTCTCGATGAGCGCGAGGGCCGCCGGCGTCGCCTCGACGCGGGTCGCCGGCGGCCCGTCCGCTTCCGTCATCCCTAGAAGAAGCCCAGCGCCTTGGGGCTGTAGCTGACCAGGGCGTTCTTGGTCTGCTGGTAGTGTTCGAGCATCTTGAGGTGCGTTTCGCGGCCGATCCCCGACTGCTTGTAACCGCCGAACGCGGCGTGCGCCGGATAGGCGTGATAGCAGTTCACCCAGACGCGTCCGGCCTGGATGCCGCGCACCATGCGGTAGCCGACGTTTGCGTCGCGCGTCCACACGCCGGCGCCTAAACCGTAGAGCGTGTCGTTGGCGATGCGCAGTGCGTCGGCTTCGTCCTTGAACGTCGTCACGGAGACGACGGGTCCAAAGATCTCCTCTTGGAAGATGCGCATCGAGTTGTTCCCGCGGAAGACCGTCGGGTGGACGTAGTAGCCGTCCTTGAAGGCGCCGTCGAGAAGATTACGGCCGCCGCCGGCGAGGACGGTCGCTCCCTCCTGCTTGCCGATATCGATGTAGGAGAGGATCTTCTCCAGCTGCTCGCTCGAGGCTTGCGCGCCAATCATGGTAGCCGGGTCGAGCGGATTGCCCTGCTTGATCTGGGCGACGCGCTCGAGCGCCCGCTCCATGAACTGGTCGTAGATCGACTCCTGCACGAGCGCGCGCGAGGGGCAGGTGCAGACCTCGCCCTGATTGAGCGCGAACATCGTGAAGCCCTCGAGCGCCTTATCCAAGAACGCGTCGTCCTTGGCGCAGACGTCGGCGAAGAAAACGTTGGGCGATTTGCCGCCCAGCTCGAGCGTCACCGGAATGAGGTTCTGCGAGGCATACTGCATGATCAGCCGGCCGGTCGTCGTCTCGCCGGTGAAGGCGATCTTGGCGATGCGCGGGCTCGAGGCCAGCGGCTTGCCGGCCTCCAGGCCGAAGCCGTTGACGATGTTGAGCACGCCCGGCGGAAGCAGGTCGGCGATCAGCTCGATCAAGACCATGATCGACGCCGGGGTCTGCTCGGCGGGCTTGATGATGACGCAGTTTCCCGCCACAAGCGCCGGCGCGAGCTTCCACGTCGCCATCAGCAGCGGGAAGTTCCACGGGATGATCTGCCCCACGACGCCGAGCGGCTCGTGGAAGTGGTAGGCGACCGTGTCGTGGTCGATCTCGCTGATGCTGCCCTCTTGCGCCCGGATGACGCCTGCGAAGTAGCGGAAATGGTCGATCGCCAGCGGCAAGTCGGCGGCAGTCGTTTCGCGGATCGGCTTGCCGTTGTCGAGCGTCTCCGCCAGCGCCAGGAGGCCCAGATTGGCTTCCATCCGGTCGGCGATCTGGTTGAGGATACGGCTGCGCTCCGCGGCCGGAGTGCGGCCCCAAGCTTCGCGCGCCGCATGCGCCGCATCGAGCGCGAGGTCGACGTCCTTGGCCGACGAGCGAGCGATCTCGGTGAAGGGCTCGCCGACGATCGGGCTGACGTTCAGGAAGTACTCGCCGTCGACCGGCGGCACGAACTTGCCGCCGATAAAATTGTCGTACCGTTTCTTGAACGGATTCTGGACGCCGAGCGCGCCGAAGTCGAATAAAGTTTGGTGCTCGAGCACTGCTGAAGCCATACTTACAACTCCGTTCCTATCTAGGTGTTGAACGCATATATCGACGTCGTTTCGCCGATGACGACAGTCTGGGAAAAATTTTCCTAAACTGTTTCTTCACATCGTAGGCGTCGCCGCCCTTTCGCCGCGCCGCTGCACCGTATAGACTGCGAACGCGATCCTTGCTACGCGCCGCGCAAAACGAGCGCCTCGAGTTCGGGGTAGACCTTGGCGCGCGCGTCCGGGAACGTCGACGGATCGAAAATGTCGTGACGCGGCTCGCCGAGTCCGTACAGCACGAGCTCGCGGAAGGTGCCCTGCCCGCGCTGCCAGGCAGCGAGCAGCTTGCGTGCGACGCCGTTGTTCACCGCGCTCTCGCCGTGGTTGGTCACGAGCACGCAGCGCTGTGCGAGCGGCGCCGTGCGCCGCGCTGCGCGAAAGAGCGCGCGCCCGAGAAAGGCGCATTCGGCCAGCGCGTGCGTGGGGAAGCCGGGATAAGCGTAGAGCGGACGGCACTGCTCCTTCACCCGCGGATCCCACCACCAATACATGTCCGGCAGAGCGTCGAGCAGTTGCAAGAGCAGCGTTCCCAGGCCGCGCGGGATCCCGATCGGCATGAGGAAAGGCGCGACCGGCATCGCCAAGGCGAGCGGCTCCGTCTGCGCGAGCCAGAGCACCATCGAGGCACCGAGCGAGATGCCGGACGCACTGACCGTGCGACCCAGGCCCGCGGCGAGCCGGTACGCCGCGCGCGCCGCCTCTTGCAATTCGGCCGTCGTCACGCCGGCGAGCTCGCGGGTCAGCCGGTCCTTTAGGCCGTGCCCCGGTATGCGCGGCACGTACACGTTGCAGCCGAGCGCATGGAAGTGCCGGGCCAATTCATCGCACTGTTGCGGACAATTCGTGAAGCCGTGAAACAGCACGAGCGCGTGCTCGACGGCAGCGCCGTGCTCGTAAAGCCGCGGCAGGGCGGCGGCTTCCAGCGCCGGATCGGCTGCGTCGCGGGCGATGACGGCGCGGATCGCGTCGCGCGCTTGCAGGAACTGCAAACTTCCTACTTCTGCGCGTAGACGTACATGACGGCGAGCGCCGCCGAAGCGAGGCGCATCTCGGCGGAGTCCGCCCGGCTGGTCAAAATGATCGGAACGCGCGCACCCAGGACGATGCCCGCTCCTTTGGCACCACCGAGATACTCCAGTTGCTTGGCCAGCATGTTACCCGATTCCAGGTCCGGAACGATGAAGATGTCGGCGCAGCCAGCCACCGGCGAAACGAGGTGTTTGATCGCGGCAGCCTCGCTGCTGACCGCCGTGTCGAAGGCCAGCGGACCGTCGACGATCGCCCCCGTGATCTGTCCGCGTTCGGCCATCTTGCACAGCGCGGCAGCATCGATCGTCGAGGCGATCTTGGGCGTCACGGTCTCGACCGCGGAGAGCACGGCAACCTTCGGCTCCGCGATACCCAGCACGCCCGCGATGTCGATCGCGTTGCGCAGGATGTCGACCTTCTCTTCCAACGTCGGCGCGATGTTGATCGCGGCGTCGCTGAGGATCAGCGGCCGGGGATAGGCCGGTGCGTCCATAACGAAGACATGGCTGACGCGCCGCGAGGTCGCCAGCCCGGACTCGCGCAGCATCACTTCGTGCATCAGCACGTCGGTGTGCAGGCTGCCCTTCATCAGAGCCTGACTCTTGCCGAAGCGGCAGAGTTCGACTGATTTGCGCGCAGCTTCGACGTCGTCGTGGGCGTCGATCAACTGATATGGTTCGAGGTCGAGACGGGCCTCGGCGGCGCAAGCGCGCATCATCCCGAGCGGGCCGACCAGTCGCGGCTCGATCAAACCGTGCTCGGCGGCCTCGATCGCGGCCTGCAGCGCCACGTCGCTGCAGGGGTAGCAGACTGCCACCGAGATCGGTTTGTGGGGCGAGTGCCCGCTCGTCAGACGGCTGAAAACATGGTGGCGCGGAAGCTTGTGCACCGTTCAAGCTTCCCAGGTTCGTCGCAGCCCGGCTAACGCAGATGTCGCACCGCTTCGGTTGCTTGAATAGCTATACGCGACAGCGAGGCTTCCTTCGCTCGCAGCGTCAGGCCGCGCGCCGCCTCTTCTTTGCGGGAACGGCCTGTCGCCAGGTCATGCCGGTGCCGCGTATCTCGGCGTCGGGACGGCGTTGCCAGTCCGCGATCTCGGCGGCGCTCGCGTAGGTCACGATCTCGACGAAGGTCCCCTCGTCGCGGTCCCCGTCCTGGAGAACGACTTCCCAGCGCGGCTCGTCCGTGAACTTCCGCCCGGGCAGCTCGAAACGGCCGGCGCCGGGCGGCGCCGCGCTGCGGACCTTGTCCAGTGCCTGACGGAGCGGTTGCAGCTTGTCCCAGATCTTGTCGCGGTTCACGCTGCGATACTAGCACAACTGCGGCCCATTCGATTCGATCTCCGTAGCGAAGGAATAATTTACCGCATTCCTAGCTCGCATCGCTAAACGGCCGCCGCGATTCTTCGCCCGGCGACGTATGCGACCGAGCCGAAGACATCGACTGCGGACGCGTTCAGCGCGGTCGTCGCGCTGGAATCGCGCCTACTGGGAAGCACGTCAAGAGCCGAGATCTCCGAAGCAGCAGTATTTGACTTCGACCCACTCCTCGATGCCGTATTTCGAACCTTCGCGACCGATGCCGGACTCCTTGACGCCGCCGAACGGCGCCGCTTCGTTGGCGATCTGCGCGGTGTTGATGCCGACCATGCCCGTCTCGAGCGACTCGGCGACATGCCAGATCCGGTTGATGTCGCGGCTGTAGAAATAGGCCGCCAAGCCGAACGGCGTCGCATTGGCGAGGGCGATCGCGTCGTCGTCCGAGGTGAACTTGACGATCCCTGCCACGGGCCCGAAGGTCTCTTCCTGACAGAGGAGCATGTCGGCGCTGACCCCCGTGAGAACCGTCGGCGGAAAGAACGTGCGGCCCAGCTCGCTCGGAGCGCCGCCGACGACGGCGCGCGCGCCGCGGCTGCGGGCGTCCTCAACATGCTCGACGACCTTCGCGAAGCCCGGCTCGTCGATCAGCGGGCCGACGCTGACCCCGGCTTCGAGGCCGTTGCCGAGGCGCAGCTTCGCCGCGGCCTGACTCAAGCGCGCGACGAACTCGTCGTGGATCCCCGCTTGCACGAGCAAGCGGTTTGCGCTTACGCACACCTGGCCGGCGTTGCGGAATTTAGCGGTCACCGCGCCGGCGACGGCCGCATCCAGGTTCGCGTCGTCGAAGACGATGAACGGTGCGTTTCCGCCCAGTTCGAGCCCGACTTTCTTCACCGACTGCGCGCACTGCGCCATCAACAGCTTGCCGACGGCGCTCGAGCCCGTGAAACCGAGCTTGCGGACCGCCGGATGCGAGGTCAGCTCGCGGCCGATGAGCGGCGCGTCGTCCGCACCCCCCGTCACCACGTTGAAGACGCCGGCGGGGATCCCCGCCTCTTCGGCCAGCACCGCCAGCGCGAGCGCCGAGAGCGGCGTCTGTTCGGCCGGCTTCAGGACGAAGGTGCAGCCTACGGCCAGCCCCGGCGCAACCTTGCGCGTCACCATCGCGTGCGGAAAGTTCCAAGGTGTGATGCCGGCGCAGACTCCGAGAGGCTGCTTGAGCACGAGCATGCGCCGGTCGGCCGCGGGCGAAGGGATCACGTCGCCGTAGACGCGTTTGGCTTCTTCGGCGAACCACTCGACGTACGAAGCGCCGAGCCCTATCTCGCCGCGCGACTCGACGAAGGGCTTACCCTGCTCGAGCGTCACCAGCGTCGCGAGCTCGTCTTGGTGCGTCACGATCAGCTCGAACCAGCGCCGCAGCAACCTCCCGCGCTCCTTGCCGCTTTTCGCGCGCCAGGCCGGCAGCGCTTCCGCGGCGGCTTCGACCGCGCGCCGCGTCTCGAGCTGCCCCATCGCCGGGACTTCTGCCAGCAGCTCGCCGGTCGCCGGATTGCGGACCGGAAAGGTGCGGCCCGAGTCCGCCGCGGCCCACGTGCCGCCCACGAATGCACGCTCGCGCACTAGCCGCGCAGGCCAAGCCGGACGGGCGATCGGACGCGAACTCATTCGCAAAGGTTCGCCGGAAAGCAGCGCGCTCCCATCGCGAATGCTACGCGCCGGCACCTCGCCCTATGTCCGGCGGCGTGCAATGCTCGCCTGCGATCTCCATATGACGGGCGGTGGGGTGATTGACGGGACTCGAACCCGCGACCTCCGGAGTCACAGTCCAGCGCTCTAACCAACTGAGCTACAATCACCACAAGCGCACCAGATCGCGCCCGGAGGGAATCGAACCCCCATCTTCGAGTTTAGAAGACTCGTGCCTTATCCATTAGACCACGGGCGCCCGTTTTCCATGCTACCACGTGCGGCCAGCACGAACCCTCCGGCGGCTCCCGTTCCGGCGTCCAGGGCTTCCCGGCGCGGCTCCGCGCTCCTCCTGCTGCCGGTCGAGCGGGCTGGAGCCGGCCCGGCCTCCGCGAAGGCTAGAGGATGATCGTCGCCCAGATCTCCGACCTGCACGTCACGCGCAAGGGGCGTCTGCTCGGCCACATGGTCAACACGGCGAAGTATCTGCGACGCTGCGTCGCACGGCTGAACTCGCTCAAGCCTCGGCCCGACGTCGTGGTCGCCACCGGTGACCTCGTCGACGCCGGAAAGCCGAAGGAGTACAAGCGCCTGCGCAAGATCCTCGAGGAGCTGCGAGTTCCGCTGTACGTCGTCCCCGGAAACCACGACCGCAGCGACGCCTTCCGCGAGGCCTTTGCCGACCATCGCTACCTTCCGGCCGATGGTCCGGCCGCGCAATACGTCATCGATTCCTACGACCTTCGGCTCATCGGACTCGACACGACGCGGCCCGGTGAAGTCGGCGGCGGACTCGACGAACGGCGCCTGAGCTGGCTCGACGAGGAGTTGGGCCGCGCGCCCAGCCGCCCCACGCTGATCTTCATGCATCACCCGCCCTTCAAGACGGGCATCCGTCAGCTCGACGCGGCCGGATTTCGCGGCGGCGAGCAATTCGGCGCGATCGTCGAGCGGCACGGGCAGATCGAGCGCATCGTCTGCGGTCACATCCACCGCGCGATGCAGGTTCGCTGGCGCGGCCGGTTCGTCTGCACCGCGCCGAGCACCGCGTACCAGTTCGCCCTCGAGCTGCGCGAACGCCGCCCGCTCGGCTTCGTGCTGGAACCGCCCGGCTTTCTTCTGCACGTTTGGGAAGACGGCGCGATGATCACGCACGAATGCACCGTCGGCACCTACGACGGGCCCCGCCCGCTGCCGTAGCAAGCTGAAAGGAACGCCGATCTCCGATGAGCCCGAGGATCGTCACGCTCGCCAAGGTCGTCGTCGTCCTCTGCTTCCTGTCGATCCCGCTCTGGCTGCTGCTCTTGGGACGATACGATCAACATACCAGGCTCGAAAGCGGCGAGCGCATGCTGTGGTACCACGTCGTCGTCGCCGTCAGCGACGTCGACATGCACGAAGGTCAGATCTCCGACGAGTGGCTCGTCAGCGGTCCCTTCGACACGGAAAGCTCGTGCGACGCCGAATTGAAACGCGATACGAAGAGAACGGCCGACCCGAAGCCGGGCGAGACCGGCGACGAGTGCCTGCAGCACTTCACGGCAGACGCCGCCGCGCTGCCTCCCTATAGCGGAGAACGCGCCACGGCCGCGCCCGGCGGAACCGGTTTTTGACTCGCGTCGCGCTGCCGAAACCGTTTTCCGATCTCTGAGCCGCCCGGCCAAGCGTCACATGTGGTTGTGGACGGCTAACTCGCCCTCGGTCATCGGGACGGTGATCGGGTGCTCGTCGAAATACGCGATCGTGCGTCCGATGTCTTCGACGAGCAGGGCGGCCATGTCGCGGCTGACGCCCTGACGAACCATGATCCGCATCACGGTGACGTCTTTGGCCTCGCCGGCCAGCGCGAAGGCGGGGACTTGCCAGCCGCGCTGAAGCAGACGGTCCGAGAGGTCGTACAGCGTGTAGGGCAAGTCCGCGCCCGGCTTCACCCTGAAGCACAGCGCGGGGATGCCGCTCTGCGGATCGCCGTCGTTGATGAATTCGAAGGGCCCGAGCTTGCCGATCTCCTTCGCCAGCCACCGCGTCGTATCGTAGCAGGCCTGCTGAATCCGCGTGTAACCTTCGCGGCCGAGGCGAAGGAAATTGTAGTACTGGGCGATGACCTGACCGCCCGGACGCGAGAAATTGATGGCAAACGTGCCCACAGACCCGCCGAGATAAGGCACCGAAAAGACGAGCTCTTCGGGCAGGTCGTGCGCCTCACGCCACAGCGCCCAGCCGACCCCGAGCGGGGCCAAGCCGTATTTGTGGCCGGACGTGCTGATCGACTTCACGCGCGGCAGCCGGAAGTCCCAGACGATGTCAGGCGCGGTGAACGGCGCGAGGAAGCCGCCGCTGGCGGCATCCACGTGGATGTCGACGTCGATCCCGGTGCGTTTCTGCAGGTCGTCGAGCGCGGCGGCGAGCGGCGCGACGAACTCGTACTGGCCGGTGTAGGTCACTCCGAACGTCGGGACCACGGCGATGGTGTTCTCGTCGACCGCTTCCAGCATCCCCTGCGCATCCATGTGGAACATGTCCGGCCGCATGGGAATCTCGCGCTGCTCGACTTCCCAGTAGCGACAGAACTTGTCCCAGCAGACCTGGACCGGCCCGCAAACCAGGTTCGGCTTGTCGGTCGGCTTGCCGAGCGCCTTGCGCCGTGCCTTCCAGCGCCACTTCGCGGCCATGCCGCCGAGCATGCACGCTTCCGACGAACCGACGGTCGAGGTGCCGACCGTCGTCGCCGCCTCCGGAGCGTTCCACAGATCCGCCAGCATGTGGACGCAGCGTTGCTCTATCTCCGCGGTCTGCGGATACTCGGTCTTGTCGATCATGTTCTTGCCGATGGCGAGGTTCATCAGTTCCTGCACCTCGGGCTCTTGCCAGGTCTGGCAGAACGTCGCCAGGTTTTGCCGGGCATTGCCGTCGAGATACAGCTCGTCGGAGACGAGCTGGTAGATGTCCTCGGGACGATTCTCGCCCTGCGGGAACCGGTATTTCGGGAGCGGGCTCGCCAACTCACGGGTGCCGAAGATCGGGTCGTTGAGCCGCGACCCGAGGTCCCTTCGCGAACGTAGAGGCACGTCGATCTCCTTCCGGAAGCGTCATCCGGCGAAAACGCCGCTTTCGATTGCTATGCCTGGCAATATTGTTTGCAGAGCGAGCGAACGGTACAGCGACGCCTGCGGACTCCGTGCCGTTCGGGCCGGCGAGCGCACGTCGCCGCCCGGTCCGTTCGACACGCGCTTGCACGTCGACGTGCTCACGATCACCCACACGCCTTCGTCGTAGACCTCAAACTCCCGCTGGAACGAGGACTCGTCTGCTTCTCTGGGATCCAGCGCTCAACGGCGACGCTGGCCGGCAGCAGACTGCAGCGATTCCGCAATCTCGCCGGCCTTGTAAAGATCCAAACGCGAGTACAGGCCGAAGGCCGAACCGTTATCGAGGAAGCCGCCGCCCGGGCCTTCGGTCGCGGTTAGGATCAGGTCGGCCTGAGCGAGGGTGAGGTTGGGGAAAGCTGCCGTGAGAAGGTAACCCGCTTCCGGCGCGAGCGCGGCCACGTCTTCCACGTTCCGGGCAACCGCCGGATAGACGGCCGGCAAGCCGTACGTCTGGGTCGACTCGTAGAAGGCCCCGGTCGTCACCGGGTCGCTGAAGCGGCTCGTATCGTCCGCCGCGCAAACCGCAATCGCGGCGCCGCAGCTCGATTCGAGCGCTTTCGTCACGTCGGCCTTCGCGACCAGCAGCGCCGCTCGATAGCTCGCTATCGTGAACGAACCAAACTTCTGCCCGAGGTACGTGGGATCTTCGGCCAGCAGGTGCGCGACGTCGTAATACGCCAACGTCCGCCCGGCGATGACGTCCATCGCATAGTGGGCTCCAAGGACGATTCGACTGTTCCCGTACTCCGCGCCGCGCGCGATCATCTGCGCAAAACGCTCCGGAACCAGAAGAGCGAGCAATAACGATTCCGTGTACCCGTAGGTGGTGTGGCCGCTGGGAAAGGACGGGCTCGCCGTCAGGGACTGTATCGGGCCCTTCAAGTAATCGTCGTTGCTCGCGGCGACCCCGAAATAATCGACGCCGGAGTAGTCGGCGAACTTCGCTTCGGTCTGGAACGGCCGCGAATCGCCGTAAGGATCGGCCCCTTTGCTCCCCGCCGGAAGATGGTATGCTTTTCCGAATACGTCGGTCGTTCCGCCGGCGGCTTGCAGAATGTCTGCGGCCTCCTTTGATACGGGCGTCGCGGCGGTGCTCGTTACGACCGTTTCGTTCCCGAAAAAGTATTTGCCGGAGGCGGCGTCGGCAGCCGTCAGCGAAGCGGTATAGCCGATCAGCGTCGCAACGTTCGCCGAAACGCTCGTAAAGGTCGCCGTCTTGCCGTCGTCCGTACTCGCGTAGGCCGCCAACCTCTGATAGGCACCACCGAGCTTGGTGCCCAGCCCGTCCGCCAGCTCGAGTGCGTTGCCGTTCGTGATGAAGGCGTCCCTCAGAGCCTGTTCTCGCTGCTGCCCGAAGGCCTGCAAGCCCGGCTGGTTGGCCGAACCGGTCTGAATGGCGCCCGTGACTGCATAATTGCTCGCCAGGGCCGCTTGACCGGCCGGAGTGTTGCGCAGAACGCTGAACGGCACGAGCCCCCGCAGGGCATGAAGATTGATCGACGATTGCGCGTCCGCACCAGCCGGAATCCCCGACTCCACGGTCACGAACGCTAAGACCAACAGCGCCTTGAAGAAACGCATCGGAAAGCCTGACTTTCTCCTTCTGCGGGACCTCACGCAAAGACTCCGTGGCTTAACATTTCTTAAGCATAGCGCCGGTGTCCCTCCGGAAGTGTTGCACAAAATACGCGGCGCTTCAAGCCGGGGAGGATGCTCGGGAACGATCCGCGCTGCCCCAAATCGCTTTGGCGCCGAATGTACGTCTCAAAAAACCACGCGCTCTCGGCTTCAGCTACTCGAGCTAGGGGCGACCTTGCATTCTTGTTCTGCACGCCTACGAGAATGACGTCGCAAGCGACGATCTCTCACCGTATCTTCGTTCGTTTTCACGTTTTATCGAAACCATATATAAATTTAATCACCGCTTAACTAGCTCTCAATATATTGAGCTTGTTCCCTCTCGGGACGCTTACAATATCGGTAGGAGAAATTTCATTGCGCCTTCTCATACGTAGCATGGCGCTGGTCTTCGCATTCCTTATGGCCGCCGGACCCTTGAGCGCGGTGGCGGCCCAGGTTTCGCAAGTCCCAGCGCCTGCTTCATCTTCCGAACCCGCAGCGACGCCGGCCGCTTCGGCCGGCACGTTCACTGGGACGGTAAAGGACCCGAGCGGTGCACCCGTTCCGGACGCCGTCGTGACGGCCACCGGTCCGACCTCCGCCTCGACGAAGACCGGATCGAAGGGCGAGTTCGAGCTCACCCTGAGCCCCGGCATCTACACGATCAACGTCGCCAAGCCGGGCTTCAGCACCGCCTCGGCTTCGAGCTACGTCATCGCCGCCGGCGTCACACAGAACGTCGGCTTCACGCTCTCCCGGATCACTTTCGAATCGATCAAGGAGATCGGCCACGTCTCGGTTTCCGGAAACAATGCGTTCAACACCGGCCCGGCCTCGGTCGCGACCATTTCCGGACAGAGTTTTCTCGACCAAGGACAGTTGCAGCTGCAGCATGTCCTCGACCAGACGCCGGGCATCGTCATCGATCACCCCGGTACGAGCGCCAACAATGCGTCTCCCGGCAACATCACGTTTCCGTCGATCCGCGGCGGCCTCGGCTTCGAGACGGCCTCGCTGATCGACGGCCATCCCCTCGCCGTCCAGGACTACGGCGACTACGTCACGACCTTCTTGAGTCCGTACGTGTTTCAGGACGTCGAGGTCGTCAAAGGCCCCGGAGCGACGCTCCCCGAGACCTACTACGCGATCAACGGCGCGGTCAATTTCCGCACGCTCGATCCCACGAGCACCTTCACCGCGCGGGTCGACCAAAGCATCGACGGCTTTGGCGGCCTCAGCTCGAATTATCGAGTTTCCGACACGGTTTTCAACAAGAAGCTCGCGTTCGTGTTCGACTACGCGATCGACGGCACACCCGGTCCTCTGCAAGGGGACGGCTACGGCACGCTGCCCTCGAGCGGCAACGCGTTCCTAGGGACCTCGAGTACGACCGGAATCAAGATTCCGACCACGGTGAGCGTGCCGACCACGGGTGCGGGCGGAACGGCGAACCCAGGAATCATCAACAATCCGCCCGCAAGCACGTCGCTCGTCTACTGCTGCGAACACCCCACGTCCACGTATAACAGCAAAACCGAACTCGCGAAGATCCGTCTCAATTTCTCCGATGCGACGGCGCTCACGTTCACGTATCTCGGCAGCCAGGCATGGACCGATCAAAACGGAAACCACGCCTACAACTTCAACATCCCGTTCGTCCCGGGGGCATCTTATTCAGGCCTGGCCACAAACGGCGGGCCGGCCGCCGGCAGCCTCGTCAACACGTTCCAGAACATTTATCCCTTCCCGTATTACGAAATCAACAACGAACCCATCTTCGAAGGCGAGTTTCGCACTACGTTCAAGGGCGACACGGTCCTGGCGCGCTACTACGCGGCATCGATCAATCGTCTGCAGTACGAGGGTGCGGACGGCGACATCACGGAGCCGCTGCAACTGTGGGGAACGTTCACGCCCACCGGCGGAACGACGCAGACCTTCAACGGCCAGACCGTCAACGTGACCTTCCCAGCTTCGTACAACGAATACATGAACGCCGAGCAGGACACGCTGCACGGCGCCTCGTTCGAATACGACCACTTCTTCGGCAACTCCGGCAACCTGCTGACTTTCTCTTACGACCAGACGAACGCGCACAGCGACACCTACTCGTTGTACGACAATGCGACGACCGCCGCGCCTAACGTTCCTATCTTCAGTTACAGCTATTCGGTATACCCGGGGTCGGAACTCATCTATCGCACGTACAAGGCGAGCTACAACGTTCACCCGCTGCAGAACCTCGATCTGCTCGTGTCGAACTATGTCGACAGCTACACCCAGCACATCACGCTGGACGGCGGCAACACCTGGCTGCAAAACGGCCACGTGCAAGACGATCCGCGCGCTGCCGTAACCTATCGGGCAAATCCCGGCTTGTCGCTGCGCGCATCGGCCGGCTCCTCCTTGGCGCCGCCCTATCTCTCGCTTCTCGACAACGGTTCTCCAACGTACTCGCTGAACAGCAGCGGAGCGTACGTCAACACCTCGCAGCAGACCGGAAAGCTGCTGCCGGAGACGTCGTTCGGCTACGATCTCGGCGCGGATGTCAAGCTCAGCGCAGACGGGTACACGCTCCTCACAGGCGACGTCTACCTCAACAACGTCAAAAACCAGTTCGTCTCGAGCGCGGCCTTCAGCAACGGAACCATCACGTTCTGCACTCCGAGCTCCGGCACCAGCGTCACACCAGGGGGCCCGACCTGCCCGGCCGGCTCGACGCTGCAGACGTTGCCGCTCGAAGAGACGGCCGCGACGAACCTCGACAACGCGCGTTACGAGGGAATCGAGCTGGCGGTCACCCGCAAGCCCAACGTCGGCTTCGGCTATACCCTGCAGGGCGCGTTGATGCGGGCCTACCCGTACGACATCAGCCCCTGCACGTACAGCAAGTCGTTCGCTACCGGCGGTGCCGTGATCTGCACGGTGGAGAACACGAATCTCGGAATCGTGTCCGGGAGCAACTTCTACGGTACGGGAACGTCCGGAACGAACGGCACCCCGGGCAACGGCGCGGGCAGCAATTACAACGCGGTCAACAATCACGCGATCCCGTACTCGCAGGGCTACGGCGAGATCAATTACCTTTGGCCCAACGGGACCTACGCCAGCTTCGGCGCTCAGTACCTGGGGCCGAACAACTCCTACAACGAGCCCGCGTTCTTCATCACCAACGCCAGCCTGAAATATCCGGTGGGCGCCGGCTTCTGGCTGCAGGCCTCCGTTTACAACCTCGGCAACGCGTTCCCGGGGGCGACGGAGACCGAGTACGCGGGCGTAGCCGTTCCCCTCGTCAACGGACAGACCGGCTTGACGAACGCGAACGTCGTGGGCCCACGCACGTTCCTGTTCACGCTCACGAAGCAGTTCTAGGTCTTCTCGAGCACGTCGAGCACAAAGGGGCCGGCGCCAAGCGCCGGCCCCTCCTCTTTCGCCGGCCGGCAATTCCATCGGGATGACAGGATTCGAACCTGCGGCCTCACCCGCCCAAGGGGCGCGCTCTACCTGGCTGAGCTACATCCCGACGCGGGCTGGTTTCACGGCGCTCCCCTGCAACTCCGTCAGCGGCCGGTCCCCGCGCGGGCAGCCTCGCAGGCCTCCAGCAGGGCCTGGACGGCCCTCGCCCGGTGGCTGACCGCGTTCTTCTCCTGCTCGCTCAGCTCGCCGAACGTCAGCCCGCGGGGCTCGTACACGAAGATCGGATCGTACGAGAAACCCTGCTCGCCGCGCTCCTCGAGGGCGATGCGGCCGGCAAGATCGCGCTCGACGGCGATCTCCTCACCGTCCACGTCGATGAAGTGAACCGCGCAGACGAAGCGGCCGAGCCGTTCGCCGTCGCCGGTCGCCCTCAGCTCGCGCAGCAGCGTAGCGCGACGCTCGGACCAGCTCGCGCCGTCCCCGCCGTAGCGCGCCGAGAGCACTCCGGGCCGTCCGCCGAGCGCCGCGACCTCGAGCCCTGAATCGTCGCCCAGAACGGCCGCGCGGATGCCGGAAACGAGGAGCTGCTCGCGCAGCGCGCGCGCCTTGAGAGCCGCGTTGTCGGCATAGGAGCGGTCGCCCTCGGCGACGTCGGCGTAGCCGGGAAAGGCCTCGAGCTGCCAGCCGGAGCGCGCGAACATCGCGCGCAGCTCGCGCAGCTTTCCGGCGTTCTTGGTGGCGACGTAGACGAGCACGCGCCTAGAGAACGGTCCCGTTCACCCGATAGTTGGTGCCGCGGAAGAGCGCGAGCACGGTGCCGTCCGCCAGGCCGATCGTGACGTCGTACGTCCCCGTACGGCCGCCCTGCGCGCGCTGTTCGGCCACCGCAATCAGCTCGTCTCCGAGGCGCGCCGGGGCCGTGAACGAGATCGCGCCCTGCAGCGCGACGTTGGCCTGGTTGCGCGTGTGGCAGGCGTACCCGAAGGCCGTATCTGCCAGCGCGAACACGAGGCCGCCGTGACAGAGGCCGTGCACGTTGAGCATGTCCTCGCGCACGGTCATCGTCAGCTCGGCATAGCCGTGCCGGACCGTGCGCAATTGGATTCCGAGCATCTGTGCGGCGCGGTCTTTGGCGTACATCGCCGCGGAGACGCGGCCGGCCAGCTCAGCTTCCGCCGTTCCGTCGTTCATCGCGCCTGGCTTCAGAGCCGCGGTGCCTGCACCCTCCGCGGCAGCGCGCCAGCCCTTGGAGGGCGCCGCAGACGTCGCGGTCAAGCACCTCGACCTGCAGATGGTCAGAGACGACGCCGGTGACGCCGCGCCTTTGGGCCCTCGCGTGAGGCGGGTCATCCTGACCCTGACCGGGCGCGTCCAAGGGGTCGGCTTTCGCTATCGCGTGATCTCGCTCGCCGCCGGGCATCCCGTGGACGGGACGGTCCGTAACGTGCGCGGCGCACAGGCGCTCGAGATCGACGTGCAAGGCGAGGCTGCCGCCGTCGAGCGCTTCATCGCCGACGTCCTCGCGCATCCGCCGTCCCTTGCCCGCGTGGACGCCGTGGCGCGAGAGTTGTGCGACGAGCCGCGCTCGATCCAAGGCTTCCGGATAGCCGCCACCTTCTGATAAGGAAAGGGCCGCGTCGCCGAAGCGACGCGGCCCTGCCGGTAGCCGGAACCTCGAGGAAGGCTAGCTTCCCAGGGCTCCGCCCGCAGCCGGCTTGTTGCCGACCGGCGGGAAGTAGGTGGGCATCGGATCGATTCCGTGGATTGCCAGGTCGCCGTCCTCGACTTCCGCGTCGCTGGCCCGCAACGGCACGACGAGCGCGACGATCTTGAGCACGACGAACGTCATGATCGCGTCGTACACGATGATGAAAAACGCGGCCCCGATTTGCACGATCAGCTGATGCGGATCGTGCGTGCCGTAGAAGAGACCGGACGCCGAGACGGCCGAGGTCTTCTTGTCGGTGCTGAGGTATTCGAGCATGTCCGGGTTCGAGAAGAGCCCGACGCACATGCCGCCCATGAAGCCGGCGACGCCGTGCGTCGCCCAGACGCCGAACGTGTCGTCGACGCGCTTGATGAACGAGAGCTGACCGACCTTGTTCAGTGCGAACCACGCTACGCAGCCGCAGACGAGGCCGACGGCCATGGCGCCGAAGCCGTCGACGTAACCGGCGCAAGGCGTGATGCCCACGAGGCCCGTGATCATGCCGTTGATCATCGAGACCGCGTTAGGCTTGCCGACCGCGAACATGTCGAGGATCAGCCACGAGAGCAGCGCGATCGCGGTCGCGATGTTCGTGTTGAGCACGGCCGCAGCCGCGTCGGCGTTCGAGAAGTACGGGTCGCCGCCGTTGAAGCCGTTCCAGCCGAGCCAGAGCAGGCCCGCGCCGGCCAACGCCATGATGAGGTTGTTCGGTTCGAAATCCTTTCGATCTTCGAGCAAGCGCGGTCCGACGACCGCCGCCGCTACGAAGCCCGAGACGCCGGCTGCCAAATGGATGACGTATCCGCCGGAGTAGTCGAGGGCGCCGAGCTGCGAGAGCCAGCCGCCGCCCCAAAGGGCGAACGCGCCGACCGTGTAGACGAGCGACGTCCACAAGGGAACGAACAGCATCCATGCTTTGAAGTTCATGCGCGCGAACACCGAGCCTGCGATCAGAATCGGCGTGATGGCCGCGAACACGAACTGGAAGAAGATCATCGAGGCGCCGGAGAAGCGCAGCGGCGGCATGCCGCTCGCCGCGAGCGGAATCGTTGCTTGACCGATCTCGAAGTCGGGCGTCGTGGCCCAGTGCGGAATGCCGAGGAGCGTCGAGGCCCAGGCAGGGCCGGGAACGGTGATCGGAGCCCCGAAGGACATGTTATAGGCCCATAGCATCCACACGACCAGCACGATCGAGAACGCGTAGAAGCACATGACCGCCGAGTTCAGCGCCCACTTTTTCTTGACGAGCCCACCGTAAAGGATCGCCAGGCCCGGGATGCTCTGAATTCCGACGAAGGTCGCGGCGGTCAGCTGCCACGCGTTGTCGCCGGGATTCAGCCATGCAGGCGCAGAGACGTACGGGTTAGCGTCTGCTAGAAACAATAAAGGTCCCCCACTTGACGGAGCGGTTTCGATACGTCAGCATAGCCTTCCAAGCGTCGCCGTCGCATTAGACAACCGGTGCGCCGGCCGGACGATGCGTTGTGCATTTACCTGGGCGGCGGCTGAAGGTCACCTGCTAAAGTATGCTGGGGCTGTGTAACCGCGCGACGACGGAGCGGATGCGCGCCGGCGGCACAAAACCCGATCGCGCGTCGCCGACGCGCGATCGTTCAGATTTTCTTCACGCGACCGGCCCGGCGACGAACTTGCGCTCCGAAAGCGGCCTAGCCAAGCAAGGGTCTTTCGGCCTAATGAGACCTCGAAAAAGCGCGAATGCCGCACAACCGGCGGCATTCGCGCTTGACTTTCTTGCGAGCGGCATGCGCATCGTCCTGTCAGCGGATAACTTCCGCGAAGGTTCGAGGGCCGCTACGCGGCCTCGTGCTTCAGGTGCCTACGCACGCTTCTGGGATTCTGCCCCGGCGGATCTTGCGAAGCCAATCGCCCTCCTTGGGGTTGCGGGATTTCGTCTCGAGACGTCCTTAGCATAGCGCCCCAAGCAGCTCTTGTAAAGTAGTCCTCGCTCACACGCGAGAGGGCCGCCTCCGTCCCGCAGCATGATCCGCCGCAGATTTCGCCACGCCCATGAGGACGCCGGCGTTGCCGCCAGCAATACTTTCGTACCGTATTATTTACGCGAGACTGAGCGAACGCTATGGCGCCGTGAGTGCGGAAGCAGATGCCCGCTCGGTCTGAGCGGCGGCATCCGGCTTCGCGCGATCCTCTCGAAAGGCATACATCGCGAGGTCGGCCCGGTGGAACAACTCCCGCGTGTCGTTCGAGTCGTCCGGATAGAGGGCCACGCCGAAGCTCGCTTCCACGCAGATGTCGTGCCCCTCGAAGCGGAAGGGCCGCTCGAGCATCGCCACGATGCGACGCACGGCGCACTCCGCCGCTTCCCGCGAGGCAACGTCCTGCAATAGGAGCACGAACTCGTCGCCACCGATCCGTGCGAGCGTGTCGCAGGCGCGCAGCGAGGACTGCAGCCGCTCGGCTGATTCGCGCAGCACGAAGTCGCCGGCAGCGTGACCGAACGCGTCGTTGATCGTCTTGAACCGGTCGAGATCGAGCACCGCGAGCGCGAACCTGCTTTGCCGGCGGTCGGCGCCGGCGACCTGCTGCTCGAGCCGCTCTGAGAGCAGCATTCGATTCGGCAGGTTCGTGAGCGGGTCGTACCGCGCGAGATGCTCCAAGTGCCGGCGGTCGGCATCGCGCTGGAAAGCGATCTCGGCGAGTTGCGCCGCTTCGGACATGGCCTGCAAGACGAAATCGCCAAGCAACGAAGGAGCCAGGGCTCGCGCGCTGACGACGCCCAGCAGCGCACCGCCGCTGCGGCCGCGGATCGGATAGAGCGCGCAGGGCACGACGCAGGGCGCACCGGCCGCGGGACACGTTCCCGTGCCCGTCAGAGCGGGGCATACGATCGGCCGGCCTTCCAGGAGCTGGGCGCGCGCGGCGTCTGCCAGAGCGAGTTCCCCGAGGCCGGAGGCTCCCTCGATCCGCTCGACCGCGATCGCCGCCTGCGGCGACTGCGATTCGACCATGGCCGCAATCTGCTCGAGGACGTCGGCCAGCGGCGCCGCCTCGGCGATGAGCTCGAGTGCCATCATGCGCCGGCGGTCCAGGTCCTCGCGTCCCTTGCGGGCGGTCGCGTCGCGCTTGAGCGCGACGAAATGCGTGCACCGGCCGTCCTCGCCGAAGACCGGCGAAATCCGGATATCGGTCCAGAACGGCGTGCCGTCCTTGCGGTAATTGACCAACTCCGCCTCGACCGGCTGACACGCCTCGAGGGCTCGCCCCATGCGGGCGGTCACCTCGCGGTCGGTTCGCGGTCCCTGAAGGATGCGGGGCGTGTTCCCGACCAGTTCGCCCAACTCATAGCCGGTCATGCGCTCGACGGCGCCGTTGACCCACAGGATCCGCCAGCCGGCTTCGCCGCGTTTCGCCTCGGTGATGACGACGCCGTCCGTAAGATGTCCGACCAGCGTCTCCAAAAGGCGCAGCCGATCCCCGGCAAGCACGCTGCAGCCGTCTCCAAGCAGCTTCCCAAGGGTGTCGTTCAAGCAGCGGGCCTCTCGTTCCGGGGAGCAGATTCATGCCCTTGCTCACGGTTTCGGCCCGAACGGCGCTCATCGTGAGTCAGCGGCCTCACTTCTCCTCGAGCCGCAGGACTGCCATGAACGCCTCCTGCGGCAGGTCGACCCGTCCGACGCGCTTCATCCGCTCCTTACCTGCCTTCTGCTTCTCCAGAAGCTTCCGCTTGCGCGTGATGTCGCCGCCGTAGCACTTGGCGAGCACGTTCTTGCGCATCGCGCTGACGGTTTCGCGCGCCACGATCTTGCCGCCGATCGCAGCTTGGATCGGAACGTCGAACATCTGTCGCGGGATCAGCTCCTTGAGCTTCTCGACCAGCGCCCGGCCCCGCGAAGCGGCCTTTTCGCGCGCGACGATGAACGAGAGCGCGTCGACCGGCTCGGCGTTGAGCAGGATCTCGAGCTTGACCAGATCGCCTTCGCGGTAGCCCGTCGGCTCGTAGTCGAGCGAGGCGTAACCCTTCGTGCGCGATTTGAGCTGATCGAAATAGTCGACGATCAGTTCGGCGAGCGGCAAGTCGTAGGTGAGGATGACGCGCCCGTCGGCCAGGTATTCCATGTTGCCCAGCGTCCCGCGCTTCGCCTGGGTCAGTTCCATGATCGTGCCGACGTACTCGGGCGGCGAGATGACCATCGCCTTGACGTACGGTTCCTCCACAAGCGCGATCTTGTCGCGCGGCGGCAGCTTCGCGGGGTTGTCGATCGTCTCGACCGAGCCGTCGCTCATCGTGACGCGAAAGACGACCGAGGGCGAAGTCGCGATCAAATCGAGCGCGTAGTTGCGCTCGAGCCGCTCCTGCACGATCTCCATGTGCAACAGACCGAGGAATCCGCAGCGGAAACCGAAGCCGAGCGCGATCGAGCTCTCCGGCTCGAAATGCAGCGCGGAATCGTTGAGCGACAGCTTTTCGAGCGCGTCGCGGAGCTGTGAGACCTCGACGCCCTCGTTGGGGTAGAGGCCGCAGTAGACCATGGGCACGATCGGCTTGTAGCCGGCCAGCGGCTCGGGCGCGGGCTTATTCGCCTCGGTAATCGTGTCGCCGACGTCGATGTCGCCTAGCGACCTGATGTTCGCGATAGCGTAGCCGACGTTGCCCAGCTCGAGCGAGTCGGTCTTGCGCATCTCCGGTTTGAAGACGCCGACCTCGGTGCACTCGTAGACCTTCTTCTGGGCCATCGACATGAAGCGCGTCCCCGGGCGCAGGCTGCCGTCGACGATCCGCACGTACGAGACGACGCCGCGATACGAGTCGAAAGCGGCGTCGAAGACGAGCGCGCGCAAGTGATCCGTGCGGCCGCGCGGCGGCGGAACGCGCTCGACGATCGCCTCGAGGATCGCGTCGATGCCGATCCCTTCCTTCGCGCTGGCCAGAATCGCCTCGCTGCCCTCGATGATGAGCAGCTCTTCGATTTCCTTCCGCACGCGCTCGGGGTCCGCAGCCGGCAGGTCGATCTTGTTGATGACCGGGATGATCGTCAGTTCGTTCTCGACCGCGAGATGGTAGTTGGCGAGCGTCTGCGCCTCGATCCCCTGCGCCGCGTCGATCACCAGCAGCGCGCCCTCGCAGGCCGCGAGCGAACGCGAGACTTCCGAGGAGAAGTCGACGTGGCCGGGCGTGTCGATGAAGTTGAGCTCGTACGAACGGCCGTCGCGCGCGACGTAGGCCAGCGTGACCGGGTGCATCTTGATCGTGATCCCGCGCTCACGCTCGAGATCCATCGCATCGAGCACCTGTTCTTCCATCTGGCGCCCGGCGATCGTCCGGGTCACCTCGAGCAGGCGGTCCGAGAGCGTCGTCTTGCCGTGGTCGATGTGCGCGATGATGCAGAAGTTGCGCACGTTGGCGGCTGTCCGCTCGCCTGCTGCCTCCGGCTGCCTAGCGACTGCCATCTAGTTGAAAGACGAGCAGTATTGGAAATCCCCAGCGCCTGGGATCTGGTTCATCACGACACCGACCAGGATGATGACGACGAGAAACGACAGGTCGAACCCGCCCAGGGGAGGGATGATCCGGCGCAGCGGCAGGAGGACGGGCTCGACGATGCGGGCCAGATACTGGCTCCAGCGTCCCTGCAGGCTCGGGACCCACGAAACGAGGGCGTACAGCAACATCGCGAGCCAGAACAGCCGCAGCACCCAGTAGAGAAGCGCCCAGACCTCGCACGAAAGAAGACTCACGTCCGCTTGGTTTCGGCGTCCGGCGCTGCGTTTACTTGAGGCTCGCCAGAACCTTCTGCGGAATCCCCGTGAGGTACGGTGCCGGGTCGATCGGATGCCCGTCCAGCATGATCTGGTAGTGCAAGTGCGGACCCGTCGCCTCGCCGCTCGCGCCGGCCAGCGCGATGTGCTGCGCCTTCATCACGTACTGGCCCGGCTCCACGTCGATGCGCGAAAGGTGCGCGTAATAGGTGTGGTAGCCGTTTCCGTGATCGAGGTCGACCATGTTGCCGAACCCGCCGTCATAGCCGGCCGTCACCACCGTTCCGGCGGCGGCCGCGCGGATCGGGGTGCCGTAGTCCGCGGCCAGGTCGACCCCTTCGTGGAACTCGGGCCACGGGGTGACGCGCCAGCCGAAGGGAGAGGTGATGTCGAGGTCGCCCGTCGGGCTGATCGAGGGGATCGCGGCGAGCACGCGCGCCCGCGCCAGATCTTCGAGCCGCCGCATGTTGAGCACGTGGAGCGCGAGGTTGCGCAGGCGGTTCCCGTCGTTCGTGACCAGGAGTGAATCCGTACGCAGCCGTTCGATGCGGGCCGCCACGGCGGCGAAAGCCTCGGCATCGGGCAGCATCGAACTGCGATCGTCCTTGCTCTGGCCGGCGGGCTGCGGCTTCGCCCGGACGCCTTGGCTGCCGTCGCCGATCATCTTGCGGATCTGGTCGTTCTGCTGCTGCAGCGTCCGCAGCTCGGTATCGAGCTCGGCGGCTTGCGCATCGATCTTCTGCAGACGCTCGCGCTGATCGATGGTCAGGCTGCGCAGTTCGCCGACTCTCGCTTCCGCCCGCCAAAGCGTGCTGCCGTAGTAGGTTGCGACTCCCAAGAGCGTCAGCGCGACCCCGGCGATCGCCGCGAAGATGTGGCGGCGCGAAAACTCCAAGCGGAAGACCCGGTAGCCCACCGGCGGAACGATCTTGACGAGATACCGGTTCTTGAAGGCCTTCATCGGCTCGGCTGGGCGCCGTCCCTCGCCATCAGGATCGCCGCCTGCTCTTCCTTGGAGGCTCCCTGCTGCGGCACGAACTTCTTCACGGCCTTACCGTACGTTCGTGTTTCTTCCCGCGAATAGATACTCGTGACCACGACACCGTCGCCTTCAGAGTTCAAGAGCGCGAGCGAGAACGACTGATCCGAACCTACATCGCTGAACGAGTTGTAGCGGACGAACCCGACCCGGTGCACGTCACGCTTCGCGATGGTTTCGAGTTCGGCCAGCCGCTCTTCCGTCCTCTTTGCAAACGAGCTCGCAGACGAGCGCAGACGAGCCAGCGAATCGACGTCGGCTCCAATATCTTCACCACTCAAGGTTCGACTAATCGAACGCAGTCGTGGACCTACGAACGCGACGTGATAGAATCCAATTGAAAGAACGGCAAGTCCTAATATCAAACTCGCCAGCGATCCGATCGGCATCTGGAGTGGAATATCTCCTCCCAAAGCTGAACACCCTCCAGGCCGGGCCGGAAAGGTTCTCGGACGCGTCAAGCGAGCCGTACCCCCCGGGGGCCAGGTTGTCCACGGCACACGCGCGGGACTGCGTACCGTTGCTACCTTCCGGTCCTGGCGGGGTTAGCAGACGGGCGTTGCGCGGAGCCCAACCCCCGGTGAGGCGAAGGCGATTATACCACAGCACCCTCGACAGCACCCTCATATGAAAGGGGGAGTTTTCTCGCCGTGAGATCGAGGCCTATCCGTTTTAGCGGCCTGGGCGCGGCCCTCGCACGCTGCGGCCTGGGCGCGGCCCTCGCACGCTGCGGCCTGGGCGCGGCCCTTGCGCTGCCCCTCCTCGGCGCCGCGAGCGCTCCTCCGCCTCCGGGAAGGCCTACTTACGTCGATTACCGGCTGGAAGCACCGGAGATCGGGATCCGCTGCCGGGCCGAGATCGGGCGCGCCGAGCGCGCCGCGGCCGAAATCGCCGCCCTACCGAGCTGGCGGGCCAGATTCACGACCGTCATCCTGCCCCTCGAGGATCTCAGCGCGAACCTGAACGACCGCCTCGTCGCCGAGACGCTGCTCGCGAGCGTCTCGCCGAGCCCGGCGGTGCGCGACGCTTCCAATGCGTGCACGAACGCGGTCAACGACTTCGAGGCCGCACTCCAGGCCCGCCCCGACCTGTATCGCGCCGTCGCGGAAGCCGCCCGCCGTTCGAAGAGCCGCAGCCCTGCCGACCGCAAGCTTGCCGCGCTCTGGCTCGTCGCGCTCGAACGCTCGGGCGCCGCCCTTTCACCCGCCGGCCGGCGGGAGTTCGTCCGGCTCTCGCAGCGCCTCGGAGCACTCGAAACAGCATTCGCCGCAAACCTCGCGAACAACAAGGCCGCGCTTGCGCTCGCACCTTCGCAGACCGCGGGGCTCCCCGACGACTTCGTCGCGACCTTCACGAAGAAGGGAGACGACGACGTCGTCCCGGTCAACGAGAGCACCTACGCGCGCTTCATGCAGGACGCGCGCGATCCCGAAGCGCGCAAGGCGTTCTACTACGCTTATTTCAACATCGCCGTTCCCGCCAACGTGCGCCTGCTGCGCCAGGCGATCGCGATCCGCGACCGGCTCGCTCACCTCATGGGCTACCGCACGTGGGCCGACTACGTGCTCGCCGACCGCATGGCCCGGTCGCCGCAGCGCGTCGAGCGTTTTCTGAGCGCTCTCGACGCGCAGCTCCTTCCCGAGGCTCGTGCCGACGTGGCGCGTTTGGCCGCTCTCAAGGCTGCCGACTCCGGCTCCGGCGACGCCGCGATCGAGCCGTGGGACGTCATGTACTACGACAACCGGCTTCGCAAGACGCAGTACGCCGTCGACGACGACCAAGTCCGCCGTTACTTTCCGGTCGATCACGTCGTGCGCTCCGTCTTCGACATCTACGCCAAGCTCCTAGGCGTGCGCTTCACGCCCCGCGTGCCGGCCAACGCCTGGGCGCCCGACGTCACCCAGTGGGCCGTCAGCGACGCCGCCAGCGGCCGCTACATCGGCGACTTCTACCTCGACCTCTTTCCGCGTCCGGGAAAATACTCGCACTTCGCGAGCTTTCCGCTCCTGCCCAATCGCCGTCTGCCAAACGGCCGGATGCGGCCTCCGCAGGATGCGATCATCGGCAACTGGCCCGAGCCCGCGCCCGGAAAACCGGCGCTGCTCTCCCACGACGAAGTGAGGACGTTCTTCCATGAATTCGGGCACGACATGGCGACGATCCTCGCCACGACGCCCTACGAAACGCTCTCGTCCGGCTTTCGCCAAGATTTCATCGAAGCGCCGTCGCAGATGCTCGAGAACTGGGTTTGGGATCCGAAGATCCTGGAGCAGCTCAGCGCCAACGTCGAAAGCGGCGCTCCGCTCCCCGCCGCCCTCATCGAAAAGATCCGGCAAGCGCGCTACGTCGACGACGCGCTGCACACGACCACCCAAATCGCGTACGCCACGATCGACATGGAATATCACACGAGTGGGCCGAAAGTCGACACGACGGCCGTTTACGCCAAAGTCTTGGGCGCGACGACGCCGCTCGCGCTTCCCGCGGGCGTTCACCCCGAGGCCGGCTTCGGGCACCTGATGGGCGGCTACGACGCGGGCTATTACGGCTATCTCTGGAGCAAGGTATACGCGCAGGACATGTTCACCGCGTTCGTGCGCGCAGGCCTCGAAAACCCAACGGTCGGCGCGCGCTACCGGCGAGAGATCCTCGAGCCGGCGCGGGAACGCGAGCCCGATGACGAGATCCGAGCGTTCCTCGGAAGGCCGATGAGCCCAGTGCCCTTCTACGTCGAGTTCCAGACCGTGCCGAGCGTTCCGCCGAGCCCCGCGCCGAGCGCTTCGCCCAGTCCCGCGCCGAGCGCTTCGCCCACTCCCGCGCCGAGCGCTTCGCCCAGTCCCGCGCCGAGCGCTTCGCCCAGTCCCGCGCCGAGCATTTCACCTTCGCAGTGAGGCGCTAGCTCTGCTCCGCACCGCCTAGCTCTGGCCCGCTGGAACGTCCGCCCTAGTGCGACGGCATGGTGGGCACGTACGGGTAGTACGGCGTCGCCGTCGCGTACGCGGCGGAAGGCGTCGCCGTCGCGTACGGACCCGCCGTCGCCCCACCGGGCGGGGGCGACGCGAACGGATTGTTGCCGGGCGGCGGATAGGAGCCGGTCGCAGCCGGTGCCGCGGATACGAGCGGGTCGCCGTACAGCAGAAACGCGTAACCGACGCCCTTCTTCAGCGGAATCGGACTCGGTGAAGCCGTCGCGCCGATCGTCCCGCCCGTCGACGCCGCGTTTGCGTCCCAGGCGACCAGACGGTCGTGGTGCTTCTTCGACTGATCGAAGATCGCAACGGTGAAACCGCGGTTCGGCGGCAACTCGTCGGAGGGGACCGTGAAACGCACCGCGCTCAATCCAGCGAGCGAGAGCTCGGTGCGCGAAAATAGGAAGCCTCGTACGATGGCGACGCGCTTGATGAACGTCTGCACGTTTCCCGTCGGCGCCGGAGTCGGCGCGGCCGGCGCGTCCTCGGGATAGACCGTCAGTTTGGTGTCGATCTTCGGACCGCTCGCCTGCGGGCTCGGAGAAGCCGCCGACGCGGCGCTGCCGCGTTTTCCGGACGAGCTCGAAGGCGCCCCGCCCGCGGCCCCGGATGGGGCCGCGCTCACGGCGCCGGACGGCGCCGGGCTCGGGGCCGTGCTCGGACCGGTCGGCAAGACGGTTGCGCTCGAACTCCCCGCAGGCCCGGAACCTTGCAGCGCCTGGGTGGCGCTCGCCAGGGTGCCGCTCGCTGCGGCGTTGGGCGCGCCCAAAGGCGCCACGCTCGAGACCGCCGCGGGGCTCGCCAGCGCGATCGTGATCGAGAAGCCCCCTAGCGCGGGCAGGGGGACTTCTCCCATCCCCGCTGCGAGGTAGACCGCCCCGTCGACGACCCGTTGGCGCGATTGGGCGGCGGGGCCGCTTCCGCCCTGCCCCGGGGCCACGCCCTGGCCCGGAGCCGCGGGCAAGCCGCTGCCCGTACCGATGTTTCCCTGGCACGCCGCCAGCAGTGCCGCAGCCGCGAAGGTGGCAGCGCACGCTGCGTTCCGCAACGACTGAACGCTCATCACCACGCGCTTCGCCGCGGCACGCGCCCACTCTTCGCCCTGGGCCCGCACTCTTTCGCTGCCGCCCTGCACGGCTGAGGGCCGGACCGCTCGGTCCATGCCTCGGCGTTCGGCAGCTCGAGCCCTGCCGCAGCGACGGAGGATTGCGCCGTCGCGCGCGACGTAGACGCGGACGATGCTGCAATTGATCGTAGCTGGGCTCACCGTGGGTAGCGGCTACGCGCTCGTTGCCCTCGGGATCCACATCATCTTGCGGGCGACCCGCATCGTGAACTTCGCGCAAGGCGAGTTCGTGATCGCCGGAGGTTTGCTCGCTTACAGCATCACGACGTGGCTCCACGCGAGCATCTGGGTCGCGCTCGCCGGAGCGACCACGATCGGATTCGGCCTCGGCCTCGCCTTCGAGCGTTTCGTGCTGCGCCCGGCGGCGCGCGTGGGCGAGACGGCGGAGACGATCGCGACGATCGGCACGGTCTACGTGCTGCTCTACGGGCACGCGCTGATCTGGGGCAGCCTGCCGCAGCCGCTGCCCTTCTTCAGCGGCGGCGAGCGCGACCGGCTCTTCACGCTAGGGGGCGTCGAACTGGGAGCGCAGCAGCTCTGGGCGCTCGCGCTGCTGGTCGTCGCGCTGGCGGTGCTGCGGCTCTTCTTCGACCGCACGACCTACGGAAAAGCGATCCGCGCGGCCGCGAACAACCCGCTCGGCGCCCGGCTGGTCGGCATCGACGTCGACCGGGCGCGGGCCGTCAGCGTCGGCATCGCGATCGCGCTCGCCGCCTTCGGTGGGACCTTGATCGGACCGATCACGCTCGTCGGCGGGGCCGGCGGCGTCGCGATCTCGATCAAGGGCTTCGTGGGAGCGATCGTCGGCGGGCTGGACTCGCCGCTGGGCTGCACCCTCGGCGGCCTCTTCGTCGGCGTGCTCGAGAAGCTGCTCGAAGGCCGATACGGCTACGGAATCGCCGAGCCGATCGTCTACTCTCTGCTCCTGGTGACGCTGCTGGTGCGCCCGGCGGGCTTCTTCGGTTCGCGCCGGGCGGTTCGGGATTGAGGGATCGCCTCCGCGCCGACGCCCGCCTGCTGCCCTTCATCGCAGCCGCAGTCGCCGTCTTCGGCGTCCTGCTGCGCGGCGACGCCAACCTGATGCAAGCGGCGACCTTCGCCGCGATCGATTCCGTCCCGGCGATCGGCCTCTCGCTGCTCCTGGGCAACGTGGCGCAGATCTCGCTCGGACAGGCCGGCTTCTTCGGAATCGGGGCTTATACGCTGGGCCTCCTGACGACCTTGGGCGAGCCGCCGGGAATGCCGCCGTGGCTCGCCTTCGCGCTCGGCACGGGGGCCGGAACGCTGCTGGCGGCGGCCTTCGGATTGCTCCTCGGGGTGATCGCGCTGCGCTTCCGCGGGCACTATCTGGCGATGGCGACGCTGGCCTTCGGGCTGATCGCCGCCGGCGTCTTTCGCGAGAGTCCGCAGCTCGGCGGCGCCGGCGGGATTCAGAACATCCCGTTTCCGCAGCTCGGACCGCTGACGATCGCGGGCGGAGCCGCCTTCTGGTACGCCTGGGCGATGGTCGCGCTCGCCGCCTGGCTGGCGACGAATCTGCTGCGCGGGCAGAGCGGCTGGGCCTTCGAAGCGATCCGGAACGACGAGCTCGCCGCCGAGGCGATCGGCGTTCCGACCCGGCGCTACAAGATCGCGGCCTTCACCTTCGCGGGCGGGCTGGCCGGATTCGCCGGCTCGTTTTACAGCGCGTACCTCGGCACGATCGACCCGAGCGCCGTCGGCGTCTCGCTCTCGATCGATTTCCTGTTGATGGTCGTGCTCGGCGGCGCGGGCGGCGTCGCGGGTGCGATCATGGGCGCCACGCTCATCGGGGTCGCCAACGTGTACGGACACGAGCTCGAGAATTGGCGCCCGGTCATCTACGGCGTGCTGGTCATCGTGGTCGTCGTCTTCTTCCCGAACGGGCTCGCCGGTCTCGTTCGCCGGCCACGCCGACGGACCGGGGCGCGCGTCAACGGCGCGGCCGCGCTCGCCCGCACGCAGCTCTCCGCGCCTTCCGCGCCGGCGCAGGCGGCCGAGCCCGCCTGCTGGCTTGCGGTCGAAAACGTCTCGAAGACGTTCGGCGGGCTGGTGGCGGTCGACGGCGTGAGCTTCGCCCTGCGGAGCGGGACGCTCAGCTCGCTCATCGGGCCCAACGGCGCGGGGAAGACGACGCTCTTCAACGCCGTCTGCGGCATCGGCAAGGTCGATGCGGGGCGCGTCCTCGTCGCCGGCCGCGACGTGACGGCCTGGCGGCCGCACCGGATCGCAGGCTTGCGCGTCGGACGGTCCTTCCAGAACGCCCGGCTCTTCGGCGACATGACCGTGCTCGAAAACGTGGCGGCTGGCGCGTTCGTGCTCGAGGGCGCGACGATCGGGGCCGACCTCTTCGGCCTTCCGGCCTCGCGGCGCTGCGTGCGCGCCGCGCGCGAGCGTGCGGCGGCGGTCGTCGCGAGCCTCGGGCTCGAGCCGCTCGCCGGAATCTGCGCCAAGGACCTGGCCTTCGGCGACCGGCGCCGCGTCGAGCTCGCCCGCGCGCTCGCTGCCGGACCGCGTCTGCTGCTGCTCGACGAGCCGGCCGCCGGACTCAACGCCGCGGAGCGCGCCCGCCTGCGCGACGATCTGCTCGCACTGCGCGCCCGAGGCCTGACGCTGCTCCTGATCGAGCACGACATGCGCCTGGTGATGGAGGTCAGCGACCGCGTGATGGTGCTCGACTTCGGCAGGCTCATCGCCGACGGCGCGCCGCAGGCGGTGCGCGAAGATCCCCGCGTCGTCGCCGCCTACCTCGGAACCGCGAGCGCATGAACGCCGCGCTGCTCTCGGTGCGAACGCTTTGCGCCGGATACGGCGGCCTCGCGGTGCTGCGCGACATCTCGCTCGAGGTGCGGGAAGGCGAGCTCGTCGCCGTCCTCGGGCCCAACGGCGCGGGAAAATCGACGCTGCTGCGCGCGATCTCGCGCGTCGAAGCGACGATCGCGAGCGGCACGCTGACTTTCGAGGGCCGGGACCTCAAGCGCCTGGGGCCGGAGGCCGTCGTGCGAGCGGGGCTCGTCCAAGTGCCCGAGGGGCGCGAGCTTTTCAGCGAGCTCACCGTCGACGACAACTTGCGCTTGGGCGGATTCGTCCGTCCTGCAGCCGAGCGCGACGCACGCGCCGCCGAACTCTACGAGCGCTTCCCCGCGCTCGCGGCGCGCCGCTCGGCGACGGCGTTTTCGCTCTCGGGAGGGGAGCAGCAGATGCTCGCGATCGCGCGGGCGCTCATGGCCCGGCCGAAGCTTTTGCTGCTCGACGAGCCCTCGACTGGTTTGGCGCCTCAAATCGTCACCCGCATCTTCGAGATCGTCGCAGACTTGCGCGCCGGCGGAACCGCCGTGCTGCTCGTCGAGCAGAACGCCCACCTCGCCTTGCAGTACGCCGATCGCGCCTACGTCGTCGAAAACGGCAGCGTCGCGCTGCAAGGGACGGGAGCGGCGCTGGCACAGGACGAACGCGTGCGGACCATCTATCTCGGCGGCGCCGTCGCCCTTCGACAGTCTCAGGGTGACAACGCCCCCTGCCAATGACAACGCCCCCGTCACGCTGAGCCTGTCGAAGCGTGAGCGCAGCGCTCCTTCCGGAAAAGAGGTTGAACATGGCAGAGGTATCGATCACCATCCGACCCAGCGGACCGTACTTGGTTCGCGGCCCGATCACGCTGCGCGACGCCGACGGCAACGTCTTCAACCTCGAGGGCAAAGAGGTCGTCGCGCTGTGCCGCTGCGGCGGCTCGACGACCAAGCCGTTTTGCGACGGCGCGCACTCGAAGATCGGCTTTCAGGCCGCCACGCAAGCCGTAGCGGAAACCTAAAGGCGCGCTAGCGCAGCGGCTGCGGCCGTTCGATCGCCTTCGCCCATCCCTCGAAATAGCCGCGCGTCGTCTTCATGACGGTATCGAGCCGCGGCGTCGCGTCCATCACCGCGATCAGGCCCGCCAGCTTCGAGCCCAGGCCGTCCCAGGCGCGCTCCGAGATGGGCTGCACTTGCCAGCCGAGCTGCAAAAGCGTGTGCGTCCCCTTCTCCTCGTTGCAGCGCCAGCAAGCCGTGAGCAGGTTCTCGGGATCGTTCGTTCCGCCGCGCTTCACCGGCACGATGTGCTCGATGCTCGTGGCGAACGTCCAATACGCGATGTCGGTCTCGTCGCGGCGCCAGTAGCGATGCGCCTTGAAGATGCTGCCGTACAAGGCCGAGATCGCGTACATCACGGGAATCAGAATCGTCCGGGTGCCGCAATAGCGACAGGTGTAGCGGTCGCGCGCGTAGACCGCGGCCTGCAGCGCCAAAGGCGGCGGCGCGGGACGATCGGCGCTGCTGCCCAGCCGCGCGATCGCGGCGAGGCGTTCCGCCGCCTCGTCGCTCTGCCGTTCGAGCACGAGCTGCACGACCTCCCCGAAACGGTCCACGAAGCTTGTGTCAACGGTCCTATCGGTCGTCATGCCTTGAAAGTCCCATCCTCTCCTCCGCCGCTCCTGCCGCCGAGCGGCTAGCGGCGCGACGCCGTTCGAATGCGGAGAGGGACGACAACCCGTGCGCGCAAATTGACGCTCATCGCAAACGAACAGCAGCCGCCGATCCCGGAGATCTACGTCTCCACCGACATCGAAGCGAACGGGCCGTGCCCGGGCCTGTTCTCGATGTTGAGTTTCGGCATGGCGGCCTTCACCATCGAGAAGCAGCTCGTCGGCACGTTCAGCCGTAATCTCGAGCTTCTTCCCGACGCCGACGTCGACGAGCGCACCACGCTGTGGTGGGCGCAAAGCCAGAACGCCCTGGCGTATCAAAAGTCGCGCGAGAACCTGGTCACGCCCTACGCCGCGATGGCCGCCTGCAAGACGTGGCTGGAAGAGTTGCGCCGCTTCGGCCGCCCGATCGTCTGCGGCGCGCCCAGCGGCTTCGATTTCACGTTCATCTACTACTACTTCCAGCGGGAGCTGGGGGAGAGCCCGGTCGGGTTTGCGAGCCTCGACTTGCGCAGCTATGCCGCAGCAGTCATGAAGAAGCAATACCGGCAGGTCGGAAAGCGCCAGTTCCCGCCGGAATGGATCGACGAGGGCGTGCCGCACACCCACGTCGCGCTCGACGACGCGATCGAGCAGGGCTGCATCCTCATCAACATGATCCGCGCCAACCTCGGCTACCCGCACCTCGCGTCGCTCGTCGACCTGCGGGCTTCGGCCGCCTGAAGCGCCGACGCCACGGCGAGCGGCGCGGCGGCCGGCTGCCGGGCAAAGGCAACGCCGCGACACCCTTCGTCGCCGGCGAAGCGCAACAGGATAGCCCCGGCCTACTTTGGGCCTTAAGGCCTAAGGCGGCAGTACTCTTTGGCCCCCGTCCGAAACTACCAATACAACGACAAGCGCGCGGTCGGTCAGCTTGCCAGCCGTGGTACCGTGCGTTCGAGCTTCCCCTTCAAACGGAGATCGCTCAGTGACGGCCAGGATCGTCGGTCCTTTCTTCCTTGCTGCCTTTTTGACCCTGGGCCTAGCGCCGGCAGGCGCTGAAACGACCTCTGACGCGCCCCGGGAACGCCCCTCCGACGCGATCGTCCTGTACCAGCACTTGAACCAGGTGCGTTCCCGCGACGGCGTCACGCTGCTCGAATTCGATCGGCGGTTGGTCGAGGTCGCACGGGAACATGCGCTCGAGATGGTCGCGCGGCACTATTTCGCCCACACCGCGCTCGACGGCAGGTCGCCCTTCGACCGCCTTCGCGACGCCGGGATCCAGTACACCTACGCGGGCGAGAACATGGCGATCAACGTCAGCCCCGACGCGGCGAATTCCGCGTTGCTGGAGAGCCGGCCGCACCGCGAGAACATGCTCCAGCCGCACTACCGGCGCGTCGGCATCGCGGCCGTGGAGTCCCCCGAAGGCGAAGAGGTCTTCGTCGAGGAGTTCAGCGACTAAATCTCCGAGTCCGCGCAACGACTTCGATCGCACGCGGCCCCGAGTGTGATCGGCATCTCACCTTGGGTGGTAGAGCGAGTCCGCGGCTGCCTGCTCAACGATAACCCGATGAGTGGGGAAACTCTTCGCGCTCACGCTCCTGCTCGCGATGGGGGCCGCCTCGCCGGCCGCCCTGGCCGCCGGCGTGCCCCCCGACGGCGTCGTGCAGACGGTCGCCTCGGTCAGCCGTGCCGAACGGCCCTCCGACGCGGAAGCGATGCTCGCCGAACTCAACGCCGCGCGTGCCCGACTCGGCTTGCCGCTGCTGGCGCCCGACCCGCGGCTCGACTGGCTCGCGCAGGAGCACGCGGCCGACATGATCGTGCGCCACTACTTCGCCCACGAGACGCCCGAAGGCGCCTCGCCCTTCGAGCGGATGAGGCGCGCCGGTTACAGCTACGCCTGGGCCGGTGAAAACCTGGCGATCGACACCGACGCCGACTCCGCCTGCCGCGACCTGCTCGCCTCGGAAGGCCACCGCGCAAACATCCTCAATCCGCACTTCCGCCGCGTCGGCATCGCCGCGATCCCCGGCGACGACGGCGAGTACTTCGTTCAGGACTTCAGCGACTGACGCTTCTCCGGTGAACTCGCGTCCTGAGCCGGCGCTTCCGCCTGCCCGTATCGCTGCCGAACCCGACGTCAGCTTTGGCAACCGGCGAAGACGTCGTCACACGTTCTCGCTGCGAACGCGGCTTCGTTCGTCTCCGCGTCGCCGGTGCGCTCGGACTCGCGGCCGATCAACGGAAGCCGGATGCGGAATTGGGCGCCGCCCAGCGGCGAGTCGCCGACGTCGACCTCGCCGCCGATCCGCTCGAGCATCAGCCGCGCCACCGCGAGGCCGAGGCCGGCACCCTTGGCACGCGCGTTCGTGCCGCGCCGCGCCAGGGTGAAGACCGCCTCGCGCTCGCAGGCCGGGATGCCGGGCCCGTCGTCCTCGATCCGCACTTCGACGTAGCGGCCGTCCAGCGCGGCCATCGAAATTTGAACGCGGCCAGCGTCGCGGCCGTGTTTGATCGCGTTCTCGAGGACGTTGATCAGAATCTGCGCGAGCCGGTCCGCGCCGATCGCCACGACGTGCGAGCCGACCGAGAGCTGCGCGAGCGTCGTCCGCCGCCCCAGCGCGAACGGCGCGACCGCGTTGATGGAAGTCGTGATCGCCGCCCCGAGATCGCTCGATTCGCTGCCGCCCGGCCCCGAGCGCAGATCGAGCATCGAGATGTCGAACATGCCTTCAACGAGCCTTCCCATGCGCATCGCCTCGGCCCGCGCGACCTCGAGGAAGCGCCGCGCCGTCGCCGCATCGAGCTCCTCCTCGAGAAGGGTCTCGAGATACCCCCGAATAGAGGTGAGCGGCGTACGCAGTTCATGCGCAATCGTCGAAAAAAAAGCGTAGCGCTCGCGCTCCCGCGCGCCGCGCTCCAGCGCGCGCTCGAGGGCGGCGGCGAGCCTCGGGTCCCCCGCCACGCCGTGCACGATCGTCCATCCCGTCTCGACGTGCATCCCACCGGAGAGTTCCATCGCCGAGGCCAGCCGCGCCAGCGTCGCACGGCAATCCGTCGGCGTCGCCACCGACCCAGCCCCGCGCGTCGGCGAGACCAACGCCGCAACGAAGTCTTCGCTTTCGTCCTCGTGCGCCAGCACATCGGTCCCGCGCAACGTTCGCGTCGCCGTCTCCGCGAACGACCTCAGGCTCCGTCGCTCGACCGCGCGGGCCGCGGCCCGCCCTTCGCGCCAGGCGATCCGCTCCAAATCGCGCAACCGCACGACCAGCAGCGGCACGGGCACGTCGCTCGGCAACGCACGCAGCCGGCGCACGAGTTGCGCTATATCGTTGATCTCGAACGCGCCGAACCGTTTAGGTCTGCGCGAACTTGTAGCCAAATCCGTGGACCGTGTGGAGGCACGCCTCGAGCTTGTGCTGCTCTTCCAGCTTCATGCGCAGGCGGCGCACGTGCACGTCGACGGTCCGCTCGTCTCCCTCGAAATCGTAGCCCCACACCCGCTCGAGCAGTGTATCTCGCGAAAAGGCTACGCCAGCATTCGAAGCAAGAGCGACCAGCAAGGCGTATTCACGCGGTTTGAGTCCCACATCACGGCCGTCGACCCGAACTTCCCTTGCCGAGTGGTCGATCTCGAGTCGTCCCAAGCGCAGGACTGCAGGCACGCTCGCGGCCTTCATCCCGCTCCTACGCAGGATTGCGCGCAGCCGCGCAACGACCTCGCGTGGCGAGAACGGCTTCACGACGTAGTCGTCTGCACCAAGCTCGAAACCGACGATTCGATCGACCTCATCCGCCCGCGCAGTCACGATCACGAGGGGCATGTAGCGACCCTCGCGGCGCAGCGTCCGCGCGATCTCAAAACCGTCGATCCCCGGCAAACCGATATCCAGCAGTACCAGATCAGCGCCCTCTCTGGCCAAGCGCAGCGCCGTCGGTCCGTCGACCGCCTCGACCGCGACAAAGCCGTCGCGCGCGAGATGATGCACCAACAGCTCACGGATCGCGCGATCGTCCTCTGCCACCAACACGCGAGTACTCGTCATGCTTCATTTAGTGCCCATACACACCGCCATACGGACGCCAGGGTCAGCCCAAAGACCTACGTTTTACATTCCAGACATTGCGCGTGCCCGCAGAGCGAAACGCTCGACCGTCGCTTAGCGTGGGACGGTATATCCGTTTAATGCACGACCTGAAAAGGGGCCGTGCCAGGTGCCTCGCGCGATCGCTCGGCCCGGCTAACGCTCTTTGTTGCTCCAACACCTCTAGGGAAATCACCCTGTCTCATGGACCCCGAGGGAATAACTGATAGAGCTCATTAGGACTACCTATGATATATCGGCAGATTCATACGCACTATACCATGTGAGCAAGAGGTTTGTAACTCATCATCTTTTGGCAGCTTTTTAGTCACATTTCTCTTTGATAATCTTTAGACTCGACCATACAATCGCGCACCATTTCGAGGGAGCTACCCGGTCGTGCTTCACCCGGCATTTCTCGAAGACGTATCGATTCCGTCTCCGGAACCGCGATTTCCCAGGCGCACGGCTGAAAACGCAAGGACAGCCACGGCCGTTCCTGCTGCGCCTCCGGGCGAGCGCGAACGGTTTATCGGATCCTATCACTACCTTTGCCGTCGCGGCGCCCGCAAGTTCTCGCGCTCAGGCATAGAGAGCGCCGATCTCGAGCAAGTGGCTGCGATCGGCCTCATCAAGGCGGCGGATCGCTATGACGTCGCGGCGCGCACGCCATTTGAAGCCTTCGCCTGGATCATGATCGTCGGCGAACTGATGCACTACGTTCGCGATCACGAGCGGCTCGTGCGTGTTCCGCGCCGCCTGCTCGCACTCGAGCGCCGTTACGTCGCGACAACCGAGTCGCTCGCCTCTTCTCTTGGTCGTTCGCCGAACGATCGCGAGATCGCCGAAGCGATGGGCATTTTCTCCAATACGATCGTCGAGCTGCGCTGCATGCGCGAGACCAAACAACTGATTTGCGTCGACGATCCTAACATCACCGGCATGCGTGAACGCCTTTTCGAGCCCGAAGGCGGCATCGCTCTCGAGGACCGGATGCTGCTCGAAGCTGCTCTGGCATCCCTTACGCGGCTCGAGCGGCGCGTCGTTGTGAGCCTCTACTTGCTCGAAATGACACAACTCGAGCTTGCGCGCGATCTCGGCATCTCGCCGAAGCGCGTCTCGCGCCTGCACGGTAATGCACTCGCACGCATGCAGCGAGCATGCGGCGGCGCGAGCTGATGCCATGCTGATCCCGATTACGTTAGCAGGACTATTGACCTCGTGCGCCCCGCACGTCGGACCGGTCACCATGGGAGCGATTGTCGCCTACGAGAGCGGGGCGCGCCCTTACGCAATAGGCGACAATACGGCTCAGCGATCCTTCTTTCCCACCTCGCGCGCAAACGCCGAAGAGCTCGCATCGCAACTGCTCGGCGAGGGTCACAACATCGACGTCGGCTACGCGCAAGTCAACTCGGTTAATTTTGCTCCCTTCGGGCTCACCGTCCACGCAGCGTTCGAGCCATGCACGAACATCACAGTCGGATCGTCGATTCTCCGCCGGGCGTACGCCGGAGCGGTTCGGCGCTACGGTCCCGGGCAGGTCGCGCTCTTCCATGCCCTCTCCGCTTACAACACGGGTGGCTATTGGGCCGGGCAAGGCTACGCTCGCGGCGTTTACGCCACCGCAAGAACGCTGCGCTGGTCAGGTCGGGAAAGCACGCCGTGACCGAGACGCTGCAGCCGCTTTCCACGTCGCCCACACAGCGGACGGCTGCCGCGCTGCTTTCGCGCTCGTTTGCCTACGATGCCGACGTCCTGCCGATCTCCTACGATGGCGGCGCATTAACCGTCGGCGTTCCCACCGACAGCCTCGATCTCGTCGACAAGATTCGTCAACAAACGCGCAAGGAAGTGCGCACCGTCATCCTGCCAGTGCGCGAGATCCGCGAAGCCCTCAAAACGCTCTATCCGGCCATCGCCGCGCGCGACGCCGATTCTCAGGCTTCCGTCTCACTAGATGAGATTTTCGCTTCAGCGATAGGCAGCTACGCCTCCGACCTCCACCTGGAGCCGCGCGACGGCCGCTCCGGACGCGTCCGGCTGGATATCGACGGCGTCCTGCAGCACGACCGCAACCTCGAACCCGGCCTCTTCGAACGCGTCGTCTCCCTGGTCAAAGTCCGCTCTAACATGAACACGGGAGAAACGCGTCTGCCACAGGACGGCCGGCTGACGGTCACGTTCGACGGACGCTCCTTCGACGTTCGCGTTTCCACGATACCTGTCGGCGGACTCGAAAAGGTCGTGCTCCGCTTCCTGCAGCGTTTCGATCTGGTCCCCGATCTGGAGCAGCTCGGCATGGGCTCCGAGCTGCTCGCACGCTATCAGCGCGCCCTCAAGCGACCCGGCTCGTTCTGCGTCAACGCCGGCCCAACCGGCTCCGGAAAATCCACGACTTCGTATGCATCGATACAAACAATCGCGCTGGATCACCTCAACGTCTGCAGCGTCGAGGATCCTATCGAGTGCCGCATTCCTGGCATCGCGCAGATTGGTCTCAACGAGAAGGCAGGAATAACGTTTCCTATCGCGCTCCGCGCGCTTTTGCGGCAAAATCCGCACCAGGTCTTTATCGGCGAGTTGCGCGACGCCGAGACTGTCGCCATCGCCTTGCAAGCCAGCTTGACCGGGATCTCACTGATCACTACGCTGCACGCCCGCGACGCCTTGCGCGTACCCGCGCGTCTCGCCGAGCTCGGAGCCAACCGGTCCACGCTCGCCTCGTCCCTGACTGTCGCCGTTTCGCAGCGCCTGATCCGGATGCTTTGCCGCCGCTGCAAGATCAAGACCTCGATTTCTTCCCAGGCGCTGGCCGTTGCGCGCCGCTACGGACTGGCCGTCGCCTCCGACGCGTGGGACGCGCAAGGTTGCGAAGCTTGCAATTTCACCGGCTTCCAGGGCCGCATCGGAGCCTTCGAGGTCCTCGAAATCAAGCCCGAACTGGCAGCCGCGATCGAGCGCGCCCAGACGCCGACGGAACTCGGCAAGATCGCCTTCGGTGTCGGCTATAAACCCATGATCGTCGAGGCGCTGCGCCACGTAGCCTCGGGCGTCACTTCCGAGGGCGAGGTGCTGCGCCACCTCTCCTACGACGACGCGGAGTAACCGAACGACATGCTGCTCGACATCGAAGAGGCCATCCGGTCGGCGCGCGAAAGCTCCTTTGCAGACAGCACCTCCGACCTACACGTCGAGGGCAACGAGCCTCCCTGGCAGCGCGTCGACGGTGCGATGCAACGTACGGATCTACCGGTCGTCGAACCCGAATCCGTGCGCATTTTCTGCGAGACCTATCTCAGTAAGAAAGAGTACGAGCGCCTCAACAGCCAGCACGGCGCCGCCGACGGCGCCATCCAGCACCCGAGCTTCGGCGCCGTGCGCATCCACGCATTCCGCGGCGAAAACGGCTTGGCGCTTTCCCTGCGCCTGCTGCGCGGCGGCGTCCCAGAGCTCGATTCGCTCGGGCTTCCGGCGATCGTCTCCAGCTTTGCCGATTTTCCGACCGGACTGGTCCTTTTTACCGGTCCGACAGGATCTGGAAAATCCACTGCACTGGCCGCGCTGATAAACGAGATCAACAAGCGCTATCGCCGCCACGTCGTGACGGTTGAGGACCCCATCGAATACCGGCACCGCAGCAAGAAGTCGTTGATCCGCCAGCGCGAGATAGGCCGCGACGTAAGCTCCTATGCCGAATCGCTGCGTGGCGTCCTGCGCGCTGATCCCGACGTCATCCTCATCGGTGAGTTGCGCGACCCCGACGTCATGTCTGCGTGCTTGCAGGCTAGCGAGACCGGCCACCTCGTCTTAAGCACGCTCCACACATCCGAGGCGGCCGAGACGGTTCAGCGTATCGTCGGCGTCTTCGACGGAGCGCGCCAGGAACAGGCCCGAATGCAGCTAGCACAATCGCTTCATGCAATCGTATCCCTGCGCCTCATTCCCGACGCTAGCGGTTGCGGCCGCAGGCCGGCCTGCGAGATCCTCCTCAACTCCCCGGCGATTCGCTCCCAGCTCATGTCACCCGAAAAGACGGTTCAAATTCGTAATACCATAGAAACTTCGAGGCGCGACGGCATGCAGACGTTGGAAATGGATCTCTCACGTATGATAAGCGCCCGTCTCATAACATACGAGGCCGCACTCGCAGCCTCGGACTATCCCGACCAAATCCGCGTCGCCGCCGGAATTCGCTGACATGTCGATGACGTTTTCATATCGTGCCCGAACGCCGAGCGGCGAAAAAGTCTCGGGGACGATGCGCGCACTCGACCGCAGCTCCGCGCTCGCCGTTCTACGAGAGCGTATGCTCATCCCGTCCAAGCTCGAATCGACCTCAACGGCCTTCTCGTTCACGCGCATGCTGCGCCGCTCGAAGCCCGGCGAGCGGCTGGCTTTCTTCCGCGCATATGCAGCGCTCGAACAGGCTGGCGTAGATTTTTCGACCGCCTTCGAGCTGCTTGCCGCGCAAGCCCGGACGTCTCGCTTTCGCGACGCAGTGGCAAACATCCGCTCCGACGTCGAACGTGGCGGCGAAAAACTTTGGACCGCGATGTCGCACCGTCCCGACGAGTTCACTGACCTCGAGGTCGCGATGGTCGCGGCCGGAGAGGAGGCGGGAAACCGCGAGGACGTCTTCGACCGCCTTGCCGGATTCCTCGAACGTGACGAGCGGCTTCGCAAGCAACTCCAGGCAGCGCTATTTTACCCCGCGATCGTGCTCGTCGCGTCATTCGCGATCTCAGCCTATCTCTTCATATTTGTCGTCCCTCAGTTTGCGCGCCTCTTTGCGAGCTTTGACGTCGAGCTCACACCGCTTATGAGACTGCTGCTCCACACCGATTCGTTTCTATCCAGTCCCGGCACTTTGCTAGTAATAGCGGGCGCGACGTCGGCCGGCTTGCTCGCGCTCGCACGCGGCCTCCGTACGCCCGAAGGCGCTTTGGCATTCGATCGAATTCGGTTGCGCTTTCCGCTGCTGGGCGATGCCATGCGCAAAGCGATCCTCGCGCGCCTCGCACGCGTGCTGGCGACGCTCTTGCAATCCGGCGTCAACCAGGTACGCGCTCTCGAAGTCGCCATCCCCGTAGCGGAGAGCCCACTGTTCGCCCGGGCGATCGAAACTGCGCGGGACCGCATCTCCGGCGGTCTTTCGGCCTCGCTCGAGGAGGCGTTGGCCGCAAGCGCCGTCTTTCCGCCGCTCGTCGTCGGGTTCGTGCGCGTCGGAGCCCAAGCTGGCAGCATCCCGCACATGCTCGTGAAGATCGCGGAATACTACGAAGAGGACGTTGCCTCGATTCTTTCTGCGGTTCCGGCGGTCATTCAAACCGCGGTCACGATCGCTCTTGGCTTCGTCGTCGCGACGATCGTCTACATCGTTTACGTTCCGCTTTCGACTTTGTCGAGCTCTATCCACTGAAGCGTCAAGTGTAGGAGCCAACACCGCCTATGACCGCACACGTATCAGCAACCCTCGAACGGCAGCGCGGATTCACCTTGGTCGAACTAATGGTCGTCGTCGCCATCATCGCGCTCATCGCCTCGATCGTAATTCCGAACTACGTCCACGCTCGAGCGCAAGCCTCTGTCGTCGACTCGATTGCGAACATGAAGCAGATCGCCGTGGCGCTCGAGTCCTACTACGCGGATAATCAGTGCTACCCAGGGAGCAACGGATGCGGCAGTACCGGCGCGACCGTCACGCCGAGTCTTTTCGGAGGTTCGCCGAACAACTACCTCAATATTACGCCCGTCAACGACATGGGACGGCAGCCTTATGCCTATAGCGACCTCAAAACCGATCCTGACACTTACCGAATCGACGATCCTGCAAAGTACGATCCCTCGCTGCTCAACAACCTCGTTCAGGCCGATGGTACGCCCTGCACCGGGAACTGCTCCTTTCTCCATTACTCACCGACTGCGGGCACGTACGGCAGTGCCGGCACCGAGCAGTAGCGCGATGGCCGTACCTTGCATCGTTTTCGCCGCTCTGAGCGCGTGGGGAGTTCTTGCTTTCGCTCTCGCTGCCTGGGTTGAGAGCCGCTACGCCGGCGTTTCGCCACCGCTGCCGCGCAGCGCACTTTTGGCGGCGCTAGGCGTTGCAGCGTTTGCAACGACGGTGCGCCCGCTCGGTGACGCGCTGGCGGGCGGAGCGGCATGTATTGCACTGATCGCCGCAGCGCCGGCAGACGAGCGCACTGGCTACCTGTTCGACGCGCTTACCTTGCCGGCATGCCTTGCCGTCCTACTCCTTGCGGTCGCCTTCGGCTCGGAGGCGCGTGCCGCAGCGGGCGTGATGCTCCTCGTCGGGGCCTTCGGCGGCGTCGTTCTGCTGTCTCGTGGACGTCTCATGGGGCTCGGCGACGTGAAGGCGATGTATGCGATAGGCGCCGCCTTCGGCCCGCTCGAGTCCCTCGTCGCCGTCGTCACCGCCTGCGCCAGCGGCTTATTCACCCTTGCTATCCTCCAGCGTATGAGCCGTGGGAACCAATTACACTTCGGTTCGCACCTTGCTGCCGGCGCAGTCGTCGCGCTCGTCGCCGGGGACCGGATCGTGCGCGCTCTGACGGGACTCTAGAGAATGAAAGTCTTCAAACGGCCCGCAAGCTTGCCACTCGGCGTCGACATCGGTCCAGAGGCCGTTTCCATCGTTGCGGCAGATGCGGCCGGCGACGGCTTCATCGTCCGGGAAACCGAGACTCTCGACGTGCCGCAAGACGAAGGTACGCCACTCGATCTCCGCGTCGCCGAGACGATTCGTCGAGTTCTCGCCCGCTTCAGGACGCGCGAGCGCCGCTGCGTAATCGCTGCTCCCGCTGCCGAAGTCGCGACGCGCGTCTTTCGCCTTCCTCCCGGGATGCGCTGCCACGAAGCCGAGCGTGCAGCCGCGCTCGAAGCCGACACCCTCGTCGACTGGCCGTCGTCCGAGCGTCTCGTCGCTCTCGACCCGATCCCAGGGAAAAGCAGCGAGATGCTTCTTTCGATTGCGCGTAACAGCACGCTGGAACGGCTCGTTGCGATCGCACGCGCCGCGGGCCTCCGGGCCGTTGCCGTTGACGTCCCGGCCTGTGCTTGGCGCCGAGCGATCCCGGACGCGGACGCGCTTCTCGACTGCTCGACGGATCGGGCCACGCTTGTCGTCTTCGGCCAACCGATCGGCGTCACGCACATCTTCGCGCCCCGTCTCATCGACGACCGGCTAGCCTCGCAAGTGCGCACCGCATTCGTCGATGCACGCCGCGACGGCGTCGCCGACGTGCAGCGCCTCGCTATTCTAGGTTCTCGCTATCGCTTCGAATCCATTGAGGAACTACTGAGAGACGACGGTTATCAGATCGAAAGAGTTTGCCTCGGCAGCCACGACTCACCGTCTTGGGCGTTCGCGTATGGTCTCGCGTCGTGGTCGGTCGCTCCGCGAGGTCTCGGTGTCGAATGATCCGTGCAAATCTTCTTCCGCGCCCTAAAGAGCACATCACGTTCTTCGGTTTATCCCTAAACGGCGAGCGCCTGCGCGAGGCGCTCCTCGGCTTGTTGGTCGTTTTATTCGTTGCGCTATTAGGCATAGGAATCGAGCTCATTCGCCTTCAGCGGCTGCAGGGCGCCGCATCCGACGCGGAGCGTTTCCTCTCCGCTCAAGCCCGCGAGCGGGCCGAGGCCAAATCGCTCGCGCTCGACGTTGCGCGCTATCAGGAGTACTCCCGCGAAGCGCAAGCGATGCGCGACAGCGGCGCGCGGGCCGCAGTGGCGATTGCGCGTATCGGAAACCGCACACCCGCCCACGTCTGGCTCGATTCAATCGCGCCAACGCATCAAGGATACGGCTTGACGGGTCAGTCCAAATCTATCGATTCGCTCGGCATCGCGGTCCTATCGCTCGGACGCGCGCTGCCCGGAGAGCGTGCTGCCCTCGTAAGCACCGAACATCACGAGGGCGACACGCTCCGCTTTACGGCAAGCATCACCAACACGGATCCGAACCCCACACCCGGAACATCCAGCTTATGAACGACGGCGCTACGAACCTGCCGCGTTTGATCAAGATCGCGACGTTGCTCTGCGGAATTCTTGCAGGATCGCTCGTTTACTTTACTTTCGAGCCAAAGGTCGACGTCGCGCAGCGCCAGCTCGACGACGACGAGTCGATGTTGCGTTCCGACGAGGTCATGTTCAGCGCGATGCCCGGGTTGCGGCTCAAGCGCGCTCAGCTTGCCTCGCGCTACGCCGGTCTGCTCACCGAGAACCCCGAAGCGGTCTTCTTGCGGGAACTCAGCGGGCTCGCTAGGCTTCGCGGCGTCAGCATCGTCTCGGCGTCGCTCTCAACCGAATTTCCGGCGACGGGCCGCACTAGTCGCACGCTCTTCCAGCGAACGGCGATGCAGCTCGAGCTGCACGGCGAGTACCGCAGCCTGCTCTCGGCGATCAGCGATCTTTCGCGTGGCACGGTCGTCGTTGACGTCGGCCTGCCTGCAATTCGACGCGACGGCACCGCTTTACTTGCCACGATTCCCTTAGAGATAGGTGAACCAGCTCAAGATGACGGGAAGCAGCCATGAGCTTCACAATCACGCGCGCGCAGCGCTCCGTACTCTTTTTTCTGTCGGCCTCGGGCTACATCGCCTGGTGCGCCGGGCTTGACAGCCGCCTCGAAGCACAAACCGTCGCTACGCCTCCGGCCCGCGCGCTGGCGAGCCTTCCGCAGCAGCCCCTGCTGCGCGTCTCGTCGATCATCCAGCGTGACCCGTTCGCCGAGGAGAAGCCGGATGCGGCTCCGGACTCGATCGTCGGGGCGGAAGACGGCGCGACGGCCGTTCCCGATGCAACGCTGGCGGACGACGGGCCCAACGTTCCGAACATCGCCGACCTTCCGGTGGGTGACGTTTCTTCGTCGCGAACGCTCGTTCTCAAGGCGACGATCGTCGGACCAAACCCGGTCGCCTACGTGCGGGACGAGAGCGGGATGGAGATCGTGCGCGTCGGCGACTTTCTCGCTGGGCGGCGCGTGCGGCATATCGATTTGCAGGGCATTGCGCTCAGCGACGGCTCGCGTCTCGATCTGCCAGGCACCTTCGTCGCGACCCCGCCGCCAGAGACAGGCGGTCCGCCCAACGTCGTCGTTCCAATCTCCGATCTGCGTAGGCTGCTTGCCGCGCAGCAGGCCGGGAACGGCGTGCCGGCGACCAGCGGCCCGCAGGCGGCGCCGACATCGGCGATCACACCCGGCTATCCGTCGCCGGGGCCGCTCCCGACCGTCGACCAGCGCGGAATCCCGGTCGGTGTCAGTCCAACGCCAGACGTCAACGATCCGACGGCATTTCCCTATCCGTACCCCTACGCTCCGCAGCGCTGACAGAATCTCTCGGAGAGCGACTACGATGAAACCTCGCATCCTCGCTTTCGCAGCAAGCCTCGCGTTCGCCGCCGCAGCGTTCCCGTTCGCCGCCAACGCCGCGTTGATCTCGCTCGACGTGCGCGATCTCGACATCTACGACGCAGTGCGGCTGCTCTCGACTCAGGGAGCGGTGAACGTCGTCGTCGACAGCTCAGTCGGCCACCATCCCGTTACGCTGCGGCTCGTAAACGTCACTTTCGATCAAGCGCTCCAGACGCTGGCACAGGCAAACGATCTCGAGAGCGCTAGAGTCGGAAACGTCATCTACCTCGGTACGGGCGACGTCATCAACCGACGTTATCCGCCGGGAGGCGCTAGCGGTACGCGGACGCAGGTCTTTGCCGTTAAGAATGCATCGCCGGATGATGTCGCCAAAGGGCTGAACGAGGCGCTCCCCCACGGCACGGTCGTCGTAGCGGATAGGCGGACGTCGGCCATTCTGGTCAGCGGTTCGCCGACAGCGCTCGTGCGCGCTCAAAGCCTCATCAGCGCGCTCGACCGGTCCTCGGGCATACAGAACGCGTCGCTAGAGATGCGTTACGTTCGGGCCAGCGATGCGCTAAAAGCCCTCCAGGCGACGCTTCAGATTCAACCGCCTTCGAGCGCCTATGCCAGCGACGTGCAGAATGCGATCGTCCTCACCGGCTCTTCCGACTTCCTCGCGCAAGCCAGTGCGATCGTCGCTCGGATCGATCGACCGGGCCAACAGGTCCGCTACGAAGTCAAGGTTACCGACATTTCGCCAAGCGAAGCGAGCAACGTCGGGGTTCTCTTCGGCGGCATCGATGTCAACGGCAATCCCACGGCCGGCAGCGGCTCGACGGTGACAACGTTCATCAACAACACTTTGAAGATCAACGCCACGATCAATGCGCTGGTCTCGAAGGGTGACGCTTCGATACTCGCACGACCGAGCCTCTCTACGCTCAATAACGTCCAGGCGTCATTGTTGGTCGGTCAGCAGTATCCGATCGTCTACTTCGACGCGCGCACCGGTACGCAGCAGGTACAGTTCATCAACGTCGGCGTCAACCTGAACGTAACGCCCACCATCGGCGCCGACGGCGCGATCACGACCGATCTCGAGACCGATTACAGCCAGGTCACCGGAACGCTCTCAAATTTTCCGATCGTCGGCACGCGCAAAGCTCAGTCGACCTTGCGCGTTCGCGACGGCGAGACGATCGTCATCGCCGGCCTTTTCTCCGACGTCGACGCGAGCACGATCACCAAGGTTCCCTTCCTGGGCGACATCCCGTTTCTCGGCGAGATTTTCAAGAACCGGCAGCGCTCGCATACGAAGGACGAAGTCGTTTTCTTGATCACGCCGCACCTCGTCACCGACGGCGAGGCGCTCGATACCAGTCTTCGCTAGGAGCCCGCACATGCGCGTACCGACCGACCTCCCCGAAATCGCTCTCGCCCGCGTCCGCACAGCAGGGGCTCCCTATCGAGCCGGCGACACGCTTTCCCTGGCGTTCACGTCAACCGCGGTGGCACGGCTGACCCTGCACGAGCGCGAACTCGCGCCTGACGACCGGCTCGGCGGCGACACGTTCGTCCCCGAGACGATCGCAGTCGAAGTCTTGCGCGCGGCCGGCCCCTTCGCCGCCGGCGAGAAGCTGATGCTCTCGTTCGTCGACCCGCGCGTCGCGCGAATCCATCACCTCGAGCCCGGTGCGCGCCGCTCGTTCGATCTGCCCGCTCGAGACGGTGCATCGGAGCCGGCCGCGCACGCTCAGAAACCGCCAGAGTCGGCCGGCGGGACGCCGGCAGTGCCCTCGACCCGGCTTGCAGTCGCCTCGGCGCCGACCGCGCCCCTTCGTGGCGCTCCTTCGACAGAGTTCCAAACGCAGGGAGTACGCATTCGTCTCGATTGGAATGCCGACCGCGTTCACCGTTTCGTTCAGCTGGCCGACAAACTGTTCACCGTCGACCGCCTCGGATGGTACCGCCATGCCTTCGCCATGCGTCTGCTCGTTCCAGACGATATTTCGCTGGCGGACCCGGAGGCCGAGCGCGAGGCCCGGCGACACCTCCGCGAACTGCGCGCGAGCGCCGTGGAAACGCTGGGCAGACCTTTACTCGCCGCCTTCATGCCGAGCTTCGTCGTCACGCCCGAATGGCTCGACTCGCTCGATCTGCCGGCTGCCGCACGGGCGTTAGCGGGACTTCGCGACGCAATCCTGCCGCATCTCGACGACGCTCCACTCGACCCGGATCCTGCTTTTGGGCTGGCGTCGAGCGTCGGTGTTGTCGAGCGTGCAACGTTTCTCGCCGCGCCAGCCGGCAGCGTCGAGGCCCTCTTGCCGGCGTTCATCGCCACCATGTCAGCGGACGAGCCGCTGGCCGCACGCTTGAGCGAATATCGCCGGGTTCTGCTCGAGTTGTTCGGACAGACGGCGCAGTCGGCGGAAGCCGTTCGGCTCAAGCAGATGGCGCAACCGAATCACGTGCTGGACGACCGCCTCTGGCATCTCGTCGGCGCCGTTCAAGCCGCTTTCGGCAAGCTTACGGCGGTATAACGAGGAGCGTGTCCACTGCAAACCTCACAGCTCGTCCTCCCCGCCCTCGCGACGGTTGCGCTCGGCGTAGCGCTCCTCGTGCCGCTGCGTGACGACCGGCGTGGCCGCCGCGCGACACTCGACGGCAACTCGCCGCTCCGCCCGCTCTTCGAAAGCGATGAGCCCACGCGGAAGCCCGCTTCGCCACCCCCGCCCGGCCCGTTCACGCTTTTCGCCGCGATCCGGCGCCAAAAAACACGAGCACGGAACGGCACGCCAGCTGAGAACAGCGCGTCGCCACACGAGCAAAGCGAACCGTCGCAACCTCAGGCGATCTCGCAATCCTCCCCGCCTCCTGAAGAGACACACCTATTCAATCAATCGTCGGACTCGGATGAATGGTGGCGCGCCGAACAGCGTTCTTTCGCCGCGGAGCTCGCCGCACTGATCGGAGACCGCGTTCCAGAGCGACTCTCCGGAGAAGCCCCAGCGACATCTGCGGCCCCGGCGTCGTCGAACGCAGCCGATGGAGCGGGAGAAACTGGCGCTACGCCCGAGGTGCTCGCAGGCGTCCGAAACGAGCCCGTTGCACTCGACCGGGCGACAACCGTGGAAACACGCGCCGAGCCATCCCCGGCACAGAGTGCCGCAGGCGACCGTTCCAAACCGCAAAGCCCCAACGAGATTGCTATCGGTGCCGAAGCCGAGCCGCTCGTCGTCCACGCTGTACGTGCGCCGATCGAGCGAATCGTTCCGATCACGCGGTTGCCCCTAAGACCTCAGCGTTCGGCGATCGAATGGCCGCAACGTCTGTCCGGCAGCAGCGCGACCCTCGCTGTCGAGGATCGGCACGCGCTGCTCCGTGAGCTCGCGACGCGTGCGGCCGCACCGGAGTGGCGCGATGCCCTCGACCAAGCGTATCGCGAGGAGGGGGCGGAGGGTCGAGTACTCGCGTTGCGCGCCTTGCTCCGCGGGCACTACGACGCGCGCGACACATTCGTCGACGCATTACATGTCGGCACAGACGACGAGCGCTCGCTCGCCGTCGACGCTCTCCTCGGTCTCGAGCTGCGCGACGAGCTCATCCCGGCTTTCAGCGATCGTGTTGAAGCAATCGCGGCAAAGGCCGCGCTAGTGTCGTGAATCTAAAATAGCTTTACAGATGTTCGAATCTGCAATATAATTGGTACATGCCGCTACCGCCTGCTCCACCCCTTCGGGTTCGCCCGCGACATCTTCGACGATTGGAAGAGCTGA
>Ga0326727_10002617_pt1 | contig 60474 bp, 54 predicted proteins | sample MB2enrmetagenome_FD_207643 | JGI IMG/M metagenome (GOLD analysis project Ga0326727, IMG submission 207643) | Lab enriched peat soil microbial communities from McLean, Ithaca, NY, United States - MB29MY | ecosystem: Environmental > Terrestrial > Soil > Wetlands > Peat | place: USA: New York...
CGCGGGAAGCTTGGTTGCGACTCTTGCGGAGCCTTTGAGGCAGGGGCTGTCAGGAACGCAAATTCACTCTTCCCTGCCTCCATCGCAGTTTTAATGCGGCATTGTGTCTCCTGAATCAGCTTCGCGACGTAGTCCGTCAGGCTAACCGACACTGTTTTGGTTGTCCGGTCAATCTTCGTCAGGACAACCCGAACATCATCACCCTCCAGAAGGGCGTCGGATTCTTCGATGTGTTGCTTGCAGAGATTCGACACGATTGGCACCTCGCCATGTGGCAGGATCGCCTCAAGGTCTCCCTCCAACGACAGAACGTAGCCCTCAGGAGAGCCTCGTACAATTGTAGCGTCAATCACTTGGCCGATTGCGTGGGTGTCGGCAAAACGGTCAAACGGTCCAGCCTCCGCACCCTTGATGCTGAGAACCAGTTCCCGCCAGTCCTCGTCATACCCTGTGACAACAGCAGTGAAAGATTGGCCGGCCGGCAGACTACCTGCTTTTTGTTTGAGCGGGTTCCAAGAAATCTCCAAGTTCCGCACGACGCCAGGAATGCGCTGTCCATCAACTTCGCACACCAGACCAAAGCCTTGTTGGCTCTTGACCGTCGCTTGAACCCGCATGCCACGGGCGTGAGTTCCCTTGATCCGGTTCCAGTCAGCGAGTCGTTGGACTTTCCACCTCGGCCTCATAAATGCCACTCGTTTTTCGCTTTCAGCCTGTTCAGCGTATCATTATATTGTTATCGTGTATTCGATTTGTAATACTTTTAGTACACATTGTCAATCTATCGTCATACAATAAATACATTTTTCTTAGCAGTGTTTGGCATATTTAATGCTTTTGTCCTGTGAAGTGTGAAGGCCCATGATCAATCGCTTTGGTGCAATGGGTGACGCTTTTAATGAATTCACAAAAGCAGCAACATGTTGCCGATCTGTTGCCTTTCGTGTTGCCAGCCAAATCGTTGACCATCAGCCCCGAAAGCTGTTCCCCCAAAAGCATTCGGGGTTCGGGGTTGCCGTGTTGCCGATTTTCCAGACTTATCTATCAATCTTGCGTTTTTTGGCTTTCGGGGTTCGCGTAGTTCGGGTGGTTCGTGGTTGACTCCGTTTTCCCTGATCTGTCGGGGCCTCCCTGAAATCTGCACCCCGAAAGGTTTCGGGGGTGGTCAAATTCTTAACCAATCCAGAAAAGGCGTAACATGTTACGGGTCTGTTGCTCTTTGTGTTACGGGTTAAGTCGTTGACTATCAGCAATGTAACGGATGTTTCCCCTTTTTTGGACCTATCATCCATATCTTCCCATTCTTCGCGCACGATGGGTCAGGCCTTTTGGCACCTGGTTTCAACTTCAGCATTTAGCATTCAGCCTTTCCACCCTCCGTAGCCCCGAAAGCTTTCGGGGCGGAGGACGGGCAGCCTTTGCTTTGTATTCCGCCTTTCCCCGGTTTTCCCTGATCTGTCAGGGCATCCGTGAAATCCGTGAAATCCGTGGTCAAATTCTTTAAAGACATTCCCACTTCCCCCATTTCAGCCTATTTGTAAATACTAGGTTCAGACCTCTTTTGTAAACACCTTGCTGACAACATGTTGTGACTTTGCTAAATGCGGAAATTTTCACTGTTTTTTTTCGGGGCTTGTCGCGCCGAAAGTTCATCAAAGCGGAAACACTCACCCGTTCTGCGTCAGGGCATTACGATTTAAATGGAAATGTCTGGCACGAACCTGTTGAGAATTTCAAATTTCGGCACGGCTTGTTTCTTGAGAAATTCTTGACGCTCGATCACGCCCTGGCCATAAGTCGGCGGCGGGTTGGGGTTGCGATACAGAATGCCTGTGTAAAGCTTGGTCACGTATTCGCGCGCCCGTTCGGTTGCCCTGGCCCGGTCCGACGGATTGTGACCGATCGATTCCAAGCTTTGCATCCTGGCCTTTTGCGCTTTGAGCTGGTGTTCCTCCTCCCCATAAGTCACGCAAGGTGACTGAACGTTGATAAAGGCGAATCCCGGAAAACGGATGCCCTCTTCGATGATCCGGGCCAGACCCGCCATGTCCGCCGGCGTGCCTTGAGCCACGAACGAGGCTCCGTAGCCCATGACGTAGAGCAGCGGGTTGACCGGCTCCTCCAGGCTCCCAAAGTTCGATGTGCCCGTCTTGCGCCCGCGCCGGGAGGTGGGCGACAACTGCCCCTTGGTCAGGCCGTAGATCTGGTTGTCCATCACGATATAAGTGAGGTCGATGTTGCGCCGGATGACATGCGGCACGTGCCCGCCGCCGATGGAGAATCCGTCGCCGTCGCCGCTGGCCACCAGCACCAGCAACTCCGGGTTGGCCAGCTTGATCCCTTGGGCGATGGGCAGCGAACGCCCATGCACGGTGTTGAACCCGTAGGCCTTCGTGTAACCCGGAATGCGGCTCGAACAACCAATGCCCGAGATGAATGCGATCTCGTGCGGCGGCCGTCCGATCGCCGCCAGCGCCCGTGTGATGGCCGTCACAACGCCGAAATCGCCGCAGCCCGGGCACCATATCGGATTAAGATCGCTCTTGAAATCACCGGACTGGAACTTGCCGGCCGGAATGGGTTCGAGGGTGGTCATGATGGATTCTCCTGGTAAAAGCTTCGCCGGGTCAGTCTGCGACGGGATCGGGTTGGCGGTGGTTGCGGTTGCCCTGGAGGGCGACGACCATTTCGCGCAGCCGTTCGAGCACTTCCACCGGCTGAATTGGGTTGGAGCCGCTCCTGGCCAGCGGTTTGACCAGGGCCGGAAGGTCCACGTACATCCTGACCAGCCGGTAGAGTTGCCCCTGGAATGATTGCTCGATGAACAACCCCCGGCTCACCGACGCGAAGAAGTCCTGGTACACCGGTTCGACCACCGGGTAAAGGAGTTTGGGGACGAGCAATTTGGCGTGCAACCCTTCCGCCTGGGCCAGCCGAAGCGCCTCCTTGGCCACGCCGGCCACGCTCCCCCAGCTTACCAGCCCGATCGGCGCGTCCGGATCGCCTTCCACCACGAACAAATCGCGGCGGTTCTTGAGCGGGTTAAACTTCCGAAATCGCTTTTCGTTCATCCGCGCATGCATCTCGCCGCTGGCTGTGGGCCGTCCCAGTTCATTGTGCTCGATCCCAGACGCCAAGTAGTTGCCCCCGGCCATCCCCGGATGGCTGATTGGGCTGATGCCCGATTCCGTCAGCTTGAACCGCGCATAATTCGCCAGTTCCGCATCGGTTGGACGCCGGCGCTCGACCAGCCGGAAGGCCGAGGTGTCAATCGGCTCCACAATCTCCTTGCGCTGCGAGATTTCCTGGTCGGACAGAACGATCACCGGGGTTTGGTAGTACTCCGCCAGGTTGAATGCTTCCACGATGATGCCGAACATGTCGCCAACGCTCGTCGGCGCCAGCACGGGCCGCAGGCAATCGCCATGAGCGGAAAACGCCGCCTGGAGCAGGTCCGACTGCTCCGCCTTGGTCGGAATGCCGGTGGACGGACCGCCCCGCTGCACGTTCACGCACACCAGCGGCAACTCGGCAATGCTCGCCAGCCCAAGCATCTCGGTCTTCAGGGACATGCCGGGGCCGGAGGTGGCTGTCATCGCTTTCTTGCCGGCAAACGACGCCCCCACCACCGCGCCGATGCCGGCGATTTCATCCTCCGCCTGCAGGACCGTCCCGCCATACTTCCAAATCTCGCGGTCGAGAAATTGCATGATCTCAGTCGATGGCGTGATGGGATAGCCGGAGAAAAAGGTGCATCCGGCAAAAATCGCCGCCGCCGCGCACATATCGTTGCCGTCCGTCAGCAACCTTGCTTCCCGGCCGGCTTGCGGGGCCGCCAGCTTGCGGTCCTCTTCGAGCGGATGCGCCTGGGCAAATTCCAATCCCGCCTGAAACGCCCGCGCATTCCCGTCCACCACCGCAGCCCCTTTCTTGGCGAACTTCTTGCGAATCCCCGCCAACATGCTCTCCCGCCCGATCCCAAACCACCCTGCCAGCAACCCGGTCACCACGATGTTCTTCGCCTTGTCCGTGCCGGCGTACTTCTCAGCCATCGCGGTGATCGGCACGCTGAACACCACCGTCGGCGTCACTCCTTCCAAAGGCAGATTGTCGGGGGCGACCCCGGTGTTGCTTTCGTAAATCACGATGGTGGCGGATTCGACCGGGAGTTCCCAGCCAAACCGCTGGAAATCGTCCCAGTTGAGAACCACCGCCGCGTCAAGCGGCCCGTTGGGATTGAGCACAGGCCGGGTGCCCAGCCGCAGCCGGCACGAGGCCTCGCCCCCGCGGATTTGCGACCCGAAACTTTTGGTCATGATGCCGTGGTAGCCCTCCAACGCCGCGGCGGTGATTAAAGATTCACCCGCTGAGATGACGCCGTCGCCGCCGGCGCCCGCGATGCCAATAATCAAATCCTGACTCATTTTACAGTTCATGTTCCCGCAATCCGATTTCTGCGCTCACCGTCCATTGGGAAAGCCTTGCCATTTATTAGCTTTTAAGCCACCCCATAAATTCTCAAGAAAAGCTTTCAGTTTGCAACCCCGAACGTCGAAAGCTTTTCAACTGCACTGCTGTGATTTTCTCAAGAGAAATGTGCCCCGGAAAAAACAGTGAAAATTTCGGCATTTTTAAATTAAGTGGTTGTCAGTGAGTGGCTTACGTAGATCAGTCGGGACCTTTGGAACCCTGCTTTGGCATGTAGGTCTGGAAAACCCGTAACATCCGTTACATTGTTGATACTCAACGACTTAACCCAAAACACAAAGAGCAACAGACCCGTAACATGTTGCTCCTTTTAGGGTGGCAAGTGAAACGCTGAAACGCTGAAACGCTGCCTTCTGCCCATTGAGATTTTAACCACGAAATACCCGAAATATGCGAACTCCGAATTCCTTACAAATTCAGCATGAGACTTGAACCGTTGTCAATCAGGCGCTTACGCATGGCAATGGAAAATGGTCAATGCTCAGATTCCCGCAGCCTGACTGCAACCGGTTATTTGGGACGAATGGGACGAATGCGACTGATGGCCTGCCGGAAAGGCCAACTCGTAACAAATCAAGTCAGACACCGCCTGTCCTCAGTAGCCATTTCCTCCTTCCTCGCAACGGCTTCGGGCGGACAAGTCGGCAAAAGTTGATCGCCAACCCGTTCACGTTGCTGGATCATTGACTTAGACCATTCCACTTTCACGATTTGGCGCGGAACTTTTTGAGTAGCCAGTCCAAAACAGCTTTTTGGTCGTCAATTGTTGCGCGCCGTATATTGGAAAGAAGCCAGATTCTGTCTGGTTTCGGCAAGGCTATGTTTTGCAAGCCTTCGTTGCAATTGGTGCAGACTGCCCGAAGATTCCCTGGCGAATCATCCCCGCCTTTGGATTTGTCCTTGATATGGCCCATTGTGAGCCGGATGGTGCGCTGCGGATGGAAAGGGTCCGGGTCTCCTGCGGCGAGTCCGCACATTTGGCAGGTGTAACCGTTTCGTTCGAGGACAATAGCTCTTGTCTCTTTTGAGATTTCTCGCTGAAAAGCAGGAAGTCGTTTGTCCGTTCCAAGGAAGTATTGTCCTGGTTTCAAGTCTGAACGGTCCTTATTGGAAAGGATTTGATATCCTTGTTCGTCGCGAAGTTCTCTGACTCGCCGCGCCCATTCCGCTTTCCAGCCGGAGGCTTTGCGTAGAATTGTATTCCATGAGGGATGTTCTTCACCTCGAAATCGTCAATTTGGCACACAACAAGCTTTCCAAAACTTTCAGGTCTGAATCTTTGCTTTGCTTTAGAGCCTTCAGCAAGTCGGACAGATTTGGCCTTGGGAGATAGGGGATTCGGCGGAACCCTTCGTCGCAGGCGCAACATAGTGTGCGCAGATTGCCGAGTTCAGTGTGGCCACCATGCTGGGGCGGAACGACATAGCCAACTTTGAGTTGAACTTTGTGGCCCGTGTAAGGGTCTCTGTCCTCTCTGAAGGCGCCGCACATCTGGCACACATGCCTGTCGCGGTTAAGAACCAATGGGCGGAGCTTGTTCAATTTCGTAGCGATTGCCATTTGGCTATCATAGCGGCTATCGCCAGGGAGACAAGAATGTTCTTTTAAGGAACACCAACCGGCACTCTTTTTGCTAGAAAGAGGGGTGATGCCATTGCTTTTAAAAAAGAACGTACGCAGCCGAAATATCATTGGCAACCGGGTACGCAGAGCGCGCCTTGGATTCGATCCGCCGATGACGCAAGACCAACTCGCTGGCCGTCTCGCAAACGATGGAGTACAGTTGGATCGGGTGGCACTCGCCAAGATTGAGGGCGGAATCCGATGTGCATTCGATTTTGAGGTGAGAGCACTAGCCAGGGTTCTGAAAGTGGACGCACGGTGGTTGCTGGGGATCGGTTTGGATTCTGAGAAAGCTGCGATTGGGAAGCGCAAAACATGACGTTTGACACGTCAGCATATTTGCGCAGAGCCACCGGAAGGGCAAAGTCCGATGTCGCAAACAAACTTGTGAGCATGTTCCTGCATGATGTCAGTCGGAAGCTTTGCGGCAAGTTGGATCTTAGCGTGAATGACCTGCGATACGCCGAATCTGTTTCGCAGAGCTTTGGCAGCGTTTGCTGCTATTGCGGAGGAACACTGGAAAGAGATCGGGCGGCCATCGAGCACTTGGATGGGATGAATAGATTTCGGGTGGGCCTCCATATTCCGGGCAATGTGATCCTCGCCTGCACGCGGTGCAATCGCGAGAAGCGCCGTGACGATTCGATGACGACGCTTGTCCTGGCAGAAACTGGATGGGAATCTTTTCTTTCGCACGATGCCACAAGGTGTGCAGACACCTGCAGCTCATGCTCGTATTGGAAGCGAATTTGGCCTGAAAAAGAGGAGCGGGTCAGGAACCTTCACTCTGCACGAGAAAGAATCACCGCGTTCCGTGCCAAATACGCGCCTTATCTTGAAATAAATGCCAAAGCACGTGTTAAGCTGGCTGCGAAAATAGACGCCATTTACCGCGACTGCCAGCACTTCGCCACAACTCGAATTAAGGAGGCGGTCGAAGAGATTTGCGGAAGCTAATTTCACCCGGATTGACAGGGCAGATCGGGCAATTAAGAAACTCCACATGCCGGAAGCAACCATTAACAAACAGGGCCAGAGGTTCGTGGCGGAAGACAAATTTTTCATTTTACAAAGGCCTTTCCGGGTGTATTTTAATCATGGCGACCAGAGTGGGCCGGATCTTTCCGACTCCGCGATTAATTCCCTGGCCGCCCCTTTTTTTGTTCTGCCGTCAGCCAGGCGTTCACGTCGCCGAAGCGTTCATCGCCGACGTGGACGAGCGGCTCAATCAAAGGGATGCCACCTTCATCAATGGCTTTGATGGACAGCCCAATCCTCTTCTCCTCTTTGCGGCGGGCGCTATAGACGCAAAGGTCGCACAACTGCAAGACGAGACTTTTCTCAGATTGGATGAAGAAACCTTTCTCAATGATCTGTCCCAGCTTCAAAACGCCTTCCTTGCCGCGCAAAACGCGGATCGCTTTTTCGACATCGCCGACGACCTCGCGATTTTCATCCGAGATAAAAATGCCGAGGGGCGAACCGGGAAGAGATTTGAGCAAATCATCCACCACCCGGGCAACCAGCGGAAAGGCGGCGACATGGGGATTGATGGCGACACCCGATCCAAAAGTGTTGAGGCACCACGTTAGAAACTGCTTTTTTGAAATGGCGCGATAAATGAGACGCAGGGCATGCTTGTGCGCGATACGAAACCATTCGTCGCGAAATGCCAGACGATGGGCTATTGGAAATTGTTTAAAATAGCCATTGCGGGGATTACTGATTTCCGTGGCATGAATCTCAAAATCACCCGGGCGTGGCGCCGGGAAGGACTTTTCGATGGAGGCTTGCAAATCCTTCTCCAGTGCCAGCCATGCGGATTCCGCCACGACCAAAGCGCCAAGCACAAAAACCGGCTGGTCTGGGTCACGCAGATTCGTGCCGGTCTGGCCAGATTCATCGAGATAAATCAGGTGCATGATCAACCTTTATATTCTTAAAAGGGTGCCTCGCAAGCCGTTAGTGTTGAAGTCCTCGATCGTTAAGAAGCGCGGGGTGGCAAAATCGATTTCATCCAGGTTTAGCTCGGTCTCGAGTGCGCGCAAATGTGGCTCCAAGCCTTCGAGGTAACGGTCCATGATGTCCTGCCGGAGGAACAGCCCGCCCTCGTAGAACGCAAACTTCACCGTGACGGACACCGCGTCTTCACGCCGGGCGTCGAGCGAGTTTTGGATAGTCTCTCGAATCAACGCACTGCTGCGGTCGGTTTGGTTGTTGATGAAAAACTCGCGCTCGGTCGGGTCGAGCTCGACTCCATAACAGCGTGGCGTGTTAAAGACCCACATAGTGCTTGCTTCGATTAGCTGAGAAAGCATTCGAGCGGCACCGGTCTTGGAGGCCGCTCATATCGTAAGTAACCGGTAAAAAAACAATTGGCGTTCCTGTCACAGGCACAGCTTTCGTTTAACGATCGAGAATAATTGACCATCAGGCGCCTTAAGTCAATTCACGATCCAACCGCTTGACTTCATTTTTAAACATGTCCCGCACAATCGCAGATTTTTATTTCCGTCCGCCGTCGCCGAAGCGGCTTTGGCGCGACAAGTCCGTCCGTATCGGCTTGACAATTCGGCCTGGTGGCGGGGAAAGTCAAAAGGTGGACGACTCAACAACATGAAACGCATCCGCTTCTCCCCACATGCGGAAGCCAACCTCGTTGCGCGTGAGATTGGCCGCGCTGACGCCGAGGCGGCCATCCGCCAGCCCAACCGCCGCGAGCCGAGCCGCCCGCCACGCGAGATTGTCAATCGGGTTTATTCTGATACAGTAACGGGTGAAACGATGCTGTTGCGCGCGGTCATCGAGGAAACGGAATCAGAAATAGTTGTCATCACGCTCTATAAAACATCGAAATTGAAAAAATATCTGCCGAAGGAAATGACATGAAAGTGGAATACGATGCACAAACGGACACGCTCACGATCACGCTCCGCGAAGCGCGCATCCGGGAGAGTGACGAGGTTCGCCCCGGAGTCATCGCCGATTTCGGATATGACGGAGGGGTGGTGCGTTTTGAGGTGCTCGACGCTTCGAAAGTGGTGGACCGCACGCGCGAGATGCAATTTGCCCTTGCGGGGGAAGGCTGACCTGATAAGGGTTCGACGCCCGCCACCGCCAAAAGCTATGGCGCGGCAAGCGAGTCTCACCCCACCATGCATTGCAATACGCACGGTTTCAAAAGCTGACTTGCGCCTTGCCCCCACTTTAATCGCCCCATTCCATCTTTCTTTGGCGAAACTTAAACCATGCGGTTCACGTTCATTTTTGCCGGTTTGCTCCTGGCTTCGTGCCAGTCCACGGGGCGGTATCCGGCACATTGGTGGACGCCGGTTCCGGCGGAGGGGGCGCCAGCTTGGGAAATTCTGCCGCAGGCGGCCGGGCCGGGGGAAGTCATCCTTTCCAAACGTAATGAATTGGGGTTGCTGTCCAATTTTGCCCCCACGCCTTTCACTTTCCACGGGAAACGCTACGCGAGTCTCGAAGGGTTTTGGCAAATGATGAAGTATCCGGAGGACGCCCAAGACCCCCGCGCCTCTTTTCCGGGCCTGCACTGGGCCTTCACCCGGGAGCAGGTCGCGCAACTGACCGGCTTTGCCGCCAAAAGGGCCGGCGATCTGGCCAATACGAATATGGCAAAAATGGGCATCAACTGGGTCAGCTTCGAAGGCAAAAGAATGGAGTATCGCCCCGCCACACCGGGCGCGCATTATCAACTCATCGTCGAGGCGACGCGCGAAAAAGTGCGGCAGAATCCCAATGTCCGCAAGGTGCTCCTGGCCACCGGCAACCTCGTTTTGAAGCCCGATCATCATCAGGAACCCGACGCGCCCGCCGCCTGGCGCTATTACGAAATCCTCACCCAAATCCGCACGGAACTGCGGCGGAGCGGGGAAAAGTGAAGAGGTCAGAGGTCGGAGGTCAGAGGGCAGAGGGCAGAGGGCAGAGGTCAGAAGTCAGAGGGCAGAGGTCAGAGAGCAGAGGCTCGGAACTAACCCATGCCCCTTTTACAGCATCAATCCCGCCGAACGTAACGGCCATTGTTTTGCTGTTTCTGTCGTTTCAATAAAACCAAGTCTGTTGGCGTGCATTTCCATGCATATGCCAGGCCACAACGGCCCGCGGATGCATCTCGACATGGCCGTCGGCAAAGCCAACATTCACCCCATCCAACTTGCCACCAAACCAGTGGCCCGTGTAGGGGTCTATCTGGTTGACGTTGGTGTTGGTGACGGCGCCAGGGGCCAGGCAATAGTCGCTGACAACCGGCTGCTTGGATGCGGACGGGTCGCTCATTTTCACCGGCCAACCGCCATTGGCGATGTCAGTTAGATTGTATGTGGGGGGCTGTGGATCGAAAAAGTCGCTCGGGTGCGATAGTCCAGGAGCCCATGGAAAATAGTTGTCAGGCAGAGGAGTTGAAGTCGGGTCGGGGCGCGGCACCCAAAAGAGCATACAATCCAGAACGACAAAATGCCACGGATTAAGATAGCACTGAGTCAGATCGCCGGTATTCTCAATATGGTGGCCAGTCAAAATGATGCACTTTGCATCGTCGGCTGCAAACACGCCGGGTTTGGTCGGGCAAAAGTACATCGGCACACTCATTCCGTATGGATTCATGTTGGTGAGAAAATTGGTCGAAGCGTCAGTCACGTTCTCTCCGGGGCCGTTGCCGCCCTCGACTGGGAATGAAGGATAGCATCCCTTTTGATTATCCGTGGCATAGACGTTGCAGGCGCAGCCCCACTCCTTGTAATTGGAGCCGCAGTTGCTGACTTGGGCGGAGAATTTCGCCTTGGCCAAAGTGGGCAGGAGCATGGCCGCCAAAACGGCAATGATGGAGATGACCACCAGCAGTTCAATCAAGGTGAAGGAATCGGTCGTCCGCTTTCCGGATGGGCCGCGCGGTCGATTAAGAGAGTACATATACGTCTCCTTTCGGTTATTCTTTGGGTCATGTTGATCGTACAGTTGCTACATATATGGCGCTCCCACGGAGCTTGGACGCCTGCCAGACAGGTGGAGTTTTGGTGTGAGTTTAAATCCTGGCGAACGCACCTGCCGTTATTCTGCTGTTTCCGTGGTTTCAATACCACCAAGTCTCCTCATCGTTGTTTCCAACCATCTGCCATTTCATGAGCGTCGGCGGGTGCAAGTCAACGTGGCCGTCGGCAAAGCCGATATTGACTGAATTTACCGTATGACTCCAAGGGTGGCCCGTGGTGGGGTCTAAACTGGAGACGCTGACGGTGTTGCTGCCAGGGGCCAGGCAGTAGTCGCTGACAACTGGTTGTTTGGATGCAGCCAGGTCGCTCATTTTCAGCGGCCAACCGCCGTTGGCGATGTCAATTGGATTGTAAACGTCATTGTACGCACTTGTGGACAATGGACACCATGGCCACCAGTTGCCGTTATCCTCCCCCCCTATTACGGTGCGCGGCACCCAAAAGAGCATGCAATCCAGAACGATATAACCATGCGGGTAATATAAAAGATAGAACTTAGTCAGGTCGCCCGGAGTCTGAATATGGCGGTGAGGCAATGTATTCTTCCAGTACCACATATCGTCGGCTATAAACACGGCGGGTTTGGTCGGGCAAAAATACATCGGCACACTCAATCCGTATGGTGTCATGTTGGCGATAAAATTGGACGCGACATCAGTCACGTTCTCTCCGGGCGTCGTCCCTGTTATGGCGAATGAAGGGTAGGCTCCCTGTTGATTATCGGTGGCATAGACGTTGCAGGCGTAGCCCCACTCCTTGTAATTGGAGCCGCAGTTGCTCACCTGGGCGGAAAATTTCGCCTTGGCCAAAGTGGGCAGGAGCATGGCCGCCAAAACGGCAATGATGGAGATGACCACCAGCAATTCAACCAAGGTGAAGGCATAGATCGTCCTTTTTGCGGATGGACCATCCGGTTGATGAATAGAGTACATATAACCTCCTTTCGGTTATCTTCTAGCTCATTTTAATTTTATAGGATAATTTGGCTGGATGGAATGGATAATCCTATGTTTTGCATGGAGTATTCTATTGGAGAGAGCAGAGGCCTCAAAGTGAAGAGTGGAGAGTGCAGAGTGCGGAGTGAAGAGGTCAGAGGGAAGAGTGCGCACGGCTTTCCGGGGCTTTTCAGACGAAGTCTGTTCTGGTAAACCTGAAGTATGAAATCGTTAACTGAGTATTTGTGGTTTGAGGTTCCGGGACGGCGCGGCTTTGTCAATATCACGGATGACGTGGAAAAGCTGGTGCGGAAGAGCGGCGTCGCGGAGGGCCTTTGCCTGGTCAATGCCATGCATATCACGGCGTCGGTGTTCATCAACGACGCGGAGGACGGGCTGTTGCACGATTATGAGGTTTGGCTGGAGAAACTGGCCCCGCATGAACCGGTCAGCGGCTATCATCACAACCGCACGGGCGAGGACAATGCCGACGCGCATATGAAACGGCAAGTCATGGGGCGCGAGGTGGTGGTGGCCATCACCAAGGGAAAACTGGACTTCGGGCCGTGGGAGCAAATCTTTTACGGGGAATTTGACGGACGGCGGCGGAAACGGGCGCTGGTCAAAATCATCGGGGAATGATTTGGAGGAAACGAATCACGGAGTCGCCGTGTTTGAGCCTTTTGCGTTCATGCCAGGGGGGCGGAAGGTCCAGGGTGTCGCGTTTGGTGTGGCCCAGGATGAAGAGGGCGCCGGGCCGGAGAAGTTTTGGCGGGCTGGGGTCGTCGAGGAGCCGTTGGGCAAGGGAGGTGGAGCGGCGGTTGACGTTTTTTGGGCCGTAGGGGGGATCGGCCATGAGCAAATCGAATTGGGGGCCGGCGGCGGCCAGTTGCGCCAAGGCGGCGAATGCGTCCTGAATGCGGATTTCCAGGGCGGCGGCGGGCAGGCGGGCCAGGGCGAGGTTTTGGCGGATGAATCGGGCGTGACGGCCTGAATTTTCGACGCAGACGGCGCGGGCCGCGCCGCGACTGAGACATTCCAAACTCAAGGCGCCTGTGCCGGCAAAGACCTCGAGCACCGCGGCGCGGGCGACGCGCGGGCCGAGGCTGTTGAAGATGGCCTGCCGGACCAAGTCCGGGGTGGGGCGGACGACAAAGCCCTTGGGGACTTTGAGGATCGTGCCGGCCGCGCTTCCGCCAATAATGCGCATTGAGGGGCGGCGGCGCTGCTACAGCCCTTTGGAAATCATGAACTTGACGAGGTCGGCCACGCGGCAGCTATAGCCCCATTCGTTGTCGTACCAACTGATCAGTTTGAAAAAGCGCTTGTTGAGTTCGATGCCGGAACCCTGGTCAAAAATGGAGGAGAAGGGGGAATGGATGAAATCGGTGCTGACGACTTCGTCCTCGGTGTAGTCGAGGATGCCTTTTAAATAGGTTTGACTGGCCTTCTTCATGGCGGCGGAGATTTCCGCGTAACTGGTGTCCCTGGCGGTGCGGACGGTCAGATCCACGCAGGAAGAGGTGGGGGTGGGCACGCGGAAGGACATGCCGGTGAGTTTGCCTTTGACTTCCGGGCAAACCAGGCCGACGGCCCGGGCCGCGCCGGTGGTGGAGGGGATGAGGTTGATGGCGGCGCTGCGCCCGCCTTTCCAATCTTTTTTGCTGGGGCCATCGACCGTTTTTTGGGTGGCGGTGTAAGAGTGGATGGTGGTCATCAATCCTTCCTCGATGCCAATGCCCTCCTTGAGCAAAACATGGACCACCGGGGCCAGGCAATTGGTGGTGCAGGAGGCGTTGGAAACAATGTGGTGTCTGGCGGGATCGTATTTTTGGTCGTTGACACCGAGGACGATGGTGACGTCCTCATTCTTGGCGGGAGCGGAAATGATGACTTTTTTTGCGCCCGCCGCGAGGTGGCCCTTGGACTTTTCGGCGTCGGTGAAAAGACCGGTGGATTCGATGATCAATTGCGCGCCCAACTGCTTCCAGGGCAGAGCGGACGGGTCCTTGGCGCTGACGACATGGATGTCGCGGCCGTTGACGATGAGAATATCGTCGTCGGGCTTGTCCGGGGCGGATTTGCGGGAGGAGACATCGCCTTTGAAGCGGCCCTGGGTGGAATCGTATTTGAGGAGGTAAGCCAGGTTGTCGGCGGGGACGATATCGCCGACGGCGACGACATCGACATCTTTGCCGATCATGCCCTGTTCCTCGATGGCGCGGAAGACGAGCCGGCCAATGCGTCCAAAACCGTTGATTGCAACTTTGACAGCCATAATTAATTCTTTCTCCAATCGATCCGGTGTGATTACCGAAATTGGCGGGGATGTTACCGCGGCAGGGCCCGTCGTCAACAAAATTTGGGAAGGCGGAAAGAAGATGGGAAAGATGTTGAAAAAGGGGGGGAGGTTGGCGAGAATGGCGGAGGTTGTCAGGAACCGGCCGGGGCGTAGCGTAGCTTGGTAGCGCGTCTGAATGGGGTTCAGAAGGTCGTGAGTTCAAATCTCACCGCCCCGACCATCTTTTTCGCAGGTAAATCCAGTCCTTGCCTCAAGGAGGCGCTTCGGCGTATTTTAAGAGATTCTGCCTGTTGTTATACCCATGAAAACGACGAACGCGCGGCGGATGGTGACGAGAAGGATGCCTGAGATATGCCGAGCCTGCCGAAGCGCCTGGAGTCGCTTTTTCAATGCAGTCCTCAACCCGGTCGGGAGGAAGATTGACCACGGCGGGTGTGTTGGCGCAAGCTGCGTGGGTTCCGGTGAATCATGAGACGCATATGAGAAAAACCATTGTCCATTTCTGTTTTCCCCGTCCGCTCCAAGCAGTCGTAATCCTTTTGCCGCTGATTTGGAGAGGCATTTCATGTCTGGCGCAGCCGTCGGGCGGTCCTTATGGGCCAGTGCAACAAAGTTATGCGGTTCCTGCGAATGCGGCGCACGTATATTTTGTGGCGCCGGACGGCAAGGCGGACGCCACGGGCGCGCAGCCGGATGCCCCGACGACGCTGGAGTCGGCGATCGAGAGGGTGAGGACGGGGGATGCGATTTTGATGCGAGGCGGGACGTATCGGACGGGGAATTTGAAATTGAACCAAGGGATCACGATGCAGCCGTACGCTGACGAGCGCCCTGTGCTCAAAGGGACGCGGGTTGGGACAAACTGGGAGGCTCTTCGGGACGTCGTGTGGCGGACGAGTTGGCCGACGTTGTTTCCGCAGAAGCCGGCGGATTGGTGGCGGCGGGAACGGGAAGGGATGCGGACGCCCCTGCATCGTTTCAACCGTGACATGGTGTTTGTGGACGGGCGGCGGTTGATCTCGGCGGGCTGGGAGGGTGAGTTGACGACGAACAATTTCTACATTGATTACGAACACGGCCAGGTATTCCTCGGCTTCAATCCGGCGGGGCATTTGATCGAGATTACGGCGTTCGACAGCGCGCTGGTCCGGACGACAGGCGATGTGCATGGGAAGAAGTCGGACGGGCGCGGGCTGGTGATGCGGGGGTTGACGCTGACGCAGTATGCGTATCGCGCGATAGAGGTGGAAGGGCACGAGCCGGAAGGCGTGGCGGACGAGTCCACTTACGGGAAAGACGTGGTGGGGTCCGTTTTCGAGAACGTGACGATTACGCAGTGTTCGTGCGTGGCGGGATATTTTCGCGGGGACCGGACAGTGTTCCGGAATTGCCGGATCAGCGACACGAGCACGGAGGGGATTTACCTGATTGCGTCGTCGGACTGTCTGCTGGAGCGGAACATTTTTGCACGGAACAACGTGCAGGGGATCACGGGGTATTTTCCATCGGCGGTGAAGATTTTCAACCAGACGCACCGGGTGGTGTGCCGTGACAATGTGGTAATAGACCAGCCGGACTCGAACGGGATCTGGTACGACGTGGGGAATCAGGACGGGGTGTTTGTCAACAATATTGTTGAAGGCTGCGTGGACGGATTTATGTTCGAGATCTCGAAGCGTGTGATTTGCGCGGGGAATGTGTTTGTGAATTGCGACAGAGGGGTGCGGATTTTGAACAGCACGAACGCGCAGGTTTATCACAACACGTTTGTGAACGCGGTGGCGTCGTTCGAGCGCACGGAACGGAGCGCGGTGAACGATCACTTCGGGTGGCATCCGAGCACGGGGCCGGCGGTGGAGGAGCGGGACGGGCACAGTTTTGTGGGGAACCTGCTGACGGGGAGCGAGAATGTTCACAAGGCGCTGCTGCGATTCGAGCAAACCAAGGCGCTGTGTGGCAAGCTGACGAAGCCGCAGGTGGCGCGGCTGGACGACAATGTGTATGTGCGGCGCGGCAGTTCCAGCGGTCAGGCATTGATGGTGTGGAGTCCGGTGGAGGGGGAGAATTGCGTGAGGGAATTGAACAATTTGGAGGAACTGCGGCGGGTGCGTCCGGAGTATGAGGCGCACGGGATTTACGTCACGGATTGGTATGGATCGGTATTCAAGGGGCCGGAAATGGGGAACTACGCGCTGAACGGGAGCCTGAGGCACGCGGTCGCGGAGCAGATGCCGGCGGAAGTCCAGAAGGCGCTCGGTTGGGCGACGGAGGGATCGTACGCGCCCGGCGCATACCAAACACCGGGCCAATAAGCCCTGGCGCTTTTCGCGGCCCACTCAGCACCACCAAATCTCACCGCCCCGACCATTTAAAACGCCGGGTTTGAGAGCCAAGATGGGACAAGCTGAACAACGCCGCGCAGAGGAGAAGGAAGAGAAAAAGAACCGAATAGACCTGGAACGGAAAGTCGTAGCGGGCATAGAACAAGCAGCCTCCAAGCGCGGCCCAAAACAGCGCGGCCAGGGACGGTTTGGCGTGGATGCCGCGCGCGACAAACCAGTGGAAAAGGACGACGCACAAGGCCATCAGGATCAAAGCGGTTCCCAGCCAGCCGAACGTGATGAGCGTTTCCAACCAGTCGTTGTGCAACTGCGCCGGCCAGTACTCCTCCGGGTCGGGCCGATAGAGCTGGAACAACGGCTCGAAAGTTCCCGGCCCGGTGCCGAACAGGGGGCAATCGGCGGCCATCGGACGGGCCATATCGTAAATACTATTTCTACCTTCCAAACCGGCCTCAAATTCGCCATTTTCGAACCGCGGCCCCAGCTTGTCCCAGCCGGCCCAGGCGCTGAAGCCGAGAACCAGCGCCACGGCAACAACGATTCCCGCCCTAGTTTTGCGGTCCTCCCTGTGCTGGGCGCTCCAGAGGACCGCCGCCGCCACCGCCAGGTTTATCACAGCCACAACCGCCCCGACCCGGCTGGCGGAAATAATCGGGCAGGCGGCCATGAGCATCGCGCACGCCAGAATCAAGTGCCTGGAGCGCAAGCCAAACGCCCTGCTGTCGCACCATCCGCGGCGGGCCGCCCGCTCCAGGCTCCACCACAGCCCCAACGAAACCGGCCAAAGCAAGTTGAAGTATTGCGCCGCAGTGGATCGGTAGGCGAATGGGCCGAATTGGGCGATTGCCTGCGGGTTCTCATGGGTTGGCATGAAGAAAAGGAGACGGGCCGTTCCAGTCATGCGCTGAACAATGGCTTCCAGTCCCAACAGCCCGCCGTTGACGCTTAAAACCCAAAGCAGCCGCTGCAAACGTTCCGGCAGAAGAGGCATCGGGCGTCCCCCGGCATCGTTTGCCCGGCTGCGCGCGGCCTGCTCTTCCGCGCCGGTTTTGCCGAGGAACCAGTCGCGCAGCGCCCAAAAGGAAAGAGCCATCGCCAGGTAATTCCAGAAGGCGAGCCGGGAACTGGATTGATCATAGCTGTGCGGCAGCCAGGAAATGAATGGGTGATATACCAAGGCGCCGACTTCACGATGATAGGTGGATCGGGCGTTGAGCGCGCTGGTCAGGCAATAACCAAGGATGACGAGGGTCAGGACCGCCAGGATTCTGGTCAGAACGCTGTGGGCTGAGGATTGGCCCCGGGAATCAATTTGAATTTCGCTTCCGCCCCCGCCCCAGCGCGCACTGCGATAGCCGGTCAACAGCCGGATGATCCATTTGACAGCCAGCAGCAGGCCAAGGAAATAACCGGCCGCATTCATCGCCCATATCGACCACGGTTGGGTCGTTCCGAAGGCCCAGGGGCTGAAAAGAACCATCAGATAGAGAACGCTTCCGGGGGCGGCGTCGCACACCTGGTAAAGCCGGAGTGTTCTCAGCGAAAGACTCAACGGCTTGAGCATGACCGGCTGCTTCTTGTAAGGTTTCCGGGAACCATAGATTTGCGGATGATTAAGCGGCATCCCGCCGCAATTGACAAGTCTCAACTAAAACTTCGGTAATGGTCAAGCAGTTTGTTGCTGTGGCGTCAGATTTTCCGACAAAAGCTCCTGAACCGTCCAAACGTGATCGGTCAATCCAATGGCCATTGCCGGGGTTATTTGCTTGGCTGGCGTGGTTTCTGTGGCCTTCTGATACAAAGCACTGTGAGGGCGGCAGAAGTTGTGAAACGCCACCATGAGCGCAACGGAATGCTCCAAGTTGGCCAGCTTTTTGGAATATCCGAGCGTTAGCCGGGTAAAGCGCCGATTGAATAGGCGAATGTTAAGGTTCTGGCGCTCTGCGTGGTTTACGGTGATTTCGCGGGTGTCCCGGCAACCAGTGTAAACAAACCGCTTGCAACTGGTGCAAATCAGCGGGGAATAACGGCGCTCGTTCTTTTGGTCGGACAACGAGCCATAGTGCTTGACCTCTACGCCATAATTCACGGCATATCCGAAATTGCGGAACACCGCGCCGTCAAAGTCGCGGTAAGGCTTGAAGCCGTCAGTTGTCAAGTCAAAGACATGGCTGGTGACGCGGGAGCGCAAATCGCCCAAAAACTGCAAGGCGGTTCGTTTTGACCGTTTGGACACCTGCCAATTGATGATGAACTTGGTGGGTTGGTCTATGCTCTGCCAGCAGTATTGATTGCCAAAAACCGGATGATCTTCGGCAAGGTGCTGTTTTCTTTGAACGAATGTCCAAGCCTCATCGAGTTCAACGTGTGAGGGCTTTAAATTGCGGCACTTGGCGTCCAGCAGAGCCGCGCAATGCAACCCGGCGCTTCGCAGCGCGTTCAGCACGGCGGGTTTACTTACGCCCGTAAGCCGGACAATGGCGTTAATGCCCATGCCCTCGCAAAGCAAATGGACAACTTGAACGCCCTTTTCTGAATCAATCCGGGTTTCGCTCAGGGGTTGGATTTCGGAAAACGTCTTGCCGCAACGCAGACATTGGAAGCGTTGGACAACGCGGTTTTTATTGGAGAACCGACCAGCCTTTTTGACTCTTTCACTGGCACAACAATGACATTTCAAACTTGCCTTTCGAGGCAAGGGAAACTATCGTACAGAAGCATCTGCCAAGATGTGCGACTGACGCAGTTTACCCTGCATCTGTTGCGCCTTGCGGGGTGTTCTAAGCACCCCGCAGGGCAATTTTTATTCTTTACATCTGCATTTCGTTTGCTGATTTTTCTTTTCGCGCTCCCAGCTTGTTCCACCGCGCCATTGCGGCAGCGCGGGCTTGCTCGCTGGTGCGGGCTTTCGCCTTTCCAGTCCCGGCTTTTCCGCCAAGACGCCCTAATGTTTGGGCAGCGCGATTCATATTCTGGCGATATTATGCACAAGCGGTTGCGCATTTACAAGAACTATTTTCAGGAATTCTTGAAAAATCTTCCACCCCAGAAAGCAAGGCTCATTCCAAATGAACGAGCGGGCGCACGAATTGTCTGACAAAAAGCTTGATTCAAGGCCAAAAACCGCCGATAGTGTTGCGCGGAACATGTATAACAACACTGGACGTAAATACGCAACCGGTTCATTATAAGAATGATATATGCCTGAACAATTTGAGCCTGTAGCCGTATCAATCGCGCTTTCTGATCTGGTGATTTGCGAGCAGGGAACCGGGAAGATCAGCCTGATTGGGTGTTTTAACAACTTTAATTTACCGCACTTTCCGTTTCCGACCACACCGTTTTACGTTACCGTTTCATTAACCAACTTGTTGCCATCTATTAAGGCTTATGATGTCATCGTACGAATCGAAGACCAAAAAAACGGGAATGTTCTTGTAAGCGCAGGAACACATTTTGAGCTGAATGATCCAATTGTTGTAATTAAAGAATTTGTTTGGGATGTTCCCGTGTTTGTGATGCCGTTTCTTGTGCCGCAACCAGGGCATTACCTGATTAAAGTTCTCGCCAACAACGAGCAGGCAGGGAAACGACTTTTGACTGTCAATTCGATTAATGCTCCCGCAAAACCACACAACTAATATTGAAAGCTTATGACTACAAATACCCCTGAAAACAAGTCTCAAACCCGGTCTGAATCAGCAGGCCGCATTCGCATGTCACCATTGAAATTTTCTCATGGGGAAGCCAAGTCCGGGGCTATGCAGATTAGCGTTGAGCCAATTCCTGAGTCCTTTTTCCGGGGTTTGCGTGATTGCGACGCCGGACGGACAGTTGATATGGATAAAGCGATGAATGAATCACCGCCCGGCAATGCTTGAACTACATCTACAAGGCGTCTGAAGAGTTTTGGAAGAACTTTTATGAGCTTTCACCAGCGCAAAAGGCGTCTGCGCGATATGCGTGGGAGATTTTCAAGGATAATCCTTTTGACCCCCGCCTTGATACACACAAAATTCACCGCCTTTCAGCAATGGCTGGGCGAACGGTTTATTCCGTTTGGGTTGAGGATGATCTGAGGGTTATTTTCTATATTTCTGGAAACACGGTGTTTAGCTTTGATATAGGCACCCATGACATATACCGGTAATTTTTAGCTTCCCTCTTTCACCCTTTCAGCCAATCGCTGCATGAATGAGCGAACATGATTAAATGCGCTTTGTGCTTGGGGTTCGTCGTACCGGCTGCGGGCGTGCATTACAGGATTGCGCCAGAGGTGGCTGAATGCGCGGATTTCCAAAATCAAACCGCTATAAAACTGCGCCTTTTCGCTTTTGGCGGGAGTTTGCCCTTTTAACTGGGCCAGCTTTTTGTCAATGGCGTCAATCACTTGGCCCCATGTGGCGAACTCAATTTGAACGGGCATTTTGACATTCAAGGTTTTTGCCAGCGCCCGCAAGCCCAACTCCGCAACCCGCATCAAATGAAAAATGGCGGCATTCGGCAAACCTACCGCCAAACAATTGCCAGCGTCTTTGATTTCCGGTTGTGCGGAGGGGAAGGCTTGGTTTACGGCGTCGTCAAAAAGGGCATCTTGTTCCAAAAATTGCACAAAAGAAGGCGGAATAAAAACCAGCTTCCGTTCGCTCAATTCATTTCCTAAAGCGTAATAAAGCGCCTCATATTCGGCTTCGATTGTTTCTATATTGCAAGACTCAAGCATATTATCCCGGAAAGGGGCTATTCTCGCTTTGGTCTTGTCCAAGCACATTCGGTCGCAAAAACCTTCAATGCCTGATAACGCCTGCCGCATCCACGCCTTTGTTTCCGTCAATTCCCTGTTTCTCGCATTGGAAATGCCTTCGCCCAAAAGGCCACCAAGCACCGTCGCTGCTTCACCTGCCAAGATTACGATCATATCCCACAAGGATACGGCTTTCCGCCCCTCAAAAACCAGCTTGATTTCGTCAGGCGAAAGACGGGGTTTGCGCTCTTTCCACTGGGCAATTCTAAGTTTTGCGTCCATAGCCAGATCGCCCCGGCCATAGGGCCAGCAACAATCTGGCTGACCATAACCAAAACTTCGCCAATGATTAAAACCACGTCGGTTTGGATTACACTTTCTGTGGGCACAGTTTTTAGTTGCACTGGCTTAATTCGCAGTGACTTACAGCTCATTCGCCGGCTGCGGATGAAAATAGCGTCGATTTCGTTTACACTTTCCGGTCTTCCCGGTGTGATTGAGGCAAAGAGGCACTTTCGCTGCAACTCGTTGAAGCACAATGTGTAATGCATCCATTGGGAAGGCCTGAAAATCCGCTGGCACGACATCTGCTGAAAAGCGAGACGAGATATGCGGTCTCTATTAACAGCGTTAAAATGATAATAAAAACACACCAGATTTTGAGAATGAACACACCAATCACAGTTTTTGCTCGGATGGCGGCGGCTGGAGCGCTGGTTTTTTTGGCCCACGACGCCCGGAGCCAGCTTCTTGTAGGCACTGGCAATCTCTACCAAAACGCCGCCCCAAATTTTCAGAATGCCAATTTCAACAACGGCAACGGTCAAGAGGGCAATCAGATAATTCTCGCAGGCACGGCGGCCTCCGATCTGATCACATCCTTCTCCTTCCAGTTCGACTACACCGGTTCTCTTGCCAGTCCGGATGCCAGCGCGGATGTGCGCTTTTACGCGAACGACGGCACTCCGTATAACGGCTATGCCTCCCCGGGGACGGTGCTGTTTGACAGCGGAACCTTTTCCATCGGCGGCTACACAACGGGTTCGACGGAAAATTGGTTCTCCCCGGCAGACTTTACCGGAACCGGAGCCGGACTCGACCCCGGAGTTGGAGTCGTCGTGCCACAGGATTTCACCTGGACTGTTACTTTCTCCGGCTTGCAGGCTGGTGAAAATGCCGGCTTGGCTGTTTATTATCCGCCGACGGTCGGCTCCGACGCGTTGCCCAACGGCGACGCTTGGATTGACCCCAGCAGCGGATTGGAAGCGGCCAACGACAGCGGCAATCCCCTTGAATTTGGCGCTGTGTTCAACGGTATTCCGGAGGTGACGACGCCGGATTCGTCCTGCCTGCCCATCTCTGTGGTATCGGTGTTGGCGGGATTTGGCTGGGTGAAGCGCTTGTCACGCCGCGGGTAATCTTTTCTCTATTTTCAATTCCAGCTTAGGTCGGTTTGGATTACACTCCGTGCCGGGATAGTTTTCATCTGCATTGGATTGATAGGCAGTGACTTACAGCTTATTCGGCGGCTTTAGATCAAAATGCGTCGGCTTCGCTTACACTTCCCGGTCTTCCCGATCTAATTGAGGCGAAGGGGAACTTTCGCTTCAACTCGTTGAAGCACAATGTGTTATGCACACATTGGGAACTCTGAAAAGTCCGCTGGCACAACACCTGCTAATAATTGATTACACACGAGACATGGAGTGTTGATTAACAGAGTTAATACGATAACAAAAACAAAACGCTGGACTTTGAACATGAACAAACCAATCACGATTCTTGCGCGGATGGCCGCCGCCGGAGCGCTGGTTGTTTTGGCCCACACCGCCCGGAGCCAGTTCATAAGCACTGGCAATCTCTACCAGGACGCCGCCCCAAATTTTCAGAATGCCAATTTCAACAACGGCAACGGTCAGGAGGGCAATCAGATCATTCTCGCCGGCTCGGCCGCCTACGATTTGATCACGTCCTTCTCCTTCCAGTTCGACTACACCGGTTCACTTGCCAGTCCGGATGCCAGCGCGGAAGTGCTCTTTTACGCGAACGACGGCGCTTCGTATAACGGCTATCCCTCCCCGGGCACGGTGTTGTTTGACAGCGGAACATTTCCCATCGGCGGCTACACAACGGGTTCGACGGAGAATTTCTACACTGCAGACTTGGGCGGCGGAGTCGTTGTGCCGCAGGACTTCACCTGGACTGTTACTTTCTCCGGCTTGCAGGCTGGTGAAAATGCCGGCCTGGCTGTTTATTATCCGCCGACGGTCGGCTCCGACGCTTTGCCCAATGGCGATGCCTGGGTTGACCCTGGCGGCGGCTTGGAACCGGGTAACGACAGTGGCAATCCCCTTGAGTTTGGCGCCGTGTTCAATGGCACAGCGATGGTCCCGGAGCCTTCCTGCTTGCGGCTCTTCGCATTAACAGTGTTGGCGGGATTTGGCTGGGTGAAGCGCTTCCAACGCGGCGGGTAATCCTCTCTCCATTCTCAGTTTTACTGGAACAGAAGGCGGTAAAACGACATCAATCCGCTGGGGGTTATGGTGACGGTCCAGTCGGCTCCATTGGTGGAAATCGTGTTGGTCGCGACGGACCAGGCCACCGGCGGGGTCAAATTGGTGGCGCACAGGAGGACAAATCCCGGCGGATTGGTGGGCCATGAAGCCGTTATGGCCGGTGGCACGCTCTTTGTCGTCACGATGCTGATGGAGGGAGCAGCCGCCATGGTCGCATTGAGGCCAAACTCCCATGTCGTATTGGCGCTGTCCGTCGCTGTGGCGGAAACATACCTGCCTGGTGGAATCCCAACAGGGAGAGTGAGGACAAAACTGGCCTGGCCATTGGCGCCGGTTGTGATGTTGGTCGAACCGATGTAGATCAAGCCCTCCCCATAACCAGATGGGTTCGGCGCCATGTTCTCGTAGAACTGGATGAGGAAGTGCCCATTGGCATAGGTGCTCATTGAGCCTTGAAGGCCCGTTGTGAAATCGTCGCTGACCACCTCCGTCAAAGTAACCAAGTTGGAGATGGTTTCCCCGGCATTGCCGAGAACGATCCCCCAGCCTGCATTGGAAAAGATGCTGTTGCGGCTGACAAAGTTGCCCAGACATCCGGCGCGTATCCGCACTCCGTCATAGTCGGAGGTGGTCACATAGGCGATGTGATTATCCGCGGCCGGGGTCGATCCGCCCACCAGATTGTTGCCGGCCGTATTAAGGAAATCGATGTTGTGCAACTGATTGCCCAACGGGCTGGCGCCATCGGCTTGAGTTCCGATGAAGTTTCCCTGGATCGTGTTGCCATTGGCCCCGGGATCCCCCACTGAAACACCTTCCTGGTAATTGCCAGAAATGATGTTGCCGGCGCCCGGGACAGCGCCGCCGATGAGGTTCGTGCCGGAACCGTAAAAATAAATCCCGCCGTAATTTGGCACCGCGTTGTTCCCGGTGAGATCTGTTCCGATGTAATTACCCTGGACCACCGTGCCGCCGGTGTTTCCGCCCAACTGGATGCCGTTGCTGGCATTTCCTGAAATCAGGTTGCCCGCGCCGCCAGCAGTGCCGCCGATGAGGTTGGCGGGCGCGTTCGAGATCGCCACCCCGGAATACCCGTTCGCCACCGCCGTCCGGCCCGTCGCGTCTGTCCCAATGAAATTGCCTTGCACCGTGTTATTGCTCGTTGTCGTGTCGTAAATAAAGATGCCGTTATCGGTATTGCCTGAAATCACGTTGCCCGCGCCGGACACCAGCCCGCCCACGGTGTTGCCGGGAACCTGGACATATACGCCCGCCAGGGCATTGGGCATCGCTTTCTCCCCGGTGGCATCGGTGCCGATGTAATTGCCGGCCACGATGTTGTTGCTGGCGCCGGCGGTCACCAGATAGACGCCGTTTCCTGAGTTGCCGGAAATGACATTGCGGCCGTTGGCGGCTCCGATGATGTTCCCCGCGACCCCCTCAATGGTAACACCGCCGTAGGTGTTCGCCAGCGCGTTTGTCCCCGTGGCGTCGGGGCCGATGTAGTTGCCGAGCACCATGTTGTTGGATGCCCCGGCGGAATAAATCAAGACGCCCAGTTGTTGATTGCCCGAAATGACGTTCCCAGCGCCAGGATTCGTTCCTCCAATCGTGTTGCCGGCGACGCCGTCAAGGGTGACACCGTTGGTGTAGTTTGGAATCGCCACTGTGCCGGTCTTGTCCGTGCCGATGTAATTGCCCGCGATGACGTTGCTCGTCGCTCCAGCCGTCCAGATGAAGACGCCGCTTTCCATGTTGCCGGAAAGAACGTTGCCCGCCCCGGCCGCCGTTCCGCCAATCGTATTGCCGGAAACCCCGTTGAGGGTCACCCCATCCTCGCCGTTGCCGATGGCGGCGGTTCCGTTGGCATTGACCCCGATATAATTGCCTTGCACCAGATTGCCGGTCGCCGGCGCCGAGAGAAAATAAATGCCGCTCTGTCCGTTGCCGGCTATCACATTGCCCGCGCCGGGACTGGTCCCGCCAATGAGGTTCGAGGACGAAGCGGCAACTTCAATTCCGCTGTAAGCATTGCCCAAGGCGGCCAGGCCCGTCACGGAGGTCCCAATGTAGTTGCCTTGCACCACGTTGCCCGCCGCCGCTGACATGAACAGGTAAATTCCGTTTTGGTTTCCACCGGAAATGATGTTTCGCGCCGACGCATTGGTTCCGCCGATGAGGTTGCCCGGCGATCCGTAAACCATCACACCCCCTTCGCCGTTGGCCCGAGCCACAGTGCCGGAAGGATCGGTGCCCAGAAAATTGGCCTGGATGACATTGGTGCCCAGGGTTTCCAACCGAATCGCATCCCGGGGACAACGATTGATCGCCAATCCGCACACCGTGCTGTCACCCGCCGAGATGAGGAGGCCGTCGGTGCCCGAGCCCAGGCTGGAGCCGTTGATCTCGATGAGTGGTGTTCCGGCGTAGCCAGGTTGCGTCGTGCCATCGATCACCACCGGCTCCGTAATCGTTGGCAACGCCGACGCGGGTGTGATCGTAAACGGGTTGGTCCCGGCTATACTGAACGCAATGGTATTCAACCCCGAGCTCCCGTTTGCATTCAGGATCGCCTGCCGCAAGGAGCCGGCGCCGCTGTCAGCGATGCTGGTGACCGTGAAGGTCGCCGCCGCCGCCGGATGACTCAACGTGAGGAAACAGCAGCAGAAGAACGCAATAACACTCTGGCAACCCCGGAACCGCCGAGCTGCGTGGTTGGTTTTCATTTCGTAGTTCGAAAGCATTTTTCACGCCAAATCACCCATTTCCCAACAATTCCCGAATATCCAGTTGGATAAATTAGCATCATCAGCACCGGAAGTCCAGATAAATAGTTAAAAATTCGTTTGACTTTGCTGTGTGATTCATTACAATTTCATCATGGGAAAGAACCAATCGTGACAAGTTGAAAACAGACAATTATGAAAGCCAAAATAACTCGTGTGATTAGCAGCGTGGCGTTGATCGCCGGGCTAGGGGTTTCTCCGTCCGTTCTGGCCTCCAATTCCGCCGATGTGACCAAAGCCCTCGCCGGCTGCACCGCGCTGGAACTCCCCGCCAGGGCCGCCAACCTCGTGGCCAAAGCCTCCGCCGCCGACAAACAGAATGTCGCCGTCGCCGTCGTCAAAGCGGCCGTCGGGCTCAATCCTTCCGCCGCCGTCGCCATTGTCTCAACTGTGGCGCGTGACAATCCGGCCACTGCGCCGCTGGCCGCCGTCACCGCCGCGACCCTCCAGCATCAACGGATTGACCTGATCACCAAGGCCGCCGCCAACGCCGCGCCCTCCGAGGCGGCCAGGATCGTCGCCGCCCTGATCAAGGAATTTCCGCGAGACTACGGAGTCATCGCAATAGCCGCCGCTGAAGGCGCGCCTTCGGCCGGACGAGAAATCCTGGCCGTGGTGGCCGACTATGTCCCCGCCCTGCAAGCCCCGATCCTGGCCTCGACCGCCGCCTTTGCCGCCAACAATGGCAACGTCCCGGTCCAAGCCATCCTGAGCCAAAGCTACAATCAAGCTCTGACCTCCGGTGTCGCAGTATCGACCCAGATGCCGTCAACGCCGGCTCAGACTTCGGCGGCGTTCGCTTCCGCCACGGCGGGGACCAGTGCCCAGCCGTTGGTTGTTCTGAACCAAAGCTACAATCAACCCCTGGCCTCTCGTGGCGCGGTATCGACCACGCCGGCACTCTCCCCCACCACGCCGACGACAACCATCGTGCCGACGCTTTTGGGGCCGAGCCTCGGGCCGCCTTATCAGCCCATACCGGGGCCTGTCACTAATATCAGCCCCAGCAATATTACGCCGCAGCAGCCCGGCGGACGCAATTACGTCTCCCCGTAACGCGGGCCGAAACCAATCCGTCCCCTTTTTCGATGGGCGAAGCAGGCGCTTCGCCCCTTTTTCCTCCTGCGGTCAAAATATTGTTCATTTTTGATTGAACAAATTATACCAGATGTTATACTGGGGCCGATGTTAATGGTCCCGGAAAAAGAAGAACCGGAGAATGTCCAAGACGGACATCAGCAGGCCTCGCCCCTCAATCCGTTGGAGGTCGAGATCATTGATTTCTTCGTGCAGATGTCCCGCTTGCTGGGACAGCCGCGGTCGCTGGCGGAGATTTACGGGCTTCTATTCATCTCGGCACGGCCGCTGGCGATGGACGATTTGATCGGGCGCCTCCGCCTCAGCAAGGGTTCCACCAGCCAGGGACTCAAGTTCCTGCGCAGTGTTGGCGCTGTTAAAATGGTTTATGTGGCCGGAGACCGCCGCGCGCATTACGAAGCCGTGGCCGAGTTGCGCAATTTGGCGGCGCGTTTTCTGCGTGACCAGATCGTTCCCGAACTGTACAGCAGGCAGGCGCGCCTGGAGCGGATTGCCGGCATGGTCAGGCAACTGCCGTCCGGGGACCGCGCGCGGGTGAGCGGACGGGTGAAGATGCTGCAAAGCTGGGAAAAACGCGGGAAAAGATTTCTGCCTTTGGTCGTGAAAATCATGGGCGCGTAGGGTTTGGCGGGTGAGAGAAAGCAAAATAATTGGATGCGGGAATGGTTTTGCCGGGAACCCCGGCAATCGGCCAAGTGCGGCAGCTTGTCTGAATTTCAAACCCAACCCCGGCCCGGGCCGCGCCCGCCCATGACTGTCATTCTCGGAATCAACGCGTATCACGGCGACTCCTCCGCGTGCCTGTTGCGGGATGGGGAATTGATTGCGGCCGTTGAAGAGGAGCGTTTTCGGCGCATCAAACATTGGGCCGGTCTGCCCACGGAAGCCATCCAATACTGCCTTTGCGAGGGCGGCGTCAAACTGGGTGATGTTGACCATCTGGCCATCAATCGCAATCCGAGAGTCAACAACTTTCGCAGGCTTGGTTTCGTGCTGTCAAAACGCCCCGACCCCGGCTTGGTCTTCAATCGTCTGCGCAACATTCGCAAAGCGGCGACGGTTGAACACCCGTTGCGTGAAGCGTTTCCCGGCCAGAAACTGCGGGCGCGGATACATCGAATCGAACATCATGCCGCGCATCTGGCCTCGGCCTTTCTGGTTTCCGCCTTTCCGGAGGCGTTATCCGTTTCGGTGGACGGATTCGGAGACTTCGCCAGCACGGCCTGGGGAATGGGGCGCGGGAACAAGATCGAGATCGACGAGCGCATTTATTTTCCGCATTCACTCGGTATTTTCTACTCCGCGCTGACGCAACATCTGGGTTTCCCGCACTATGGGGATGAGTACAAGGTCATGGGACTGGCGCCCTACGGCGAGCCGGTCTGGGTGGAGGCGATGCGCAGGCTGGTGCGGATACAAAGGGACGGAACCTTCCGCCTGGACCTCAAGTACTTCCGGCATCATAACGAAAATGTCAGTTACACTTGGAACAATTGCGCTCCCGAAGTCGGAACGCTCTCCACCCCGGCGCTTGCCGAATTGCTGGGGCCGGCGCGCCACCCGGACGAACCCCTGCTGCAGAAGCACAAGGACATCGCCCGCTCCGTCCAAGCCGTGTACGAGGAAGCGTTCTTTGCCTTGCTCAACGCCTTGTACGAGAAATACCGCTGCCCGGCCCTTGCGCTCTCCGGCGGCTGTGCGATGAATTCAGTGGCCAACGGGAAAGTTTATCTTCGCACGCCGTTCAAGAAAATGTATCTGCCGGCGGCGGCAGGCGACGCCGGGGGGGCCATCGGCGCGGCCTTCCTTGTCTGGCATCAGATCAATCCATCCGGTTCGCGCTTTCACATGGACCACGCCTATTGGGGGCCGGACGGGGACGGGATCAAGCCATTACTGGCCGGGAAAGCCGCGGAGATCAAGGCGGCGAACTGCGCGGTCCGGGAAATTGGCGATTCGGCTGCTCTGTGCGCCACGACGGCGCGGGCGATCAGCGAAGGCAAGGTGGTTGGCTGGTTTCAGGGACGGCTGGAATGGGGGCCGAGGGCCTTGGGAAACCGCTCCATCCTTTGCGACCCGCGACGGCCCAACATGAAAGATCTGCTCAACCAGAAAATCAAACGCCGCGAATCCTTTCGTCCCTTTGCCCCCTCGATCCTGCGCGAGCATGTGAAGGAATGGTTTGAACAGGACGATGACGTGCCGTTCATGATGCAAGTCTTCCAGATCCGCGCCGACAAACGGGCGTTGCTCCCCGCCGTGTGCCATGTCGATGGCTCCGGCCGTTTGCAAACCGTCCACGCCGACACTAACCCGCTTTACCATCGTTTGATCACTGAATTCTGTTCACTGACCTCCGTCCCGATGGTCCTCAACACCTCGTTCAACGAAAACGAACCCGTCGTCTGCCGTCCCGAGGAAGCCCTCGATTGCTTTCTGCGCACCAAAATGGACGTGCTGGTGCTGGGTGATTTTTACATTGAGCGCAAGGAGAAGTGATCCGGAGAGCAGAGAGCAGAGATCAGAAAGCAGAGAGCAGAGGTCAGAGATCAGAGATTGGAAAGCTATGCAGATCAACTCGGCAAAAGACCTTAAGGTTTACAAAAAGGGATATGAATTGGCGATGAAGGTATTCTATCTAAGCAGGAGCTTCCCAGCCGAGGAAAAGTTTGCGCTCACGAGCCAGATTCGCCGGTCATCGCGTTCGGTTTGTTTGAATCTGCGTGAGGCTTGGGCCAAACGGCGATATGAGGCTCATTTCCTCAACAAATTGACCGATTGTGATGCCGAGAACAGCGAAACTGACTCGTCCCTGGATTTTGCGAGAGAGTGTGGTTACATCACTGTGGACGATTATGAGGAGTTGACTTCCCTGTCGCAGGAAATCGGCAAAATGCTCGGCAGCATGATAAACAACCCCCACTCTTTTCTGATCTCTGATCTCTGACCTCTGACTTCTGTTATTTAAAACATGTGCGGCATCGCAGCCATATTTAACTACGCCACGGGCGAACCCATTGACCGCGCGGAGTTGATCCGCATCCGCGATGCGATGACTCTGCGCGGGCCGGATGGCTGTGGGGATTGGTTCCCGGCCGACGGCCGCGTGGGGCTGGGCCACCGGCGGCTGGCCATCATCGATCTTTCGCCGACCGGTGCGCAGCCAATGACAAGCCGGGATGGCACATTGGTTGTCACTTTTAATGGCGAGATTTACAATCATCTTGAACTGCGTTCGCGACTGGAGCAAAAGGGTTGCCGGTTCCAGTCCGCCTCCGACACGGAAGTGCTGCTGCATCTTTACGCCGAGAAGGGCGAAGGAATGGTCAGCGATTTGCGCGGGATGTACGCCTTCGCGATTTGGGATGCCGGCAAACACTGTCTTTTCCTGGCGCGTGATCCTTGCGGCATCAAACCGCTCTATTACGCCGACGACGGCAAGACCTTCCGCGCCGCCTCGCAGGTCAAGGCGCTGCTGGCCGGCGGCAACATTGACACCGCGCCCGAACCGGCGGGCCACGCCGGTTATTTTCTCTGGGGCCATGTGCCTGATCCCTATACGCTCTACCGCGGCATCCGCAGTCTGGCTGCCGGACACTGCCTGACCGTCGCGGCTGGCGGAAAGAAACGGCTTCGGGCCTTTTGCAGCATCCCGGGCATCCTGGCAGAAGCAGAACGCCTTCCGCCTTCTGATCCCCTGGGTTCGTCTCTTCGGGACTCCGTCCGCCACCACCTCATTGCCGACGTGCCCGTCGGTGTGTTCCTGTCGTCGGGACTTGACAGCAGCACCCTCGCCGCGCTGGCCTCGGAATTCGGCACTCAACTGCGCACCGTCACGCTCGGTTTTGAGGAATACAAGGGGACGCCCAACGACGAAACGCCATTGGCCGGGGAAGTCGCCCGGCGCTACGGCACCCGCCACCAGACAATCTGGGTGACGCGAAAGGATTTCGAGAACGACTTGCAGCGTCTGTTCCACGCGATGGACCAGCCTTCCAGCGATGGTGTCAACAGCTATTTCATCAGCAAGGCCGCCGCGCAGGCCGGGCTGAAAGTGGCGTTGTCGGGTCTGGGCGGCGACGAATTATTTGGCGGTTATCCCAGCTTTCAAGAAGTCCCGCGCGCCGCCTCCGCGTTGCGGCCGTTTCGGTTTTGCCGGCCGCTGGGCCGCGCCGTCCGCGTCCTCTCCGCGCCGTTTCTCAAGCACATGACCTCGCCCAAGTATGCCGGCTTGCTGGAATACGGCGGCAGTTATGGCGGGGCCTACCTGCTGCGGCGCGGGCTGTTCATGCCGTGGGAACTGCCGGAAATCCTGGGCGCCGAGCCGGCGCGCGAGGGCTGGAACGAATTGCAAACGCTGGCGCGGCTGGACCAGACGGCCCATGGCATCCATTGCCCGCACCTGAAGGTCGCCGCGCTGGAGATGAGCTGGTATATGCGCCACCAGCTTTTGCGCGACACGGACTGGGCCGGCATGGAACATTCCCTGGAAGTCAGGGTGCCGCTGGTGGATGTGGAACTGCTGCGCGCCAGCGCGCCATGGTTCACGCGGGAGCCGCGTCCCGGCAAGCGCGACCTGGCCCTGACTCCCCGCACCCCGCTCCCGGCGTCGGTGCTGGGCCGCCGCAAGACCGGGTTCATCGTGCCGGTCCGCGAATGGATGCTGGCACAAAATCAGAAATCAGGCGAGCGCGGTTTGCGCGGCTGGGCCCGCCATGTGTATTCCCGCTTCCGTCAAAACTGATGCGCTTCCAGGTACTGGTCACCGACGCGTTTGGCGGGCAGGGCGGCATTGCCAAGTTTAATCGCGATCTCTTGACAGCCCTTTGTTCCCATCCCGATTGCGCCGGCGTCACGGCCTTTCCGCGTCTGATGCCCAATCTTCCCGGGCCGTTGCCGGAAAAGCTGGCCTATGTTACGGAGGGTCTCAACAGCAAGATCCGCTACGCGCAGTGTGTGATGAAGAAAAGCTTCAGCCGACCGAAGGCGGACCTGTTGATTTGCGGCCACATTAACCTGCTTCCTCTGGCCCGTCTGATTCAATTCATAAACCGCGCGCCGCCGACTCTCATCATTCATGGCATCGATGCCTGGCAACCGACCCGCAGCCGCCTGGCCAACCGCTGCGCCCGGCGGATAGAAACGTTTCTGTCCGTGAGTGACTTCACCAAACAACGTTTCCTCAGTTGGACCGGCTTGCGGCCGGAGCAGGGATATATCCTGCCAGATTCCATTACCCTGGAGGATTTTGGCCCCGGCGTTCCCGATGGCCGCCTGCTGGATCGCTACCGCCTCCACGGCCGCAAGGTGATCCTGACGCTTGGCCGTCTTTCAAGCCAGGAGCGTTACAAGGGAATTGACGAGGTGATGGAAGTGCTGCCAACGTTGGCCGGAGATATTCCCAATCTGACCTGGCTGATAGCGGGCGACGGCACGGATCGGGCGCGTTTGGAAGAAAAAGCCGCGGCGCTGCGGATCAAGGACCGGGTTGTTTTTGCCGGCTACATCCCCGAGGCCGAGAAGGCGGATCACTACCGGCTCGCCGATGCGTTCGTCATGCCCGGCTGGGGCGAAGGTTTTGGCATCGTCTATCTGGAGGCGATGGCCTGCGGCATCCCGGTGGTGGCCAGCAAGCTGGACGCCAGTCGCGAGGCCGTCCGCAACGGCGAGCTGGGCATTCTGGCGGACCCGAAAAACCCGCGCGAACTGCGGGCGGGAATTCTGGAAGCGCTCCGTCGTCCGAAAGGAACGGTGCCCGGCGGCCTGGCCTATTTTTCCTCCGCGAACTTCCGCCAACGCTGCCACGCCATCGTGGATAAATTGATGGAAAACAGAAATTAGCAAATAGAAATTGGGAACGCAGAAATGTCAAAACTTCTCAAACGGCTTGTTGCCGCGCTCCTTGTCCTTTGCGCGCTGCTCCTCGCCGGCTACGTGTTCCGGGCGCCGCTGCTCGCCGGACTCGCCAATGCCTGGATCGTCAGTGAGCCGCCGGCCAAAGCCGACGTCATTGTGGTGCTGGGGGGCGGTCCCGAAACCCGGCCGTTCGAGGCGGCCAGACTTTACCGCCAAGGCCTGGCCCCAAGAATCCTTATCATGAATCCCAAGCCAGAGGCGGCGTTCGTGCTTGGCCTGATCCCATCCGAGGCGGAATTGACGCGCCAGATTCTAAGCAAACAGGGCGTGCCAGCTGCCGCGCTGGTGATCTTGGGGAATGAAGTGACCAGCAGTTACGAAGAATCCATGGCGTTCCGGGACTGGGTTAAAACGAATGCCATCAAAAGCGTGATTATACCGACGGACCTTTTTCACACCCGCCGCGTCCGCTGGCTGTATCGCAAGGAGTTGAAACATACCGGCATTCAAGTCAGCGTTGAGGCTGTGCCCGTGCGTGACTATACCGCCCGCGATTGGTGGCGCAACGAACACGGTGTCGTCGCCTTTCAAAACGAGGTGCTCAAATTCGCATACTACAGAATCAAGTACTGAAAGCGGATGTGGAAAAAACTGAAACGCCAAAAGGCTGAAAGCTGAAATAATTCAGGATTTAAGCGTTTCAGTATTTCAGCTTTTCAATTTATGGAACTCATCATCGAAGCCGGCCGCGCCGAACGCCACTACTGGCGCGACCTCTGGCGCTATCGGGAACTGTTTTACTTCCTGGCCTGGCGCGACATCCTGGTGCGCTACAAGCAGACGGTCATTGGCATCGCATGGGCCGTCATTCGTCCCTTCCTGACCACGGTGGTCTTTACGGTGGTGTTCAGCCGGATCGCCAAACTTCCCGCGCCCGGCGCCGTGCCTTACGCGCTGCTGGTCATGGCGGCCATGCTGCCCTGGCAATTCTTTTCCACCAGCCTGAGCGAATCCAGCAACAGCCTCATTACCAACTCAAATCTCATCTCCAAAATCTACTTTCCGCGCCTGATTGTTCCCGCCGGCGCGGTCATCACCAGCTTTGTGGACTTCCTCATCACCCTGGGACTGATGGCTCTGTTGATGATATGGTATGGCTTTGCCCCCGACCTTCGGCTTCTGGCTCTTCCGCTTTTCGTGGTTCCGGCCTTTGGCGCCTCTTTTGGCATCGGCCTGTGGCTGTGCGCCTTGAACGTCGAATACCGCGATTTCCGCTACATCGTTCCATTCGTCGTGCAATTTGGATTGTATATATCCCCCGTCGGTTTCAGCAGCAGCCTTGTGCCGGCAAAATGGCAGTGGCTCTACTGCCTCAACCCCATGGTCGGCGTCATCGACGGCTTTCGCTGGTCCCTGCTCCGCGGCCAGACGCCGCTGTCGCTCTCCTCCCTCCTTTCCTCCCTGTTCATCACCACCGCGCTTTGCGCTGGCGGCATCCGGTACTTTCGAAAGATGGAAAAAACGTTTGCGGACGTTATCTGAGCGCCCGGAGGGCGTGCAATTGGACCGATGAGCGAAGCGATTATAACAGTCGAAAACCTCGGCAAAAAATACCGCATTGCGCACCAGGGGGAACGGCAGCGTTATGTGGCTTTGCGCGACGTGATCGCGGAAAAAGCCAGGGGCATTTTCAAAATGCTGAAAACTGAGAAGCTGAAATCGGGAAATAATGCCCCAATTTCAGGATTTCGGCGTGCCAGCGTTTCCCACACGGAAGATTTTTGGGCCTTAAAGGGCGTCTCCTTCGAGGTCAAGCGGGGCGAAGTGGTGGGCATCATTGGCCGGAACGGCGCGGGCAAGAGCACCCTGCTCAAAATCCTGAGCCGGATCACCGAACCGACGGAGGGCAGGGTCCGCATGGGCGGGCGCGTCGGCAGTCTGTTGGAGGTGGGAACTGGATTCCATCCCGAGCTGACCGGGCGCGAAAACATCTTCCTAAACGGCGCGATTCTGGGGATGCATCGCGCAGAAATCCGGCGGAAATTCGATGAGATAGTGGCGTTCGCCGAGATGGAAAAGTTTCTGGACACCCCCGTGAAACGCTACAGCAGCGGCATGTATGTGCGCCTGGCCTTCGCCGTCGCCGCCCATCTGGAACCGGAAATTCTGATTGTTGACGAGGTGCTGGCGGTCGGGGATGCTGAATTCCAAAAAAAATGTCTTGGCAAGATGGAAAACGTTTCCCGCAAGGAAGGCCGGACAGTGATTTTTGTGAGCCATAATCTCGCGGCGGTGCGATCCCTCTGCAGCCGGGGAATTTTTTTGAGGGAAGGACAGGTTGTTGCCAACGATGAAGTCTCGAAGGCTTTGCGCGCCTATGCCGAAAGCCTTCCCCGATCCGGCAGGGATTCTGAAATGGTTTTTAAATTCGAGGGACAAAAGCCGCGATTTTCCCAGTTAAGCTTGGAAAAAGTTATTTTTGAATGTGGTGAAATTATCCGAATCCATGGGGAAATATTTTCAGAACTATCCTGCCAAGCCTCGATTGAGGTTGAACTGCACGATGATCGGGACATTCCGGTGGCCTACGGTTCCACATCGCCAATGGCGGGTCCCGCCTGGAATCTCAAGCGGGGAACAACCCGGTTTGAAATCAAACTCGGCCCCTTGTGGCTCGCCGAGGGGACTTACCGGCTGTTCTTCTGGCTGATAAAGCCCTGGACTGAGAATTATCATTTGGTGGAAGAGCCTCTTTATTTCGAATTGACCCATAGCGACCCGTATTCAAGCGGGTTTTCCTTTAAACAAAGTTACAAACGCGGTTCCTTTGCAATCCCCATCCAGGCCACTTTGGAACCCTCTTAAAAAGCCGCCAGCCGACTTCGCGATCATCCATGCAGTTGCCTCCAAAATCTTATTCGCCCGCATTTAGCGGCTTCCTGCGCTCTTATTATCTGGCTCCAAACCATCCCTGCAAATTGCGCCTGTTGCGATGGCTGGAGGCCATGGCCGGGAAAAAGCGCATTTTGGTCAAAACCGCATCGGGCTTCCGTTTCGCCGTGGACCGGCAGGATTACATTCAGAACACGGTTTGTCAGACGCTCCGATGGGAGAACGAAATCGGAAAGGTTTTGAGCGCGGAATTGAAGGCTTCGGACGTGTTTTATGATATTGGCGCAAACGTGGGTTATTTCAGTTTGTTTGCGCTTCAATTGGGTTGCCGGAAGGTGGTGTCGTTTGAGCCCAACCCCGATCTTCGGGCTGTGTTCCTGTATAATTTGGAGTTGAATCATTACACGGAGGAAAAATGCAGGCTTGTCCATTCGGCGCTGGCCGGCCATGTGGGGGATTTTATTTACCAGGAGGGGCCGCTCTCCAATTCGGGCATCGGACATTTGGTGGCTGGCTCAGATGCGCCCGGCATCAAAGTAAGAACGGAAACTCTTGACCATTTTTTGGAAAACACCGGTTTGCCGCCGCCGACGGTCATCAAGTTGGACGTTGAAGGGTGGGAGATCGACATCCTGCGCGGCGCTGAAAAGCTTTTTGAAAAATCCCCCCCCAGACTGGTGATTTTTGAGGCCGATTGCAAAGCCGATTGCGAAATAGCGGACAAAGAGCTTTCGCGCTTCTTCACAGCACACGGCTATGCAACCGAGCACTTGCGCCGAAAGGAGATTGAGGCAAAGGAAAATTACGTTGCGCGGCGCATTTAGCCTTGAGTCGGATGGGATTCCCGCTGACAGGCCTTTTATGGCGGGACGCCACTTGAATAGAGGCAAAAAGAGACGCGCCAAGAGCGTCGTTCAGACGGCCAAGCCCCCATGAAGCATCAACATCACACTTCGAAACCGTCCATTGGCGTCCTAATCCCCTACTTTAATGAGCGGGGGCTTTTGACGGATTGCTTAAACTCATTGGCCGCGCAATCGGACCCGCCGGATGAAGTAATCATTTATGACGATGCCTCTTCCGAGCCGCCGGGAAAATATATTCCTGCTGGATTTCCTGCGCGAGTGCTCAAAGGGAAGGAGAACCGCGGGCCGGCTTTTGGGCGGAACCGCCTGCTGGAAACAGCGCGGAGCCAATACATTCACTTTCATGATGCCGATGACTGGTTTCACCGCGCTTGGTGTGAAAGATTACGAAAAATCATTGCGAATGATCCGGTGGACGCGGTCTTTACAGGAGTCTCCTGGACGGCCGGTTCGGAACCATCCTTCCAAGGCGATGTCGTTGGTCTTGGAGACTTTTCCGAGGGAACTGATCTGGTCCAATTCTGCATTAACCATTATGTTCTGTCTCCGGTGGGCACATTCCTTCGCGAAAGGGTGTTGGCGATAGGTGGATACAGGGAGGCGCTATGGCAGGCGGAAGATTATGAGTTTCACATGCGACTCGCCGCCTCCGGCATTACCTTCAAGATCTTCCCCGAGCCTCTTGTTTGTATCAGGGCGCGGCCAGACAGCCGGAGCCAGAAACGAATTGATGTTTGGAGCGGGGCCCTTATGGGATTGGAGCTGATGGCCGGGGAATTGCCGGCAACTTACTGCCAGGACATCGCCGAGGCTCTCGTTGACGTTGGGCTGCAGCTTTATCGGTTGGGAGAGAAGACCGCGGCACGGCGGGCCTTCAAACTCGCGCGTTTATGCGGAACGCCCCATTTCCATAAAACACCCTGGCACTTCCGAACCGTTGCGAGACTGTTCGGCCCGGAATTCGCTGAAAAAGTTGGCCAAGTTTACCGGAGACTGCCGGCAAAAATGCGAAGAATTTCGCGCTTCGAAAAGCGTTGACTCCTGAACTCATTCATCCATGACGTTGCCGTCCATTAGCGTCGTCATCCCCGCGCGAAACATGGAGCGCTGGATCGGCGACACTCTGCAAAGCGTGCTCGCGGCCGATTTTCCAGCAGACCACCTCGAAATAGTAGTCGTGGACGACGGCTCAACAGATCGCACCCGGCACAGGGTCACTGAGATGCTGAAAAACTCCGTTGTGCCTTGGAAAATCGAATCGTCCGCGCAGGGGGGCCCTTCCAAAGCGCGCAATCTTGGCCTGAGCCGTGCGCGGGGCGAGTGGCTTCAGTTCCTCGACGCGGATGATCTGATAAGCGCCGACAAACTGCGCCACCAAGGCGCGGTTGCATCCACGGCGCCCGCCCGGGTCGCGGTTGTTTATTCCGCCTGGGGCACGATTGTAGAACAAAACGGTGTTTGGGAAATCTCGCCCCATGTTCGGATGCCGCAAATGGACGGCGATCCGTTGCTTCGATTATTGCAATCAGAAAACTTCATTCACACAGGGTCGCAACTTCTTCGACGCGCCTGGCTGGATCGCGTAAACGGTTTTGACGAGCGGCACTGGTTCATTGAAGACGTTGACCTGGCATTGCGAATTGCGATTGCAGGCGGACAGTTTGTCCGCGCTGAATCGGAAAAGCCATTATTCTTCTACCGGCAGCGGCGGGGGTCTTTGTCGCGCAGTGATGGCGTCAAGTTTGCGGAAGGTTGTGTGCGCAACGCGCGGTTGGCGGAAAACCATTGGCGCGGGAGCCAGGGCGGATTGAACGAGCCGCAACGGGGATTGCTGCTTGGAATTTACGGACAGGCTCTTCGGTGTTACGCGCAGCACGACCGCTCTGCCTTTGCCGAGTTGTGGGGTCGCGTGCGGCAATGGGCCCCCGATTACAAACCGGGCGCCGGCCTGGCGCGGCGATTGACCCCGTTGATGGGTTATCCAGCCGCCGAGTCCGCGGCGGCTTTGATTCGGCGGGTTTTGGGCCGCCCATGAAAAGTTTATGGAGAGTTTTTTAGTCCGAATTCGATCAAATTTGCGGCCCCGCATACGGCTTTTGTGGAATGCGCGCTCGCAACGTTATGTTTGGTCAGATATAATTGCCATGGCGCGCGAGCATGGCATCGAGTATCGCGACGTGGCTGGAGATGTTGAGCCATTGGGTTTTGCGCATGCCGTTTTTGGAATCAACGGGGTGCTGATTCCTGCGCCGCCGGAATTTTCCAAAAAATTGGGATCGGCAAGTTCGTTCACACCTCCCGGAGCCCCTGCTTTTTATAATTCCGAACCCAGCGTGGGACGCTTTCTTGGCTGGCCTGTCTTCTATAAAAAGCCCGCCGTGGTTGTGGAGCTTGGTTGCTTTGTTGGGTGGACGTCCGCCCACCTGGCCGTGGCACTTCAAGCCAATGGGAGCGGAAAACTCTTTTGTGTGGATCCCAATCAACATTATTTGGATGTCGCCCTGGCAAACTTAAAACGTCTGGGTCTTGAAGGGGTGGCAAAAACAACGCTTGGAACGTCACTGGACGCAACTGTTGTGGCAGCCCTGCCAGACAAAATTGATGTTCTTTTTATCGAAAGTTCTCACCTGTATCCGGATACGCTTGAAGAAATACTGTTGTATTCCGCTCGAATGGCAGAGGGCGGTTGCATGGTGTTGCACGACTCCCTCAGCTTTCCTGGCGTGCGCCGTTCCATTGCGGAGGTGGCCGGCAAGTTTCGCATTTTAACTTTTGCCACGGAAAAGGGCAACGGCGTGTCTGTGCTGCTGTAATTTTCGCCATGAGATTCCTTCTCAACCGATTTCAACGTTATCTGGCCGAGATCGCGTTTGCCCTGCGTGTGGGCGCTTCATTGAAGGACAAGTTTGCGCTGGTATTCTGGACGCTGGCGTTTCACGCAAAACTGGGCAAAGAGCAGACCCTGGAGGCCTCGGTGCGAGTGGGGGAACTGACGCCGCACCTGCGAATGCGCGCGGGCGGCGGTGATCTGTTCGTTTTTTATGAGATGTTGATGGATGACGTGTATGGGGTGCCTCCTCATCTTCTGACGAGGAAGCCGGAGTTCATCCTCGATCTGGGGGCCAATGTGGGTCTCGCGGCACTGGCGTTTGCCGCGCATTTCCCCCAGGCAAAAATAGTGTGTGTGGAACCGCATCCGGAAACCGCGGCATTACTGCGGCACAACCTTGCCTGCCTGGGTGATCGGGCGGGAGTCGTGGAAGCTGCGGTCTCCGGCGAGCCGGGCACGATGCGATTGAACCTGGCTGCCGGGCACTACAACGCAAGCCTGGTGCGCCGCAGCGATGCGGGTGTTGAGGTGCGCACCACGACGGTGGAGCAAGTGATGACTGAAACGGGAATGACCCGCATTGACATCTTAAAAATGGACATCGAGGGCGCGGAAAGGCTGGTCCTGACCCCGCAGCCTGAATGGCTGAAGACAGTGGGGTTCCTCACCATCGAATTGCACGATGGCTATGGCTTCATCGAACTGGCGCGTGACGTGGCCACTGCCGGCCTGATCGTGGAAGCGGTCGGAGGCGCCCAAGCTATTGCTCATCGCAAATCCGGACGGTTGACCGAACGATGAAGATCGCCATTTTCGAGCCTCATCCGTCCTACGGCGGCGGGTCGGAACGGGTGGTGCTGGATGTCAGCCGGCATTTGGCGGGACGTGGTTATGAATTCTTTCTATTACACGATGGCACAGGAACCATGTTGCCCGTGTACGACGGCTTTCTGAAAGGACGACGCCAAATGGAGTTGAGGGCCTTCGGATGGAGAACCCTTGGCCAAAGCGTGCTCCGGGCATGGCGGGTGGCGCGGTGCTGGCGCGGTTGGGGCGCGGATCTTGTCTTCAGTTCGGACATTAACTATCTGCGGTTTCTGGCCCTGGCGGGTCGTCTGGCCCGGCTGCCGGTCGTTCTGCATTTGGGCATCGCCAATCCATTGCCCTACAGGTCACAGCATTTCGCTTTGCGATTCTTCGCCGCGGGAATTGCCCCTTCGGCCCACACCACGGAAGCCTGGCGGATCGCGGGGTGGCCGGAAGATCGCCTGCACGTCGTGCCAAATGGAGTTGACACAACACGTTTCCGGCCGGCCGATAATCGCGGAGATCTCCGGAGGCAACTGGGCTTGCCTGAGGACCGCCCCATCATTGTCTATGTGGGCCGTCTGGTGCAGGAGAAGGGAATCAGAACACTCCTGGACGCCTTCGCTCGTCTGCGCCTCACGCGCCGGCACGTTCTCCTCGTGCTTGTTGGAAGCCACAACCATGACTCAGCAGGTCCCTGGCCGGACGAAGCCCGGCGGTGCGGGTTGCCCGAAGATGCGGTGTGCTTCAAGGGGCGCCAAGCCAACCCGGAGGATTACCTGGCCGCCGCGGACCTGGCCGTTGTGCCGAGCGAGTGGAATGAGTCGTTCGGACTGGTCGTGATCGAGGCAATGGCGTGCGGCACGCCCCCGATTGTCAGCGACGTCGGGATTCTGCCGGAACTCGTTGGGCCCGACAGGCCGCGCCTGATCTTCCCCGCCAGCCATGCGGAAAGACTCGCCGAACGGATCGGATGGTGGATGGAAAACACAGCAGCGCGAATTGCCATTGGCAAAATTCTGCCGGCAGAAGCCGCCAGGAGGCATGTGTTGGCAAGCATGGGCGCCGGGTACGAGAGAGTCTTCCTGATGGCGTTGTCTCCACATGGCGCAAATCCACGGCAGCCGAAGCATCAACAACTAAAATAATGGAAGCCAGATTGCCGAAATCCCTCCGGCCAGCCCGCTCATCCGGCCTCATAAGGCTCGGTGATGTCCTCGACGGCGGGTACGTTGTTTCAAAGGACGCGTTGCTGGCGTCTGATTTCCTGCTTTCCTTCGGGATCTCAACGAATTGGGAGTTTGAAAAGGCGTTCGTTCAACAACGGAAACTTTTGGGACGGGATTTGGAGATTCACGCATACGACCATACTGTGGATGCGGCCTCGCTGCGGATCCATCGTCTGAAACAACTGGCCCGTTATGGCCTGTCGCTCGACCCAAAGCATCTGGCAAGCTGGAAGATGGCCGGTGGTTTCCGCACGTTCTTCGATGGCCGGAGAGCCAAACACTTCAAGCAGAAGGTGTGGTGGGAGGACGGGGATGGCTGCGTGGGGGTGAGAACGATTATGGACAGGGTCCCGAGTGGCCGCAGGATATTCGTAAAGATGGATATTGAAGGCTCGGAGTATCGCGTGGCCGGCGATTTGGCGCGTTTCGCTGACAGAATCGTTGGCATGGTCGTCGAGTTCCATGATCTGGATATTTTGAGGTCAAACTTTGAGTTGCTCCACCGCCAATTGACCGGGCATTACGATGTGGCGCACATCCACGCGAATAGTGTCGGCGGACTCGGGCCTGACGCCTTCCCAAACATCCTGGAAATTACTTACGAGCAAAAGGGTCTCGGAGTTTCCCCGGCAGCCGTCTCCAATGAAGAATACCCCCTGGCGGGACTTGACAAACCGAACGCGCTGGATCGGCCTGAATATCGAGTTGTTTTCGTTTGAGTGAACCCGTCTCAAGCCGGCGCCGTTCAACACTGCGGCTCTCCGTTGTGATCGCCACTGCGTTCCGCGAAGGGCCATTGGCGGCCACGCTGCGCAGTCTGGCGGCGCAAAGCCGGGTGCCGGAAGAGATCGTTGTCGTGGACGGAGATCCCCAGCCTGGAATTGAGCGGGTCGTCAAGGAAGCCGCGCATCATCACGGTCTGAATATCATATACAGCCGGTTGGAGCCTCCCAGCGCCGCGGTGCAACGGAATGTCGGAACCAAGGCGTCTTCCGGAGAAGTTATATTATTTCTCGATGATGATGCTTATCCGGAGCCGGATTGTCTGGAGAAGATGATGCAGGTCCTTGAGGAGGATGCTCAATTGCGGGTCGGAGGCGTTGGTGTCCTCATTCGCAATCAACTATGCCTCCCGCCAAGATGGAAGGCCAAGCGGTGGCTGGACTTCCTTGCAGACGAGATCCGCCCAAGCTATTCAGGAATGGTCGTTGGTCCTGCCATTAATATAGGCCCGGAGCCGACAGCAGATGGGAGGGTTGTTCCGGTTGAATGGTTGAATTGCGGATGTACCGCCTATCGGAGAGCCGCCCTTCCAGACGGAGGGTTCAACTCCAGATTCACCGGGTATTCGTACATGGAAGACGTTGACCTCTCAGTGCGCGTGGCCCGGCGGTGGAAATTGGTGGTGCATACCGGCGCCTGCATTTATCATGATACGCAGCCCAGCCGGTTCAAACGGCCCTACACCAGAGCCAGAATGGGAGTCCAGAACCGTTACTATGTCATGACCGCAACACTGGGAAGGACCTCGCTGAGACATCATCTGAAGTTTCTCGCAACGGTTGGCATGGGACTTTTGTTTGGCCTGCGCGGCATGCGCCGCCCGGGTGACTTTGCGGATTGGCTGCTGGCGCTCTGCGGCACGATCAGGGGATTGGGTGGAGTCTCAGGCTTCCTGGCAACGCGCGGGTGGCGTCGGCATAATCAGGTTTGAACGAGCTTATGGACGAACCGATTTCCAAGCGGGCCTTCCACTTTCTGAAGAAGGCCGGACCGAAGGCATTTGTTCGCAAATGCTGGCTGGCGGCGCGCAACCGGTTGGCGAGCCGACCCAATCAAGGGAGGGATCGGCGCGACTCGGAGCACTACCAGCAAAAGCTGAGAAACCTGACGGTCAGCGACGGTCATGTAACCGTGCCGGTGTTGGACTTCCATCTCCGCCTCCGCGTTGATGATTTGGGGTTGAGCCGCGAACTCATCATGCACGGCATTCGGGAACGCGATGCCGTCGAATACTTGCGCCCGCTGCTGCCCGGCTTCCGAGTGATCCTCGAAATCGGGGCCAACCAAGGCTACTACGCCATCCTTGAGGCCAGAGAGACGCCGCCGGAGGCCAGGATATACGCTTTCGAGCCGCATCCTGACAACGTGCGCACGCTGCGACTGAACACGGAATTGAATGGGTGCGCCGACAAGTTTGGGGAAATCCTGCAGGCGGCCGTCTCGGACCGGTGCGGGACTGCGAAGTTGAACGTCCACGGCCAGTCGAATTTACACAGTCTCAGCCAATCCCCGGTGCTCGGACGCTGGCAGAAAACTCTCCGCGTAGAGACTGTGACACTGGATGAGTTCTGTCGCGGCCGGGGGATCGCCATGGTTGATTTCGTCCGGATGGACGTGGAAGGCCACGAGGCAGCCATTGTGGATGGAGCGGCTGACATTTTGAAAACATCGCCTGGCTGCGTGATGTTCATCGAACTGCACAGCGGGTTGATTCGCGAGAGTGGCGGCTCACCTGAGGCGATGTTGAGGCAATTGAAGGCGTTGGGGTTCGCCAGTGTGACGGTCTGCGGCAGAGGCCGGAGCTTGCACAACGCGAGCATGGATCACATCATACGCAATTTGGAGCTGCTGACCGAAGAATACGGCGCCCACTTTTTCTTTTTCAAGAAGCCGGCGAACAACAAATGACCAGTGAGGATATGCAAGCTCCAGGCACAGGTCAAAACCAAACCGTTGATATCTCGATCATCATCCCGTCCTATAATCGCGGACCACGGGCGCGGGAAACGGTGGAGAAGTGCCTGCGTCTCCGGCCCGGCCCGCGGGAGATTGTCCTGGTTGACGACCACTCCGATGCGGAATCCGGGCAAATCCTCCGTTCGCTCGATGGCGGGATCGTTAAATACATCCGAATGGCGGAAAACGGAGGCCAGGCGGCAGCCCGGAGCGTGGGGTTCGCAACGGGGAAAGGGAAGCATCTCGTGTCGCTTGATGACGACTCCTGGTTCCTGGACGAGGACGCCCTTCAGCGCGTTTGGGACAGGATGGAGGCTCTCGGAAAATGCGGTATTCTTGCCTTTAGCGCCTTTTCCCCCGGAGTGCCGGTGCAACCATCGCTCAACCGGCTGACTTTGGTGTCGGATCATATCACCTGCGGCGCGGCATACCGGGCCGAGGTGCTGCGCAAAACGGGCTATCACCTGCCATTTCTCAGGTACGTGGGGGAGGAGAGCGACCTCAGCCTCAAAGTCATTGATGCTGGTTTCGATCTCGTGCTCGACAGTTCCATCCGCGTTTTTCACGACTACCATCCGGCCGGGCGTTCAAAAAAAAGTTTGGCCCGCGGCCGGCGCTTCGGGGTGAGGAATGACCTCCTTCGGCCTTGGATATACTTTCCGTTGGATCTCGCGTTAAAAGTGACCGTTTGGCGCGCTGCGTCGCATTTGGTTTTCGCGCTTCGTCATGGGCGCCTCGGCGCGACCCTGCGGGGCTGCCTGGAGTTCACCCTGTGTTTCCCGCGGGCGCTGCTGCATCGTCATTCCATCGATCGCGAGGCAGCCCTGAAGTATCTCCGCCTCCGACGGAGGCCGGAACCCCTGATAAACCGATGAACGATCAGCCAGGAGTCCTCGTCGCCAACGCCGGCACGCTGCATCTGTTCCATGTGGCCGCGGAGTTGCGGCGGCATGGCTTGCTCAGAAGATGCGCCACCACGCTGCACTTCAGATCCGGAGGATTGCCGGCATTACCCAAGGCGGTGCGCAATGCCTTCCTCCGGCGCACCGCCAACCGCCGTTGCGCAGAGCTTGATGGCCTCGTCGAGACTCTGGCCTGGCCTGAACTCCTGCATTTGGCTGCCAGCCGGCTGGGCATCGGAGCGGCCGGCAACTGGATCGCCTGGCGGAACCCGCTTTTCTGCCGCTGGGCGGCCAGGCATTGTCTTGAGGGGGTGAAACTGGTCTGGGCTTTTGACACCTCGAGCTACGAACTGTTTCTGGAGGCAAAGAAGTTGGGAATCCGGCGCCTGCTCGACATGAGCACTGCTTATCCGGCGTTCAATTGCCGCATCATGAGGGATTATGCGCGGAAACGCCCTGAAGTGTTAAAGGATCTGGAATTGGAGCTTCCAAAGGAGCAGATGGAACGTCGCCGCGGTGAGGTCAAGCTGGCGGACCGCATCATGGTTGCTTCGATGTTTGTGCGCGATTCCCTGCTTGAGCAGGGAGTGTCTGCCGACAAAATCATCATTAACCCCTATGGCGTGGATCTGGAGTTGTTCCATCCCGGCGATGCGCGAAGGAGCCGGTCCGGTGCAACACGGTTTCTGTTTGTGGGGTGGTTTTCCGCGCGGAAAGGAATCTATGACCTGCTGGACGCCTGGAAGTTGTCGGGTCTGTCCGGGCAGGGCGGTGAACTGCTCCTTGCGGGGGGATCCCGGAATGATTTGCCGTGGTGGGCCGGACTGCTTCCCGAAGGGATCCAAGTTCTGGGGCGTCTGCCTCATTCCAAGCTGCCTGAGTTGTATCGAACGGTGGATGTTTTTGTTTTTCCGTCCCTCTTTGAAGGTTTTGGCAAAGTCATTTTGGAGGCCATGGCCAGTGGCCTGCCTGTAATCACCACCCCACATACCTGTGACGAGCGATGTGTCATTGAAGGGATAAACGGCTTCCGGGTTCCCTCGGGTGAGCCGATGGAGCTGGCCGAACGGATGCGCCAGTTGACGAAGGACAGTTCACGGCGCGCGCAGATGGGTGCGCAAGCGGCGGCGACAGCCAAAGATTACACCTGGTCCGCCTACGGCGATCGCTGTGCCGCGGCGTGCCGGGAGTTGCTGGACGGCATTGGAGCAGTGGAAAAGGCAGACCAGATGCAATGAGCGATTCTGCCTCACCAACCAGCCGTCCGTCACATTTGGCGATCTTCCTCAGCCATCCAATCCAGCATTTCGTGCCGTGGCTGCGGGAGTTGGATCACAGACTGGAAGGCGGGGTGATGGTCCATTATGCAAGCAGACAGGGGTTGGAGACACGGCATGACCCGGAGTTTGGACAGAGCTTTGCCTGGGACATGGACCTCCTCTCAGGCTACCGGCACAAGTTCTGGGAGAGGGAGGGCCATGTCCGGGGGCCATCGCACGGGTTCTGGGGAGTGCGGTATCCCGGTCTGGCTGCATATTTGCGGCGGGAGCGGCCCCGGGCCATCTTAGTCTGGGGATGGCTCTACGCGGGTTTTTGGCAGGCAGCTTGGACGGCAAGGCGGCTGGGAATTCCTTACTTCCTCAGGGGCGAATCAAACTTGCAGAACCGGGGAGGCGCGACAAAGTGGTGGCTGAAGCGGCAGACGGTGGGGCGTCTTTGTCGCGGAGCGGCGGGCTGTCTTGCCATCGGGACCCGAAATGCCAGGCTCTACCAAGCCTACGGGGTGAAGGAGGAAAGGATCTGGACGGCGCCCTATTTTGTGGACAATGACTGGTTCGAAACCGAGGCGGCCCGCCTGCGTCCCAAGCGCGCTGCTCTGCGGAGCAAGTTCGGGCTTCCATCAGACGGGCTGGTTTTCCTCTTCATGGGGAAACTGATCCGGAAGAAACACCCGGATCACGCGCTGGGGGCCTGGAAATCCCTGCCGGAAAGCTGCCGGCGGCGCAGCGCCCTCTTCATCGCGGGGAGCGGGGAGATGATGGAAGAATTGAAAAGCATGGCGGGTGGGGACGCCCGGGTGGCCTTCGCCGGATTTCTGAATCGGCGGGAATTGCCTGAAGCCTATGCGGCCAGCGATGTGCTGCTGTTGCCGAGCGATGCCGGCGAAACCTGGGGTCTGGTGGTCAACGAGGCCATGGCGAGCGGCTTGCCGGTCATCGTCTCCGACCTAGTCGGATGCGTTCCCGACCTGGTGCTGGAGGGCGAAACCGGCTTTGTATTCCCGTTCGGAGATCAACCAGCCTTGGGCGAGCGCTTGCGCTATTTGATTGACAACCCGGCCCGGGTTTCCAAAGCGGGAGCCGCCGCCCGGTCCCGCATAAACGCAGCCGGCGTGGAGCGCGCTGTGAACGCGACCATCCGGGCCTTTGAGTTTCTGCCACGTTCCAGCCAACCCGCCGAAATTCCATGAACAAACCTCCCAGCGCCGCCGAACTGATTGCCCGGAAATACGGGGCGGATGGAGCGGACGCCGTGCATGCTTACCAAGGGCTGCGCTTTGAGAAGCACATCCGCCTGATGCGGGAGCACATGGGCCTGCGGCCTGGCATTTGCGTGCTCGATGTGGGCTGCGGAACAGGGGCTCTTTTGGTTGAACTGGCAAAGGCGGGGGCGATAGTCACGGGGATCGACACGTTTGAGGAGGCGGATGGCATTGACCGCGACATTGCCGGAGCGCGCCTGCGTGAAAACGAAGTCGAGGCCAAAATCATCAAAGGGACGGCCTCGGCGCTCCCCTTTCCGGACGGCAGTTTTGAACTGGCTGTAAACATTGGCATGCTGGAGCACATACCTCCAGACCAACGGCCGGGAATGTTGCAGGAGATATTCCGGGTGGTCCGGCCCGGCGGCCATCTGTTCCTGCTGGCCGGGCCGACACGGGCCACCCCGTTCGACCAGCACATCCCCGGCCATCCCTTTCCCAACTGGCTCTCCCGCGATCGGAAGCTGGAACTGAGCCGCAAAGCAGGAAGGAGGCAATGGCTGGCAATTCCCTGGGGGATTTCGCGCCGGGAACTGAGGGAGGCGCTGCCTGAGGCCAGCTTTCGGAGCCTCTATGCCGCCTTCTTTGCCTTGGATGGCGGACAACCTCTTGGCCCATTCCGCAAAAGCCCGTTTTGGCTCCTGGCTTGGGCCAAGCGCCGACTTCGCCTGCATCCGCTCTTCGGCATCGCGGCTGGCCTGTTTTATTTTGTTCATCAGGAGCACTGCCATATCCTGGCAATTCACAAACCCGCAAGATCTGAATGTCATTAAGCGCTTCATTGATGGTCTTTGCCGCGGTCGTTCTCGCGGTCGCCGCCAAAAGCTGGTGGAAGCCCGGCCAGACAGTTGGCCTGTCTCTTGCCTATGTGCTGAGCCTGGCGATGAGTCATTGGCTGGGCGCTCTGATACATACGATCCCCTGGTACGACGCGGGCAATACGGGGTATGTCATCCTGGGATTCACGCAATGCAACTATGGCACTCTGGCCTTCGGCGCCGGTTGCCTGCTGGCCGCGCCCTGGATTCTGCAATGGATTCCGCGGCGCAATTCTTATGCGGACCCGGCAGTCCAGGCGCGTCTGCCAATGGTTTTCATCGGGTTCGGGATTCTGTTCTTCACCGTCCTCGGCAAACTGCTGAGGAATGTTCCCAGCTTTAACGCAGTGGCCTCGTGCGGAGTGTATCTGGTGGTGGCCGGGCTTTGTTTATTGTGCTGGCGGGCATGGCGAAGCGGGCGGCGCGCCAGCTTTTACTTTTGGCTGGTGCCCGTGGCGGCGCTGCCTTTCATCACCACTGCAACGATGGGTTTCATGGGTTACGGGGTGGCGGCGGCGTTTCTTGTCTTCTGCTTTGCGTTCAGGTTTTACCGGCCTCGCTGGCTGGCCGCGGCGGGGATGCTCGGGATTCTGTTTCTGGGTGTTTCCCTGGGCGTCACCTATTTCCGCGAACGCGCTGAAATTCGGGAGGCGGTATGGGGCGGGGAAAGCTACAAGGAAAGAATGGAACGGATGGGCAAGCTGTTCACCGAGTTCGAATTCTTCGATATTCGCAACGAGGAGCATTTGCGAAGGATCGAGGATCGGATGAATCAAAACGATCTGGTGGGCAGGGCGGTCTTGAACTTGTACACAGGCGACACACATTATGCCAACGGGCAAACGCTTTGGGAGGCGGCTCTTGCGCTGGTGCCGCGCATTCTCTGGCCGGACAAACCGGTGAAGGCTGGCAGCCCGGATATCGTAGCCAAGTACACGGGCCTCTCTTTCGAATCGGATACCAGCGTCGGTGTCGGTCAGGTTATGGAGTTTTACATCAACTTCGGCACATCGGGGGTTGTCATTGGTTTTCTGGTCATTGGAACTCTGCTGGGATTATTTGACGGAATGGCTGCGCGGCGGTTGAACCGCGGCGACTTCGCCGGTTTTGCGGCATGGTTTGTTCCAGGGATCGGGTTCCTCCAAACCGGCGGCTCCTTATCGGAGGTTTCGGGGACGGTCGCCGCCTCGGTGGTGTTGATGGTCACCATGAACAAATACATTTTACCCGCCCTCTTCAGCCTTCAGGCGCAACGGCCGCCGGCAGGCGCGCGAAGGCGGGCGAAAGCGGACGGTTCCAGCCCCCGCAAGAACCAGCCGGACGCCGCCGGGCGATGAAAGTGATCTTGACAGCAGGCGGCCTTTCACCCCAGGACGGCGGTCCCTCGCGCAGTATTCCGGCTTTGGCGGCGGCTTTGGTCCGGCCGGGCTTGGAAATCGAGATTGTCACTTGCCAATCCGCCCCGGGCCACAATTCACCGTTGTTGCCGCAGGAGGCTTCAGTCAGGACGCGCCTGCTCCCGCGCACATGCCGGACAGCGCAGTGGCTGGCCCGAACGAACGGATTCACCCGGGCATTGCGCGCATCGTCACATGGCGTCGAGGATTGCATCTTTCACGATAATGGCTTGTGGCTGCCGACCAACCATGCCGTGGCCTTTGCCGCGCGGAGATTGAGCCGGCCGTTTATCATCAGCCCGCGCGGGATGTTGGCTGCCTGGGCGTTGCGCTTCAGGGGATGGAAAAAGCGCCTGGCTTGGGGCTTCTACCAGAAACGCGATCTTCAATCCGCCCAAGTGCTCCATGCCACCTCGCGCCAGGAAGCGGGAGAGTTTCGCGCGCTGGGGCTGAAACAGCCGATAGCCGTGATTCCGAACGGAGTGGAAGCGCCCTTTCAAAATCCGGAAGGCGGAAAACAGAAGGCAGAAAACAGAGATCAGAGGTCAGAGGTCAGAGGTCAGAGGGCGGATTTGCGTACGGTTCTGTTTCTCAGCCGCATTCACCCCAAGAAAGGTTTGCTGGACCTTGTTGAAGCCTGGCATGCAGTCCGGCCGGAGGGCTGGCGGGTGCTGATTGCCGGAGGGGATGAAACCGGACATCTGAACGAAGTAAAAGCTGAAATTAGAAAGCTGAAAGTCGAAAATGACTTTGAGTTTGCCGGCAAAGTTGAGGGGGAAGCGAAGTGGAATCTTTATCGCAGCGCCGATTTGTTTGTTCTTCCAAGCCATTCGGAGAATTTCGGCATCGTCATCGCCGAGGCGCTGGCCTGTGGCCTGCCCGTCATCACCACACGCGGAACTCCATGGGAAGATTTGGTCATTCATCGTTGCGGCTGGTGGGTGGAGACAGGGGCTCCGCCGCTCGCTCGCGCGCTGAACGAGGGGGTGCGTTTGCCGGATGAGCAACGGCGGGAAATGGGCCGCCGGGGACGGAAGTTGGTCGAAGCGAAATACAGTTGGCCCGGCGTCGCGGCACAGATGTTTCCGGTCTATCAGTGGATGATTGGCCGCGGTCCGAAACCAGGCTGCCTGCTGTTGGCCTCTGACATCTGACCCCCGGTTTCAGCTTTGCGTTTTCGACTTTTTGGTTTCTTTATTTTGCCTCCCGCTCCATGCTTTCAGAAATTACACCGCTGGTGCTCACCTTCAATGAAGCGCCCAATATCCGGCGTACATTGGAGAAATTGACCTGGGCGCAAAACATCCTCGTCCTGGACAGTTTCAGCACGGATGAAACCCTCCAGATCGTCCGCTCATTCCCGCAGGCGCGCGTGGCGCAGCGGCCATTTGATTCCTTTGCCGGACAATGCAACTTCGGACTGGCGCAAATCACGACCGGCTGGGTTCTGTCTCTGGACGCTGACTATGTTTTGTCGGATGAATTGATTGAGGAGATCAAATCCCTCAAGCCGCCGGCGTCCGTGGCCGGATATTCGGCGCGTTTCAAATACTGTGTGTGCGGCCGTCCCTTGCGGGCCAGCCTTTATCCTCCCCGCACGGTGCTGTATCGGCGCGAACTGGCGCAATACCGCGACGAAGGCCACGGCCATCGCGTGCAGGTGCAAGGCGCGGTGGCGGCCCTGCGCGGCTTCATCTTTCATGACGACCGCAAATCGCTGGATCGCTGGATTGACGGGCAAAAGCGTTACGCGCGCCTGGAAGCCCAACATTTGCTGGCCGCGCCAAACGCGGAGTTAAACCTGGCCGACCGCCTCCGCAAATGCATCGTGGCCGCGCCCTTTCTGGTTCTGTTGGACACCTTGTTCGCCAAGGGCCTGATACTGGATGGCTGGCCGGGCTGGTTCTATGTCTTTCAACGAACGTTCGCGGAGATTTTGCTTTCGCTCCGGTTGATTGAACGCAAATTGAAACTCGACGCTTGAATTCATGAATTCCTGGCTCACTGACAATCTGGCGTGCCCCCGCCATCACGGGGAACTTTTTCTGAAGGAAGACACCCTGGTTTGTCCAAAGGGATGTCAATATCCGGTCGTCAATGACATTCCGATCCTGTTGCTGGACGATGTCTCGCAAACCATGGATTTGGCGGCCGCGTCGTTGCGCCTCGCCCGCCAGCGCAATGGGCGCGACGATCTTTATGTCGAGTCGGTCGGGGTCACGGACAAACAGAAGCGGGGCATTCTTGAATTGGCGGCAAAGAAGACGACGGACATTGATCCGGTTGTGTCCTTTCTCATAGGCGCGACGAACGGCAACGCCTACAAAAGTCTGATTGGAAAGCTGGCCGAGTATCCGATCCCTCGTTTGCGATTGCCGGCGGGAGGGGGCAAAACTCTTCTTGACTTGGGATGTAGTTGGGGCCGGTGGTCCATTGCGGCCGCGAGAAAGGGTTACAACGTGGTGGGAATCGACCCCTCTCTTGGAGCCGTGATGGCGGCAAAACGGGTCGCCAGACAGCTCGGAGTCGAAGCCGCCTATGTGGTCGGCGATGCCCGTTTCCTGCCCTTCAAGCCATCGGTCGTTGACTGCATTTTCTCCTACAGTGTATTGCAGCATTTGAGCCGTGAGGATGCGGCTCAAGTGGTGGATGAAATAAACCGGGTTCTCAAGCCCAACGGCCAAAGTCTCATCGAGATGCCGGCGAAATTTGGGCTGCGCTGTTTATACCAACAAGCCCGAAGAGGGTTCCGTGACGGCCGGGGATTTGAAGTGCGGTATTGGTCAACTCCTGAATTGCGAAGGCTGTTTTCGTCCAGGATTGGGCCGACTTCATTTTCCGTGGACTGCTTTTTTGGAATTGGCCTGCAGTTTTCAGATTTGCGCTTGATGCCGGCAAGCCTCAAAATTGTGGTCCAGGCCTCCGAATGTTTGAGACTGGCCAGTCAAGTATTTCGTCCGTTGGTTTGGGTGGCCGATAGTGTCTATGTTTCGAGCGTCAAAGGCGCTTCCTAGTCTGGCGGCGATTTTTTGCATGTCCCTTGTTGCCGCCGCGCAAAGTCCCGGCGGCAATTTCGAGGAGTTTCAAGGCCCGTTTCCGGGCTGGCGCAACCTCAAGACGTTCTACGGCGCGGCCGGCGACGGCAAAGCGGATGATACCCCGGCGCTCCAGCATGCGCTGGACGAGGTGACGCTGCACAAGGACTTTTGCGTGCTTTATATTCCAGCCGGCACGTATCGCCTGACGACGACGGTCAAAACCGTCCGCAAGCATCATGCCGATTGCCAGGGCATCGCCATCGTCGGGGATTCTCCGGAAACCACGGTGCTTCGCTGGGACGGGCCCCCCGACGGCACGGTGTTTCAATACGACGCCTGGTATTCCAAAATCTCCCGGCTGGCCATTGACGGAGCGCGGCAGGCCCGCGTCGCGCTGTCCTATGGGCCGGCCTTTTCCACTTATAATGAAACCAGCGACCTGATTTTGCGCGATGCCGCCATCGGCATTCTCTTTGGCGGCGGCGAGACGAAGGGGCAGGCCGAAAACGAGGTCTTGCGATGCCGGTTCCTGCGCTGCACCGAGGCGGGTGTGGCCACCGCGAACTTTAACTCGATGGACATCTGGGTCTGGTATTCCCGCTTCGAGGATTGCGGGCACGCGCTCTTCAACCGCGCCGGCAATTTCCATGCCTGGCAAAACCTTTTCCTCCGCTCGCGCATCGCCGACATCGGCAGCAAAAATCTCATGGTCTTTTCCTTCGTGAACAACACGAGCATCGGCTCCGGGAGATTTCTTGATTTCGAAGGCGGCCACACCTGGGGTTCGCCCATGACCATCAGCGGCAATCGCATCCTCGACCCGCTTGACGATTTCCCGCTCAGATTGGGCAACGGCGGCCCGTATCTGGTGATGGACAATATCTTCAAACTTCCAACCGGATCGCCGCGGCAGGCCGCGAAAATGACTTGGGGCGACCAGACTTTTGTGGGCAACACTTACACGATCACCAATGCCGTCAAGGAGAATGGCCGCTTTCGCCGCCTGGCGGAAAAACTCGCCGCTCCGGATGCCATCGACACGAACCCCCCCGTGATGCCACCGACACCGCCGCGCCAGGGTCGGAGGGTGATCGAGGTTTCCGCGGGCGCCGATGCGGCGGCGATTCAAAAAGCCCTGAATGAAGCCGCCGCACTGCGCGGCCAGCGTCCCGTCGTGCATCTGCCAATGGGCATCTATAAAGTCACGAAGACTCTCGTCATTCCACCGGAGTCCGATGTGCAGCTTGTGGGCGACAGCGCGGGTGAAGCCGGCACGCGTTTGAATTGGGCCGGTCCGGCGGGCGGATTGATGCTGAAACTGGAAGGCCCCGCCGTCGCCACACTCCGCGACTTGAATCTGCAAGCTCCCGGCGCCAGCGCAGTCTTGGTTGAAAATGCTGACCAGCCGGGCGGCAAAATTTTTGCGGATCAACTCAACGTATCCGGACCTTCAGGAAAACCCGTTGCATCGACCAGCGCGCTTCGGGTCAATGGTTTGGCGGAAACGGACGTGCAGCTCCGCTGCCTTCAGGGAAATGGCAATTCGGGCAACTGGGTGGAAGTCATCGGGGGACGCCCCGTTCACAACCAGGTTTCCATCTTCAACGGAGCCAGCAGCACAGCGATGGGCCAGTACAACGTCCATAACGGCGGACAATTGGTGGTGCGCGGGGTTTATCATGAGAGAAGCCAGGACACGTTGCGAGGCCTTTACCTTGCGGACTCGGGCGCGCTCGCCATCGACGCCACGCGCTTTTCCTACCAGACATCGCTTCAGGCCCCGTTGGTGGCAGTGGACAATTTCAGGGGGCTGTTCACGCTGGCGACCAGTCAGCTTCAACCTGTAGGCTCAACCAATACATGCCGTTTCGAGTTTGCGGGAGACGGAACCGCAGCCGATGTGCTCGCCCTTGACGACCTGTTCTGGGTCAGTGAACCAGGCGTCACTTCCGAAAAAATCTGGCTCAATCACGCCAAACCACCGGCGCGCGGAGGCCTCGTCGGCTGCAATATGAATTCCAACGTCAAAGGCTTGATGAAAGATGGTTTTGGCTTCCTTGAAAACATGGGGAATCCAGCGGATGTTTCAGACGCCGCGTTGCTTCGCCACCTTGCGCCGCTGCGCGAAGCCCGCGTCTGGCTGCCGGATGAAGTGCCCCCCCACACGACCAACCTGCGCCTCCACCGCGTCATGGTCACAGGCGGCAAGGGCGCGGTGGTGGAATTCCGGGCCGGCAACTGAAGGCGGGAATTGAGAATCGTGAGTTTGAATCCTCAATCTTCCACCCCGATCCTGCCAGGCAATGACGCGCGGCAGGCGATTCTGCCGCTTGCCGTTCTTGGCTGTTATTGGGCGCTGCTCATTTATCAACTCGGCGCGCAATGGTCGGTTTTTGAGCAGTACCATTATGGCTGGAGCGTTCCGTTTCTCTGTCTGTACCTGCTGTGGCGGCGGAGCCGGACGCCGGCGGCCGGCGGCCGAAAGCCGGAGGCCGGAGATCGGAGGAATCTTCCATCTTCCATCTTTTATCTTCCAGTTGCGCTTCTGGCGTTGCTTTACGCCGCAACGCGGTTGCTGCACGAGGCCAACCCGGTTTGGCGGCTGACTAGTTGGCTCTGGTCGCTGGAAATCGTCGGGTTCACGCTTTGTTTCGTGTACATCGCCGGAGGCTTGGCCTGGCTTCGGCGCTTTGCCTTTCCGATCGCGTTCTTTCTGGTCGCGGTTCCGTGGCCATCGGGATTGGAGAATGATGTCGTCCAATCGCTGATGCGGCTGAATACGGGGATCACTGTCGAGCTGCTCGGTTTGTCCGCAGTGCCCGCCATCCAACATGGCAACGTCATCCAGATCAGCAATGGCATGGTCGGCATCGATGAGGCCTGCAGCGGCATTCGGTCGCTCCAGGCCACGCTGATGATTTCGCTTTTTCTTGGCGAAGTGTTCCGTCTTCGCGCCCGTTGGCGGGTGCTCCTTGTCTTCGGGGGATTCCTGGCGGCGTTCGGTTTCAACGTGATTCGCACTTTCCTGCTCACCCGGGTTGCGGCGTCGAAGGGGATGGCTGCAATTGCGTCGTGGCATGATCCGGCGGGTGTCACAATCCTGGTGGGGTGCTTCCTCTGTTTGTGGCTCGCCGCGTGGAAGATGAGAGATCGAAATGTTGTCAAGATGGAAGGTCCGGGCGCAGAGACTGTCTCCCATCTCCCGGTCCTCCGAAACCTGGCTCTGGGCCTGGGCTGTTGGCTGGTGCTGGTCGAAGCGGGCACGGAGTTTTGGTTCCGGGCGCATGAGCAGCCCAAGGGTGCGGCTCTGGAGTGGTCGCCGAACTGGCCGCGGCGGAATCCTTCTTTCGAACTGGCCGACCTGCCGCCGCAGGTTCGCGCCGAACTGCTGTTTGACCAAGGGGCAAGCGGACGCTGGCGGCAGCCGGACGGCACGCAATGGCAGGTTTTTTATCTCCGTTGGCTGCCGGTTCGTTCTCTTTACGGCCGCGTGAAAGTCAGCCTGGCCAAAAGCCATAATCCGGAGGTCTGCCTGCAAGCCGTCGGGATGAAAATGATCCGCGAGCTTGCGCCTGTCAGTCTCGACACTGGAAAGGGCTTTTCCATCGGCTTTCGCAGGTATCTCTTCGATGCGGACGGCCAGATGATTCATGTGTTCTTTTCCGTGGAGGAACAGATGGAGGCCGGCGGTTCGCCCGGGTTTCTGCGGATGACCGCCTGGGGGCGTCTGCGGGCCGCTCTGGCGGGAAGCCGCAACTACGGGCAGCGCACTTTGGAAATAGCCATCAGCGGTTTTGAGCGTGAGGCCGATGCCACGGCGGCGCTGGCCCGCGAGTTGCCGGCATTGATAGAGACCCGGAAATGACGTGAAAATCCTTCTGGTCAACCAGACTTTTTACCCGGATGTCGCCTCGACGGCGCAGCACCTTGCTGATCTGGCTTTGGGGCTGGTCGAACGCGGTCACAAGGTCACGGTGGTCGCGAGCCGCCGCGCCTATGACCAGCCGCGGACGCAGTTTCCAAAACAAGAGACTTGGCGCGGCATCCACATTTGCCGGGTCGCATCCACCGGCTTCGGCAAAGGCGCAAAGTGGCGGCGGGCGGCGGATTTTGCCAGCTTCAGCACTCTTTGCGCCCTCCGTCTGGCCATGCTGCCCCGACAGGACGTGGTCGTGGCCTTGACTTCGCCGCCGCTGGTTTCTTTCCTGGGCGCATGGATGGCAAAATGGCGCGGCAGCCGGTTCTTCTATTGGGTCATGGATTTTAATCCCGACGAAGCCATCGCCGCCGGCTGGCTCCGGAAAGGTTCGGTGGCGGCCCGGTTGCTGGAGGGGATGTCGCAATTCAGCCTGCGCCGCGCCACGAAAATCATCGCCTTGGACCGGTTCATGCGCGATCGCATCGCGGCCAAAGGCATCGCGCCCGGGAAAATCACGGTGCTTCCGCCCTGGTCTCATGACAGTGACGTGCATTTTGATCCCGGGGGCCGTGAACGATTTCGCAAGGCGCACGGGTTGGATGGCAAGTTTGTGGTCATGTATTCGGGCAACCACAGCCCTTGTCATCCGCTGGACACGCTGCTGGAAGCGGCGCGGAAACTGGCGGATGATCCCGCCATTGTTTTCTGCTTTGTCGGCGGCGGCAGCGAGTTTCGCAAAATCCAGGAAATCCATCCGCCCTTGCGGAATATTCTCTGCCTTCCCTACCAGCCTTTGAGCGGGCTTTCCGCTTCCCTTTCCGCCGCGGACCTTCATGTGGTCGTGATGGGCGACGCCTTTGTGGGGCTGGTCCATCCCTGCAAGATTTACAACATCCTCAACGTCGCCGCCCCCGTGCTTTACATCGGCCCGCGCCCAAGCCACCTCTCAGAAATGCTTGACAGTCTGAGCGGCCGGCATCCTTGCGCTGCCGCCGCTCACGGCGAGGTGGAAAACATCGTCCAGTCCATTCAACAAATTCGCCGGCAATCCAGCGGCGCGCCACCGCGTGTTCCGCCGCCTTTGCAATTATCCTGCTCCAAGGACGCCGTGCTGCCAAAATTGCTGGCGGAACTGGAGTCGGGCCAGCCTAAAAAATGTGATACTGTGGCCTCTTTATGAACGCTGGCAACCGTACCATTTCAACATAGAATGGACGTAAGATTCGTATCATCGAAGCGGGTCAACCGGATGGCGTGCCTGTTCTGGTGCATGGCGGAACACCAAACTCCCGGCTCCTTTATGACGCCTGGGTCCGGGACGCGCCGTCGCGCGGCATTCGGCTGATGAGCTACGACCGGCCGGGCCAAGGAGGGTCAACGGCCCATCCGGGTCGTACGGTGGCCAGTGCTGCGAACGATGTCGCCGCGATTGCGAAGGAGCTTAACCTGAATCGGCTGTTAGTTTGGGGGATCTCGGGAGGTGCAAATATACGGTTTGACCCCTTTGACCTTTGACGGTTTGACCCCTTTGACATCGCGCAAGAAATGTTAACAGCGATTACATCTGCGGAAGAATTTCAATCGCGTTGATTTCCGGATTTTGGATGTTGCTGGTGAAAGTAATGGTGAATTTTCCGTCGGTGACTTCCACCGGCACGGTTTCGATGTAGGCGCGGTTTGGCCCGCCGGCTTTGACCCAAACATCAAAATCTTTGAACTCGTGACCTTGCACATTGAAAGAAAAAACGCGCTGGCCAGCGCCGGTGACACCCTCAAAGGTTTCGGCGAAGTGAAGATTGGCAATGTATTTGCCGTTAGGAACACTGCAGGAAAACGAATTCATCGAATAGTGTTCCGACAGATAAAGCCAGGCGTCTTTTGTGTTGGCAATGACAGTCCTCGCATCGCGCCCAACCACTTTACCGCCATCAAATCCCTGATCGGGCAGCCAGACGTTGCCGCTGGAATCCGTGAACGGCGTTGACAGGCCGGCTTTAATGCGGACAACCGACTTCGTTGCCGTCGGAGCGGGCGGACCGGAGGGTGTTGCCGGAGGCGTTGCCGCCGCCGGCGCGGGTTGCGCTGAAACCTGCGCGGAACCCTGATCGTTTGTCTGCCAGCCGGTCACGAAGGTCAAAGCGCAAGCGGTTGCACAGACAGTCAGGGTTTGAGTAAGAATGTTTCGCATAGTTGTTTCTTTTGTCAAAGGGTCAAAGGGTCAAAGGGGTCATCAAAGGGGTCAAACCATTCAAAGGTCAAAGGGGTCAAACCATATATTTGCATTATTCTGTTCATTATTCGTGCCTTTTCTCTCTTGAAGGTTAGTGCTCAAAGTGTTCCGGGTTCCCATTTGCAACCTCCGCGCGATCTGCCCGATTGTCAGGGTCGTCTCCTAGCGTAATTTGGCCGCCAACCCCACTTTGCCCGTGAAGGGGTCCTTGGAATCGAGTCTTTTGCATTCTTCACTGTTCTGTTCTTTCTCGCTTATCTGTTCCAGCGTCAATTCTTTTGTTTCACATTTATTTAAGTTATCCTGCATCCTTCGCTTCCAGACGTCAAGCTGCAATTACTTGCTTCCGGAGGCCGACCCTTTCACGCCGGGATACTCGACGCGTCTTTCACATGGTACATGGTATCGGCCAAACTTGCCGCAAAAAACGCATGGTGGCAAGTGCAAAAACAGGCAAATAAATGGTCTGACCCCTGCTATGGGGAAGATTGTCAAGCGCGTCCGAAAATCCTGTCTTTTTATTAAAAGTTTCTTCTGTTTTTTCTTCTTTCTCTTTGTTTTTCTGC
>Ga0326727_10002619_pt1 | contig 60456 bp, 53 predicted proteins | sample MB2enrmetagenome_FD_207643 | JGI IMG/M metagenome (GOLD analysis project Ga0326727, IMG submission 207643) | Lab enriched peat soil microbial communities from McLean, Ithaca, NY, United States - MB29MY | ecosystem: Environmental > Terrestrial > Soil > Wetlands > Peat | place: USA: New York...
ACGCGGTCATGCGACCGCAACAATTCACGCTTCCAACCTGATATCCGCTTCTCCATCGCCTACGCCGGAGAATCACCCAGAGCAAGTTCAGACTACTACTATCTACAACTGTAGTATTAGAAGCTGTCTAAAAACCGGCAAGCACGGTGGAATTTATCCGAATTGCGGCTATTTCGTGCTAACGTTAAGCCATCTCCCGAGAGCAATTCCCGCGGAGAAGCATTCCCCCCATGCTTCTTTTCAGCGGTTCGCAGCCATCCTTCCCAGGAGTTCTCCCGTCATGCATTGTCCTAAATGTGGGTCGAATCAATTCAGAGTCTCTCGCCTGCGGCCCTCCGATTTTCTGCAGTTACTCATGTTTCGCTATCCGATTCGCTGCCGCGTCTGCAACAAGCGCAGATTCGCAGGGCTTTCTACAGCCCTGAAGGTTCAACAGGCAGACACCGCGCGCCATGAAGAGCAGCGGCGGATGAACAAGAGCCGTCACGCGCAGGCGGTGAGCCAACCGCAGGCGAACAAGCCGAGCGGCTCGAACGTATGAATTTCCCGGGACGACGGAGAGTCGTGCGATACCCGCAATGGCTCTGATCCAAGCCATCTGAAACACAGGCGGCGAAGTCGCGGATGCCTGAGATGCTGTGTGCACGGCGGTTGGCAAGACGGGAAGGCGTGGGTGCGAAAAGCGGGAAACCCAACAAAATCTGCCACAAAATGAAAAACGGAAGCGAAATCGCTTCCGTTCGTCGATGAATTAAATGGTCGGGACGGGCAGATTCGAACTGCCGACCCCTCGCACCCCAAGCGAGTGCTCTACCAGGCTGAGCCACGTCCCGACACAATGTAGCCGGCTCGGACGAGCCGGCTTTTGGGGTCTTGATTAGTTTACACCACATTGACCGTGGTGGAAGTGGACAGGCCGCTTTGTCGATGCAGCCGCTCCGCTCCGAGCCACTCTAGTGCGCCGGAGGCACGAATTCAGTGGGAAGCCCCAGGCCTTCGCCAAACAGAAAGGCGTCCATCTGTTCCACCAGGAACTGCTGTGCCTGCGGAGTCCAGGGCTGAAGCCGGTACTCGTTCAGCAGCATCTTCTGCCTGTCTACCCACTCCCCCCAGGCAGCCTTTGAAACGTTCTTGTAGATCTTCTGGCCAAGTTCGGAGTCGAAGGGCGGCTCGTCCAGGCCCTCCATCTCCTTCTTGTACCGAACGCAAAAAACCATGTGCGCCATCGTCAATGCTCCTGCACACATTGTATTGGATGAAGGGCGGGTTGAAGAAAGTCGGCGTCTGGTCCGATAACACCGGCACGGCCGCCATGCGTACCCGTTGACAAGCGCCGAGGAAAGCGGTCTTATAGATCGGCACGGTCCATTTGGCCGGAAACTGCAAGACCGCGCCAGTCAGGAACGCGTAGCCGGCAGCAGGCATCGGGGTGCGCCTGATGCCGAAGGAGATACGATGACTGAACCCAAATCCACCGGTCTCTCCGCCAACGCCGCCGCCGCGCTTTCCTACGTCACATTCATTCCGGCGATCGTGTTTCTACTCACGCCGCCCTACAACTCCATCCCCTTCGTGCGCTTCCACGCGTGGCAGTCGGTCTTCCTGACCATTGGCGCGTTTGTAGCAACCTTTGTCCTCGGCATTCTGACAATCGCCGGACTCTTCTTCGGAGCAGGCTTCATCCTGCAGATCGGCCGGGCGGCCTGGTACGTCTGGCCGGTGTTGTGGGCTGTGTGCGTCGTGCAGGCACTCTACGGCAAACAGTTCAAGCTGCCGATTCTCGGCGATCTGGCCGAGCGGCAGGTCGGTCTTCTGTAAGAATCTGTTTAGAAACTTACAGATTGAAGGGTACGGGCTTTAGCCCCTGAGGCAATGCAAACGCCCCGAAAGACTGCCTCGGGGGCTAAAGCCCTGTTCTATTTGGACTTTTGATGTACGGGCTAAAGCCCGTACCCTTCGACGAAAGCTGAGTTTTTAGACAATCTCTTAGCGGAACAGGACACACATGCCCTCAGCGCCGCTTGCCCTTTTTCCCAGGTCGCGCCTTTGCTCCGCGCTTGGAGGCTGATTTTCCGCCGCCGGCCGATTTGATCCCCCGCTTGTTCTTCTTTGGTTTCGGCGCAGTGCGCGCGGCCCTGCCGGTCAGCGGCAAGCCCTCTTCCACCAGCGAGAACTGCAGTCGGCGCTCCTGCGCCAGGATGCGGTCCAGAATCACCTGCACCCGATCGCCGGCGCGGAAGCGCCGACCCCAGCGATCTCCCACAATCTCGTGCGTATTCTCGCGCCAGGTATAGCGGTCGTCGCGCAGCGAGTCGATGGGCACCAGTCCCTCGACGAACATATCCGTCAACTCGACGAACAGTCCATACTTGGCCGGATTCAGCACCAGCGCGGCAAACTCCTCGCCCACGCGGTCCTGCATGAAGCGCACCTTCTTCCACTCGATCAGTTCGCGCTCAGCCTCTGCGGCGCGGCGCTCGGCCTGGCTGGCCTCGTCGGCAATCTGCGCCAGTTCGTGCTCGGTGATGGGCGGCTCTCCGGCGAAGGTTGCGCCGCCGTGCTTCTTGCGGCTGATGGTAATGCCGGCCAGGCCCTCATTCGGATGCGTCCACGGCGAACTGTGCCGCTGCTCTGCCACGCTGCCCTCGCCCGGTACGTCCGCGCGCAGCAGTTGTTTGGCAATGCGATGCACGATCAGGTCGGGGTAGCGGCGGATGGGCGAAGTGAAGTGCGTATACGTCGGCGCGGCCAGCGCAAAGTGGCCTTCGTTGGCCTCCGAGTAGCGGGCCTGGCGCAGCGAGCGCAGCATCAAGTAGCTCAGGATGCGCTCTTCCGGCTTGCCCTCGATGCGCGCAGCCAGCTTCTGATACATGCGGGGCGTAACGGCGATGTCTTCGGCCACCTCGTGGGTGCGGGCCTCGCGTCCGCTGCGTTGCGCCTCGCGCCGGTCGCCGCGCGTCTGGATGCGCTTGACGGGCAGCGCGCCCAGGCCGAGGGTGTAGCCGAACGATGCGGCCTGCTCCTCGAACTCGACCACGCGCCGCGGCTCCGGCTTCTCGTGGATGCGGTAAAGCGAGGGAACGCCCAAGTCCTCAAGCCAGGTGGCCACAGACTCGTTGGCGGCCAGCATGAACTCCTCAATCAGGCGGTTGGCCCAGGTGCGCTCCGACTTGGTGACGCCGCGCATCTCGCCGTGCTCGTCAAACTCGATGACCGGTTCGGGCAGGTCGAAGTCGATGGAGCCGCGCGCTGCGCGCCGCTTGTTCATCAGCACGGCCAGCCGCTTCATCCGCTCGAAGGCGGGCGTCAACTCGGCATAGCGCGCACGCGTCTCCGCATCGCCTTCCAGAATTGCGTGTACGTCCGTGTAGGTCATGCGCGCCGCCGAGCGGATCACGCCCTCCACGATCCTGTAGCTCATGATCCGTGCCTGCGCGTCGAGTTGCATCAGGCAACTGAGCACCAGGCGATCCTCGCCGGGCCGCAGGCTGCAGATGTCGGTGGAGAGCTCTTGCGGCAGCATCGGAATGGCCCGGTCAGGAAAGTAGACGCTGGTGCCGCGCAACCGCGCTTCCAGGTCGAGGTCCGTGCCCTCGCGCACGTACTCGGCCACGTCGGCGATATGTACCTGCAGCTCCCAGCCGCCGTCGGCGCGCTCGGTCACCAGCACGGCGTCGTCAAAGTCCTTGGCCGTCTCGCCGTCGATGGTAACAATGGGAAGCGCGCGAAAATCCTCCCGGCATGCCACCTCTTCCGGGTCGAGATGCGCCACGGCGCGCGCTTCCTTCAGCACGTTGTCCGGGAAGATCCGCGGCAACTGGTGCTTGCGGATCATCATCTCCACGTCCACGCCGAAGTCGTCCGGCGAGCCCAGCACCTCAATGACGCGGCCCATCGGCGGCCGTGTCGGCGTGGGCCAACTGGTCACTTCCACATCGACAATCAGCCCTTCCAGATTGTCCCAGGCCTCTGCCGGATGCGCCTCGCTGCCCAGCACGCGATGCGGCGAGTCCTCCTCCGCCACGGCGGGCAGCGGCTGATCGAAGGGAATCACGATGGCCTGCGTCATGCGCTCGTCGAAGGGCACAACGCTGTCGCCCTGCGCCCGCTCGGAGCGCGCGTAGTGGAATGTGCCCACCACGGTGGCGTTGTGCCGCTCCATGATGCGCACGATGCGGCCCTGCTGGCGGCCGTCTGCCTTGGGCGGCTCCAACTCGACGAGCACCTGATCGCCCTGCATGGCGCCGTTGATCTCGTTGGGCGGAATGAAGATATCGCTGCTTCCATTGGGCTGGCGCGCGTTGGGCCGCACAAAGCCGAAGCCGTCGCGGTGCAGGTCGAGCCGCCCTGCGGTCAGGTTGTCGCGTCCGCTGCCGCCCTTGGCGCGGGGAATGCCCCACAGCTCGCGATCCAGCTTGGCCAACTGGCCGCGGGCCGTCATGCGGGCCAACTGCTCCAGCAGCAGACGGCGCTCGCGTCCGCCGCCCAGGCCAAGTTCCCGCACCAGTTGCTTGTAGCCGGCTTTGCCGCCGTTGGAACGGGCGATGCGGGTCAGCAGTTCGCGATCGGTCATATCTTCAGAGTAGGCCATGTCCGTGGCGGGCGGCAGGTGTCATTCTGGGAACCACGCAGCCGCCGGAAAGCAGACACTCGTCGAGCAAGAGGGATTCGGCTTAAAATAGCGGCATCGGACTTGTTCGGCAGCGACCGCGCAGGACATTGGTTTCTCGGTCAACCTCCCGCGTGCGCGCCATTCTGCCAGTAGAATCGCATTCTCAGGTTTTCTCGGGGCTTGCGGCGATGGCCCCACTTTGGAATCCCCTCGTCCGTAAAGGACAGAAAAGGAACTACCTTGAGCGCTATGTGGAAACCCAGCCAGACCCCGTCGATCTCCCACACCCCTACCCCGGAACCCGTTCGCCCCACCCCGCCCGCCCAGGCCTACGAAACCCCCAGCCGCGTACAAACTACCGCTCCGGGAGACCAGGCCAGCATCGGCAAGGGCCTGTTGATCAAGGGTGAGATCAGCGGCACTGAGTCGTTGTTCATCGACGGCAAGGTCGAGGGCAGCGTCAACCTGCCCGGGAACCGCGTCACCGTGGGCCGCAACGGCCAGGTGGCGGCCAGCATCAATGCCCGTGAAATCGTGGTCCTCGGCAAGGTTCGCGGCAATGTGTCGGCCACAGACCGCGTGGATATTCGCGCCGAAGGCTCGCTCAGCGGCGATGTGACCGCGGCGCGCATCAGCATTGAAGACGGCGCTTACTTCAAGGGCGGCATCGACATCCGCAAGCCGGAGAGCAAGACGTCGATCCCTGTGGCTCCCGCGGCGGCGGTTTCCTCGCCGGAGCCGCCGAAGACGACTCTGGCATAGTGGCCGAGATCTCTCGTTTGGCGCAGGCCGCGAGCTGAGCCCCGTTTGCATCTACAGGGGCAAGGCTGGCGGCCGCGTCTTTTTTGCGTGACCGAGCGGCTGAAGTGTTCAGCGGATAAAAATTAAATTTTTCTATGGATTTTTAATCTTCGGCCCAAGAATGCACAAAATCTGTTAACATTCTCTCACTCTCTCGCGCACACACTGTGGAAAACTCGGTACAAGAGAGCCCTCCGAGTCGACTATTGCGGGAACGAATCTGCCCGGCCACAAGATCAGGGGCAGTCACGGTGCAAGTTCACCGATGAATCGTTGCTTCCGGACCTTTGGCAGCATCTTGTCACTGGCCCTTCTTCTCCCCGAAAGGAACTTTCCCCATGTCTGGCCAATCGAAGCTCGCACAAAACGATGTCTCTGAAATTGATCGCGCCTCCGAATCTGCGCGGCCTCTCCTCGGCATAGTGCCGAACGAGGCAAGACAGCCATCCACAGTTCCAGCCGCCACGCAGGCGCTGCTGGCTAAAGGCATCGTGTTCAGCGGTGAAATCACCGGTTCGGAATCGATCTATATTGACGGCAAAATCGAGGGCAGCATCAACTTGCCGCGCAGCCGTGTAACGGTTGGGCCTACCGGCGAAGTGGAAGCCAGCGTCAACGCGCACGAGATTGTGGTGATGGGCAGAGTGCGCGGCAACATCCATGCATTCGATCGCATCGACATTCGCGCCGAGGGCTCTGTCACCGGCGATGTGACGGGCGCTCGGGTCAGCATTGAGGATGGCGCGTTCTTCAAGGGAGGCATCGACATCCGCAAGCCCGTCAAGCCTGCCCGCTCCGGGTCGGTCGCAATCGAGCCTCACGGCGCACTCAAGGAAGCCTGAGCTGTAGCTGGCTCGGGTGCGTTGGGCTTTTCGACGGCGTGGTAGCTTGTTCCGTTGCAAGTCAGCGGCGGGCGTACGGAATTTGTGTGTCCGCTGCCGGGTATCATCGAGACGGGATCGAAGAAAGGCCTCGCCGCACGTGCGCTATCTGCGTCCCAGGCGGTTCATTACCACCCTGGGCAGAGCGGAACCGGAAACCTCCAGCACCCATTTAGCCACAACAACCCACACGGCGCTTCCCAGCAGAAGAACCGCTAGGTCCATCCAGCGCTCTTTTGCCAGCAGGGCAATGTGCAGGTGCGCGGCTCCGCGCTCGAACCCGGCAACGGCCAACCATACCGTGAAGGCGCTGGCGACAGACGCCAGCAGGCAGCGGCCCAGTTCGGCATAGTCCAGGCTGGCTAGAGAGACCATCCGGCGCTTGTGCAGCAGCACGGCCACGGTCAGCGTCTGCAGGGCGATGCCGATGTCCGAGGCCACGGCCAATCCCATTGTGCCCCACGCGCGATAGAGCGCGGCGTACACCGGAAACGAGACGAGGGTGACCGCTGTGCTCGCGATGGCCGGCTCCAGCGTTTTGCCTGCCGCGTAGAAGGCGCGGGCATAGATGGATTGCGCGCCCCACAGGAACATGGTCCCGCAAAACACGGTGAAATAGGCAGCGCACAGTCCGGCATCCGCGCTGGAGAAGCGGCCTCCCACAAAGACAAGGGAGATCAGGGGCCTGCCCAGCGCCACCATGCCCGAGGCCGACAGCAGTCCCAGCGCCGCCACGCGCGACACGGAGTCAGCCACGCCGGTGGCAAATTCATATTGCCGCTTCTGCGTCCACAGGCTGGCAAAGAAGGGCATGGAAGCCGCTCCGGCCGCCTGCGCCAGCATCGACATGGGCGCCGTGAACAACTGCTTGGCGTAGTTCATCAGCGAAACCGCGCCATTGGTTCCCGAGGCAAAATAGGCAATGAACCAGTTGTCTACAGTGACCAGCGACATGCCGATCATGAGCGGCAGGGAAAGACGCAACCACTCGTGCAGGCCTTCGTCGCGCCAGTCGAGAATGAGCCGGTAACGCGTACCCGCGCGGTGCGCGAAGATCCAGTTCAGCAGGAACGGGCCGAAGAACGCTCCCGCCGTAGTGCCAATCGCCAGCGAAGATGCGCCGATGTACTTGTACAGCATCATGCCGCCGACGATGGTGCCCATGCCGTAAATCAGCGGCGTCACCGCCTGCACGTTGAACTGCTTGCGGACCAGCAGCACGGAACCGAAGACGCCGCCGGTAAAAAAGAACAACTGCGCAGGCAGCAGAATCCGCGTCAGTTTGACGCAGAGCGCGGCTTTCTGCGGATCGAAGCCGGCAAACCACCAGTGCACCCACCAGGGCGCTGCAATCTCCGCTGCCAGGATCGCTGCGCCCAGCACGATGTACATCGTATTCAGAATCACCGAGAGGGAGCGCTCGCCCTCGGCCTCGCGCCCGGTCTCGCGGTAGCGCGTCAGCATGGAAACAAACGAGATGGACGCCGCGCCGCCCACCAGAAAGTACGAGATCATGTCGGGCAGCACAAAGGCCGCTGTCAGCGCGTCGGCCTGCAGGCCGCTGCCGAAGAGCCATGCAATGTACTTGACCCGCACCAGCCCGATGATCCGCGACAGGAAGGTCGAGGTCATCAGCAGGATGGTCGCCGAGAAAACCGAGTGCTTGTGCGAAGGGCGCAGAAATCCCATGCCGCGCGACCAACCGGAGCGCGCGCGCGGAGCCTGCCGTTGAGGGACCGATCCTGCCACTTCTGTTGATTCTAACGGCCCACCGCCTGTACGGCTGCCTTTCCGGGCGTATTCTGACCCAGAGAGGGCACCCGATGAAGCTCCTATGCGCGCTTCTCTTCGTGACGGCAACGGCAGCCGCGCAGCAAACTCCCGCTCTGTCCGGCCAGACCCAGAGCAGTCATTTGCTGGTCATTCGCGGACGCGACGGCATCACCCTGCCCGCTCCGCCGCCGGTGGACGCTGTGCCCGTCACCGACAACTACTTCGGCACAAAGATCGTGGACAACTACCGCTGGCTGGAGGACGCAAGGAGCCCGGAGACACAAGCATTTCTCGAAGCTCAGAATGCCTACACGGCGCGCTATATGAAGCAGGCGCGCATCCGCGCCCAGGCCGTCGACGACCTGACGGACCTTGAAAGCGTCTCCTCCATGAGCCTGCCCATCCAGCGCGGCGACGCATGTTTCTACACAAAGCGCCTGGCCGGCGAGCAGCAGGCTTCCATCTACGTGCGATCCACCGCGAAAGCCCTGCCCGGCAAAGCCGCCAGCGCCGCACCTGCGGAAAAGCGGCTCGTGGACCCGGCGGCTTTCAGCACCGATCCCAACATCTCCGTTCGCATCGAAGATGTCTCGCGCGACGGCGCGCTGGTGGCCTACGCCGTCCGCGTGGGCGGAGCCGACGAGTCATCCATCCGCATCTTCAGCGTTGCCAGGGGCAAGACCCTGGAGGACGAACTGCCCTCGGCCCGCTACCTGAGCGTGTCCTTCGCGCCCGACGGCGCAAGCTTTTACTACGCGCGCCACAACCGCCAGGGCACGCTGCTGTTTCTTCACCAACTGGGCACCCGCGTCTCGCAGGACAAGCTCATCTTCGGGCGCGAGTTTCGCGGCGAAGAACTGGGGCCCGACGACCTCTTCAGCGGCCGCATCAGCGACGACGGCCGCTATCTGGTGGTCCAGATCGACCGCGGCGTCCCTGCCCGGCGCACCGACATCGTCTTTCGCGACCTCACACGGCCCGGCGAGCCCTTCGATGTGCTGGTCTGGGCGCTCGATGCCCGCTTCTCCGCCATCTGGAACAAGGGCGTCTGGTACGTAAAGACCGACTACCAGGCACCCAAAGGCCGCATCCTGAAGGCAGACCCCGGCATCCTGCCCGATGTATGGCAGACCGTGGTGCCTGAGGGTGCCGACGTCCTTGCGGACTGGGCCATCGTCGGCCAGAAGCTCTACGTCCAGCGCCTCCACGACGTGAAGCCGGAGACCACGGTCTACACGCTGGCCGGCAAGCAGGCAGGCCAGGTTGCATATCCGGGCATCGGCGCGGCCTCCGGGCTCTCCGGCAGGCCCTCGGACCGTTACGCATTCTTCCGCTTCGAGTCCTTCATCGAGCCGCCAGCGGTCTACCGGCTCGATACCGTCACCGGCGCAACCGACGTCTTCTTCAAGCCGCGCATTCCCTTTGACTCCAGCCAATACGATCTGCGCCAGCTCTTCTACACATCGAAAGACGGCACGCGGATTCCCATCTTTGTGGCGGGCAGGAAGGGGTTGCGCCAGGACGGCTCCGAGCGGCTGCTGATGACCGGCTACGGCGGCTTCAACCTGAGCGAGACTCCGTACTGGAATCCGCTCGTCGCCTGGTGGCTTGAGCAGGGCGGCTGGTTTGCTCTGCCCAACCTGCGCGGCGGCGGCGAGTACGGCCAGCAATGGCACGAGCAGGGCATGTTCGAGAAAAAGCAGAACGTCTTCGACGACTGGTTTGCCGCGGCCGGGTTCCTCGTCGCGCAAAAGTACACTTCGCCGGCGCACTTCGCCATCACGGGGCGTTCCAACGGAGGCTTGCTGATGGGCGCTTCGCTGGCGCAGCGGCCGGAGCTCTTCGCGGCTGTGGTCTGCGGCTATCCGCTGCTGGACATGCTGCGCTTTCAGAAGTTTCTGGTCGGCTCTTACTGGACCGCCGAGTACGGCTCGTCCGAAAACGAGAGCCAGTTCCCCTATCTGCTCAAGTACTCGCCTTACCAGAACCTGAAAGCCCGCGCGGACTATCCGGCAGTGCTCTTCTTTACCGGCGGGAGCGATACGCGCGTCGATCCGCTGCACGCGCGCAAGACAGCGGCGCTGCTCCAGGCCGTGAGCCGCGGCGGGCGGCCTGTCCTGCTGCACTCCGGCGCATCCGGAGGCCATTCGGCAGGCGTTGGCGTTGACCAGCAGATTCAGGACGACGCCGATCAGGCCGCCTTTCTGTGGACAGAAACAGGACAGCCCTAGAGAAAATATTCCGCCGATTCCAGCAGAAATGAGGAAAACTCCGGCAATTACCGGAAGGCCTCAAGCAATGCCGCTTCCGCACCGATAAGTACCCTGCAGAGCCAAACTACCGGAGCGGACAGAGAGACCAGGCCGTTGGCAGCGAGATGCTGGCGGCGCTCATGGCCCTTGTTCCGCCCGGGAGCTAGGGCTTTTGCGGATAGCATGGGGCCTTCTGATCGATGGGAAGGCGGCATGCCTCTGGTGCCTGAAGATGCCGCCAACGGAACAACTCAACACTGAATTCGATCGGCAGGAAGAGGCGGCGAGGCTTGCCGCGCTGGCTTCCACGGGCATTCTGGATACTGAGCCCGAGGCCTGCTACGACGCCATCACACGCCTGAGCGCCGAGTACTTCCGCGCGGACACGGTGCTGCTGGGCTTCGCCGACGAGAGCCGCGTATGGATCAAGTCTTCCTGGGGCGAACCTCTGCGTGAACTGCCCCGCCTGCACTCCATCTTCGATCTGGTCCTTGCCGAGGACGGGCCCGTCATCGTTCCCGACGTCTCGCTCGACAGCCGGTTCTGCGGCGACTGCATCCGTCTGCGCCGCCTTGAGGCGCGTTCCCTCGCCAGCGTCCCGGTGCGCTCGTCCGGCAATAAGATCCTCGGCGTGCTGACCATCTTCAGTTGCCAGCCCCGGCGCAGAATGGCTCTGGACGAACTGCGCATGTTGGAAAATCTCGCCGAGATGGTTTCCAGCCAGTTGGAACTGCGCAAACTGCGCCGCAACATGCGCGTGAACCGGCCGCGCCCAGGAGGAAAGCCGAAGACCGAACGCAAGAGATGGCCGCGCCAAACAGACCTGCGCCGCGCCCTCGATCAGCGGGAATTCGTCCTCCATTACCAGCCGGAGGTCGAGCTGGCCACGCGCAAGATTGTGGGAGTCGAAGCGCTCATCCGCTGGGACCATCCCGAACGGGGCATCGTCTCGCCAATGGACTTCATTCCGCTTGCCGAGGAATGCGGACTGATCCTGCCCATCGGCGACTGGGGCTTGTCGGAGGCCTGCGCGCAGATTCAGCGATGGAACAGCAGCGAGTATGTGATTGGATCGCCGCGCGTCTGCGTCAATTTGTCCGCGCGGCAGTTCTCCCGCGAAGGCCTGGCGGACCACGTGGAAGCCCTGCTGCGCCATACAGGCGTCTCCAGCCGCCAACTCGGCCTGGAGATGACCGAATCGAGCCTGATCTCCGATACTGGCAAGGCGCTCGAGGTCCTCGGCAATCTGCGCCGCCTCGGCGTCTCGCTGCTGATGGACGACTTTGGCACCGGCTACAGTTCGCTCAACTACCTCCACTCCTTTCCCTTCGATGTGCTCAAAGTGGACCGCTCCTTTGTGGGCCGCATGACCGGCAGCGATCAGGCGCTGCAGATTGTGCGCACCATTATCGAACTGGCGCGGGTTCTGGGCATGGATGTCGTTGCCGAGGGTATCGAAACGGTGGAGCAATACCAACTGCTGCGCCAGATGGGTTGCCGCTTCGGGCAGGGATTTCTGTTTGCAAAGCCGCTCACCGCCGCAGCCGTCACCGAGATGTTGTGTCTGCCGGGCCGGACGCTTCCCGATCCCGGGCTCGGGTCTTCATTGGACTGAGCGAGCCGTTCCGGGAAGACCTGTTCCACTTTCCTGATCCGGGAAGCAGAGCAACGGCGTACGTCACTTATCTCTCAAGTGCGCGGCAGGCGCGCGGTATTCTCCTGCCATGCAGCCCTCTCCACAGTCTTCGTCCGCCGCCAAACCCGCCAGCTTTGCCGGCCTGCTCGCCTCGCTTGCCATGCCCGCGCGCAAGCCCTCGCCGGCTTGGAGCGAAGACGATCTGGCCGGCGATGTTGCCACTCTCAGCTACGAGAGCGCTCTCCGCGCTCATGCCCGCTACAAGCCCTCCTCCGAACCGTACGCGATGCCTTCTGAAGTGCCGCTGTCTCCCGCCCCGGCTGCACGCGAATCGGCCAAGCCCCCCATCGAGCCGAGTGCCGCGCCAGCCGCGGACAACAGCCTGAAATGCGCCAGCATCACCATCCGCATGAGCGCTGCGGAGTGCGCGCAGTTGCGCCGGCGCGCCGCCGAGGCGGGCATGACGGTCTCAGCCTATCTGCGATCCTGCACGTTTGAGGCCGAGGCGCTGCGCGCGCAGGTCAAGCAGGCGCTGGCGGAGTTGCGCGCGGCAACCGCGCCGGCCGAACCGCAGCGGGAATTCGCGCAGCCCCAGGCCTTCGAACCCCGCAACTGGCGCGCGCGCTTGCAGCGCATTCTGCCGCACACTCAGCCGCTTCAGCAACCGGCAAGGGCCTGAGTGATAGCGCGCTTTCGATTCATATACGCACATTGGGAGTGCATCGAAGGTGGCCTTTTCTTGGGAAAAAGCCACTCGGCGATGCGCCTTCTGTAAAGAGATTGTCTAAAAACTCAGCTTTCATCGAAGGGTACGGGCTTTAGCCCGTACATCAAAAGTCCAAATAGAACAGGGCTTTAGCCCCCGAGGCAGTCTTTCGGGGCGTTTGCATTGCCTCAGGGGCTAAAGCCCGGCAAATTTTATATGGTCGAACGTACGGGCTGAAGCCCGTACCCTTCAATCTGTAAGTTTCAAAACAGCTTCTAAAGAGCAGAATCGAAAATGCCATAGCCTTCAAAAGGTGTAGCAGCGAGGCCGTCAGCGCCTTTCCTCCCGGAGGGAGGAGATGAGAATAGCCCAGGGTGAAACCCTGGGAAAGCGTGCATTTGAGCGATTCCCGCCCTGGAGGGGCGGTGCGAACGTTCCGCACCATCCTTGAATGCAGCACGAGCGCACGCTCTGCCCTCCGGGGCGCTTCTCGACGGCTCCTTACAGAAGCATCCCTACGGCCTGCCCCGGGGATGGCCGACAGAAGATCCATCCCCGGCACTGGGCGCTTTTCAGTCCACTTCGAGCACGAGGCACTTCAGGTACTCGCTCTCCGGCAGATGCAGCAGCACCGGGTGGTCCGTCGCCGCGCCGCGCCGTTCCAGCAGGCGCACGTGTCTTCCGGCGTCCACCGCAGCCGAGGCCACGGCCGCTTCCAAATCGCTCCAACTCACATGGTGCGAGCAGGAGCAGGTCACCAGCAGCCCGCCCGGCCGCAACATGCGCAGCGCGCGCAGGTTCAGTTCCTTGTAGCCCCGCAACGCGCCTTCCACGGCGCGCTGGGTCTTGGCGAAGGCCGGAGGATCGAGCACGATCGCGTCAAAGCTCTCCCGCGCGTCGGACCAGTCGCGCAACACCTGAAAGGCGTCGGCTTCCACCCAGTCCACTTCGGCCTTGAGCAGTGCGCGATTGGCTGCCAGGTTCAGCTCGGCCACCTCCAGCGAAGCGTGCGAGGCGTCGATGCCTGTCACCTGCTTGCAAACCCGCGCCAGGTGCAGCGCGAATCCGCCCTGGTAGCAGCAGACGTCCAGCGCGCGGCCCGTGGCGCCAAGCCGCACCGCCCAATCCGCGGCGGCGGCGTAGTTGGCGCTCTGGTCGAGGAATGCGCCGGTCTTCTGGCCGGAGTTGGCGTCGTAGTGGAACGTGAGCCCGTTCAGATGAAATTCGGTGGAGCTTGCCGCGGCTTTGCCCTTGGCAACCCACAGCGGCTCCAGATTCGGGGCCGACAGGCCTTCCAGTTCGCGCATCCGCGGGTCGGGCCGTTCCAGAATCGCCTTCGGTGCCATCTCCTCGCGCAGCGCCTTCACGCAGACCGCGCGGACGGCAGCCGAGTCCAGTCCCTTGGCCAGCAGTTGCACAATCGCCAGCGGTCCGTACATGTCCACGATGACGCCGGGCAGTTCGTCGGCTTCGCTGAAGCAGAGCCGACAGGAATCGTTCTCGGCGTTGAGCAGCGGTTTGCGCCGCTGGATGGCGCGGCGCAGCCGCTCGTCGAGCAGCACCAGCCACTCCGCTTCGCCAATCGCCTTGCGCGAGATCATCCGCAGCGCAATTTGCGAGGTGGGGCTGTAGAGCGCGGTGCCAAGCAGCAGACCGCGCTGATCGGCCACCGGCAGCAATCCAGGCGCATCTCCGTCGGCCTCTGGCAGCGTGACGCCTTCAACGTCGGAGGCGTAGACCCACAGGTACCCGGCGCGAATGCGATCCGCTGCGCGGCGGGTGATGGTGGCTCCGGGCGCTGCCGGCAGGCTCTTCGCGGGCCGGGCAATGGGCGTCGCCTTCGCGGGTGCGCCTTCCGGCTTCTTCTTCGGCTGCGGCTTTGTTGCGCCGGGTGCGGTCTTTGTCCGGGAAGCAGGTTGCGGCTTCCGGCGGTCTTCCTGTCGAGGCTCTTGTGACTTTGCCATCTTCTAAGTGTAGTGGTCCGCAGCCCCGCCGGACCGGCTTCCTGCAGGGAAAGAAAACGCGGCCTATAATGAAGCATGGCGACTGTCCGGCAGAGCGTACCGGCAGAGGTTCCCGGCGCTTCCCCTGTTCCCCAGGCGGAAACCCCGTCTGCGGTGCGTCCCGCGCCGCAGCGCACAGTTGTGCCAGCACCCCCTAACCCATCCGCACCGCTCCCAGTAGCTCCCCTCTTCGATCAGGCCGCCATCGACACCCGCTTTGAAGCGCTTCTGCGCCATGTGCAGGCCAACCGGCCCACTGAGGATGTCTCGCTGATCCGCAAGGCATGGGAGTTCTGCGTCCGCCATCATGAGGGGCAGATGCGCGCCTCCGGCGAGCCGTACATCATCCATCCGCTCAAGGTGGCCGAAGTGCTGGCAGAGATGAAGATGGACTCGACGGCCATCTCCGCCGGCCTGTTGCACGACGCTGTGGAAGATACGCCCGCCACCAGCGAAGAGATTGCCGCCGCCTTCGGCAGCCAGGTGGCGCACATCGTCGAAGGCGTCACCAAGATCGACAAGATTCAATTCGCCAACCGCGAAGACCGCCAGGCGGAAAACGTCCGCAAGATGCTGCTGGCCATGGTCTCCGATGTGCGCGTGGTGCTCATCAAGCTGGCCGACCGGCTGCACAACATGCGCACACTGGAGCACCTGAAGCCGGAGCGGCAGGAGGCCATTGCCCGCGAAACGCAGGACATCTACGCGCCGCTGGCCCATCGCCTGGGCATGGGCAAGGTGCGCGGCGAACTTGAGGATCTAGCCTTCCGCTACACAGACCCGGTCAGCTATGAGCGAGTCTCGGCCGCTGTCGAGGCCCGCCGCATCGACGGCGAGCAGTTCCTGCGCGGCGTGGAGGATACGCTCAACGAGCAGTTGCGCGAGAACGGCGTCGAGGCCCGCGTCGAGTGGCGCATCAAGCGCCTTTACTCCATCTTCCAGAAGATCGAGCGCTCCAAGGTCTCCTTCGACCAGGTCTACGATCTCCTCGCGATTCGCGTGATTACCCAGGACGTGGCCGCCTGCTACGCCGTCTTCGGGCTGATCCACACGCTCTGGCGTCCTGTCCCCGGCCGCATCAAGGACTTCATCGCCATTCCCCGCGCCAATCGCTACCAGTCGCTGCATACCACCGTGATGGGCGAGGGCGGACACCAGTTTGAGGTGCAGATTCGCACCGAGGAGATGCACCGTATCGCCGAGGAAGGAATCGCCGCGCATTGGAAGTACAAGGCCGGCGAGGGCACGGTGAACGCCCGCGACGAAGAGCGCCTGAACTGGATTCGCCAGCTCGTCGAGTGGCAGAAGGAGATGACCGACCCCAACGAGTTCCTCTCCAGCCTGAAGATGGATCTCTATCCGGACGAGGTCTACACCTTCACGCCCAAGGGGAAGGTGGTCGTGGTTCCCGCCGACGGCACGCCGGTGGACTTTGCGTACACGGTTCACACCGAGGTCGGCCACACCTGCGTCGGGGCCAAGGTCAACGGCCGCATGGTGCCTCTGCGCACCAAGCTGCGCACCGGCGACATCGTCGAGATCGTCACGCAGAAAGAGCACCGGCCCAGCCGCGACTGGCTCACCTTCGTCAAGAGCCCGCGCGCCCGCAACAAGATCAAGCACTGGCTCAACGAGGACCAGCGCCGCCGCGCCGTCGAGACGGGCCGCAAGCTGCTGGACCGCGAAGCCCGCAAGTTCAAGGTGCCGCTCAGCCAGATTCTGGACCAGGACCTGAGCCGCATTGCCAGCGAATACGGCATGGCCACGGCCGCCGACCTGCTGGCGTCGCTCGGCCAGGGCAAGCACTCCGCGCACCAGGTGCTGAACAAGCTGGCGCCCGGCGCCGCAAACACGCCGGAAACCGAGCCAGAGACGAAGCCCGGCGATGCGGCCAATGCCGAAGCAGTTCGCAAGCTGCAGATTGCCGGTTCCGACTCGCTCCAGGTGGAGGGCCAGAACGATCTGCTCGTCTACCGCGCTCGATGTTGCAACCCCATTCGCGGCGAAGAGATCGTCGGCTACGTCACTCGCGGCAAGGGCGTCGCCGTTCACGCGCGCGGCTGCCCGAACGTGCAAAACCTGCTCTACGAGGCCGACCGGCGCATCGCAGTGGAGTGGTCCACCAGGCCGGAAGGCTCTACCGCTCGCACCCAGCGCTATCCGGTCAAGATCACCATCTTCTGCGACGAGCGCATCGGCATGCTCAAGGAGCTGACCTCCGTCATCTCCGACGAGAACACCAACATCCGCAGCGTCGATATGCACCGCGACGACAACGGCGAAGCGGTGATCGAGTTTGTCGTCGAAGCCGAAGACGTCCGCCACCTGAACCGCATGGTTCTTGGCCTCCGCCGCGTCAACGGCGTCCGCACCGTGCAGCGGACGCAAAAGCTGTAAAAGGCAGCTTCCAGCTTCTAGCCTCTAGCTTCTAGCTTTGCCGGAGTGAACTGACTTCCTGCTTTTCCCGCTTGTACCGGTGATTAACGCAATCCGGCGATTGATCCTGCCATTCAACAGTGCACAGTCTTCCCACCCATTTCGGCACAAAGAAGTGTGGATCGGGAACTCCACGCAACAGCCTCATCCTGGCAGGACGGTAAAGCAGACGGGCGGCAGAAAACTGACCACTGTCCACTGACAACTGTCCACTGTGCGCTGTCTGCTGCCGCTACGCCAGCTTCAGATCCGCTGTGCCCTTGCGCGGAGGCATGAAGCGGTCTGCGCGCCATGCGATGGAGAGCTTCTCGCGGCTCAGCAACTTGCCAATCCGCTCGCGCGCGTGGTCGGCCCACGGGCCGCTGTGATCCAGCCGCAGATATGCTTGCCAGTGCCGCAGCGCCGGGCGGCCCGCGCCCTTGCGCTCGTAGGCAAGGGCCAGATTGTAGTGCGCGTCGGCGTAGCCCGGCGACAACGCCACAGCCTGTTCGTAGGCTGCTATCGACTCGTCGGGCCGCTCCATCTCGTCCAGTACGTTGCCCAGGTCGAAGTAGGCCAGCACGTAGCTGGGATCGGCCTTGGTGGCGTGGCGGTAGAGTTCCTCGGCGCGCTCGTACTGCCGCAGATGAAAGTGCAGGGTTCCCAGGTTGATCGCAGCCGGCGCGTAGGCGGCGTCGATCTCCAGAATCTCTTCGTAGAGTGCGATGGCCCGATTCTTTTCTCCGGATTCCTCGGCTTGCACGGCTGCCAGAAAGCGGTCCTGCACGGCGCGCGCGCCGTCGCCAGGCAGACGCAGGGGCGCGGGCGCAATGCTGGCCGCGGGCGAGGTTGCCTGGTCGTAGCGCTCGAAGTCGAAGAGCAGTTGCCTGCGAATGGGGTCCACGATCGCGCCGTGAAGCCGGAAGGCCAGCCGCGATCCCGTACGTACGATGCGCGCCTCCAGCAGGGGATTGGCCATGCCGGAGACGGCCTTCATCGCGCGGATCGACTCACGGATCGAGGCTGCCGGTACATCCTCTTCGCGCAAGGCGCGCAGGATGCGCAACTGGCCAAGATCCTGAAAGCTGTAACTCTGCTGCGGCGGAATCAGTCCGGCTCGTTCCCAGCCCTGCAACTGGCGGGAACCGATCTCGAAGATGCGCAACACGTCCTGACGGCTATAGCTGGTCACTCTCGAGTACTCCCAGGTAGCGCTGAACTGCCACGAGTCTGAAATCCCTATACCGAACTCGCCTCCCGAAGCGATGGGCCCGGGAGCCACATGGACTGCACGCTACCTCGTTTTCGAACAGCTACGGAGGAACCGCTCTTGCTTGGATTATGCCAAGAGTTTGCGTGGATAAGCAGATCGGAACTGCGCTTGCCGCAAAAAAGTAGTGGATAATTGGGCACTCTACAGCGAAATCGGGCGATCGAAGCCACTGCGGGCATCAATTCGAGCGCCCGGGATGCTGGATGCCCCGCCCAATGGTCACGGCTCGTTGAGAATCAGCGCCACGCGCCCGACGAGCGCATCGCCGGGCGATTCGCCGGGCTCCACCTCGATCAGGTCCACGGGAAAGACAAGGTTGTGCGGGCGCAAAACCAGGCGATTGGAGACAAAGTCCACATACCGGAGGACCAGCCGCGCACCATTGCGCACGGCATACAGGTTGGGGCGGTTGGGGCGGTAGGGCAGCAGCGAGTTGTAGTGCCGGTCGATCAGTACGATGGCATCGGGCAGCACCAGCGGCTCCATCGGCGGCGCATCCTCGGCTGGCACGCGGACTGCGACGAAACGCTGCCAGTTGCGCCGCTGGCTCGAGGTGCGGGTGCGCAGCGACTGCAGCGAGCCCCGGGGAAGAGCCAGCATGGCCTGTACCGCCGCCGGCCGCACGTAAGGCTCGAACAGCGCTGTGTTCTGCGAGACGACAGGCGCGCGGCTGCCTTCTTCCCCGTCGATGCTGTCTTCCCGTGGGGCATCCGGCAGCAGGTCGGCGGCCGTCAGGTGCTGCGATGCCAGTATCCGATCCAGCGCCTCCAGCGAAAGCTGGCGGCGGCTATGAAGAAAATTCGACAGATGCGGCTGGCCGAACCCCGTCTGGCGCGCCAACAGGGACACGCTCAGCGTACCCCGCTGGACCCTGCGGAGAAGCTCCAATCGTAGCCGTTCGTGCATCTGTGTGAAATTCATCTGTGGATCGTTCGCCACCGGAAATGAACAGCGGAACTATAGGTTTTCTACGAGAAAAGTTGGAAAGAATGAATAGCCAACATTTTCAGCGTTCATCGACGCGACTGGAAAGCAATAATGCGAAGACTGATCGGCGCGAATTGACGCAGAAGAACAAGAACACTAGATTTGCTTTACTTAATCTCGTGTTGGCTTGTGGGAAATCTTCGGGGAGCGGTTCGTTGTCGCACTGCTGAGCGGGACGGGAAACTGCCCCCTCAGGGAAGACGATGAACATTCCTCGCCGAGCATTGTCCTCCAATGGAGGTCCCTCTCCTTCTGTGGGCGCTGTCTTCATGCGCCACCAGGCAAGCCGACGCGAATATTCCAGGATCTGCGCGCTATGAGCATGACAGTCAACAAGAGAACACGGGTGGCAATCCCCCATCAGAGCATCAGAAATCTGAGTTGCCCCTCCCGGTTCTTATCACTCTGGCAGCATACAGAGAAGTTTCCGGCCTGCCAGAAGAAGAAGCAAATACGGAGAATCGGTCATGGAGTTGCGCGTGCAATTGAAGATTTGCGAAGGGTGCGGCTGTCTTTGGTACCGCTCCCAGGCCCAAGAAGGAAGAGTCTATTGCAAGGCATGTGAGATAAAACTGAAAGATTTTCCTTCTCCCGAGAGCCGGCGGAGAAGAGGACGCCCAAGCCGCAAGCAGGCAACTGCAACCTGGACTGCCGCCGTAGCCGTGGGAGGTGCGCAATGAGCGCAGCCCTCCAGTTGTCCACCGTGTGGGGCGCATGTCAGGCGCAGAATGACTGGCGGTTGCAGGCGGCGGCACAGCCCAAACCGCAGCGGGTGGCGCGGCCGTCCAGCCCGGCTGAAGACGCGCACACCGCGCCGGTTGTCAGCCTTGCCTTCTACCGGAAGCACACCGAGAGCATGTTGCGCCGCTACCTCTACGCGTCCATGCAGGTAGGCAGGGCGCCTTCCATCCTCAGCGATCCGGTATCGCGCGGATGGGCGTCCAGCCGTCCCATCCGCACCTTCGAGGACGCGGTCATCTTCGTCCTCGATATCGAGCGGTGCATCGAGCAGTTGGGCTCTCTCGATCGCCAACTGCTCAGCAGAATCGTGCTGCAGGAGTACACGCAGGCTGAGGCCGCCACGCTGATTGGCATGAGCGTGCGCGCCATCTCCTACAAATTTCCCCAGGCGCTGGACCGCCTGACGGAAAAGCTGCTTGCCTCCGGGTTGCTGTTGCTGCCCAGTTGATATTGCATTCATCAATTAGACGCTGCCACGGAGAGCGGAGCTTTGCTCTCCGTCGCAGCGGCATGCGGACAGTCCCAAGCCATCCGTTATCGATACAATGCCGCCATTGCCGCTCTTTATGCTCCGCCAAAAATTCACAGGACGAATCCTTCCGCAATCCCGGCGGCAAATCTATAGTTGTGGCAGGATGCAATATTCCTCTAGAGGAACCGTGAACGTATGCTGATTCGCTCCAGAGCGCCATTGCGGCTGGGCCTCGCGGGAGGCGGAACGGACGTCTCTCCCTATTGCGACGAGTTTGGCGGCGCCATCCTCAACGCAACCATCGACTATTACGCCTATGCCGCGCTGCAGCCGCTCGCGAACGGCATGGTGGAGTTCGAGTCCGCCGATCTGCACGAGAACGCCAGCTATCCGGCCGCGGCAGAACTTGCCAACGACGGCCACCTCGATCTTTTCAAAGCCGTCTATAACCATGTGGTCCGCAACTTCAACGGCGGCAAGCCGCTGAGCCTGCGCATGAGCACCCGCGTCGATGTGCCGGCCGGCTCCGGCCTTGGCTCCTCGTCCACGCTGGTCGTGGCCATGCTGGCCGCCTATGTGGAGTGGCTCAATCTCCCGCTGGGCGACTACGAACTGGCCCATACCGCCTATGTCATCGAGCGTGTCGAGGCCGGCTTGCAGGGCGGCAAGCAGGACCAGTACGCGGCGGCCTTCGGCGGCTTCAACTTCATGGAGTTCGGCGCCAACAGCCGTGTCCTCGTCAACCCGCTGCGCGTCAAAGACTGGGTGGTCTCGGAACTTGAGGCCTCGCTGCTGCTCTACTTCACCGGCAAGTCGCGCACCTCCGGCGACATCATCGACGAGCAGTCCCGCAACGTCCGCGACCGCAACGAAATCGCTCTGGACGCCATGCACGCCATCAAGGAGGAGGCCTTCCGCATGAAGGAGTGCCTGCTCCGCGGCGACTTCCAGTTGCTGCATAACGTCTTGCACGAAAGTTGGGAGTCAAAGAAGCGCATGGCATCGCGCATCGTCAACGACCACATCGAGCGCATCTACGCCTGCGCGCTGGAGGCCGGCGCGCACTGCGCCAAAATCTCCGGCGCGGGCGGCGGCGGCTTCATGATGTTCCTTGCCGACCCCATCAACATCGACAAAGTTTCGGCCGCCCTGCGAGAGAGCCACGAGGGCGGTCTTGCGTACCGGTGCCACTTCACCGGAGCAGGAGTGAAGGCATGGAGAGTCCCATAAACAGCCTGGTGCGCCAGACGCTTGCTGAAGGCATTGCCGTGTCGCAGGCGGTTGCCGACAACCAGGCCTTGCACTCCACGCTGGCCGAAGCGGCGCACGCGACCGTGGCGGCACTGCGGGCCGGACGCAAGCTGATGGTGGCCGGCAACGGCGGCAGCGCTGCGGATGCGCAGCACCTGGTCGCCGAGTTTGTCAGCCGCCTCTGCGAGGACCGTCCCGCGCTGCGCGCCGTCGCGCTCACCACGGATAGCTCCATCCTGACCGCCGTCGGCAACGACTACGGCTATGAGCAAGTCTTCTCGCGTCAGCTTGAGGCCATCGGCCAGCCTGGCGACGTCTTCCTCGGCATCTCCACCTCCGGGAACTCGCCCAATATTCTGCGCGCCCTTGAAACATGCCGCGCGATAGGCATTACGACCGTCGGCCTGGCGGGACGGACGGGCGGAAAAATGCCGCCGCTCTGCGACTACTGCATCCGCATTCCCTCCACAGTGACCATGTACATCCAGCAGGCGCATCTGGCGCTGGAACACATCTTCTGCCTGCTCGTCGAGCGCGAGTACTTTGGCAAGGCGGAGTAAGCCCATGGAAGCCATTGTTCTAGCCGGCGGCTTTGGAACTCGCCTCGCTGCGCGCCTCCGCAACACTCCCAAGCCCATGGCGTCGATCGCCGGGCGCCCGTTCCTTGAGATTCTTCTCGGGAGCCTGGCCTGCAACGGATGCACGCGCGTCCTGCTTTCCGTCGGTCATCTGCATCAGGTGATTCAAAACCACTTCGGTCCGTCGTTCCAGTCCATGCGATTGGACTACGTGATCGAGCGCGAACCGCTGGGAACCGGCGGCGCCATCCGCGCAGCGCTGGAGCAGGCCACGGAACCCTCGGTCCTCGTCCTCAACGGCGACACGTTTCTTCAGGCCGATCTGGCCGCGCTGCTGGCCGCGCACGAGTCCACCGAGGCCGCTCTTACCATCGCGATTGCGCAACAGCCCGATATCGCCCGCTACGGCGGCGTGCTAGTCGAGGGCGGCCGCATCGTGGGCTTTCAAGAAAAGGGCCGCAGCGGCCCCGGCTGGATCAACGCCGGCGTCTACGCCATCGTGCGCGAACTGGCCTGGCCGCCCGCGCTCAGCGGCAAGTTCTCGTTCGAGAGCGACTTCCTGATGCCCGAGCTTGCCCGCCTTGCTCCGTTGGCATTCCCGGTCAACGGCTTCTTCCTCGACATCGGCGTGCCCGAAGACCTGGACCGCGCGCAGACTGCGTTAGAGCAGTTTCGATTCTCTCGTTGACCTTGGAAATGCCCAGAAGGTGGCTTTTCCATAACGAAAAGCCACCTTCTAGCAACAGCACGTTGACTCCGGTTTTGCTCTAGAAGCGGCAAGCCTTCGGAACAAATAGCCTCCCGCAAGAGCTGTGCGCGTCTTCGCTGCCCGAACTCACCACACCCTCAGTTCCATATCTCCCGGTTCAAGTGACTCGAACGGTCCCGAGGCAGGGTTCGATGCGTTCCTCGTTTTGCCCGAGTAATCCTTGTCGATGCGAATCGGAGATCCGTTCGGCGATTCGTACGAGAGTCCGGAGATTGCCGTCTTTCCAAGCAAAGCACTGGTTACCAGGTTGTTTCCCGCGGTGCCGGTCCACGCTTTGTCAACGTGCATCTTGAGATAGATGCCATCCTTCCTCTCAAGCAACTGAAGGGAGGGATCGAAGTTCGGCTCGACGACGGGGTGGCTCTCCTGCTTGGAAGGCTGGGCTCCGTGAAGAAATACATTCCCTTCCATCCTCATGGGCAGTTCAGCCTTGTCGTAGACGCTCAAATCGGCGCGATTGACGAAGATGTTATTCATGAACCGGTCGTCGCCCAGAGGATTATCGTGATAGCCGGCGACCATTGTAGAGTGGGCCTTCAAAAAGGGCGTCTGGCGCTTGTCGGAAGGGACCAAGGTCACCCTGCCGCCGAACAGGTTATGCACATAAGCGCCGCCCTGCGACAGGTCTCGCAGCGAGATGCCGGAGAGCAGAAGATTGTTCTCCATCAGGAACGGACCGTGATCGACCTCCACAAATACATCCTCGTCGTTGTCGTGGAACAGATTCCGGGAAACATGAGTTCCCTGCGCCATCCAGTCCAGCCACAAGCCTCGGCAGGTTCGGTAGATGTGGTTGTGTGCAATCTGCACGTCAATGGCGCCGTGGAATTTGATGCCTGCCATCTCCGCGCCTGTAAACAATCGCCGTACATGAATGTCGTGGATTGTATTTCCGGTAACAGTGCTATAGGCAGCGCCCAGGCTACCGACGATCCCCGCCTGCTCGCAGTTTGAGATCGTATTGTTGCGAACAATATGGTGGCCGATCTTCTCTGCCGACCATCCATTTGCAAGGGCGCGCTCGATGGTCTTCACGTACCCCTCGGCGGAGTCGGCCGAGGTGTTGTCCCACTGGTCGCCGTATTTGCCAAGTGAAATCCCGGAACAAATGGAGTTGCGGATCACATTGTTCTCGATAATCCATCCCTTGCTCCAATGCGTGCCGATCAAACCAATCTGCTCGGCGGTTGGCGGCGCCCATGGCGTAGCCGCGTCCTCCAGGGTGAAACCGCGCACGGTGATGTAATCGACGCCCGTCTCCTTCGGATAGAAGACCGTTTGACGAACATTGATCTCCACCTGCTCACGATTGGGATCGACGCCGTTGAACTGCGCCCAAATCGTAGTCGTATCCTTGTCTACCCGGCCAAACCAGAGCGGGTTCGGCCCCGTAGGATTCAGGACATCCTGCAGATTTGCCGCCTCGGTGAGCCAGTTGCCGTGAAGGTAGACCGCGCCTGTGTGGTGTTGGCGGCCTTTGGGGGTAAACCAGTCGCCGTGGATCAGATCGCTGTACGGGTTGAATCCTCCGAAGAATGAGTTAGGGAGTATTGCTTTCCAGACATCGGCCTGAACCTTCTCCCACTTCGCCACCACCTCGGCGCCCGTGATCGTAACCTTTTCACCCGGGGCAGCCTGATAGACGATACGCTTTGCGTCCGATGAACCTCCGCGTGCAGGGCTCACACGTTCGCGGTAGATCCCGGCATGGACGGTGACGAAGTCCCCCGGTTGCGCAAGGTCGGCCGCATGTTGAATCGTGCGGAACGGAGCGGTCGCGGTGCCTGGATTTGCATCGTTTCCGTTGGGTTTGACGTGAAAGACTGTTGCCTGCGCAGCCGAAGATAACGAGAGAAAAACCAAAGCGACTGAGAATATCTTGAGCATGTCTGCTGTTCTATCTCTGCAATGCACACATCGTGCGGCAGATCCTTTCGGGAAATTCAAATCCATACAGTGGCAAAGGCTTCGACTGCAATTCTCCCAGGAAGAACGGAGGCCGAGAAGGCAAGCGCCAAAGGGCTTCTCGTTCGATGGATGCCGGCGAACCCGAGTCTATACCACTGCGTTCGCCGCAATCACCTGGCGATACCACTCCGCGCTCAACTTGGGCGTGCGCTTCTGGGTCCTGAAGTCCACGTAATGGATTCCGAAGCGCTTGCTGTAGCCGTCGCACCATTCGAAGTTGTCCAGCAAGCTCCACAGGAAGTAGCCCTTGACCGGGTAGCCTTCCGCCGCTGCGCGCTGCAGATGGTTGATGTGGTTGCGCAGGTACATCACGCGGTCTGTGTCGTCGATGCGGCCCTGCGGCGTTACTACGTCGTCGGCCGAGCAGCCGTTCTCCGAGATGAAGATGCCGGCCGGCTTCCACAACTCGCTGACGTTGCGGATGGTCCAGTAGACGCACTCGGGCGTGAGGTTGATCCACGGCGAAGCCATGTGCGGATACGATGTCTGGCGCGGCACAATCGCATACCCCTGCGGCGAGCCGTCTGCCGTCACGTAATCCGCTGTGTAAACATTGAGCCCCACAAAGTCCAGCTTGCTGCCGATGGCTTCCATGTCGCCCGGCTGCACGCGCGGAGCGTTCGCGCCTTCGCGGCGCAGATAGCTCTCGATGTAGCGGCCTTCCATCAGCGCGGTCAGGAAGGGCGCATTGGCTTCGCGTGTAGCCTTGCGCGCCGCCGCAATGTGCTCCGGAGTCTCCATCACCGGCACAAACACGCTGGCATTCTCGGCCAGTCCCACCTGCGTGCCCCGGAGCGCATTGGCCCGGAGCGCCTGCACGGCCAGCCCGTGGGCCAGGATGCCGTTGTGCCGCACCTGGTTGGCCTCGGCCGCAGGCAGTCGCAGGCCCGGAGCAAACCTGCCCTCGCGATAGCCGATGTCGGTAAAGCAGGTGAACTCATTCGTCGTCATGAAGTGGCGGATGCGGTCGCCCAGATTCTTCGCGATGAAGGCCGCATAATCCGCAAAGGCCTTGGCCGTGTCGCGCGACTGCCAGCCGCCCGGCAGCGCCGCGGGCAGATCCCAATGGAAGAGCGTGACATAGGGCGTGATGCGGTTGGCCAGCAACTCGTCCAGCACGCGCTTGTAGTAGTCCAGCCCCTGCGCATTCGGCTGACCCTTGCCCTGCGGAAAGATGCGCGACCAGCTGATCGACAGGCGATAGGTCTGCACGCCCAGGTTCCTCAGCAGTTGTACGTCTTCCCTGTAGCGGTGGTAGCTGTCGTCGGCCACGTCGCCCGTGTCGCCGTTGAAGATCTTGCCGGGCGTGTGCGCGAAGATGTCCCAGTTCGAGGGCCCGCGCCCGCCGTCGTTCACGCCGCCTTCAATCTGGTAAGCGGCGGTAGCGCAACCCCACAAAAAGCCTTTGGGGAACGCCAGGCTGCCAGCCTGCGGTGCGGCATTCGCAATTTCGGGCAAAGAAACACCGGCGAGCGCCGCTGCGGCAGCCGCTCCCACGCCAAACTGACGGCGATTGAACTTTTCCATCTTCCTGTCTCCTGTGGAGGCATCGTCCCAGCCCGGCACGCCTGCTTCTGTTCGCGCGCGTCCCAGGGTGCGGTGGCCAATCAAGACGGGATTATAGACGAGCACCTACGAAACCCGGCAGATGGGATCGGGAGCAGAAGGGAATCCCGTTGACTTCGGGTAACGCGAGGGTTACCATCGGTTGTGATCGAAGTACGGGATTACGTGGACCGGAACGGACGGATTCCGTTCAGGAATTGGCTTGCCAGGCTCGATCCTGCTGCCAGAGTCAGAGTGGTGGCGGCAATCCTGCGGGTTGAGATGGGGAATCTCTCGGCAGCCAAGAGTGTGGGCATGGGCGTCTCGGAACTTCGCCTCGATTTCGGACCCGGGTATCGGGTGTATTTCGGTCAGGATGGAGATGAACTCGTGATCCTGCTCGGCGGCGGCACAAAGAAGCGTCAGCAAGCCGACATCGAAGCAGCGCACGAACTCTGGGCGGAATACAAACGCAGGAAAAAGGAGAAGTAGATGCCTCTGACCCGATCTTTTCACGAAACCGTGCGCGAACAGCTTGCCGACAAGAAGTTCCGGCGCGAACTTTTGCGCGAAGCCGTCAGCAACATGCTCGCTGGCGATCTGGATACGGCGAGAGCTCTGCTGCGCGAGTACATCAATGGCACGGTGGGCTTTGTGGCGCTCGGCGAGGCGTTGGAGAAGTCTCCGAAGAGCCTGATGCGGATGCTGAGCCCGAGCGGGAATCCACACGCGCGCAACCTCATGGAGATTGTGGCGTACCTTCAGCGGCTGGAGGGGGCTTCGTTCCGGATCACTTTCACTGCCGCCGCCTGATCCTGCGGCAGTGAAAATAAAAAACCGCAGCCCCCGAAGGGACCGCGGCTTTCTTCTTCTTGTCATCCAAGCTGGAAACCCACGCGAAGCAGTTGGCCCCACCGCAGGTGGCGCAGGTGGCTACATTTCCTTGACGCCGTCCACGAAGGCCTTCAGCTTGCGGCTGCGGCTGGGGTGGCGGAGCTTGCGCAGCGCCTTGGCTTCGATCTGGCGGATGCGCTCGCGCGTCACCTGGAAGCTCTGGCCCACTTCTTCCAGCGTGTGCTCTGAGCCGTCCTCAAGACCAAAGCGCATCTTGATGACGCGCTCTTCGCGCGGCGTAAGCGTGCGCAGAACCTGCGAGGTGTACTCCTTCAGGTTCACGCTGATCACAGCCTCGGAAGGCGAAACGGCCTGACGATCCTCAATGAAGTCGCCGAGGTGCGAGTCTTCTTCTTCGCCGATGGGCGTTTCCAGAGAGATGGGCTCCTGCGCGATCTTCAGCACCTTGCGGACCTTGGCCACAGGGATGTCCATGCGGCGCGCAATCTCTTCGCTGGAGGGTTCGCGGCCCAGTTCCTGCACAAGCTGTCGGCTGGTGCGGATCAGCTTGTTGATGGTCTCGATCATGTGCACCGGGATGCGGATCGTGCGCGCCTGGTCGGCAATGGCGCGGGTAATCGCCTGCCGAATCCACCACGTTGCATAGGTCGAAAACTTGTAGCCGCGGCGGTATTCGAACTTGTCCACCGCCTTCATCAGGCCGATGTTGCCTTCCTGAATCAGATCCAGGAACTGCAGTCCGCGGTTGGTGTACTTCTTGGCGATGGAGACCACCAGTCGCAGGTTGGCTTCGATCAGCTCGCGCTTGGCCTGCTCGGCGTCCATGTCGCCCTGGATCATCTCGCGCTGCGTGCGCTTCAGCTCGGCGATGGACACGCCCGCTTCCGCCTCGATCTTCTCCAGGTCGGTCTTGCAGTTCTTCTGCTGGCGGCGGTATTCCTTCTTCAGTTCCTCGCTCTTTGAAGCGTCGAACTTCTGGTCGAGCGAACGAATCTGGCGCTCCAGCGTGCGCATGTTGTCCACGGTCTTGTTGACCTTGTCCAACAGCCGCTTGCGCTCCATGGCCGTGTACTTCAAGTCGCGCACGACCCGCGAAATGAACACCTTCTCGCGTGCAATCAGCCAGCGATTCTTGCGCGCTTCCTTGATCTTGGCCTTGGGCGCGTTGGCCGGCAGCGGCGCCATCTTCTCTTCAATGAGCGCAATCTTCTTCTGGTGCTTCACCAGGGCTTCAATGCGCGTCACGGTGGACTTTACGCGCGCCAGCACCACGTCCTCGGTGAGTTCTTCCTCGTCGAAGACCACCACTTCCTTCACGTTGCGCACGCCGCGCTTCAGGTCCTCGCCCAGGGCCGCTATCTCGCGAATCACGATCGGCGAGCGGGAAATGGCCTTCATCACGCGCAGTTGCCCGCGCTCGATGCGCTTGGCAATCTCAACCTCGCCCTCGCGGGTCAGCAGCGGCACCGTGCCCATCTCGCGCAGGTACATGCGCACCGGGTCATTGGTCTTCTCGAGCGTGCCCGGCGTCAGGTCCAGCTCGACGTCTTCACCCTCTTCGAGTTCGAAGTCCTTGTCGCCGCCAAACTTCGGCCCATCCAGCAGGTCGATGCCCTGCGTGCCGATGGTTGTGATCAGATCGTCCAGATCGTCGCCGGAGCCAATCTCGTCGGGCAACATGTCGTTCACGTCGCCGTAGGTCAGATAGCCCTTCTCTTTGCCAACTTCGATCAGGCCTTCAATCTCGTGTTCAAACTTGTCTTCAATCGCCAAAGTATTCCTGCTCTCCTGCGCAATCGCAATTTCGCACCGGATTGCGCGACGGTGCGGAGTCTGCATCGGTGAGCGCAAAATATTTCTTCGTGCAAAAGAAATATCGGCGCACAGGCGCAAACCTGCGGCTACCCGCAAAAAATGGGGTCTAGGTCGTTGCTCGGAACAGGATGACTAGCGCTTCAGGGTTTCTCCTGCATAGCCCGCGAGCCGCAGCTCATAGGTGGGGCAAAGGGGCGCGCATCCTCACAGAGATCAACAGATTACCACAATTCACCCTGCCGGCTCCAGCAAAAACGGAAGCTGGACTTCGCGCCGGCGGACTCTTGAAACCGCGCGGGCTGGCCAACATATGCTCAAGCCCGCTCCAACTCTCTATCCACTTAGACGCTGGATGGGCAGAGAACGACGCAGGATTTGGAGGGGCGCTACGCGATCGGAACGTCACTGGAAGGCCATTTCCTGCCGTTATCGGTCCGGCTCTCAAGTAATACAACACCGCGCCCCATCCATTTCGCAGGTTTCATCGCGAAATGGGTGGGAAAGCCGGTCAGTATTTAAGGGCCGGATCAATAGCTTGAAAATGCCTACTCCCGATTCCGCTCATGCAACTCCCGCAGCGCCCGGTCCAGCTCCAGCTTTTGCTGGGTCAGCGCGGCCAGTTCGGCAAAGTCGCCCTGCCGTTCGGCCTGGGCGATCAAGGTGCGCAGATCCCTCTGCCGATTCTCCATGGCGCGCTCCTGGATCTCCTGCACGGCGCTCAGCACCTCGCTGGTTTCGGGAGGCTTGGTCTCCTGTAGCAGAGCCTCGGCCAGCAGCGCTCGCTGGCGTTCGTCCTCCACTACATCCATCGGGTCGCGCGTCTGCCGCGCGGCCAGCGCGTACAGCGCCGGATAAGCTCCCAGATGCTCAAACCACGCTGGCTGCTCGGCCAGCGCCTGCGCAGCCAGCCGCCGGGACTCGCCGTGTTCGGGGTCTTCAATCGCCAGAGCCCGCAGCAGCACCCGCTCCACCTCGGTCAGCGCCGTGGTCCGGGCCTCCACGTGGTCGCGCCGCTTCAGGGCCGCCTGCCGCAGTTCCTCGCGCAGCACGGCTGAATCGATGCCCAGCTTCTGCGCGGCGTCGGCGGCAAACTGGTCGCGCGCCAGCTTCTCCGGCATACGCCGGATGTGCGGCAGCAGAAAGTTCATGGCCTTCACCTTCTGCTCCGGACTTGCGCCCGGAAACGCCAGCCGCGCCCGCTCGATCAGGTAGTCCGACTGACGCCGTGCCTCTCTCAGCGCTTTTGTGTAGGCCTCCAGCCCGCGCTCGCGGATGAAGCGGTCCGGGTCGAGGCCGTCGTCGAGCGTCACAATCTTCAGCGTGAAGCCCTCTTCGGTCAGCAGCGCAATGGACTTCTCTGCCGCATTGGCGCCGGCAGCGTCGGGGTCGAAGTTCACCACCAACTGCTGCGTGTGCCGCTTCAGCAGTCCCACCTGCTGCTCGGTGAAGGCCGTGCCGCTGGTGGCGATCACGTTCTTGATGCCGCGCAAGTACACGCTGATGCAGTCCATCTGGCCCTCGACCAGCAGCGCAAACTCCATCTGCCGGATGGCCGTCTTGGCCTTGTCCAGATTGAACAGAACCATGCCTTTTTGATAGAGCGGCGTCTCGGGCGAGTTGATGTACTTTGGCCCGGCCTTGTCGCCGGTTTCGAGCGTGCGCGCGGTAAAGGCGATTACCCGCCCGCTCTCGTTGGCGATGGGGAACATCACCCGCTTGCGGAAGCGGTCGTAGAGCGGTCCCTGCGAGCCGTCGCCTTGTTCCTTTGAGCTGAACAAGCCGCTGGCCCGCAGCGTCTCCTGGTCGGCCATGCCGCTCAAGCGGTCGCGCAGGGCGTGGAAGCCGTCCGGCGCATAGCCAATCCTGAATGTCTTGATCCCTTCCGGTGTCAACCCGCGCCCGGCCAGATACTCGCGCGCCACAGCCCCCTCGGGCGAGCGCAACTGCTCCTCAAACCACGCCGCTGCCGCCTCATGCAGCTCAAACAGCCGGCCCCGTAGCCGCGCCTCGGCTGCTTCCTCGGGCGAGGAGAATTCCCGCTTGGGCAGGGGAATGCCGCACTTGGTCGCGACAATCTTCACCGCCTCCGGGAAGCCGACATTCTCAATCTTGCCCACAAAGGTGAACACATCGCCGGAGACGCCGCAGCCGAAGCAGTGGAAGAACTGCCGCACCGCATGCACGTTGAACGATGGCGATTTTTCCTTGTGGAACGGGCACAACCCCGAGTAGTTCGTGGCCCCGGCCTTACGCAGGCGGATGTACCCCTCGACGATCTTGACGATGTCGGCCTGCTGTTTCACGCTCTGTGCGAAGTCGCTCACGGGTCTCTACTGAGCATAAGGCCCCGGCCCGCCGCCTGAAACCCCTGCCATCGGCGTATCCCTGTGCGCAAAAGGCAACGGCCACCCAACCTGTCTCCAGGTTCGGCAGCCGCCGTTCTCCTCTGTTGCTGGAACCGCTTTACTTCTGGCCCGGAGCAGCCGGAGCCGCGGGCATCTGCATCCCCGGCATTGGGCCCATCGGCCTGTCTTCCTTGGCCGGGACAAACTCCTCGGGATGCATGTGCCCGCGATGGCAGGTGCCGCAGGTTACCGAGACTGCCTTGTGGTCTGCTTCGTCGTGCTTCATCATGCCGAAGTACTTCTGATTCATCTCCTGCGACATGGTGTACATCAGCCGTGCCACTACCTTTTCGTCCTTCGAGTCGTCCTCGAACTTCAGGCGCGGCTTGCCGTTGGGTCCCAGGTTGGTGGGGTCGGCGGTGTGGCAACTGTTGCAGTGCGCGCCCAGTTCGCCCTCCCACTTCTCCATGATCTCGTGAACCTGCTGGCCGGTCAGCTCCTTGGGCAGCACCTTCAGGTTGGTGGGCGCGGGATAGGTGCGCGGCGGGCGGGGCGCTGCGGCGGACGGTGGAGTCTGAGGCGTCTGGGCACTGGAGGCAGAGGCAAGAGCGGCCAGTGCGAGCGCCGCAGCGGCGAGGGACAGGGAAGAGATCTTCACGTGCAGGGGTTTCCTCGGGAAGTGGAGTGTATTTCGCTGGATGAACGAAATTCTACCGTCCCTGGACGCATGCGGCCGTGAACTTTTCGTCATCTGCGGCAGTGTCTCCTTCGATCGGGCCTGACGCACGGCACCTCCGTGCCCCATCCTTTCCGCGCCTTTTGCGGAAAGGGTGGGAAAGCAAGAACCAGTCGCGCGCCGGATCGCTGCGCCAAATCCTCAACGCAGCCGCTTTGGTCCGGAGACGCACCCGTTTCCCGCCACGGCGAAGCGCAGCGGCCAGTCCACCGCATCCTTGATGCCAATGCGCGGAGTCACCACAATCCTGTCCGGCTTCCAGCCGTCTTCCAGCAGCCCCAGCGGCGAGGCCGCACTCAGCAGATCGAGTCCGTTGTGCCCTTCGCGCGTGAGTCCCAGGGCCTGGCAGAGCCGGCTTGGTCCGCTGGTCAGCTCCCGCGCCGCCGCGCTGGGCTCCAGGCCGCGATTCCGCGCCATTTGGTCCGCGCCGGCCACCGGCTCCAGCGCCCGCAGCAGCACGCAGCCCGCCTGCCCCTCGGGCTGGCAACTGATGTTCATGCAGAAGTAGCGCCCGTAGATCGTGTAAACGTAAGCGTGTCCGGCCGGCCCAAAGAGCACGCGGTTGCGCGGCGTCGGCCCGCGATAGGAGTGCGCTGCCGGGTCGGGCGGCGTGTTGTGCGGCCCCAGATAGGCCTCCGCCTCCACAATCCGTCCGGCCAGCAAGCCAGCCCCGGTGCGATGAACCAGAACCATACCCAGTAGCGCCGGAGCAATCTCCTCCGGCCTGCCTTCCAGGAAGGCGCGCCCTACTTGTGCAGCTTCTTCCATTCCTTCACCAGCGCCAGAACCTCTTCCGCGTGCCCTTCCGGCGTCACCTTCGGGAAGACGTGCAGCAGAGTCTGGTCCGGGCCGATCACGAACGTTGTCCGCACAATCCCCATCACTTTCTTGCCGTACATGTTCTTTTCCTTCAGAACGTCAAACTGTTTGCAGACTTTCTCGTCTACATCGGCAAGGAGTGTGTAGGGCAGGTCGTATTTTGCTTTGAAGTTGGCCTGCGCCTTCACCGTATCCCGCGAGATGCCCAGCACCACGGCGCCGGCGGTCTGGATCTTCTTGAACTGGTCGCGGAAGCCGCAGGCCTCGATCGTGCAGCCGGGCGTATTCGCTCTGGGGTAAAAGAAAAGTACAACAGGCTGTCCAGCGTAATCTGAGAGTCGGACGGTCTTGTCCTCGTCGGTCTGGAGAGTAAAATCGGCGACTTTCTCGTTCAGTTCCATGGGGAATCACCTCGCTGAAATTTTGGAGGGCCAAAGGTGGCCATTGGTTTCAATGATTTTCACGAAATCCGTCTGATTCCAGCGCACGGTAGCCAACAGGCCTTCCTTTGCCGCGCCGCGCTTGCCATGGCGCTGCTGGGGGCGGTCGTGCCAGTTGTTGCGCAGTACCCCGGCCAGCTCGCCAAGTCTACCAAAAATACCCCCACTCTCCGCGCCATCTCGGTGCTGGAATGGACCGGCGAGGAGGGCCATCCCAAGGCCAGCCGCCTGGTCCCCGTCGCTGTGTACGACGGCGAGGCTCTGCAGGACGGCGGCATCTATCTTGCCCGTCCCGAGCCTCTTTCGCTGGCCGGCGAGGTCGAATACGAACTGGAGCGGAACGGCAAGCCCATCGGCCTCTTCGACATCAAAAACGCCGGCCAGGAGCAGGGCTCGTGGGTCGGCTACGGCGCATGGAAGGCCGCGCCCGCGCCCAAACCGAAGGCTGCCGCGCCGGTCCTGCCGCTGAATCCCTCCTGGAACGACCAGGACGACCGTCCCGTCCTCCACCGCAAGGCGCACCCGGATGAGGCTCCAGCCCGGAGCGGTTCCGGCGATGCCAAAACCAGCTCGCCCGACTCCAGCACAACCGGGCCGGGTGCTTCCAGCCAGCCAGCCGATCCGGACCGGCCCACGCTGCACAAGAAGAATCCGGACAGCGGTGCGGACTCGGCAAGCACATCGGCCACACCCGCTCCCGATCCTGACCGCCCAACTCTGCACAAGAAGCCGCAAAGCGACGATTCGGCGGCTTCCAGTTCGCCGTCAACCAGTTCGCCGTCAGGCAGCGCTTCGCCGGCCGATGCGGGTTCCGGCAGCTCCTCCTCAGGTCCGGCTCCGGACCCGGACCGTCCTACGTTGCACAAGAAGACCCAGAGCGACGACTCGGCCTCCAGCGACAACTCCAGCTCCGACCGTCCGCGGCTGAAGAAAAAGAAGAAGGACGAGGACGAGAGCCACGTGGATTCCCTGCGCGAGGCTACCGACCCCGACCGCCCGAGGCTCAAACGCGGCCAGCCCGGCGGCAGCGGTCTGGATGTGCTGCCCAGCCTGATCGGCCTGCCGCCCGATCTGAATCAGGCCGTCGCCGTCTCCGACGCGCGCACCGCGACGGAGCACCAGTGGAGCTTTGCCTGGGCCGATCCCGCCGACGAAGCAAAGATGAAGGAGTCGCTGGAGCAGACCGCCCGCGACGCCCTGGGACTGAAGCCGCCACCCGCACCCGCGCCTGCACCCAAGCGGACCGCCAGCCGCAAGGCGGCCAAGCCGGTCGCCGCGCCTCCGCCGCCTCCGCCCGCACCACTGCTCGACGAGGACTTCCGCGTCTACGAACTGGCCTACGGCGGCGGCGCAACGCTGGTGCTTTCGGCTCACTCCGGCGGCCAGGGCGCGGACGACAAGCATGTTACCCTCATCGCCCAGCCCGACCTCTACGGCAACATTCTGGTGCTGCTGAAGAACGTGACCGACGCGGCGCATCTGGACGTGACGCCGCGCATGCGCCTGGTCGATGCCGTCGATGCGCTGGCCGACAATCGCGGCGAGTTGCTCTTCGAGCTGCGCGGCCAGACGCAGCGCCAGTTCGCGCTCTACCGCGTCCTGCGCGGCCAGGCAGAGAAGCTCTTCGCCACCGGCCCGGCAGACATCGTTACCGGCGTCCGCACCAACGATTGATCCGGGCCGCGAACAGTCTCTATGCGCTCATCGCCCGCCGCGCTCAGGCCGGAATAATTCTCCTTGGCTTGTGGAAAACGCGACTACAATCGACCTAGATGGGCTTCCCCCCATCTTCCGAGGTCGTTTTCCGTGTCAACCGTACCCGCTGTATCTTCCCCTGCTTCCACTACTGCCGTTTCGCCCGAAGTTGCTCTGAACGCTCACCAAACAGCCGCCCGCGAACAGGTAAGAATGGGCCGCGCCGCCACCATCGGCGAGGGTCTTAACTGGATCACGCTCATCGCCATCGCGGTCTTCCATCTCGGCGCTGTGGCCGCACTCTTCTTCTTCAGTTGGCAGCGGCTTGCCGTAATGGCCGTGCTCTACGTGGTGGCCATCAACGTGGGCATTGGCATGTGCTATCACCGCCTGCTCACGCATCGCGGCTACGCGGTGCCCAAGTGGCTGGAGTACGCCATGACGGTCTGCGCCACCCTTGCTCTCGAGGGCGGGCCCATCTTCTGGGTCTCCACGCATCGCGTCCATCATCAGCTCAGTGACCAGGAAGGCGATCCGCACACCCCGCGCGAAGGCGGCTGGTGGGCGCACATCGGATGGATCCTCTTCGGCGAGGCGCTGCACGCGCAGACAGCGGTTCTGGCCCGCTATTCGCCCGACCTGGGCCGCGACCGCTTCCACGTCTGGCTCAGCAAGTACCACTGGATTCCGCTTGTGGTGAGCGGCGTTCTACTCTTCGGCGGCGGCTGGTACATCGGCGGTCCGGTCAACGCGGTGGGCATGGTGCTGTGGGGCGTGTTCCTGCGCGTCACGCTGGGACTGCACGCCACATGGCTGGTCAACTCCGCCACGCATCTGTGGGGCAGCCGCCGCTTCCCCACGCGCGACGACTCGCGCAACAACTGGTGGGTGGCGCTGTTCACGGGCGGCGAGGGCTGGCACAACAACCACCACGCCCACCCCGTCAGCGCCCGCCACGGCCTGGCCTGGTATGAACTGGACCTCAACTTCTGGGGCATCTGGCTGCTGTCGAAGCTGGGCCTCGCCCGCAGGATTCAGTTGGCCAAGTACGATGCAGCTCATCCCAGGCCCGCCGGGGGCTAACCGGAAGATAATCTCCGGATTGGCGGCCAATCGCCCGCAACAGCGTTTTCGATTCTGCTCTTTACAGAAAGCACATCGCCAGGTGGCTTTTCCCCAGGAAAAAGCCTCCTTCCAGGCCCTCGGCAAGTGCGCGTTGACTCTGGTTTTGCCCTAAAGGTCAATGTCTGCAAAAACAGAAAAGGAGAGCGCAAGGCTCTCCCTTTCTGTTGGTTGTCACTGGCCCTTCGCTCTGCGCGAAGCCTTCAGCTACTTGCGGGTGGGGGCGATCACGTCCTTGGCGGCCTTGGCCACGCGGAACTTCACAACCGTCTTCGCCTTGATCTTGATGGCGGCGCCGGTCTGCGGGTTGCGGCCGATGCGGGCCTTGCGCTCCGCCTTTACCAGACGGCCGATGCCGGGGATCACAAACACGCCGTTCTTCTTGGTCTCCTTGATGGCGGTCTCCGCCAGCTGATCCAGGAAAGCGGCAGCCTGCTTGTTGGTCATTTCGAGCTTCTCGGCCATGTGGCGGGTCAGGGCGGTCTTCGTCATTCCAGTTGCCATTGTGCTGTTCTCCTTTTGGGGCCACCCCTTTGGGGCGCCTGTGTTGCCTGGGGTTCCGCTGCAAGATGCGTTCCGCATGGAGGGAGTGCGACCGAGGCAACGTTTGCACGAAACCCCTGTATTCATGCGGGTTCTTGAGAACCCTGTCGATGGATACAATGCGGCTTTTGGCAGGGTAAAGTCAACGAAAAAAGGCTGATTTCCACATATTTTTGCCTGTTTTCCTAAGGTTTCTTCGGTTTTTGCCGTTTTTTGGCCGAAAACAGCCTGCATTTCCCACTATCCGGCCTCCATCAAGCCTCTATCGCAGCCCGAACAGCACTCGCTTCTTCGGCTCTTGTGCGGCTGCCAGAGGTTCGTTCAGGGCGTACACAACGGGCGCGGCAAGTTTGAATTGGCGGATGACCGCCACCGCGAACTTCGGGTCCAGCGCCGTCTTGGCAGGCAGCGAGGCGGATAGCCCCCACTGCCGGCAGCGGATCAGGTCCATCGCCGGATGCTCCGGATCGAAGCCCTTCGGCGCGCGCACCAGCGGATTCCCTTCGAACTCGGAAAATGCCTTCTGCAGAGCGGGCTTGCGCAGCAGTTCGCGGAAGCGCTCGTGGTTGTTCACCAGCCAGTGGCGAATCTGCGCCAGTTGTTCTTTCTCCGGCATCCATGCTCCGGCGGCGATAATCACTTCCTTGGCGTCCACCTGGAGATAGAAGCCCGCGCCTGAGGTCTTCTCCATCCCCTGCCGCACCCACCATGCCGCGATGTGCGTCTTGTAGGGTGCCTTGTTGGCGCTGAAGCGCGTGTCGCGATAGATGCGGAACAGGCTCTTTTCCGCGGGCCGCACGTGCTCCGGCGCAAAGTCCAGCATGGCCTCGGTCACCTTGCGGACCACGGCGAGCATGGGCTCCTTCAATTCGGCATCGAATTCGGCCTTGCGCGGCTGGAACCATTCGCGGTCGTTGTTCTTGGCCAGATTGCGCAGAAACGCGAGGGCCTCGGGACGGAAGTACGGAAGTGCGGCGGGGGAAGGGTTCTTCGGCTTGGTCGCCATGACAATTGAAGTGTATCGCGAGCGAAGCCAAATTCGTCCTGGGAGCCGCCCGTCCAGGTAACAATTTCGCGCGGATTGCGGCCATCGCGGGCTATAGCAAATGAAGACAGTTAAGCTCTCATCAACCCGTCGCACTTCGTTGTTGAATTCGCCGGACTATCTCTCCGGAACTTCCCAGCTATTCGACTCGGCCGACCGGAAGATCGCATCGATCACCGCCATGTTGCCGATCGAGTCTTCCAGCGAAACGGGAACCTCGCAATCTTCCCGCACCGCTTTTGCAAAAGCATCTCCCTGCATGGTGTATTGGTCGGCTACAGGAAATACTTCTGTGGAGATGCCGCTGCCGCTCAGGTCGCCCGTGGCATCGATGAAGATCCGTACCGGGCGATCCGGCGGCGCATTGAACGGAATCTCCACCTCGATTCTTCCCTTTGTGCCGAGCAGATTTACGCGTTGATAGGGAATCATCTGCGTGCTGCAGGTAAAGATCGCTTGCCCGCCGTCAAAGTCCAGAATGGCGGAAGCCAGCCGGTCGGTCTTCATCTCCGGGTCGCGCTCCAGCAGAGAAACCACGCGCTTCGGCTCCTGCTTGAAGGCATAGCGGGCCGCCTGGATCAGATAGCAGCCGATATCGTAGACGCCTCCGCCGCCGCACTCCACCTGGTTGCGGATGTTCGCCGGATTGTTATTGAAATAGCTGAAAACGCCTGTAACCGCGCGAAGCTGGCCGATGCGCCCTGCGTCCAGCAACTCGCGCAGCCGCAGCCACTGGTGGAAGCTGCGGATCATGAAGGCCTCGCAGATCTTCACGCCGGTGCGCGCGCGCACGTCCAGCAGTGTCTTTGCCTCGGCCACGGTCAGGCTGATGGGCTTTTCGCAGAGTACGTGCTTGCCCGCCTCAGCCGCCTTCGCCGTCCACGGCACATGGAACTGGTTGGGCAAAGGGTTGTAAATCGCGTCGATCTCCGGATCGGCCAGCAGCTCCTGATAGGAGCCGTACGCCTTCGGGATGCCGAGCGCGCGTGCCGCTTCCCGCGCCTTGCCCAGGTCGCGCGAGGCAATCGCGGCAACGGTGGTGTGCTCGCCCTTCTGCATGGCGGGCAGAACCTTCTTCAGGCCAATGTTGGCAGTGCTGAGAACGCCAAAGCGCAACTTGTTCGACATGCAGGAATCATACAACTATGCCGGGATGCCTCGCCGCGCCGATGACATCTCTCCAACGGCCTCTGCAGCCATCGCCACCGCCGCGTCAACGCTTGAGGCCACGCGCAGAAGCATACGATTCTCGGGCCTCACGAACCCAGCCTCCACGGCGGTGTCCAGAAACCGCAGCAGGCCATCCCAGTAGCCCGTCGAGTTCACCAGAATGCAGGGCTTGTCGTGCATGCGCAACTGAGCCCAGGTCACCGCTTCCATTAGCTCGTCCAGCGTGCCGTAACCGCCGGGCAGAATAAGAAACGCATCGGCAAGGTCCACCATCCGCGCCTTGCGCTCGTGCATGGTGGGCACGTAGTCCAACACGGTAAGCCCGGTATGCTCAATTTCCTTTTCCGCCAGAACCGCGGGCAGCACTCCCACAACCTCCGCGCCGCCGGCCAGGGCCGCGTCCGCCACCGCGCCCATCAGCCCGATGCAGGAGCCGCCGTAGACCAAACCCAGGCCCGCTCCGGCAATCGCGCTGCCCAGCGCAGTCGCTTCCGCGCGAAACGCAGGACTGTTTCCATCGGCCGACCCGCAGTACACGGCCACACGCTGGCTGCGCTTTGCCCCTTCCCCCATCAGAACGGCTCCTTCGGCGCAATGCGATCTACAAAGGCAGATGCGCAGGGCTTCTTCTTTGGACTGGAAAGCGCCAACCCTTCCTTCGCGTGCTTCCCTCGGCAGTTCACGGGCTCTTTCCTCCACATGCTCTGGCAGGCGCCATTCGGCAAAAGCAATTCTGCTGCTGCCGTCGGCCACCCCATCATAACCACCCCTGTCTGCTCTCCGCAAAGCCTGTAGCCGGCGATGCACAGGCCATGCCGGAAGGCAAAACCAAAGGACTGTACACTAGACCAAGGACCCTTCCCCCGGACAAGCGCCGTGCATGAACTTATCGCAAAATTGAACCCAGAACAGCGCGCCGCTGTGGAAACCACCGAAGGGCCTCTCCTTATCCTTGCCGGAGCAGGCTCCGGCAAGACCCGCGTCATCACCAACCGCATTGCGTGGCTCATTCAGGAGAAGGGCGTCGCGCCCGACTCCATCCTTGCCGTCACCTTTACCAACAAGGCGGCCAAGGAGATGGGCGAGCGCGTGGAAAAGCTGCTCGACCACGGTTCGCTGGCCAAGCCGCTGATCGCCACCTTCCACTCGCTCTGCGTGCGCATTCTCCGCCGCGACATTGAGGCGTTGCGCGTAGGCGACAAGGGCCTCACCCGATCCTTCGCCATCTTCGACGAAAGCGACCAGCAGAACATCGTGAAGCAGATCATGCGGCGCATGGGGCTGGACACCAAGCAGTTGACCCCGCGCACCGTCCTCGGCCGCATCTCCTGGGCCAAGAACCACATGGTCGATCCGCAGGAGTATTACCTCGCTTCCAAGGACCCCAACAGCGAGCGCATCGCCCACATCTTCAAGGGCTACCAGGCGGAGTTGATGAAGAACAACGCCATGGACTTCGACGACCTGCTGCTGGAGGCCGCACGCCTGCTGAAGGTTTCGCAGGAGGTCCGCGAGCGCTACCAGCGCCGCTATCGCTACCTGCTGGTGGACGAGTACCAGGACACCAACCGCCCCCAGTACGAGCTGATGAAGCTGCTGGCCGGCGAGCGCAAAAACGTCTGCGCGGTGGGCGACGAGGATCAGAGCATCTACTCCTGGCGCGGAGCCGACATCAACAACATCCTCGGCTTTGAGAAGGACTTCCCCAACGCCCGCATCATTCGCCTGGAGCAGAACTACCGTTCCACCCAGGTGATCCTGGAAGCCGCCGGCGCGGTGGTTGCCAACAACCTCCGCCGCAAGGGCAAGAAGCTGTGGACCGACCGCCAGGGCGGCTCGCTGGTGGGCTACTACGAGGCTCCCGACGGCGAAAACGAAGCGCTGTTCATCGCCGACCGCATCAAGACCTTCCTGCGCCAGCAGGCCAACGCCACGGAAAGCGCCGATCCGGGCGGGCAGCATTGCGCCGTCCTCTACCGCACCAACGCGCAATCGCGGCTGGTGGAAGAGGCCTTGCGCCGCTACAACATCAGCTACACCATGGTGGGCGGCTTCAGCTTTTACGAGCGCGCCGAGATCAAGGACCTGCTGGCCTACCTGCGCCTGGTCCGCAATCCGCACGACTCCATGGCCCTGCAGCGCGTCATCAACACGCCGGTCCGCGGCATCGGCAAAACCTCGCTGGAAACCCTGGAGCGGCTGGCTCTGGAGACCGGCGTCTCCACCTGGGAAGCTCTGGGCGCAGCCATCAAGAATCGCCTGCTGCCCGGCCGCGCCTTGGGAGCCATCGACACCTTCCGCCAACTCATCCTCGACGCCCAGGCCATGATGGACCCCGACTTTGCCGGGAAGCTTTCAGCCGACGTGGCCGCGGCAGAAGCCGACGACGCCGATACGGACTTCTCCTTTGGCGCGTCGGAAGACGGCTTCGCAGCCACCCCTGGATCGGGCGAAGAGAACGCCGCGGGGAACGGCTTCAGTCGCGCCGAAAACGAAGCAAATGAAGCGGGGGCTACAGCCCCTGAGGCAGCAAATACCAGCTTCAACTTCGGCGGTCACGAGGACCAGATCCCGCTGCTCGACATGGCCAGCTTCAACCCCTTCGCCGAAGAGCCCAAGCGGCCCTTCCTGCAGAAGCGGAAGAAGCCGGCCGCCGCCAAAGCAGACGGCCTGCAGGTGCCCCAGGTCTCGCCTTTAGCGCCGGAGATCCCCACCTCTTCCGGCTCCGGCTCAAGTCCAGAGCCAGCCGAAGGCTTCCGCTCTCCCGGCGACGCGGCCACGCTGCCGGAGCTGATCCGCTTCCTCATCGACCGCTCGGGCTACATCAAGGCGCTGGAAGCCGAGGGAACGCCCGAGTCCCTCAGCCGCATTGAAAACCTGAAGGAACTGGCCAACGCGGCCCACGACGCCGAAACTCGGGGCGAGACCCTGGCCGACTTCCTCGACCACGCCGCGCTGGCTTCGGACACCGACCAGATCGACCCCGACGCCCGTGTCACGCTGATGACGCTGCACGCCGCCAAGGGTCTGGAGTTCCCGCTCGTCTTCCTGGCCGGCCTCGAAGAGGGCCTCTTTCCGCATTCGCGCACGCTGCAAAATCCCGAGGAACTGGAAGAAGAGCGCCGCCTCTGCTACGTCGGCATGACGCGCGCCATGAACACCCTCATCCTCACCCGCGCCGAGTATCGCCGCCGCTACGGCAACGACGCTCCCGAGCGCAGCATCCCCTCGCGCTTCCTTGAGGAGGTGCCCAGCCAACTGGTGGAGAACCTGGGCAGCCAGAACCCGGCCTGGTCCACCCCGGCCTATGGTTCCGGCTACGGCGCGCGCCGCCGCTCCAGCTTCACGGGCGGTTCCGAAGGCAGCCACTTCAACTACGAAGACGAGAGCCAGGAGTTCATTCCCTCCGCGCCGGCTGCCCGGAACGGAGCGGCCCGCAGCAACGGCCCGGCCAAGCCCTTCGTGGCCTCGTGGATGACGCCGCCCAAAAAGCCCGCAGCCCCGCCCGATGCCACCCCCAAACCGGACGAGGCCTCCATCGACAACATCGCGCGCTTCTTCGGCGGCAAGGCAGGCATGCCCAAACCCGGCTCTCTGGCCCGCCCGGTCATGGCAGTCCCCGCCAGCCGCGGCGCAACCAACCTGCAGAAAGGCCAGCGCGTCCGCCACTCCAAGTATGGCGACGGCACCGTGCTCATCCGCGAGGGCGAGGGCGACGACGCCAAGCTGACAGTAATGTTCACCCGCCACGGCCTGAAGAAGATGATGGAGAAGTTCGCCAACCTCGAGCGAATTTAATCGATGCCCAGCACCAGCGGCTTGCGTGCCGCCTGCGCTTCTGCCGGGTTGCGGCCTTCCTCCCAAAGCCTTCGGGCGCGCTCCTCGCCGTCCAGCACGCGGAAGACACCCTCGGCCAGCGCCTGCAATTCGTCCTCCCCGGGATAGACGCGGATCGGCGCAATCCAGCTCAGATAGCCGCGCAAAAGCCCAATCACGCGCTCCGAGTAGGCCATGCCGCCGGTCAGCAGCAGCGCGTCCACCTTGCCCTCCAGCACCGCCGCCATCGCGCCGCCCTCTTTGGCAATCTGGTACACCATGGCGCGAAACACCTGCGCGGCTTTCTCGTCCCCGGCATCGATGCGCCGCTCCACCTCCTGCAAATCGCGCGTGCCCAGGTAGGCAAACAATCCGCCGTCGCCAAATATCTGCCGATCCATCTCTTTCTGCGCATATTCGCCGCTGTAGCAGAGCTTGATCAGCGCCCGCCCCGGCACAGTCCCCGTCCGGTCCGGCCCGAACGGCCCGTCGTCGATCGTGCTGTTGTCGATCATGCGCCCATCGCGGTGCGCCGAGACGGTAATCCCCGATCCCATATGGATCACCACCAGCCGCAGTTCCTCGTAGCGGCGGCCAACCTCGCGCGCGTAGCGTTTGGCCACCGCCTTGGTGTTCAGCGCGTGGCCCACAGCCTTCCGCTCGATCAGCGGCGTGCCTGAGAGCCGCGCGCACTCCTGCCACTCGTCCACCGTCACCGGATCGACGAAGTACGCATTCACCCCTGCCCGGCGCGCGAACTCCAGAGCCAGCAGAGCGCCCAGGTTCGATGCGTGTTCACCGCGGCGCGCAGCCTTCAGCTCTTCCACAATTGTGTCGTCCACCAGGTAAGTGCCGCAGGGCATCGCGGGCAGCAGCCCGCCGCGTCCTGCCGTGGCCGCAAACTGCTCCACCCGGTAGCCGGCCTTCTCCAGTTCGGCGGCAATCAGCTCTGCGCGGTACTCCAGCCGTGCAATCATCGGCCGCCCGCCAAAGCGCGAAACCTCCTCGTCGCCGTGCCGAATCGTCTTTATCCACTCCGCGCCCTTGCGCGTGTAGATGCCGAACTTTGTCGACGTCGATCCCGGATTGATCACCAGTACGCGGCACAATTCCTCGCTCAAGCCCCACCTCGCACAGCGCCATCGAGTTTACCCCTCCCGTTCCACTCCTGCACAGACCCCCGGGAAAGCACAATTCCGCCCCCACTTTGGCAAATGAAGAATGATTTGGTTCAGATCATCCGGAATCGTGCTACACTCATGGAAATCGTAGAATTCGATCTGAAGTTCTTGCCTGTTCCGGTTACCGCCTGCACGCAACACTTCCACATTGCGTTCGGCGGTAAATTTGCATCAGGAGTTACACATCATGGAACAAGGCACAGTCAAGTGGTTTAATGACGCCAAGGGTTTTGGTTTTCTCAGCCGTGAAAGCGGTGAGGACGTTTTCGTGCATCACACCGCCATCCAGTCGAACGGCTTCCGTTCGCTCCAGGAGGGCCAGCGCGTCCAGTTCAACGTCACCAAGGGCCCCAAGGGCTGGCAGGCTGAGAACGTTCAGGTCATCTAGGGTTTTCCCCGGTACGACAAGTTCGCAGTAAACAAAGAGGGACGGCAAATCGGCCGTCCCTCTTTCTGTGTCTATAGGCTTTTCCTGCTCGATCCGGCTGCCGGCAACCTAACCCGCAGCGCCAAACCGTCACCTGACAACTGATCCCTGACCCCTGACAACTGACAACTGTCCTCTGACAACTGTACCTACGCCGCAGGCTCCAGAGCCACCGGATCCTTGGCCGGATGCATCCCATCCTTCTGATTCTGTTGATCGTGGGTGCCCAGGTACTCCAGAACGTCGTTGATCGAGTCTTCAAAGCGCCCGCCGCTCTTGTGGGTTGCCCGTACGCCCTTGGCAACTAGCTGACAGACCTCGTAACGGTTGATTCCCTGCGCCAGGGCACGGTGGATTTGATCGGAACGCATGACGAACTCCTGCAAACAAGGTGGTGTTGCGTGGAGGTACTGAGCTCGTCTGAAGCGGTAAAGCGGTTCTCTGCGAACGGCGGCTCAAAAAAGCCGGCGCATCCGGCGGAATTTCCCGTGGGTGAGAACGCGGTCTCAGTGGAAGGATAGACAGGAAAAACCGGCACGCATCCGGGCGAAGCGAAAGCCCGTGCGTTCAAGAACCGCTCGCAAGCGGCCGAGGCCGAGCAGGCGGATCACATGGGTATACTTCCTTGATTGTACGCTGAACTCCGCCGAAAACCCGTGAATTGGGACAAATCCTCCAACTCCCTGCATCTGCCGCTTTGAATCGAGAGAATTCCCTGTTAACATTAAAGATCGCATGGTTCAATGTGCTGAATACCCTGAAGAGATTGCAGTGAAAGAGGTTACACGTGGCAGATACCACCAAGGTTGAAGATAAGCTGGAACGAAAGAAGCTGAAGCGGACCGCACGCAAGAAGGCCGCTCCCAAGGCAAAGCGCACCGAACCCCGTGGTTCGGCGAAAAAGAAGATCAAGAAGCTGGCCCGCGGCCAGTCGAAGCGCTAAGGCGCATCGAAGTACGTTCAAGGGTTCCGGTCCTGTGATGGCCGGGCCGGAACCCCCTCCCTCCTCCATCGCCGTATTCCATCAATCCACTCCATCTCCTCTCGCTTGAGGGGGTACGGGAGAGTTGCCCTGTTACGCCAACTGCTTGCCTGCAAGTCGATCGATAAGCTCATCCGTGAATCGGAGGAGCCCCAGAACGCTCTCAAGAAGAGTCTTGGACCGTGGTCGCTCACCGCTCTCGGCATCGGCGCCGTCATCGGCTCGGGCATCTTCACCGTCATCGGCACGGCCATGGCAGGCCAGCACTTCGACAGCCCATCCCTTGAGAACACTCCGCTTCTCCATTACCTGATCCACCACACGGCGCTCGCCGGCCGCCCCGGCGCAGGTCCCGCTCTGGCTCTTTCGCTGGTGCTGGTGGCCATTGTCTGCGTCTTCACCGGCCTCTGCTATGCGGAGCTGGCTTCCATGATCCCCATTGCCGGATCGGCGTACACCTATACCTACGCCACGCTCGGCGAGCTGGTGGCCTGGATCATCGGCTGGGACCTCATCCTCGAATACGCCTTCTCGAACATGAGCGTCAGTGTCGGCTTGTCGGCCCATCTGGTCGATCTGTTTGACTGGTTTGGCGTTCACTTCCCGGCCCGCTGGATCTCGCCTGCCTATCTGCCCACCGGCCTGCAGGACTTCGCCGGCCACGACATCTATGGCTCCGGCTGGCACTTCGGCTTCAACATTCCGGCCTTCCTTGTCGTCATGCTGCTCACCGTGGTCCTGGTGCGCGGCATCCGCGAGTCGGCTCGCACCAACAACATCCTGGTGCTCATCAAGATCGCGGCCATTCTGGTTTTCATCGTGGCCGCCGCCAGCTTCATCAAGCCGCACTACTGGCACCCCTTCATGCCCAACGGCTGGACGGGCGTACTCACCGGCGGCTCCATCATCTTCTTCACCTACATCGGCTTTGACTCGGTTTCGACCGCGGCCGAAGAGTGCCGCCAACCGCAGCGCGACCTGCCCATCGGCATTCTCGCCACGCTGGTGGCCTGCACGGTGCTCTACGGCGGCGTGGCCATCGTACTCAGCGGCATCGTTCCCTGGCAATCGGTCATGGGCGATGCGGCTCCGGTGGTCAACGCCATCAAGCGGCTTTCCATCGGCACCGGCATCGGCAGCCTGCAGTGGGTCCGCCTCTTTGTGCTCATCGGAGCCATGCTGGGCATGATCTCGTCTATCCTGGTCTTCCAGCTCGGCCAGGCGCGCGTCTGGTTCGCCATGTCGCGTGACGGCCTGCTGCCGGCAGTCTTCAGCCGGATTCACGCGCAGTTCCGCACGCCTGCCGTCGCCACCTGGGTCGCCGGATTCGTTGTCGGCATCCCCGCCGGCCTGCTCGACATCGGCACCGTCTCCAACCTCTCGAACATCGGCACGCTCTTTGCCTTTGTGCTGGTTTCGATCGCGGTTGTCATCCTGCGCTACCGCGACCCGCACCGCCCCCGCGCCTTCCGCACGCCGCTCGGCCCCCTGTTCCCGGCCCTTAGCGTCATCTTCTGCGTGGTGCTGATGATGGGTTTGGAGATCATGACCTGGATCGCCTTCTTCATCTGGCTAGCCATCGGCCTGCTGATCTACTTCTTCTACTCCCGCCACCGCTCGGAGTTCGCGGGGCTGTAATGAGAAAACGAGCACTCTACAGCGGCTTGCCACATCGGGGCAAACGCATCTCACGCTTCATCGCTACACGACGAGAAGAACATCGTTGTCGATTGGATTTCCGGGCTTTGTAACAGGGCACAGCTTCAGAGGCCGCGGAAAAACTCCAATTGAGGCATGTCTGGTTTTGCGCTAGCACCAACCGTAAAAGGCCCGGGTAAAGACTGCGCTCAGCAGCTTCGTCCCGGGCCGTTTTTCGTCTCCGCGCACAATCGTCCCGCCGATTTCTGCCCCGCCTCAAGACGCCTTTGCTGCCAAGTTCATCTCCATGTGGTATTCTCCAGCGTTCGGTGGTCCCTGCGAGAGGGTTTCGCAGGTGAAAATATCGTTTCGCATAGCGGCACAGCTGAGTCGGTGCAACTCCGCCGCAAAGGACAATTCAAAGGAAAGCGGGAACCTGAGGCTATGAAAGACACGCTTGGAGTATTGCTCGCTGGGGGCGCTGGAGAGCGCCTGTTTCCACTTACGCGCGACCGCGCCAAACCCGCGGTGCCGTTCGGTGGACACTACCGCATCATCGACATCACACTTTCAAACTGCATCAACTCCGGATTGCGCCGGGTCTACATCCTCACCCAGTACAAGGCGCTCTCCCTCAACCGCCACATCCGCGAGGGATGGACCGGCATTGTGGCGCAGGAACTGGGCGAATTCTTTGAACTGATGCCGCCCATGCAGCGCACCGGCGCCAACTGGTACATGGGCACCGCCGATGCCGTCTACCAGAACATCTACTCCATCGGCAGCGAGCAACCCAAGCACGTCATCATCCTCTCCGGCGACCACATCTACAAGATGAACTACAGCCGGATGCTGGCCTATCACAACGAGACCAAGGCCGACGTCACGCTGGCCACGCTGCCCATTGCGCCCGAGGATGTTTCCCGCTTCGGCGTGGTTGAAGTGGGGCAGACCGGCGAGATCATCGGCTTCAAGGAGAAGCCTGCTTCCACCAGCTTCCGCTCGCCCTTCAATCCCGACGCGGTGGACGCCTCCATGGGCATCTACATCTTCAACACGGAGGTTCTGCTGAAGGCGCTGATGGCCGACGCGGAAAACCCCGAGTCCAAGCACGACTTCGGCCACGACATCCTGCCCGCCATGCTGGGCAAGAAGAAGATGATGGCCTACGCGTTCGTGGATGAGAACAAAAAGCAGGCTCTCTACTGGCGCGACGTGGGCACCCTGGACGCCTACTACGAGGCCAACATGGACCTGTGCTCGGTCTCGCCAATCTTCAACCTCTACGACAAGAGCTGGCAGATTCGCACCCGCGCCCGCCAGTACCCGCCAGCCAAGTTCGTCTTCGGCGAGCCGGGCCGCTCCGGCATGGCCGTCAACTCCATCATCACCGCCGGCGTCATCATCTCCGGCGCATCGGTGTACAACTCGGTGCTGTCGCAGGACGTCAGGGTGAACTCCTACTCCGACGTGGACGCCAGCATCATCTTCTCGCATGTGAACATCGGCCGCCATTGCCGCATCCGGCGGGCCATCATCGACCGCGATGTGCACATTCCCGAGGGAACGGTCATCGGCTACGACCCGGCCGAGGACAAGCGGCGCTACTTTGTCACGCCTTCCGGCCTGACCATCGTCACCCGCGACGCCTCGCTGTTCGAAAACCCCGTAGACCCGGATTTCCAGCGGCGCTACTAGGACCCTGCCAAAAGGCAAAAGAGAGCCCGGACTTCCCTTGCGAAGCCCGGGCTTTTTGCGCGCACGAGTTTGCCGGGTAGAAAGCGGCCGGCCGGCCCTTCGCAGCTTCCGGTCACTGGTTTGTCCGTTCGGACTCGATCTCAAGGGTGCAAATCTCTCCCGTTGCCTGGCGCCGGAAGCTTGACCGGGGCCAGTCTTCCGGCGTGCTACAGCGTTTTCGATTCTGCTCTTTACAGAAAGCGTATCGCCAAGTGGCTTTTTCCCCAAGAAAAAGCCACCTTTGATGCACTTCCAATGTGCACATATGAATCGAAAGCACTCTAACCCACCCTGTAAAGTGAACCAACGGGAACGAAGAAGCCTGTATATGCATAGTCGAACTTCATAAGGGCCAGATCAAAACACCAGCGAAAGTAGCACTCTGTCCGATTTGCACCGATACTGCCGCAATTGCCAAAGGTCATGGAACCGGTAGCGTTTCTTTCTCGTATACCCCAACCATGCAGTGCGTGGGTACATTAAGCTGGAGCGTGATGGGGCTGGCGGCGCCGGCCCGGCCTTCGAAGATGAACTTCGAGCCGGTCCGGTATGAAACGCCCCAGCCGTCGGCCGCGGGCATGGCCCAGGGTGCGGAGGCCGTTGCGCCCCCTGTCGGCCTGCTGCGCGGGGAGGCAGGTCCTCTGGAGACTGACTGGTCTCAACTCGTTCGCCGCTGCTTGGACGGCGATTCCGGCGCGTGGGCCGAGATGGTCCGGACGCACCATAAGCGTGTGTACGGGCTCTGCTACCGCTTTACCGGCAACCCCACCGACGCCGAAGACCTTACGCAGGATGTGTTTTTGAAGATTTACTCCAACCTGGCCAGCTTTGACCAGGCCCGGGGCAGTCTGCAGGTGTGGATCGCCACCATGACCCGCAACCTGCTGGTGGACAACTTCCGCCGGACCCGCAACCAGCGGGCCACCGGCTCCCTGGACGAGGGCTGGGAGTCCAGCGACGAGCTGCGGCCGATCGACCGGCTGACGGCGCGCGAGGCGTCGCCACACGAGTCGGCGGCGCGGAAAGAACTGGAAAAGATGGTGCAGGACGCCCTGGCGCGGGTCTCTGTGGAACTGCGCGAGGCCGTGATCCTGCGTGACCTCCAGGACCTTGATTACAAAGAGATTGCCAAGGTCCTTGGCATACCCGAGGGGACGGTAAAGTCCCGCATCAGCAGAGGGCGCGCGGAACTGGCGAGGCTGCTGGAACGTAATAAACGGGAGGTGATGTAACCATGACTGAGCGCGCACATATTCCGAGCTCGCCTGCCTGCGGGCAGTGGGAGACACTTTTGGCGGACGCGCTGGATGGGCTGCTGCGGCCGGAAGACGAGGCCACTTTTGCGGCGCACATGGCCATCTGCCCCGCCTGCGCGGCGATGTTCGAAGAGGCGCGCCGCGGCCGGGAATGGCTGGAGTTTCTTTCGCCGGAGCCCGAGGTTCCGGACGGCCTGCTCGACAGGATTCTGGCCAGGACCGGTCCCGGCAAAACGCCGGCGCTGAGTTTGGCCGGCGGTCCGGGGATGGCCGTGCCCATGCCGCCTGCCTGGCAGCGGCCCGGCCTCGGCGGATTTATCCGCCGCTTCGCCGAGCCCCGCCTGATGATGACCGCGGCCATGGCCTTCTTTTCCATCGCCCTGACCCTGAACCTCACCGGCGTACGGCTGACCGGCCTGCGCCTTGCCGATCTGCGGCCCACGGCGATTCGCTCCTTCATGGAGCGGCGGCTGACCATGGCTTCCACGCCAATCATCCGCTACTACGACCATCTGCGGCTGGTCTACGAGGTGGAGTCCCGCATGCGCGAACTGCGCCGCTCCGCCGGCGAAGGCAGCCCGGACGCCGAGCAGCAGAAGGATGGCGCGGCTCCGTCCACTCCCGGCGAATCGCGCCAGAGTCCCGGCCGCAAGGATGGCGGCTCGCGCAGCGATCCTCCCCAACAGTCGGTGAGCCCCGCGCCGGATGAAACCAACGAGATGTTTGAATCTTCCCTGACCACTTTTACCGGGCACGCGCACTCCGGCGGCTCCGCAATGGCACTACGGGAAAGGAGCGCAACATGGACTGCGTAAATCACACTGGAGTTGACTCCACAGCCTATTGCCAGAACTGCGGCAAGGCGCTGTGCGCCGGCTGCATCCGCAAAGGCGCGGGCGGCCAGGTGCTCTGCGAGCCCTGCCAGATCTCCTGGCAGGCCTATCAACAGCCTTTCACCATGCCTCCGGCCCCCGGAGTGCCCAACCCTGCAGCGGCCGCTGCGCTGGGACTTATCCCCGGCGTGGGAGCGATGTACAACGGCCAGTTCGTAAAGGGCCTCATCCACGTGGTGATCTTCGCGGTGCTGGTCAGCGCGGCCCATCTCTACGGCGTCTTCGGGATCTTCATCGCCGCGTGGATCTGCTATCAGTCCTTCGAGGCATATCACACGGCCAGGGCGCGCCGCGATGGAGCCACGCTTCCGGATCCGTTGGGTCTGAACGATCTCGCCAATTCGATCAACAGCGGCGGGCAGACCCCGCCTCGTCCCCCGGCCGGCCAAGGGCCCGGCGAACCCGTGGGGCCTGCGCCCGGCAGCTATCAGGCGCCCTACACGCCACCGTACCAGCAACCGCCGTACTCAGGGCCATACACTCCGCCGACGGCGGGATTCACCAACCCCTACGCGCCGCCCGTTCCCCCCATGCCTCCCGTGCCTCCGCCCTCCTGCGGCTGGGGACACAGGGAACCGATTGGCGCCATTGTCCTGATCGGCCTCGGCGTCCTCTTTCTGCTGGGGCAGTTGGATGTCTTTTCCGGCCGCATCTTTGAATACGCCTGGCCCATGCTGCTGATTTGCCTGGGAGCATGGCTCGTCATCCGCCGTCTGGGAGATTCGCAAGGAGGTAAGAAATGAGCCGATACATTCTGATTCGCCGCCTGCGCGGCCCCGCGTTTCTTCTGCTGGTGGGCGTCAACGCCCTCCTGAACCAGGCCGGCATTCTCAGTTGGGGCCGCAGTTGGCCGTTTTATCTGATCCTGGCCGGCGTCTTTGCGCTGGCCGAGCGCGCCGCATTCTCCGCGGAGGGCTATCCGCCGCAATGGCCCGGTGCGCCCAACCCGGGAACGCCGTATCCCGGACAGCCGTACCCGGCGCCCGAGAGCCCGGTGCATCCGCCCTCGACAGCGATGGTGCCCTCTGACGGGCATGACTTCAACAAGGGACCGGAAGGAGGTCGGCAATGAGCAGCGTACCTCCAAATACGCCTCCGGGCGGCGGAGCGCCTCCGCCGTATCCGCCCTACGACCCCAAGACCCAGTGGCGCATGTACCGCGAGCAGCAGCGCGCCGCCTGGGAGGCCCAACGCAATGCATGGAAGGCCCAGAAGCACGCATGGAAGGCCAACTACGTCGGCGCTTGCGGACCTCGGGTTCCCTCCATGGTCGGCCCCATCATCCTCATCGGTGTGGGCATCGTCGCTTTGCTGCTGATGAGCGGCCGCATTCCCGCAGGCGAATTCTGGGCATGGTACGGCCACTGGTGGCCGCTGCTGCTGATCGGCGCTGGCTTGGCGCTGCTCGGCGAGTGGTTCCTGGACATGCGGCGGCAAACCCCCGTCCGCCGGAGCTGCGGCTTCGTCGGCATCCTGGTCATCCTCGCCATCGTGGGCTTTTCCGCCGCCGGATGGAAGAATCTCTGGGGTCCGATGCGCGCGCAGTTTGGCGACAACGGCGACGACTTTTTCAACGCCTTCGGTCTGCCCGAGCACGACTTCGACCAGCAGATTCAATCGGCGCAGGTGCCTGCGAATGCCGCCATTGACATCCAGAACCCGCGCGGCGACGTCAGCGTCACTGCCGGTGACGGCTCCGCCATCCAGGTGCAGGCGCACGAGGTTGCCTTCACCAGCTCCGACAGCGATGCGAAGAAGATATTCGATGCCGAAGCTGCCCATCTGACCGTTATCGGCAGCACGGTGCTGGTCAAGTCGGAGAGCAATAACAGCGGGCGGCTGAATCTGACGGTTACCGTTCCGAAGAACGCCCATGTCACCATCGACTCCGGCAAGGGCGATGTAACCGCCGCCGCGCTGGGCGCGGGCCTCACCATCAATACCGTGCACGGCGATACGCACCTGAACGCCATCTCCGGCCCCGTGCAGGTTCACTTCTCCAACAGCCGCCACGACTTCTCCGCCCACCAGATGGACGGCGATCTGATCACCGACGGCAACTGCAACGATGTAACGCTCTCCGAGGTCAAGGGCCGCGTCGCCATCAACGGCGAAATCTTCGGTGAAGTCCACATGGAGAACATCGGCGGGCCCATCAACCTGCACACCTCCATCACCGACCTGCAGGTAGCCTCCTTGCCGGGCGATCTGACGCTCGATTCGGAAGACCTGCACGTCACCGAGTCCAAAGGTCTGGTGCACGTCGTTACACACTCGAAGGACGTTGACCTCAGCCGCATCTACGGCGACAGCTTCGTGGAAGATCGCGACGGACGCATCGCCGTCGAGCCGGCCGGCAACTTCAACGTGGAAGCGAAGAACAACAAGGGCGACATTGAGCTGACCTTGCCGCCCAGCGCCTCGGCCACCGTCAGCGGACGCACGCGCAACGGCGACATCGTTTCGGACTTCGGCCTGACCACCAGCGGGGACGAAAACAAGACCCTTTCGGGACGCATCGGTCTTGGCCGGGCCCAGATCACGCTCACCACCGACAACGGCGACCTGCGCGTCAAGCGCGGCGCGGAGCTGCCCGCGGCACCGGCTGCCCCTGCCGCTCCCAACGCTCCGGCCTCCCCACATGCCCCGCACCTGAAGACATCCAGGACTGCGCCGCAATCTCTCGTTACGCAGTAGCACCGCCAACAGGCAGCAAGGAAACAGGCGCGGAGCGACCACTCCGCGCCCGTTTTTTGCGCTTTTATTCGTTTGCGAAGTAATTCGCTCTGTCTTAGAGATTGTCTAAAAACTCAGCTTTCGTCGAAGGGTACGGGCTTTAGCCCGTACATCAAAAGTCCAAATAGAACAGGGCTTTAGCCCCTGAGGCAGTCTTTCGGGGCGTTTGCATTGCCTCAGGGGCTAAAGCCCGGCAAATTTTATATGGTCGAACGTACGGGCTGAAGCCCGTACCCTTCAATCTGTAAGTTTCTAAACAGATTCTTACACCGCGATGCGCCGAACACGTGCGCCGATGCGCGTGAACACTTCCCAGGGAATGGTGCCGGTCGCGTCGGCATGGTCCTGTGCAGTAATCGTATGGCCGCCCTGCGAACCCAGCAGCACCACCTCGTCGCCGGGCACTACGCCGGGGATCTCGGTAACGTCGATGACCGTGTGGTCCATGCAGACCCGGCCCACCACCGGCGCGCGCTGCCCGCGCACCAGCAGGCTGAAGTTGTTCCCCAGATGGCGGTCCATCCCGTCGGCATAACCGGCCGCTACCAGGGCCAGTTGCATAGGTTCGGCGGCCACAAAGGTGCCGTTGTAGCCCACCACCGCTCCTGCGGGAATGGAGCGAAGACCGATGACGCGCGACTTCCATGCCATCACCGGCTGTAGCCGCTCGCGTGCTGTGGTCAGCGTAGACGGTTCGTCGCCCTCGAACGGCGGATCGAAGACCGGGGCAACCCCGTACAGGGCAAGGCCGGGGCGCAGCAGCGCGCGCATCCCCTGCCGCGCGGCCACCTCCGCCAGTTGCGCCGCGTTCGATGCCAGCAGCGCAGCGGAACTGCCCACGCTGAGCCAGTCCGGATACAGCCCCGCCGCGGCCACGTTGCGCAACGCAACATTCAGGCGTTCCAACTGGCTGGCCGTCACGCGCCCGTCCGCCTCGTCGGCGGCAAACAGGTGGGTCATGATGCCGTCCAGCCGCAGCGGCGATGTGGGCGTGAATCGCGCCAGCAGCGGGCCCAGCAGCTCGGGAACAGCGCCCTGGCGGCTCATGCCAGTGTCGATCTCAAGATGCACGGGAATGGACCCGCGTCCAGCGGCAGCGGCATGGCCTGCCTGCTCCAGCTCGTCCAGTTGCGCCAGCTCCCACACCACCGGGGTCACGTTGTGCGCCACTGCTGCTGCGCCCTGGCCGGGAAAGACGCTGCCGATCGAAAGGATGCGGGGCTCCGGGCAGAGCGCACGCGCCGCCACGCCTTCCTCGATGCTGGTCACGCCCAGCCAGCCGGCCCCGGCGCGGACCACAGCAGGCGCGCAGATTGCCAGCGAGTGGCCGTATGCCTCGGCCTTCACAATGGCCATCAGATCGGCATGTGGAGCGGCAAGCGAGGCCAGCAGACGGAAGTTCTCTTCAAGGGCGTGAGTTGAAATCTCGACCCAGCAGGGGCGCATTGGCATGGAGGTGTCCAAGCTCCAGTTTAGCGCGCGGGCCGATCCGGCACTTCCGGGAGCAGCGCATAGGCCACCACGGTCTCGCTGCTGCCGCCCATCTCTGCCAGCAGCTCTTCTTCCAGAGCATGAGGAACCTGCATCTCGCAGGCCGCTATCTCGGCCGTCGGCGCTCCCTGGAAGCAGAGTTCGCAATGACCCAGCGCGCTGCCCTCGCCCATCCGCACAGGCGGTCCAAAGACGCGGCAGGTCATGGGACGGCCCGCATAGACGCCGCAGTGGCCGGTCAGCGGATCGAGCGCAGGGCAGGGCGCGTCGTTGGCAAACTCCTCGAAGCGCTCCTGTTCTGCCTCGCTCGTTCCAATCGCGCCGGTCCGGTTGTCGCCCGGAAATTCCGCCGTGTGCTCCGCAATCCACGCCTGTGCGCGCGCTTCAATTACTGCCGCCGCCACAGGGTCGGTTGCGTGCAATGCCTTCATGGCTGCGCGGAGGCGCGCTGCATCCAGCGCGTTGATGGCGAATGCCCCGTGGCAGCACTGCGTACAACCGGGACGGCAAGCCAGCCGCTCCCCGGCGCGGCGGGCCGCATCGGCCAGCGCCCCATCCACAATCTGAACCAGTTCGGCATCGGCGGAAGGAAGCATGACGTGAGCATACCGGAAAGTTCCAGCATCGAAAATTGCCACAGGAACACAGTCTCGCAGATCCTGCGTTCCTGTGATAACCGCCCTCAAAAGCCTCTCGCCAGCGTCCCAATCCGGCCAGAGACTTAGTTGAGCGGCTTGTCCCAGTTCTCCAGAACCTTCTTGAAGACGCTCATGAATTTGCCGGAGTCCGCGCCGTCGATCAGGCGATGGTCGAAGCCGAGGCAGTAGTACTGCACCGAGCGAATGGCGATGGTGTCGTTGCCTTCGGCGTCGGTTAGCACCACAGGCTCCTTGCGCAAGCCGCCGATAGCCAGGATGGCCGACTCGGGCTGGTTGATGATGGGCGTGCCAAACTCCCCGCCGAAGACGCCGGAGTTGGTCAGCGTAAACGTTGAGCCTGAGGTCTCGCTCGGCAGCAACTTCTTGGCGCGGGCGCGTGCGGCCAGATCGGCAATGGTGCGCGCCAGTTCGACGAACGAAAGCGTCTCCGCGCGGTTGACCACCGGCACAATCAAGCCCCAATCAAGCGCTACGGCAATGCCCAGATTGATGTTGCGGTGATAGCGGATGGCCCCACTGCCCGCGCTGTTCTCCAGCGATGCATTCAGGATGGGAAACTGGCGCAGGGCCTCGACCGTGGCGGCCGCGATGAAGGGCATGTAGGTGAGCTTGACGCCGTGGCGCTGCTCGAAGCCCGCCCGCTCGCGCTCGCGGAGCCGCGCCACACGCGTCATGTCCACCTTGTAGACGGTGTGTACGTGCGGACTGGTCTGCTTGCTCTCCAACATGCGCTGGGCAATGATGGAACGCATCTTGGTGAGCGGCACCAGCTCGCCGGGCACATGCGCGCCCGCGGGCTGCTCAACCGGCTCGGCATTCCCCGGGCCGTAGTCATGCAGATGGCGCAGGACGTCTTCCTTGGTGATGCGGCCGCCTGCGCCGGTTCCGGCCACCTGGCGCAGATCGAGCTGCTTTTCGCGTGCAATGCGGCGGACCAGCGGCGACGAGCGCAGACGGCGTCCCGCAAGCTGCGGGTCTTCTTCAGGCTCCTGCGGCAAGGTGAACGGAGCAGGAGCGGAGGCGGTATGCGCTGCGGCCGGTCCTGCTGCTGGCGCGGCAACCGGCGTGCCGCTGCCGCCGATGATGGCCACTACGGTGTTGATGGCCACCGTTGCACCCTCGGGCGTCTTGATCTCCGTCAGTGTGCCGGCAGCCGGCGAAGGAATCTCGGCGTCTACCTTGTCCGTGGAGATTTCAAAAAGCGGCTCGTCCTTTTCCACGCGATCGCCGGGCTTCTTGAGCCACTTGGTGATGGTGCCTTCCACAATGGACTCGCCCATCTGGGGCATGACCACTTCGACAGCGTCGGATGCGGCGGGAGCGGGAGCTTCAACCTCGGCCTCGCCTGCGTCGGCAATGGTGGCAACCACGGTGTTGATACCTACGGTCGCGCCCTCGGCCACCTTGATCTCCGTCAGCGTGCCGGCGGTTGGCGAAGGAATCTCGGCATCCACCTTGTCGGTGGAGATCTCGAAGAGCGGCTCGTCCTTCTCCACACGGTCGCCGGGCTTCTTGAGCCATTTGGTAATGGTTCCCTCAACGATGGATTCACCCATCTGGGGCATGATCACGTCGGTTGGCATAGAGCAGAGTCTCCGCGATTCGGGACACCGGAGCACGGCGGGGTCCAGCGTGGATTATAAATCGCGGAACATTGGCTGGCCGTGAAGGACCGTAACGGCGCGCCGGGTGCAGCCCACCCTCGCCTCAGGCTCGCGCGAGCGGTTCGCCGGGATGCAGCAGCCGCTCCACCTCGGGAGGCGGCTGATTGGGCGTGTCTTCGGCTGGAAACGCTGCAGTGGGAGCCTGCGGGGACCGCGCGGCCACAACCTGCACGCGCAGGGCGGCAAGGCTCTCCACGGCAAGCACCTGCTGGCCAAAGACAAGTCCGAACTGGCGCGCGGCCAGATGCGCAACCTGCTCCAGCGCGGGGATGGCCTGCGGGTCGTCAGCCTCTTTTTCAAGGCTGGTGACGGCGCGGTCGGTAATGCCGCAGGGGTTGATGAGATGGAAGTCGTCGAGATTGGTGGTGACGTTGAAGGCAAAACCGTGCGAGGTGACGCCACGCGCTACGTGGATGCCAATGGCCGCGATCTTGCGCTCTCCGGCGGGGTGGTTCTTATCTGGCTGCGCAATCCTCTCGTCCAAAGGGCCGCCGTGCGCAGCACCACCACCAGGGCACCAGACGCCGGTGAGGCCGGGGATGCGGACAGCCGGGACGCCGAAGTGGCCGCAGAGGCGGATCAACGCCTCTTCCATGCGGCGGACAAAGTCCACCGGGCCCAGGCGGCCGCCGTTGTCGTTGTGCAGGCTGCGCAGGTCGAAGATGGGGTAGCCCACCAGTTGGCCGGGGCCGTGGTAGGTGACGTCGCCGCCGCGGTTGATCTCGTGCAGGGTGACGCCGCGCCGGGCCAGCAGTTCGTCCGAAGCCAGCACATTGGAACGGTTGGCGTTGCGCCCTAGGGTAAGCACCGGCGGGTGCTCCAGCAGTAGCAGGATGTTCTCCGCCCGGCCCTCGATCCGCGCCTGAACCAGCTCTTCCTGCAGGCGGAGAGCTTCGTCGTACCCGATGCGGCCGAGATAGAGGTACTGAATCATCGCTGTCTTGATTTTAGTGGCTGCCAGGAGGGTGAGCATCGCAGGGTAGGCCTGGAACACCTTGCGGCACCCTATCCGCTGGTTGGATAGCCGGACGTCCGCCAGATGTCGCCGATTCGATCCTTGTCGGTTACCGGGCGCTTTCAATCTGGCGGCTGATCCAGCGGCTAAGGCTGACGCCTTCGACCGCAGCGCGCTGGACAGCTTTGCGGTGCAATTCCGGATCGGTGCGCAGCAGGATTTTGCCATTGAAGGGGCGGTCGGGCTGCTGGCCGTTTTCCGCGCAGAATTCCAAATAGCTGTCGATGCTTGCGCGAAAGGCACGTTCCAACTCTGTAGCTGTTCGGCCCTCAAAGTGAATCACATCGCGCAGCCCTGCGACGGTGCCGGAGAAGGTCTTCTCCTCTGAATCGAAGTCGATCGGCCCGGCTGCATATCCCTTGTATTCCATCATGGCTTCACCCCCGCATTGCTCAAGAACTGGCGAACCGCATCGACCGCGCCTTTCTTCGTCTCCGGTTGCGGGTGGGGACGATGAAAGATGGCGGTCACGCCATTCAGTTTGGCCGCCACCCGGCTGCCCGCACGCTCTGTAACCTCGCCGCCCAGAGCGTGCACCAGAGATTCAATCGCTGACCAGCGGATGTCTGCCTTGGTCGGCCGCGCGAAGATATCGTTCAGCGTGGCCTGCTGCGACTTGTTCATAGCAAAGGAGACCTGACCTTTCCGGTTCCAGCGCGATGTTGCGATGATAGCACAAACCGATATCGTAAACTGTCTGGCCTTCTATGGCAGATCAAGGTCCGAACTGCGGTACACTAGCCACTGGCAGGAGGACCGGGCGGTCGCTGCCGGAGGGTCGGGCGCAAGCCTGAGTTCGCCGGGGGAGGAAAGTCCGAACTCCGCAGGGCAGTGTGCCGGATAACGTCCGGGACGCGAGCTTGCAAAGGCTCGTGGACGGCCAGTGCCACAGAAAACAAACCGCCTCGGCTACCCCTCTTTCGGGAGGGCGACCGGAGACCTCCGGAAGGGTTCGCCCGTCCGGCCAGGACTCCCGCCGGGGTAAGGGTGAAAAGGTGCGGTAAGAGCGCACCGCTCCGGCGGTAACGACGGAGGCAGGGTAAACCCCACACGGAGCAAGACCAAATAGGGGGGGATGCGCGCGGCTGAGAGCCTGCTGCGTGTTGCGTGCCGGCCCGGCACGCCAAGACGGCTCAAGCAATCGTCGAAACCTCCGGGTAGGTCGCTGACGAACGTCCGTGGCAACACGGCGTCTAGAGGAATGACCGCACACGACAGAATTCGGCTTACAGGTCCTTCTGCCTTGTTTTGGAACCTGTGACCGGATTGGCTGGTGAATTGTGACCAACTTATCTGGGAATTTGCGGTATGTCAAGTGTGTCACGGTCACAAAATGCTGTGACCGGATGTGACCACGCTGTGACCGGGCACGGTCACAGGCTGAGTTATGCACCGAGCCTGTGACCGGAACCGCTCCCGCACCTAACAACGGTGCGGGCACGAAACCCAGGACTGCAAGCAAGCCCACGAACAGAACCAGACCCGCACCGCTCCGGCCCGCTTGGACCATGCCGACAACGAAACCGAAACACCACCCGCCGACTCACGGCGGCTGCAAACCACACATTGACGAGATACAGCTAACTGACGCATTGGCGCGCCCTCCTTGCCCTCGGATGGGCTGAGAGTCAGGGCCGCGCGGCTTTATCGCGCGCCGCGCCAGCGGGCGGAGCGCAGCGGAGAGCCTTGACCGAAGCCGCACAATGACGCATC
>Ga0326727_10002620_pt1 | contig 60448 bp, 51 predicted proteins | sample MB2enrmetagenome_FD_207643 | JGI IMG/M metagenome (GOLD analysis project Ga0326727, IMG submission 207643) | Lab enriched peat soil microbial communities from McLean, Ithaca, NY, United States - MB29MY | ecosystem: Environmental > Terrestrial > Soil > Wetlands > Peat | place: USA: New York...
CCGAGTCGAATGCGAAGTTCGAATCGTGCAGGCTCTTCTTGATTTCGGCGGGGATCATCGCGTCGGGGAGCAGGGCGTACGCGTACCCGGGATGGTTGCGCACGAGGACGTACGCGAATATCGACGCAGCCACGGTGATCGCGATGCACAGGGCGATGAATCCGAACGACCGGCGGAACTCTTGCGGAAACGACTGCGTGTAGAAACGCGCGACGCGCGTCCAGCCGCCGGCGGCCGCTCGCCCGTACACGTAGGCGTGGGCGCGTGCGATCAGCCGGTTGAGGTACTGGAGCAGCAGCTCGTCGTATCCTTGGCCCTGAGCGTAGGCTAAATCGCTCGTTGTCGCGCGGTAGAGGCGGCCGATCGCTTCGACGTCGTCGGGCGCTAGCGCGCGCACGCCGCGGCGCGCCGCGCGCTGCAGTAGCGTCTCGAGGTTCTCCCACGCTGCGGAGCGGCGGTGGACGAAGGTGGCCTGCGTCACGGCGTCTCACATTACGTCAGCCATGGACCGAACCCTAGCCGTACGCACGCCCGAATCGATCGCGTTCTCTTACGAATTGGCCGGAATCGGCAGCCGTTTCTTGGCGGTCGCACTCGACTTCGCCATCCAGATCGGGGTCATGACGCTCATCATCGTCGTCTTCGCGATCCTCAGCGCGGGCGACCCGGCGCAGAAGGCCGCCGCGGCGGCCGCCAAATCGCCGCACTGGGCCGTCAACGTGGCGATCGGCTTCATCGTCTTCGTCGTGTTCCTCATCCTGTTCGGCTACTTCATTCTCTTTGAGGCGTTCTGGAACGGGCAAACGCCGGGAAAGAGAGCGCTCGGTATTCGCGTGGTTCGCGACGGCGGGTATCCGCTCGATTTCACCGCTTCTCTCGTGCGTAACCTCATTCGAGTCGGTGAAGCGGCGTTCGGCAGCTATGCGATCGCGGCGGTGTCCGCGATGCTCTCGCCTGAAAACAAGCGGCTCGGCGATATGGCGGCGGGGACGATCGTCGTTCGGGACGCGCGCATGGAGTCGCCGGAGAGATTGCTCGCGCAGGTGCGCGAGGCCCCGTCGTTCGCGGCGACCGCCTATGCGAGCGGCGAGGAGCGCGAGTTGATCCACCGCTTCCTCGATCGCCGCGCCGGCCTCGAGCCCCAGCGGCGCCGCTGGATCGCGCACCAACTCGCGGAACGCGTCCGCGGACGCGTTCCGATCGAACTGCGCGAGCTCGGCGACGAAGAGTTGCTGGAGCGCCTTTAGTTTCGTTTGAAGCGCGCGAGCACGTCGCGCGCAAACCGCATCGCCTCGGCTTTGGTCCGGTCGTAGAGCGCTTTGGTCTGCCCCTTGCTCATCGGGCGACCGTGCTCGAGCAGGAACGTTACGCCTTCGCCGACGACGATCGTGCCGGCATATGCGATCGCGCCCTTGATCGCGACGCCCGCAACCGGTACGAACCCGGCGAGCTCGCGCGCGAGCGAACGCCAGCCGAAGCCGCCGCCGATGATCGGCAGGAGCTGCCACATCCGCTGCACGTCGGGATCTTTACCGTACGCCGCCTGAATGTGCAGCAACAGCATCATCTGGATGCCCGTGATGGCCACCATGTCACCGGCCGAAGCGAACGCGCCCAGGACGATGCCGACGACCGGAATGTGATCGACGACGGCGCTCGCCAGCGCCACCTTGAGCGCGTTGCCGGCGGCGTCGCGCGTAAGTTTCGCCGCGACCGTTTCGCGTAACGGCGGCAGGCGGCGGCCGACCGCGATCTCGACGCCCTTGCACGCATCGACGATGTGCGCGAAGACGCGCGGGCGCAGCGCTTCGGCGCTGATCGCGGCGACGACGTATTCGCCGGCGCCGGACGGTGGCGGCAGGGTCGCGGGTCCGCTCGGCGGCGCCGCGGGGTCGACGGTGATCGCGAGGATCGGGACGCGCAAGACTTTGAGCGCGGCGACGTGCGCGGCCATCGCGTCGCCCGGCCGCGCGAGCAGCAGTACGACGCGCACCTCGCTGGGCTCGGTGATCAGCGGCGCGTTGGTCTGCACCGTCTCGAGACACGCCGCCGCATCGAGCGGAATCGAGCCGTCCTCGTAGCCCGAGAGCAGCAGCGCGCGCACCTCGGCGATCAGCCCCGGATCGCCGCTGAGCAAGAAACGGAACGGCTTGCGTACGTGCGCGTGTACCGCATTGACGTCGATGCCCTTGCGGACCATCGAGAAGAGGTCGCGTGCTGCTGATGCCATGGGGCTCCGTTCTTTAGGTCGGGTGCAGCTCGGTTTCGGGATTGTCGGTGTAGTCGAGATAGATCAATCCGGTGAAGATCTCCAGCGGCCAGGCGTGCATGCCGTGCTCGTCGGCCAGATCGACCGGCGACTTCTTGTCTTGCAGCATTTGGTCGACGATCTCGCCGGGCGTCGAGCGGATGTCGGCGGCGAGGATAGTCGCGATCACGACGTCGCCGGTCGTAATCCCGTCTTTGAGCATCGTCGGATAGTCGATGCCGTCGAGGTTGAAGCGCTTCTGGAGCGCGTACTGCAGCGTGGCGTAACGCTGCGGCGAGTTGCCCAGGCCCATCAGCGTGATGCGTGCCGAGAGCTGCCGCGCCCGCGCCATGTTGTAGACCTGGAACGATTGCGACGCGGCGGTGGCCGCGCTGTCGAAGCCGCTCATCGCGCGCTGCATCTCGGCCGTGATGTCGTCGTAGTCGCGCTGCGAGATATCGCCCTGGAAGGTCATGTGCGAGCGGTTGAGATCTTTGAAAAAGGCGTCCAGATCGCCCAGCGATTGGTCGAGCAGTGTGAGCGAGGCGCGCGCCGCGTCAACCGAACGAATCATGTCGCTGTCGGCGTATTGCAGCTCGTGGAAGATGCTGGGGTAGCTCGGCAGCACCCCGAGGGTGTCGGCCGGAATCGGCGTCGCGTCGATGTCGGCCTGCATCTCCTTGAGAATCGAGTTGCTCTCGCGCAGCAGGCCCGACTCCTTGTTCTTCTCCAGCGAGCCGACGCCGGAGATCGCGGCCGAGGCGTCGGTCATCGCGCTGTTGATCGAACGCGTGATCGCGGTGAGGTTGCGTTCGATCGCGTCGAGACGCGAGCCGTGCTGCACGTTGATGCGGCTGTAATCCGGTACTTCGTACTGGATCGCTTGGAAACGAGCGCTGATCTGTTTGAGCTGATCGCGTCCTTGATCGCGCCGTGCGGTGACTTCGGTATTGGCCTGCTGCTGCGAGGCTTCGACCGCCGCAAGATCGACGCGCAGTTTGTCGAGGTTCGGTTTGACGAAGGTGATGCGCTGTGCTTCCAATTGGCGCAGCGCGGCGATACGCGCGTTGGCCAAGTCGCGCGTTTGCTGCGAGCCCTCTTGCGAGGCCTCGGCGAGCGTCTGCGCGCTCTTGCTGGTGAAGCCGAGGGCGAGCTGATCTTGCGCAAGCCCGAGCAGCGCTTCGGCGTTCGTTGGATCGGACTTGAGAATGCTGTTGAACTTGATCGCCGAGTACGAATAGCGAGCGCGCTCTTCGTCGCTCGCCGCCTGCACGGTGAGCTCTTGCTCCGTGACGACTTTCGGATCGAGCTCCGGATAGCCGACGAGGTGATTGACGCGGGCCTCCGGTTCGGGGTGATCCTGCAGGTACTTCGTGACGAGATCGCTGTGCTCGGAATCCAGCACGCCCAAGTGCTCGAGCATCGTCTCCATCGCGTAGGGATCGTAGCCGGCGCGCGACATCAACTGCAGGCCGGTGCGGTCGGCCTGCAATTCGTCGGCGCGCTGGATCTTCGCGATCGCGCCCGCTTCCATCAAGTTGCCGAAGTTGTAGATCAGCGGCGAGAAGAGGCCGGCGATGCCGAACAGCAAGTTGAGCGCGTTGGCCTTCGATTGCATCGTGAGCACGTGGCGCCGTTCGATGTGGCCGGTTTCGTGGCCGATCACGCCGGCGAGTTCGTCGTCGGAGTTCACGAAGTCGATCAGGCCTTCGTTGATGTAGACGTAGCCGCCGAGCGTTGCGAACGAGTTGACCTCGGTGTCGTGAACGATCTTGACGTTGTACGGAACGTCTTTGCGCGCGACTTCCTTCCAGAGATTGTTCGCGATGCCGGACACGTATTGGTTGAGCAGCGGATCGGTTTCAATGACGTTGGACTCGACGATCTGCTGGTCGTAGACGCGCCCCATCTCGATCTCTTGCTGGGTCGACGTGGCAAGCGCAGGTGCCGGGCATATGGCACCCAGCAGCGATAGGATCACGGCAGTCGGCAAAATGCGGCGCAGCATAGTTCTTCCTTACCTTACTCGGGGTGTGGCTCCATGTTACGACCAATCCCCCCTGGTCTTCAACGAGCGGGCGTGGCCAGACGTTACCGCCCGATTCTGTGCAGAGGATGTGGATAATGGTAACTTCTTGCGAGTCTCTGTGGATGGGGGGAGGGCAGGCGGCGCGCCGGTTATGAATCGGAGGGCCTCATGACGCTGATCCGGGGCAGGGGCACGAGCCTCGAGCTGAACTTCGCCGACGTCGACTTCAATGCCGGGCTGACCGAGCTAGGGGAGCGTCTTTCCGAGCGCCCCGGCTTCTACCGCGGCACCGAAGCGGTTGCTCTGTTCGGCAAGGCTGCCGCGCCCTCGGCCGAGCAGCTCGAACGCCTTCGCGAGGTCCTCGGCGAAGCCGGGATCACGCTGCGCGGCGTCGAGCAGACGGCGCTCGCCGAGGAGCTGGTCAGGCGCCGTGCCGAGCGCCCCAAGCGCGAGCTCAAGCTCTCCGATTCGGCGCGGTCGCTCGTCGCCGATTTTGCCGGCGCGCGCGCCGACATCGCTCAGCGGCGCAAGCGCGGCGACACGAGCGTACCGCGCGTGCAGCTCCCCGACGCGCCGCCCAAGCGCAGCGCGCCGCCGGCACCCGCGCTCACCATCGCACCGGCGCCTCCGCCTCCGCCGGGCACCCTCTATCACGTCGGCACGCTGCGCGGCGGCCAGGCGTTGCATCACGCGGGCAACATCGTCATCGTCGGCGACGTCAATCCCGGAACCGAACTCATCGCCACCGGCGACATCGTCGTCTTCGGACGCCTGCTCGGCGTCGCGCACGCCGGCGCGCAAGGCGATCTCGATGCGAAAGTCTACGCGCTCGGTCTGCAAGCAACGCAACTGCGCATCGCCACCTGCATCGCCGTCGACGAGGAAACGCGCACGCCGAGCGCGGAACCCGAGGTAGCGTGCGTGCGCGACGGACGCATCGTCATCGCACCGTTCTCGAAAGCAGCGGAGGTATAGCACGTGGCGGGACGTCGAATCGTCATTACGTCTGGCAAGGGCGGCGTGGGCAAAACCACGACGACGGCAAACCTCGGCGCGGCGCTTGCCAAGCGCGGGGAACGCGTGATTCTGATCGATGCGGATATCGGGTTGCGCAATCTCGATCTCGTGCTCGGACTGGAAAAGCGCATCGTCTTCGACGTGGTCGAGGTCGCGGAAGGGCGCTGCCAATTGCGTCAAGCGCTCATCAAAGACAAGCGCTTCGAATCGCTCTCGATCCTTCCCGCCGCACAGACGCGCGACAAGGACGCGATTACCGAATCGCAGTTCGCCGCGATCGTCGAGCAGGCCGCGGAGCAAGCCGACTTCGTGTTGATCGATTGTCCCGCCGGCATCGAAGGCGGCTTTCGCAACGCGATCGCCGGCGCGAAGGAGGCGATCGTCGTCACCACGCCCGAGGTGAGCGCCATCCGCGACGCCGATCGCGTCGTCGGCAAACTGGGAGAGCGGGCCGTTCCGATGCGTCTCATCATCAACCGTCTGCGGCCCGAGATGGTGCGTACGGGCGACATGCTTTCGGTCGAAGACGTCTGCGAAATCTTGGCGGTCGAGTTGCTCGGCATCGTACCCGACGACGAAGAGATCATCGATACGACCAATCGCGGCGAGCCGATCGTGCTCAACGAAGCGGCGCGGCTGCGCGCGATCTACGACAAAGTTGCGCGGCGGATGCAGGGCGATATCGTGCCCTTCACCACCTTCGACGCCCCGGGATTCTTCGGGCGCCTCTTCGGGGCGCTGAAAGCAGGATAACGCATGCACGTACTACGCGAAGATCACGACGACCGCGACGAGAGCGCGGCGGCGAGCGCGGCACCGCGCAAGCTCGGTCGCGCGATCGTCATTACCTCGGGCAAGGGCGGGGTCGGTAAGACGACGACGACGGCCAACGTCGGAACGGCGCTCGCGCGCCGCGGCGCGCGCGTGGCCCTCATCGACGCCGACGTCGGCCTTCGAAACCTCGACATCGTGCTCGGACTCGAAAGCCGCGTCAAATACCATGTGCTCGACGTGCTCGAAGAGAAGGCCACGCTCGACGACGCGCTGGTAACCGACAAGCACTCCGAGAACTTGGTGCTGCTCGCTGCGGCGCAATCGCGTGAAAAGGATGAGGTCGATACCGAGAAGATGGTCGCGCTCGTGCGCGCCCTTCAGGAGCGCTTCGATTACGTCTTGATCGACTGCCCGGCCGGCATCGAGCTCGGCTTCAAGAACGCCGTGGCCGGCGCTCAGGAAGCCATCGTCGTCTGCACGCCCGAGGTGTCGTCGGTGCGCGACGTCGATCGCGTGGTCGGCTTGCTCGGCAACGCCTTCAAACCGCAACTCATCATCAATCGCCTTCGCCCGCAACTCGTGAAGAAGGGCAAGATGCTCTCGGTCGAGGATGTCAACGGCATCTTGCATCTGCCGCTTCTCGGCGTGATCGCGGACGAACCCGAGATCATCGTCACCACCAACAAGGGCGAACCGCTCGCGCTGCGCACCGAGGGCGAGACGGCGCACGCCTACCATGCGATTGCCGCGCGAATCGCCGGCGACGACGTGCCCGCCCCGACGGTCGAAGTCAAGGAAGAGTCGTTCTTCGGCAAGATCGGGTCGATCTTCGGAGGGCGACGCGCATGATGGAGTGGGTCAAGCGCGTCTTCGGTGCGCAAAACTCCAGCTCGACGGCCAAGGAGCGCCTGCGCCTCGTGCTCATGACCGATCACTTGGCGTTGGCGCCCGAGATCATCGAGAACATGAAGCGCGATTTGGTCGACGTGATTTCGCGTTACGTGGAAGTCGATCGCGAGAAGGTCGAGGTCAACTTCGAGCGCGAGGATCGCGCGCTCGCGATGCTGGCGAACATCCCGATCGTTTCGGTCAACCGCCCGTCGCCGCCGCCTGCGCCGCCTACCAAGCCGCCGGAGATCAAAGATGAGCCGCCGGCGGTAGCCAAAGCCGCCGAAGCGCCCCCGGTGCGCCGCCGCCGGCGCCGCAAACCGCCCGGCGCTACGCCGGTCGCGACGCCGCCCAAGCCGGCCGCCGCGAACCCTTGAACCACGTGCCGCGCGACGGAGACGTCACCTACGTCGCGCGGTTTCTTGCACCGGAGGAAGCGGCCCGCGCGTTCGCCGTCTTACGCGAAGGCCTGGCCTGGGCGCAGCCGCAGATCCTGCTCTTCGGTCGCCGCGTCCCGTCGCCGCGTCTCGAGGCCTGGTACGGCGACCCGGGGGCTTGCTACGCCTACTCCGGACTCGCGCACGACCCGCTGCCTTGGACGCCGTTGCTGTGCGCGCTGCGCGACCGCATCGCCGAATCCACCGGCTCCGCCTACAACAGCGTCCTCGCGAACCTCTACCGCGACGGCAGCGACTCCAACGGCTGGCACGCCGACGACGAACGCGAACTCGGGCCCGAGCCGGTCATCGCATCGCTTTCGCTCGGAGCCGCCCGGCGCTTTCTCCTGCGCCATCGCGCCGACCGTTCGCTCCGCCGCGAACTCGTGCTCGAGCCGGGCAGCCTTCTCGTGATGCGCGGCCGCACTCAGCAGTGTTGGCACCACGCGGTCCCGAAAACACGGTCCGTGCACGAGCCGCGCATCAACCTCACGTTCCGCAGCGTTGCCGTGCGCTAACGCACGATGGCAGTATTCTCGCTCGGTTCCGACGCCCGCCGGGTCTTCCGTAACTTTAACTGGCCGCTCGCGATCTCGGCGGTTCTCATCGCGCTGCTCGGGGTCATCTGCATCCAATCGGCCGATCTGCACGACCCCGATGCCGCCAATGAGTTCAAGCGCCAGCTGTTGTACATCGGGCTCGGCGTCCCGCTGATGCTGGGCTTTGCCGCCGTCGACTATCGCAACTGGCAGCGCTGGGCGCCGGGTCTCTACGCCGTCAATCTCGTGCTGCTGCTCGTGATCATGCGCGCGGGCCATGCGGCGCTCGGCGCGCAGCGTTGGATTTCGCTCGGTCCGCTCGGCACGTTCCAGCCGTCCGAACCGGCAAAGCTGATTCTCGCCATCTCAATCGCCTACGTCCTCTGCCGCAGTACCTACGATCGCATTCAAGACCTCTGGAAGCCGTTGGTCGCCGTTGCGATCCCGGCGCTGCTCATTCTCAAGCAGCCCGATCTCGGCACGGCGCTCGTCGTGCTCGCGATTCTTTCGACGCAGCTCTTCTTCGGCTTGCCCAAGCTCGGCGACTTCGCGATCTTTGCGATGGGCGTGCTCACCGCGGCGGCTGTTGCGGTCGGTACCAACGCGATTCTCAAACCGTTCCAAAAGGCGCGCCTTTTCGTCTTTCTCAATCCGAAAGCCGATCCGCAAGGCGCCGGCTACAATCTGAACCAGTCGAAGATCGCGGTCGGAAACGGCGAGTGGTTCGGCCGCGGCCTCCACCACGGCACGCAGACGCAACTCGATTTTGTGCCGGAGCACTCACGCGATTTCATCTTCACCGTGCTGGCCGAGGAGTTTGGATTCATCGGGGCCGCCGTTCTCGTGGTGCTCTACGCGATCGTGCTCGTTTGCGGCGTGCAGACGATGATCGCCGCGCGCGACCGCTTCGGGTTTCTCCTGGCTGCCGGTATCGTGGCCATGCTGTTCTTCCACGTGCTCGTGAACATTGGTATGACGATCGGTATCATGCCGATCGCCGGCATCCCGCTGCCGTTCATGTCGTTCGGCGGCTCTGCGATTCTCACCGATTTTGCCGCCGTCGGCGTCTTGCTGAACATCTATTCGCAAAAGGATCGCGACGTTCTCGGCAACGCGTGATAGACCGCGCCGAAGCCAAGATCGGCGACGGCCTTCCAGGTAGCGTCGCGCTCGACGAGGGCGCGCTCGACGGCGGTATGATAGAGCAGCCAGGTCGCTCCGGGATCGCGCCGCCCGAGCAGGGCGGCGAGCGTCGCCTCGAGCGCGGGCCCGTCGAACGGATTGTAGAGAAACGCGACGACGTCGCCGGGCGGGTAGTTCCACAGGCGCGCGTCCGCGCGCACGACGCGCAGATCGCGGCAGCGGCGTTTGGCATCGTTCGCGCGCTCGAGGTTCTCCTTCGCGACTTCGTAGAGCCCCGGCGAGACCTCGACCCCGACCACCTGCTTGAACGGATACTCGGCCGCGAGCAGCAGCGCGCGGCCCATGCCCGCGCCGATGTCGACGAAGGTTGCGCCGGTGCGGGCGTCGCGAGGAAGCTGCGCGATCAGCGCGCGGAAGTCCCCGACCGGCACCGCTTCGTAGTGCGTCGCGTGGGCGGCCGCGTCGCCCGCGGCATCGGGATCGAGGTCGCTCAAAAACAGCACGGCATGCGTCGTGACGCCGTACTCGCGATCGAACCGGCGCCCCGCGCTACGTTGCGTTGCCACCGTGCGGAGATTCGCTTCGGCGAGATCCGCAACCCGTAGCCGCCGGCGCGAGCCTGGCGTCACCGCGCGCATCTTGCTACCATTCCCGCAATGACTATCAACGGCGCGCATCCGGTATGAAGCTGCCGTACCGGAACGGCGATACGTTCGAATTGCCGCTCGGAACCGGCGCGTCGGCCGTTGCGCGGATCGAGCGCATCGATCACCACGTGGTGCAGCTCGCTTTCGGCCCGCGCGAGGGAGAAGTTGCGGGCCGCATCCGCACCTACGACAACGCGCTCGTCCTGCAGCGTTGGAGGATCGCGGCACGCGCGTCGCTCGATCGTGCCCCGGCGATCGCGCTCGACGCGGTAACGTGCGCACATGCCGAGCGCATCGCCGCCGCGGCCCTCGGCGCCGCGTCGTTCGATGAGGGGCCGCTGCGGGTGAGAGCGGTGCGCGCCGAGCGGATGGTGCGCGCGGTGCGCGTGACGGGCCCGGCGCTTGCGCGGCCCGGCGTGCTGCGTGGTTCGACGGTGGAACGTCTCATCTTGGGCGGCGATGCGGGCGCGCTCGAACCGCTCGAAAGCGTTCGCGTGCTCGAAGTGCAGGGCCGCGCCGATGCGCGCGCGCTGGCGGCGTCGTTCCCCAACGTGCGCGCGCTACGCTGGGCGGCGCGCGGCGTAGCGCTCGACGTGCGCGCGCTGGCGGACTTCGCTCAGCTCGAGCGTTTGGATTGCTCCGAGGTGGCGTTGGAATCGCCTGAAGCGCTCGCATCCCTGCCGCGGCTGCGCGCCGTCCGCCTCGCGCGCGTCACCGGCGTACCCGACCTCGCCAGCATCGCGATCCCGCAGCTGCGCGAGCTCGCGCTCGAACACGTCAATGCGGCCGGGCTCGGTTCGATTGCCGCCTGCACGGACCTCGAACAGCTCGAGCTGCTTGGCTTTTGGCAGCACGACGTTCCCGACGTCGCATTCGTGCGCGAACTCGCCGCGCTGCAGCGCGCGCAGATCGATTTGGGCGGGCGGCGGAAGAACGTCGAGGTGTATCGGAACGTCCGCTGGGCCTATCCGTGGCCGCAGCTCTTCAGCGGCGAAGTAGCCGTGCTGCGTTCGTAAAACGCGCGATCTCGTCGGTCGCCGCGGGATCGGGGTCGACCCAAATCAGACTCTGGATGTAGGCGCCGCGCGATTGCTTCAGCCCTGGGAGCGCGCGCGCTTCCATCCGCAGCTCGCCGAACGGCTCGTGCTCGTTCGGATTGTGGCCGCGTTTCTTCAACAGTTCGCGCACCGGTTCGTCGGGCAGCGTGAATCGCACGACGACCGTCCACTCTTGGCGCAGGACGCGTTCGGTGAGGATGCGCATGCCGCCGGTGCTCACGTCGATCGCGGTGGCGGAGAAACTCGTCGGCGAGCCTTGCAGGCTGTACCGAATCGGCATCTCGACGTCGACACGGTGGTGCGAGCGGTGCTCGCGCGCCTTCGCTTTGATCGTGACCTCGTGACCCTTCTCTTTAGCGATCGCGCGGCGCTGTTCTTCGGCGATGAAGCGCAAGAGCTCGTCGTGCGTCGCCTCGGTCAACGACGCAAACTCGACGGCATACTTGAAGATGCGCGTACCGGGCGTGTAGAGCACTTTTCGCAGAATGCCGGGCAAGCGCAGCGGCGGCTCCCCCGGACGCGGCAAATCGAACTCCACCGGCGTGCCGGTCTTGAGGACCGTCCGAGCGTGCAGCTGACATCCCCCGCCGGAGATATCGACCAGCGTCGAGGGCATCGGCACCTTCACGCCTGAGACCCGGAGGCTGATCCGGATCTCCAGAGGCAGGCGGAAGTACGAGCGCCGGTTCGACGGTGCCGGCATAGGTGAGACCTCCCTAGGATGCACCAAAGGTAGCCGCGGCCGTAAGGCCGTTGCCTCCCGTTACTATAAACCATCGGCCGATCGCCCCCTTCCCTTCAAGTACGGCCGTTCGGCAGGGCCGCCGTCCGGCTGCCCGGAACTTCGCCAGCGTTTTAAAGATTTTCGACAGGGCGGCGATCCCGGAGCTGGTGTTCTCCGCCGGGTCGCGTGCGAGAGCGTGATGGCCGAACCCGGTTCCGCGCTTCGCCCCTGGCAGAACTAGAGGAAAATTTGTCTAGCGAGATTTTGATCTCGAGCGACCCGTGGGAAAATCGGGTTGCCATTCTCGAGGACGGCGTGCTTGCCGAACTCTACATCGAGCGCGAAGAAAAAGTCATCGGCTCGATCTACAAGGGAAAAGTCCAGAACGTATTGCCCGGCATGGGCGCCGCCTTCGTCGACATCGGCCTCGGGCGTAATGCGTTCTTATACGTCGACGACATCAATAAGCAGCCGTTAAACATCGGCGACGTCGAGGTTACGTCGGGGCACTCCGGCTTCACGATCAGCGAGAAAGTGAAGAAGGGCGACGACGTCCTCGTGCAGATCGTCAAAGAGCCGCGCGGCCTCAAGGGCGCGCGCATCTCGACCAACGTGTCGCTGCCCGGCCGCTACTTGATCCTCATGCCGACCGGCCGGTACTCGGGCGTGTCGCGCAAGATCGAGTCGGCCGACGAGCGCAACCGCCTCAAGGCCGTTATGAAGCGCATCCGGCCCGAAGGCATGGCGACCGTCGTGCGCACCGCCGCCGCGGGCGTCAGCGAAGCCGAGCTCATCGCCGATCTCGGCGTGCTGATCCGCATGTGGCACGGCATCCTCGAAACCTACAAACGCGCCGCGTCGCCGTCGCTGCTGCACCGCGATATGAACTTGGTCTATAAGGCGGCGCGCGACTTCATCACGGCCGACGTCGACAAGGTTCTCATCGACGACGAAGGCGAGTACCGTAAGGTTCGCGAGTTCCTCCAGCTTCTCGGTCCGCAGTATCTCGACCGCGTCCAGCATTACAATCACGGCCGCCGTCTCTTCGACGACTACAAGATCACCGAAGAGCTGCAGCGCTTGATGAAGCCGAAGATCAATCTGCCCTCGGGCGGGTCGATCGTGATCGAGACCACCGAAGCGCTGACCGTCATCGACGTCAACTCCGGAAAGTTCACCGGCGGCAAGAACCTCGAAGATACGATCCTGAAGACGAATCTCGAAGCGGCGACCGAAATCGCGCGTCAGGTGCGCCTGCGCGACATCGGCGGGATCATCGTCGTCGATTTCATCGACATGAACGCGGAGTCGTCGCGGAACAAAGTGATCGCCGCGCTCGAAAACGGTCTGCGCCGCGATCGTACCCGCGCCACGATTCAATCGTTCTCGAATCTCGGGTTGCTCGAGTTCACCCGCAAGCGCGTCGGCAAGGACCTCGGCGCGCAGCTTCGCGGCACGTGCCCCACGTGCAGCGGCTTGGGCAGCGTGATGTCGCCGCAATCGGTCGCGATCGACACGCTCCGCAACCTGCGTGCCTCCGCCGAACACGCGGCGCACAAGCACGACGCGGTCGTGTACGCTGCACCGACCGTCGCCGCGCAGATCGAGTACTGGTACGACGACGAGATCGCAGCGCTCGCCGACGAGCTCAACGAGAAGATCCACGTGCGCGTCGATCCGATGCTCCATCCTGAGCGCACTCGCGTCGCGCATCTGGCCTCCTTCACCGAAGAGGGCAAGATCGTTCGCGTCGGCGACGAGTTCGACGTGGAGCTGCTCCCCGGGCGCCTTCCGAACGCCACGTCGGCTGCCGCCGTCGTCAACGGCCACGTGGTCGAGGTCGAGAACGCAGCGAACAACGCGGGCAACTCCGCGAAGATTCGTATCATCGACGTCGACGACGCCGATGACTACCTGCTCGCCGAACTGCTCACCGCCGGCGCCGCGGCCACGGCCGAGGGCAAGAAGAAGCGCCGTCGCGGCGGCCGCGGAAAACGCGGAGCGCTCACGAGCGCGGAGGAGGCGCAGCAGCTGCGCGAGCTCGCCGAAGAGGCGGCATCGCAGCAGCAAGCGCGACCGCCGATCGGCATCACGACCGTTACCGAAGAAGAAGAAGCACAAGACCCGGCCGTGATCGCCGAGGAGAAGGCCGAGCACACGCCCGACGCGATCGTCATCGGCGAAGGCCACGGCGACGGTGAAGGCGGGCGCAAGAAGCGTCGCCGTCGCCGCCGTCGCGGACGTGGAGGCGATCGCAGCGACGCGGCGATGCAGGTCGGTATCTCGCCGCAGAGCGCCGCCGCGCAAGCCGATCTGGCCGAAGACGAGGAGATCGCGGCGCCGCAGCCGGGGCAGCGCCCCGCTGCCGAAGGCGAAGGCGGGCGCCGGAAGCGCCGGCGCCGTCGCCGGCGCGGAGGCCGTGGCGGCGAGAACGGAGCGATATCCGCGCCGCGTCCGGCCGGCCGCGACGTCGAACCGCTCACCGGAACGTTGCCGGTGAACCCAACGGTGCCCGACCGCCACGTGTTCCGCGTCGACGGCGAGGGCAAGGCCCACCCGACCGGCATGACCGCTCCGCGCGAACCGTCGCGCGCGATCGCGCCCGTTCGCGGATCGCGTCCGCCGGCCGTCGAGCCGCCGCCGCCGCATCTCACGCTGCCGGAAGAGAAGCCGAGCCGCGCGAAACCGGCGCGCCGCCGCCGTACCACCGGCGGAGGTGTTGCGGGCGAACTCGAGACGACGACGATGGCGGCGTTGCCGCCTCCCGAAGACGCCAAGCCCAAGCGCGCCACACGCGCCAAGAAGGCCGACGACGGCGCCGTTGCGGCGGCGCCGAAGCGCGCCACGCGCGCGAAGAAGGTCGAGGCACCGGCGGAGACGCCGGCTCCGAAGCGCGCCACGCGCGCGAAGAAAGCCGAGGCGGCACCGGCCGCGGAGAGCGGCGTAAAGAAAACGTCGACGCGCAAGAAGTCGTCGACGGCGGTCGCTCGCAAGAAGAAGACGACCTAGGGAATCGAGGACCGCGGGGCGGCGCCGTTAGTTTCCGGCGCCCGCTCCCGTGGTCTGGTTCAACTGCGAGAGGCGTCCGTTGATGATCGCGAGCGCCTTGGTCAGCTGCTCGTCCTTGGACGGATCGCCGAAGCGCGCTTTCGGATTCTCCGTTACCACCACATCGGGCGTGATGCCCAAGTGATTGATGTCGCGGTTGTGCGGCGTGAGATACCGCGCGGTCGTGATCTTCACCGCCGAGCCGTCGCCGAGCGGATAGATCGTCTGCACCACGCCCTTCCCGAACGTCTTGGTGCCGACGATCGTGCCGACGCCGCTGTCTTGGATCGCGCCCGAGGTGATCTCCGACGCCGACGCGGTGTATTGATTGACGAGTACGACCAGCGGCACCGGCGGGATTGCGGTGTCGTTCGCTTCGAGCGTCGTGATGTTCGACGCACGCGATTCGACCGAGACGATCGGCCCCGACGAGATAAAGAGCGAGCTCACCGCGACCGCCGCGTCGAGATAGCCGCCGCCGTTGTCGCGCAGGTCCATCACGAGCGCTTTGGCGCCGCGTTTGCGCAGGCGGTCGAGCGCGGTGGCGAGTTCCGCCCCGGTGTCGCGGCCGAAAACGGTGAGCGCGACGTAGCCGATGTCGCCCGGCAGCATTTTATCGAAGACGCTGAGCTGGTGGATCTTTGCGCGCGTGAGCGTGATCGGCGCGAGCGCTTTACCGTCGCGCTGGATCGTGATCGAGACCTTCGTACCCTCTTTGCCGCGCAGATGCGCGCTGGCACGGTCGGTCGACCAGCCCTTCGTCGAATCGCCGTCGATCGCGATGATGAGGTCGTCTTGCTGGATTCCCGCCTTATCGGCCGGCCCGTCGGGGACGACGTTGCTGACCGCGATGAAATGGTTGGTCTCATCGGCTTGGATCACGATGCCGGTTCCGCCGAAGTCGCTGCCGTCGAGGCCGGTGTTGAGTTCCGAGTAGTCCTTCGGCGAGAGAAAGACCGTGTAGCGGTCATGCACGGAATTCAACATCCCGGCGATGGCCGCGTAGCTGAGCTCGACCGCCGAGAGTTTCGTTCCCGCCGCATGCTGCGCAGCCTCGACCTCGCGATCGATTCCCTGGACGTTGGCGCCGGCGTTCGCGCCGGCATGCACCTCCGGCACCGATGCGCCGGCGATGCCCGCGTGCTTGAGCACGAGCAGCAGCGCCGTGTGCACGCCGTCGAGCACGGTTTGCGGATCGACGCGCTTGTAGTATTCGCTGGTGAGATAGGTATAGCTGTTCGAGATCTTCGACGCATCGGCCGCATCGAGGTGGGGTGCGGTCTGCGAAGCGGCCGGGAGTTGGAGAAGCGCCGCTGTCAGCGTCGCGATCAGGGCCGAGGAGACGATTCGTTTCATAATACTTCTAACGTTGAGATGACCGCAGATGTGCCTTGGCTGCGGCGAGTTGCTTGTCGCTGGGGGTGTCGATCAGGCCGGGATCGACGTTTTGATCGACGATGATGTCGGGCACGATGCCCTTGTGCTGGATGTCGCGTCCGAGCGGCGTGACGTACCGCGCGGTCGTAATCTTGAGCGCTCCCGCGTCGAGCATCGGGTAGATGCTCTGCACGACGCCCTTGCCGAAGGTCTTGGTGCCGATCAGCGTGGCGACGTGGTAATCCTGAAGCGCGCCCGAGGTGATCTCCGACGAGCTGGCGGTGTACTTGTTGACCAGCACGACGAGCGGCTGCAGGCCGCCGATCGCGTCGCCCTTGGCCTCTTGTACGTCCTTGTTGCCTTCGCGATCGATCGTCGACACGATCGTTCCCTGCGGGATGAAGAAGCTCGAAATGTCGACGGCCGCATTGAGGTAGCCTCCGCCGTTGTCGCGCAGATCGAGTATGTAGCCGCGAGCGCCGTGGGCTTTGCCGTCGAGCAGCGCCTTCTTCACTTCGTCGGCCGAGGTGGAACCGAAGTCGGAGAGGCGGATGTACTCGAAGCCGTCCTCCATCTTTGCGCGCACCGTCGGCACATGGATGACCGCGCGCGTGATCGCGTACGACTTCTCGGTCTTCTTTTGATACATGTGCGTGGTCAAGCGAACGAGCGATCCGGCCTCGCCGCGGATCAGCGTCTCGACGTGATCGAGCGTCATGCCCTTGACCGTCAGGCCGCTCACCGTATCGATGACTTCGCCGGGCTGCACGCCCGCGCGGGCCGCCGGCATGCCTTCGATCGGCTGTACGACCACCTCGCCGTCTTTGAGTTGATAGATGTAAACGCCGATACCGCCGAAGTTGCCGCCCTCGAGATGCTCGTTCAAGCCCTGCAGTTCGCGCGGCGACATGTACACCGTATACGGGTCTTGCACCGAATCGAGGATCCCTCGCAGCGCCGCGTCGGTGAGATCCTGCGTGCCGGCCGCGCCGAGTTTGGGGCCGAACGTGCTCACCGCGTAGGCCATCACGTTGCCGGCGAGGTCGCCGTCGTGATTGAGGTCGCCGTCGGCGCGTTCGGGCGGGAAGGTCACGCCGTTGATATGCTTGGTCGCCAAGAACGCCGTGATTGCGTGCTCTTCGCTCTTCACCGGAAGCTGCGGGTCGACCGGCTTGTAATAGCTGCGTTCGAGCTGCTGCATCGCGACGTCCGCAAGCTGCGAAGGAGAGGCGTTCTGCGACGCGTCGCTCGCGCCCGCCGCAGCCATGGTGACGGCCAGGCTGTTGCCTCGGGCGAGGCTGGTGCGATAGCCGATAAAGAGCGCGCCCGCGCCTGCGACGATAACGACGATGAGAGCCGCGATCAGCGCGCGGACGGTGCCGGTCATGGAGACGATTCTACCCCCGGGAGATTGAGACGAAGCTGAACCCGTATGCTTAACGCCCGAAACGGGAGTTCCCGTTTCATCCGGAGGCGATTTTGCCGTGACTTAATGCAGGCGCGGGGCCGGATCGACCGGCTTGCCGTTGATGCGGACCTCGAAATGGAGGTGCGGACCCGTCGATTGCCCGGTGCTGCCGACTGCCCCGATCGCTTGCCCGCGCTGGACCGTCTGCCCGACCGAGACATAGATCGCCGAGAGGTGGCCGTAGCCGGTGGAGTAGCCGCCGCCGTGGTCGATGAGAATGTAGTTTCCGTACCCGCCGTACCACTGTGCCAGAATGATGGTTCCCGAGCTCGCCGCAGCGACCGTCGTTCCGGTCGGAGCCGCGATGTCGAGCCCCTGGTGGAACTCCGGAGCCCCGCCGTACGGGTTCGAGCGCCAGCCGAAGGGCGAGGTGATCGTGCCCGAGACCGGCCAGGAGAAGCTGCCCCCGCCCGAAGGCGGCGGGGCCGTTCCGGCGATACCCGCGGCCCGCCGCGCCGCCGCGCGCTGGGCTTCCAGCTCGGCCTGGCGTTGGCGGATCAGACCTTCGAGCTGCGATTCCTCGGCCGCCGACAGCTCTTCCATTTGGGCGACTTCGACCGCAACGTGGCGGCGCTGATCGGCGGCCGCGGCGACCAGAATGCGGCGCTCGTCGGCGAGCGCGTCGAGCTGCGTGCGTGCCTGCGCTTGGGCCTGCTGCTGCTGCGCGAGTTCGATTTGCGTGCGTTCGAGGTCGTTCTGAATCGCCGCGACCCGCCGTTCCGCGTCGCGCCGTTCGCGCACGGCCGACTGATTTGCGGCGATGAGGAGCCGCAAATCTTCCCAACGCTCGACGAATTCGGTGAAACTGTGCGCCGAGAGCAACACCGACGCGTAGTTCAGATCGCCGTGCTCGTAGATGTCGACCAGGCGCCGCTTGAGCGCCGAATCGTGCAGCGCCAGCGAATGTTCGGCGGCGGCGAGCTGCACCGAGTTCCAGGCCAGGCGGCGCTGCGTGCCGTTCGCCTGCACGGAAAGGTCGCTCAAGTGCGCGTTGACCGCGCCGATCGACGCGTTGGTTTGGTCGAGCGCGGCGCGAAGCTCCTCTTCGCGCGCGCGCACCGCGTTCAGCTCGGCCTTCTTTTGATGCAGCTTCGCTTGGATCGCGGCGCTCTTCTCGCGCTCTTGCTCGATGCGCTGCTGCAACGTCGGCTGTTTCGCGCTCGCGAACAACGGCGTGCATGCGACGATGAGCGCGAGGCAGAGAAATCGGCGCAGGATCACTGGCGGCGTTTATCCTTTACGTACACGGAACCGGTTTGCGATTTGGCAAAGCGCTTGAGCTCGGCCGCGGCCTCACCTACTTGCGCGTAGTTGGAGAGCTGGCCGCGGTCGTTTGCGACGATCGCGATCGAGAGCGTCATGATCGGAAACCGGTTGAGCGCGCCGCGCCGGTCGCGTGTTTCGATGTAGCCTGCGCGCAGATCCTTGGCGGAGTAGAGGCCGCGGATGTTTCGGTCGAACTCGGCGATCACTTCCTTCGCGATCGGTTCCGCGTGGTCGGATTGCGTTACGACGATGAAGTCGTCGCCGCCGATGTGGCCGACGAAGTCCGTCTGCGTGCCGTGGCTGCGTACCGCTTCGACGGTCGTGCGCGCGACGAGTTGAATCGCTTCGTCGCCGTGCGTGAAGCCGTAGACGTCGTTGAACGCCTTGAAGTTATCGAGGTCGAGATAGAGTACGGCGAAGGGCTCGTGCGCATCGAGCCGCCGCCGCAGCTCCGACTCGATCGCGAGATTGCCGGGCAAGCGCGTGAGCGGCGAGAGCGAGGAGTCGACCTCCACGCGGCGGATCTTCGCGCGCACCCGGGCAAGCAGCTCTTGCGGTCCGAACGGCTTGGTGATGTAATCATCCGCGCCGGCTTCGAATCCGCGCAGCTTGTCTTCGGTTTCGCCCTTCGCGGTGAGGATGATGATCGGCACGTTGGCGATCGTCGGGTTTTGGTGGCTGCGGATGCGCCGCGCTACCTCGTAGCCGTCCATGTGCGGCATCATCAAGTCGAGCAGTACGACCTCGGGAAGCACGACCTCGATCTTCTCGAGCGCTTCGCGCCCGTCGGCGGCCGTCTCGACGAAGAAGCCCGCAAGCTCGAGGTTGGTGGCGATGATCTTGCGCAGGTTGCGGTCGTCGTCGACCACGAGTACGCGATGCGGTGCGGCGCTGTCGTGCATCGCGCTATCCTCGCACCGGGAGGGTGATCGTGAATCGGCTCCCCTGGTGCGGTTCGCTCGTCACGGCGATCGTGCCGCCGTGCGCGCGTACGATCGCGTTCGCGACGAACAGGCCGAGGCCGGTGCCGCCCGACGCGGCGACCAGGTTGCGCTCCACGCGGTAGAAGCGCTCGAAGATATACGGTAGGTGCTCGCCGGCGATGCCGATGCCCGAATCGGCGACCGAGATGGTCACGCGTTCGCCGTCGCCGCCGGCTTCGACCACGACCGGCGTCCCGTCGGCCGAAAACTTGATCGCGTTGTCGACCAAATGACCGAGCGCGGTCGCGAGCAGCTGCGCGTCGCAACGCACGGCCACGCCGTCGTTCCTGCGCTCGAGCCGTTTGCTTGCGGTCGGGCCGAGTCGCCGCTCGACGTCGTCGAGCAGCGCTCCGACGGTGGTGTTCTCGCGGGCCGAGAGGAGATGCACGGCATCCACGCGTCCGGCGAGCAAGAGATCGTCGACGGCGCGCGCCAGCCGGTCGGCCTCCTCCTCGATCGTCGTCAGATACTCGTCGCGATCGCTTGCGCTGGTCGACGGGTTGCCGCGCAACGTGGTGGCAAAGGCCTTGATGGTGGCGATGGGCGTGCGCAGCTCGTGCGAAATCGCCGCAAGCAATTCGTTCTTGAGCTGCTCGATGGCGGCGAACTGCTGCTCGCGCCCGAACGAGATCAGCCATCCGCCCTCGATCGAGATCGCCGTCGCATGCAGCTCGCGCCGGTTTTCATCGGCGCTCCAGAGCGCCATCGCTTGCGGAACGACGGCAAAGCCGAGCGGCGGGTCGACGCGGGAGAAGAGCTCCTCGAGCGAGCGGCCCTCGGCGTTCGCGCGCGTGATCCCGGTGAGCGCTGCGGCGCCCGAGCTCCACTCGCCGATCGTGCCTTCCGGCGTGACGAGCGCCAGCGCGTCGCTCAGAAAACCGGCGAGCGAATCGAAGTCGGTATCGACGCTGACGCGCGTCATTACGTTCGCAGGTGTCTGCCGACCGAAATCCACGATGCAACCGCACCGATCGCACCACCCACGACGATCAGCTGAAGAACGAGCAAGGGGAGGTTGATCGCCGCGGCATTGAGCGGCAGCCACGGGAGCGCGACGAGCAGCTTCGGCCAAAGCGTCAGGCGCGCGGCGGTGAGCACGACGACCGCGATCGTTCCGCCGAGCACTCCGTCGAGGAAGCCCTCGCAGATGAACGGGGCGCGGATGTACAGTCCGGTCGCGCCGACGAGCTGCATGATCGAGATTTCGCGCCGCCGTGCGAAGACGGTCAGCCGGATCGTGTTCGAGATGATGATGCCCGCGACGAGCAGGAAGACGACGATGACGCCGATGCCGACGCGTCGCAGCACGCTGCCGAGCTGCAGCAGCTTCACGATGACGTCTTGCTGGTAGACGACGTTGTCGACGCCGTCGATCTTGCGGGCCGAGGCCGCGATCGCGGCGACTTGGTCGGCGTCCTTCGCGCGCACGCGCAGTTTGTCGGGCAGCGGGTTTTCGGTGAGCAGCGACGTGTCGATGACGCCTTGCGTGTTGGCGCGCAGCTCCGCGAGCCCGTCTTTTTTCGAAACGAAGTCGACCGAGGCGACGCGCGGGTCGGCGGTGAGCGCGGCGCGCGCGCTCGCTTCCTGCGCGGACGTAGCATCGGACTTGAAGTAGACCGAGAACTCGATCTGATTCAAGAGCTCGTTGCCGAGGCCCGCCAGCGTGGAGCGGACGAAGAGAAAGGCGCCGAGGAGGACGATGGTGATTGCGACCGTGCCGATAGCGGTCGCCTGCATGCCGGCGTTGCGCGTAAAATTGCGCAGCACCTCACCCAGAAAGAACTTGACCCTGCCCCAATCCAAGATAGTAATAGCCTCGTTCTTCGTCGGTAACGATCTTGCCGTCTTCCAAACGCACGACGCGGCGGCGCATGCGGTCGACGACGGCTTGGTTGTGGGTCGCGACGACGACCGTCGTGCCCTTGAGGTTGATGCGCAGCAGCAGCTCCATGATCTCGGTCGTGTTCGACGGATCGAGATTGCCGGTCGGCTCGTCGCACAGGAGCAGTTTGGGGTTGTTGACGAGCGCGCGAGCGATCGCCGTGCGCTGCGCCTCGCCGCCCGAGAGCTCGCCGGGGTACATCCGGCTCTTGTGCGCGAGTCCCACGAGGTCGAGCGCGCGGGGAACCTGCCGCAAGATATCCTTGGTGTGCGCGCCGGTCACTTGCATGGCGAAGGCCACGTTTTCCCAGACCGTCTTGTCGGAGAGCAGCTTGAAGTCTTGGAAGACCACGCCCAGGTGGCGGCGCAGCGCCGGGATCCGGCCCCGCCGCAGGCGGTCGACCCGGATGCCGTCGACCGTGATCTCGCCGCTGGTCGGGACGGTTTCGCGGTAGAGCAAGCGCAGAAGGCTGGATTTGCCGGTTCCCGAGTGGCCGACGAGAAAGACGAAATCGCCTTTGGCGATTTCTAGACTGACATTGTCGAGAGCGCGAACACCGTTCGGGTAGATCAGCGACACGCCACGCAAAGAAATCATCGCTGCCGGAGGGTTTTTCCTAAACCCGCGACCTATACCTCCGGGCTATGAATTTCGACCTGACCGACGAGCAGAAAGCCATCCAGAGCCTTGCGCGCGAGTTCGCGCAGAACGAGGTGCGGCCACGCGCCGAAGAGATGGATCGCGAGGAAGCATTTCCGTACGAGCTCGTCAAGAAGATGGCCGACCTCGGGTTTATGGGGCTGCCGTTTCCCGAAGAGTACGGCGGCGCCGGTGCCGATACGGTCAGCTACGCCCTTGCCGTCATGGAGATCGCGCGCGCGGACGCCTCGACGGCGATCACGATGGCCGCACACGTCTCGCTCGGGGCCACGCCCTTCTACCTCTTCGGGAGTAAGGAGCAGAAGGAGCGCTACCTCGTTCCGCTCGCGCAGGGCAAGATGCTGTGGGGCTTCGGCCTGACCGAACCCAACGCCGGCAGCGACGCCGGAAACTGCTCGACCAAGGCGACGTTGAGCGGCGGCATGTGGACGGTGAACGGGACCAAAGCGTTCATTACCAATTCTGGCACCGACATCAGCGGCGGGACGACGATCACCGCCGTGACCGGCACGCGCCCGGACGGCAAGCCCGAGATCTCGAACCTGATCGTCGAGCAGAGCACCCCCGGCTTCACGCGCAGCAAGAAGTACAAGAAGATGGGCTGGCGCGCGTCCGACACCCGTGAGCTCAGTTTCGTCGATGCGCAGGTGCCGGAGGGAAATCTGCTCGGGCCGCGCGGTGAGGGCTACCGCCAATTCCTCACGATCCTGGACGGCGGCCGCATCTCGGTCGCGGCGCTCTCGGTCGGTCTCGCGATGGGCGCGTACGACGAGGCGCTTCAGTATTCCAAGGACCGCATCGCGTTCGGTAAACCGATCAGTAAGTTTCAGGCGATTCAATTCAAGCTCGTCGACATGCTGTGCGAGATCGAACATGCGAAGCTGATGATTTTGCGCGCCGCATGGGAGAAAGACAACGGCCGCGATTACGTGCAGACGGCATCGCTGGCCAAACTCTACGCGGCCGAAGTCTCACGCCGCGTCGTGAACGAGGCGGTGCAGATCCACGGCGGGTACGGATTCATGGACGAGTATCCGGTCTCTCGGATGTATCGCGATCAGAAGATCAACGAGATCGGCGAGGGTACGAACGAAGTGCAGCGCTTGGTGATCGCCCGCTTGATGGGCCTCTAGGGCTACGCTTCGGAATCCTCGTCGTCTTCGTCGGTCGGAAGCTCGCCGTCGGGCATCTCCTCGTCGTCGATGCCCCAGCCTTCGTAGCGGCCGCCGAACGGCGCAATCGCCCCGATGATGCGCGTGCGCGCGTTCTTGAGCGATTCGAGCGTGAGCGGAATGACGCACTCGACGACGATCCCGCCGCCGTCTTCTTCGAAGACGCCGCTCGTGAACGCGGCCGCCTCGAGCGCAGCGGCAGCGTCGGGCACGCGTTGCGGCTCGGGAAACTGGACGTCGAAGAGCACGGCGTAGTCGCGATGGAGATCCGCGCCTTCCTCGGCGAGCTGCTCGATCTGGGCCGCGTCGCGGGCGCCCTCGAGTTCCTCGCCGCGCAGGGCGTAACGCTCGTATTCGCTCCACGAGTCATCCCGCTCCACGTGGACGTCGACCGCGAACGCCTTGCCGGCCGCCGCGCGGACCGCGTCGCTGACCGAACCCGTCGCCGCATAACACACGATGGTGAAGACGCCCTCTTCGGTGGCGGTGGCGACCAGGGCTCCGCCCGCCGCGTTGACCGCGCTCTCGATGGCGGACTCCACGTCGTAGAGCGCATCGGCGACGTCGTCGCCCGGCTGGCCGTCTTCGTCGGCGGCAAACCCGCGGATCTCGGCAATGACGGCAAACGGGTGCGCGCCCCGAAACTCTGCATCATCGAGGAAGTCGGCGTCGAAGGACACCTCGGCAGGGACGGCATCGCCGCTTTCGTACGAGAGGAATTCGGCCATTAGGAAACCTTCTCTGTAATAACGTAGGTCGTAGTGCTGAATTGGGAGGGATACTCGATGCTCGTTCGCCGCTTAACGCTTCTTTTCGTCCTCGCTGCTTTTGCCTGCGCGCCGGCGCTCGCAGCCTTGCAAAACGGCGCGAAGGCGCCGGATTTCACCCTGCAGGCCTCGCTTGGAGGCAACGTCTTCACCTTCAGCCTCGCCGACGCGCTCAAAAAGGGCCCCGTCGTACTCTACTTTTATCCGGCCGCATTTACCACCGGATGCACGATCGAGGCCCACGACTTCGCCGACGCGATCGAGAAGTACAAGGCGCTGCACGCCACGGTGATCGGCGTCTCTCACGATCCGATCGACAAGCTGCAGCAGTTTTCGACCAGCGAGTGCCGGAGCAAGTTTGCGGTGGCCGCCGATACCGATCAGAAGGTCGAGAAAGCGTACGATGCGGTTCTTACCCAGGCGCCGCAGTACGCGAACCGGACCTCGTACGTGATCGCCCAGAACGGCACGATCGTCTACTCGTACACGGATATGTCCCCCGATAAGCACGTCGAGAACACGCTGGCTGCGCTCGAGAAACTCGAAGGTACCTCGAAGTAATGCGCCGTCTGCTCGCGCTCGTTGCCGCCGCCGCGGCGCTCGCGGTGCTCTTCGCCGCGCCGACGGTTGCGCGAGCCGACGCCTCGCAGGCGCTGCAAAACGTGCTCTCGGAGATGCGCGGGCTCTCGCCCGGCGATTTCGACAAACTCGTCTCCTGGTCGCGCAACGGAACGCCGGCGCCGTTCGGGACGGCGTGGCAGCCGGAGCAGACCGAGAACGACATCCTCAACCTCGGCGACGACGACCGGCGCGCCGTGCTCTCGTGGCTGCAAGGCAACGGCCGGTATGCGCTCTACCGCCGCGGAGCGACCGACGACCAGATCGGTCCGCCGCGCCCGCGCGTCGATACGCCCGCAGCGACGCCGACGCCCGATCCGTGGCGCAACCTGCCGCTCGCAACGGGCTCGCTCAACGGCGGAGTGCAGGGCGGCATCCAAGTCCTGAGCGGATTCGCGGCGGCCAAACGCGACGGTACCTCGATCATCGCGTGCGTCTCGTTCAAGAACGTTTCGCAGAAGACGGCCAAGCGGGTCGTGTTCGACTTCAACCTCACGAACGAGAACGGCGCAAGCGTCGGATCGCTCACGCTCGATCGCACCGGCGAGTTCTCCCCCAACATCGACATCATGTCGTTCAGCTCGAAGAGCGATTGGCAGAACGGCACGATCGGCCCGCGCGGGCGCATCGACAACTGCATCCAGAAGACGCTCGGCACCGCGGCGTTGCCGATCTTGCAAGCGCGAATCGCGGGCTATTCCGTCACCGAAGTCGACTACGACGACGGCAGCTCGTGGCCGTCGAAAACCGGAGGGCCGTGACCGCCCTCGACGAGGCGCTCGAGCGCGCGCTGCGGGTGTTGAAGTTTCAGCCCGATTCTCCGACCGCGTTGGCCTCGGCCGGCTCGCTGCTGGCGGCCACCGGTCGCACCACGGAGGCGCTGCCGCTGCTGCAACGGTCGGTCGAGTTGGATCCCCGGCAGCCTGAAGTGCTCAACAACCTCGGAGCCGTGCTCCGCGCGACCGGGCGTTTGCGGGACGCTCGGTCGTTGTTCGAGCAGGCGGTGGCGTTGAGCCCCGGATACGCCGACGCCGTCCTCAATCTCGCCGGTGCGCGCTCGGCCGAGGGCGCGCACGAAGCCGCCGTTGCGGATTTGATGCGGTTGCTCGCGGAAGGGCATGAGTCGGCGGCGTTGCTCGATCAGCTCGGCGTCGCGCTCTGGAAGCTCGGCCGCTACGATGAGGCGCTCGCGCACCTGCGCCGGGCCGCCGAGCTCGACCCGACGTTTGCCGACACGTTTTCGCACCTCGGGGTCGTGCTCGCGGAATACGGGAACCTCGAGGAGGCGCGCGACGCGCATCTCCGGGCGATCGATCTCGCGCCGAACCGGCCCGATTTCTATCGCTTGCTCGCAAAGATCGATCCCGACGCGCTCGACGCGAGGCGCGCGGCTGCACTCGAGGCGATGGGCGAAAACCTCTCGCGGGTCGACCGTATCGAACGCAACTTTGCGCTCGCGCTGCTTGCGGTGCGCGACGGCGATCGCGCTCGCGCCTTCGCGCACTATTCAGCCGCGAACGCGGAGACGCGCGCGATGCGCGCCTACGACGAACGCCGGACGCTCGACCAAATACGCGAGGTCGAGCACATGTTCACGCCGGCCTTCATGGCTCCGCGCCGCAACATGGGCGATCCGTCCGACGTTCCGGTCTTCGTCGTCGGCATGCCGCGGTCGGGGACGACGCTGGTCGAGCAGATCTTGGCGAGCCATCCCGACGTCGGCGCGGCCGGCGAGCTCGAGCTGTTCGAACAGATCCTCAAAGAGCGGGACGGCGTGCGCGAGCTGCGCGACATCGGCGCCGCGTACGTCGCCGCGCTGCGAACGCATGCGCCGGGTGCTCGCCGCATCACCGACAAGATGCCGGCCAACTTCCAGCATGCCGGCTTCATTCATCTCGCGCTGCCGAACGCGCGCATGATCCACGTTCGGCGCGATGCGCTCGACACGTGCTGGTCGTGCTTCACGCAATCGTTCGCCGGCGACGGATTGAGCTGGGCATACGACCTCGGCGAACTCGGGCGCTACTACCGCGCGTACGCCGAGCTCATGGAGCATTGGCGCCGGGTGTTGCCGCCCGGCGCGCTGCTGGAGGTTCGGTACGAGGATCTGGTCGGCGATTTCGAAGCGCAAGCGCGGCGCATCGTCGCCTATTGCGGCCTGGAGTGGGACGCCCGCTGCTTGGAGTTCTACAAAGCGGACCGCCCGGTCAAGACCGCCAGCGTCGCGCAGGTCCGCCGGCCGCTCTACCGCAGTTCGATCGGCGCGTCGCGCCCCTATCTGCCGTATTTGGCGCCGTTGATCGAAGCGTTGGGGCCCGAGCTCGCGGGTTAGCTCGCTTCGTCGTTCTGGAACAGGTTGGGCTCCGCCGGGCGCTTCGGGCGACGCTGTTCCTGCGCGTCGAGCGCGGTCACCGCGCGCGGCGCGAGGTCGATCACGCTCGGTTCGGGCAGATCGTCGCCGGCCAGCGCGGCTTCGTCTTTGAGTTTGCGTCCCTGCGGCAGAAGCCGCGTCTCGTAGGTTCCCACGGCTTCGTTGTAGGCCGATACGGAGCGCTCGAGCTGGCGCCCCAGGTTCACGAGGCGCTCGGCGAATTTCGTCGTGCGGTCGTAGAGCTCGCGTCCGAGCGCCGCGATCCGCTTGGCGTTCTCTTCCTGTTTGACGGCCTGCCAGCCCATTGCAAACGAGCGCAGCAAGCTGATGAGGGCGAGCGGGCCGGCAACGAGCACGCCTTTGTCGAGCGCGTATTCGATCAGCATCGGATTCTCGTTGCAGGCGGCGCTCAAGAACGCTTCGCCCGGCACGAACATGATGACGAAGTCGGCGGAGCCCTCGCTCGCCTGATAGTTGCGCTTGGCGAGGGCGTCGATGTGATCTTGCAGCGCCTTCGCGTGGCGCTTGACGAGTTCGCGCCGCGCGTTCTCGTCGACGGCCTCGAACGCCGCTTGCAATGCGTCGGTCGGGGCCTTTGCGTCGACGAAGACGCGCCGGCTTCCCGGCAGCTTCACCGTCATGTCGGGGCGTCCGCGGCCGGCATCGACCGCGATCGTCTGCTGCTCGTCGAAATCGCAATACTCGAGCATGCCCGCCTTCTCGACGACGTTCCGCAACTGGATCTCTCCCCATTTGCCGCGCGTCGAGGGGCTCTTGAGCGCGGTGACCAGCGTCGAGGTTTGATTCGACAGCGCGTTGGCGGCGGTCTCGATCTTCTCCGCGCGGCTCAGCAGGTTCGCGATCTGTTCCTTCAGGCCGCCGCTGTCTTCGCTGCGCTTGTTTTCCATCTCGCGCACCAGCCGGTCGAACTCGCCGAGTTTCTGCGCAAGCGGTGCGACGATCTCGCCGGCTCGCTCGCCGGCGCGGTCACCCGCGGCGTCGCGTAGATCGTTCTTCGCGCGTTCGAGCAAGGCGTCGATCGCGCTGCGCTCCGCGCGCTGGCGAAAGAGCATGACGCAGACGCCCAGGGCAATGCCCACGAGCAAGAACGCGATGTTCGTAACTTCGATCACTTCTCGAGTCCGAGTACTTCCTGGAAAAATTTGGTGGTGCGTTTCCACGCGTCGTCGGCGGCGGACGCCACGTACGACGCGCGCGTGTCGTCGAAGAAGGCGTGTCCCGACGAGCCGTATACGCGTACGTCGTTCGGGACGCGCAGCGCCGAGCGCCAGGTGCGAACGTCGTCGGCCGGGATACTGCCGTCTTTCTCGCCGTAGCTGCCGCAGACGGGAACGTGGATGTCGAGCGGGCTGATGTCTTTGACCGCGCCGTAAAATGGGGCGACGGCGTCGAAGACGTCGGCGTTGTCGAGCGCTTGCACGAGCGCGACGTGGCCGCCCATGCAAAAGCCGACCACGCCGATCTTGCAGTTCGGGGCCTTCGAAAGCAGATGCAGCGCGGCCGCGCGGAGATCGCCGTCGTACTGTTTCTTCTGCAATTGCGCAGCGAACGGCTTGAACGCGTCGACGTCGGTGGCGCCGTCGCCGCTGGGCGCTCCCATGCGCGAGTAGAGGTCGGCGGCGATGCAGGTGAAACCGTATTTCGCAAAACGTCGCACGGTATCGCGCAGCTGCGCGTCGACGCCCCAGATGTGCATGCAGATCACGATCCCCGGCGTGTTGCCGCGAATGTTCTTGGGATACGCGGCATACGCGTTCACGACGCCGTCGGGGCGCCGCAGTTGCACGCGATCGACGACGATCGACGGGTCGTCTTCGGGGACGAACGGCGGATGCGGCTGACCGAGCGTCATCGTCTGCGAAACGGCACGCGCCGGCATCGCCGCCGAAATCATTCCGGCACCGGCGGCGAGGCCTGCAAACTCGCGTCGGTTCATCATCGCCTCCCGAACGTTCGATGGGAGAGCTGTGGACGGCCTGCAGCTGCGCGAGCCCCGGGCATGGACGGTCGAGATTTGACTTCTTAATCTGCGCCCACTAGGCTTGAGAGCATGCTCAAACGCGTGCTTTTGGCTTGCGCGATATTCGCGCTGATCGGCGCGGCCGCCCCGGCTCCCGATGCCGCCTTCCCTTGCGTCGACGATGCGCTCGATCTGCACGGCGACCCGGCGAACGCCGACCTCGTCGTGTTCGCGGGCGGCAACCAGTGGTTCGCGATGCCGGCGATCTTTGCGGCGTTCCGGCACGACCATCCCGAGGTTCGCAGCGTGTTCTACGAAACGCTGCCGCCCGGATTGCTTGCGCAGCAGCTCGAGAGCGGCGCGCTCCAGCTCGACGAGTTGCAGCTGCACGTGCTGCCCGACGTGTTCCTCGCCGGACGGCAGCGGACGCTGGCCGAACGCGATGCCGGTTTCGTCGGCGAGCCGGCCGTCTACGCGTCGAACGGCCTTGCGATCCTCGTCCGCGCGGGAAATCCCAAGCACATCACGTCCCTAGCGGACCTGGGCAGGCCCGACGTACGTGTGGCGATGCCGAATCCGGCCACCGAAGGGATCGCACGCCAAATCCAGCTCGCGTATGCAAAGGCCGGCGGTGATGCGCTCGTAAAAACGATCATGGTCACAAAGAAAGATGCGGGCACGACGATGCTGACCTCGATTCATCACCGTCAAACGCCGATGTGGTTACTGAACGGCCGGGCCGATGCGGGCCCGGTGTGGATTTCGGAAGCGCTCTATCAACAGCGCATCGAGAGCGGCTTGGTTGCCGTGCCGATTTCCGATGCGCAGAACGTCACGGGTCTGTACCTCGGGGCCGTGGCCACGCGCGCTCCGCATGCCGCCGCCGCGAAGGCCTTCGTCGCTTTCTTGCAGACGCCGGCCGCGCAAGCTATCTATCGCTCTTACGGCTTCGGGCCGCCGGGCACTTCGGAGGAATGACATGATGAATCGCACCGATTTTCTCGCCACCTCGGCGACGCTCGTCGCGGCCGCCGCGGCCACCGGCCCGGCCGCCGCGCAGGCGGTGCCGGGCGGAACCAATCTCGTCGAGCGGCGCGCAAACTTCGACGAAGCGGCGTTTGCGAAGATCGTCGGTCGCCCGGCCGATATTCGGCAAGTCTTCGAAGCCGTCGCGTTCAAGCCCGGCATCCTCTCGAACGTGAAGAACACGCTCAACGGTCTCCACTTCGGCTACGGCTACGGCGCCGGCCGCACGGCGATCGCAATCGCCGGCCATGGCCCGTCGGCGGCGTACGGATACTCCGACGACGTGTGGACGAAGTATCGCATCGGCGAGTTCTTCGGCATCAAAGACGACGCCGGCTCGACGATTCCGTCGAACGTCTGGCTCAAGGCGAATGCCGCGTACGATCAAAACGCCGATCCCGACGATCCGGCGGGCATGTATCAGGATGCCTCGATCGAGATGCTGCAAAAGCGCGGCGTCATCATGCTCACCTGCCACACCGCGGTCGAAGAGCAGGCGCGCAATCTCGTGAAGAAAGGGTTCGCTCCCGCCGGCATGTCGGCAAGCGACGTCGCGAGCGATATCCTCACGCACCTCATCCCGGGGGCCGTCGTCGTTCCGTCGATGATCGCGACGGTCGCGGTGCTGCAGGCGAAGTATCAATACACGTATGCCGCGCTTACGTTCTAGTCTGGTTGCGGCCCTCGCGCTCCCGGCATTCGCGTCGATCGTCGCAGCCGCACCTACGACGTCGCCCGCTCCGGCCGCGTCGCAGCCGCTCTACGATCCGCAGGCGCTTCCCAGCGGTGCGCTCGGCGATGCGATTCGGCTCGGGCACGATATCATCGACGATACGAAGAAATACGTCCCGAAGAATGTCGGTGCCGCCATGTCGTGTTCGGCGTGCCACATCGGCGCCGGTACGGTTGCGCGCGGCGGGTCGTTCGTCGGCGTCTATGCCCGCTTTCCGCAATGGAACAAGCGCGCCCGGCGCGTGATCGCACTGCAGGACCGCTTGGCGGAGTGCTTTCTCTACAGCATGAACGGCACGCCGCCCGCCTATAGTAGCAAAGAGATGATCGCGATGACCGCGTACATTGCGTATCTATCGCGCAACGTTCCGACCGGCGCCGCGCAAACGGAGGCCGAGAGTTTTGCCGTGCCGGTGCCGTCGTCGTCGCCCGATGCGGCGCACGGCGCCGCGTTGTACGGACAAAAATGCGCGTCGTGTCACCAGGCGAACGGCGCGGGGATCGAAGGCGCGATCCCGCCGCTGTGGGGCCCGCGTTCGTTCAACGACAAAGCGGGTATGTCGCAAATCGCGCGCATGACCGGCTTCATTCGCTACAACATGCCCAAGAACGATCCCGGGTCGCTCTCGGCCTCCGATGCCTACGATATCGCGGGCTGGGTGCTCGCGCACGCGCGTCCCCGGTTCGATCCGTCGCGCATCGTGGCGCAGCCGCCTCAGCGCGCGGATTTCTTCTGAGTTGGCCGTAATACCCGAGTGATGCTCGGGTTTCTCCTCGCGCTGGCGATCGCGTTCGTCGCGTCGCTGCTCGGTGCGCTCGTACCGGTGGCGGGCGCGCCGGTGTTCGCCATCCTGATCGGCGCGATCGTCGCATCGGTATGGAAGCTCGACGCGCGGTTCCGGCCCGGAGCGGCCTTCGCGGGCAAACAACTCTTGCAGGCGTCGATCGTGCTGCTCGGGGCGCACCTGAGCCTGCGCGAGATCGCGAGCGGCGGTCTTGCAACGCTCCCGGTGATGCTGGTGAGTTTCGTCGTGGTGCTGGCGGTCGCGTATGTGCTCGGCGCGCGGCTCGGCCTCGATCGCGATCTGCGCCGGTTGCTCGGGATCGGGACGGCGATCTGCGGGGGCTCGGCGATCGCGGCGCTTTCGAGCGTGATCGACGCCGATGCCTCCGACGTCTCGTACGCGCTGGGCACCGTGTTTCTGTTCAACGTCGTGGCCGTGCTCGTGTTTCCGCCCCTCGGGCACCTCATGCAGCTCGGCCAGCACGCCTTCGGCGTCTGGGCCGGGACGGCCATCAACGATACCTCGTCGGTCGTGGCGGCGGGCTTCGCGTACGGGCCGGACGCCGGCAGCACCGCGGTCATCGTCAAGCTGACCCGGACGACGCTGATCGTGCCGATCGTCGTGTTCTACGCGGTGCGGCGTGCTGCAGGGGGGAGCTGGCTCGCCACCATGCCCTGGTTCATCCTGTGGTTTCTCGGGGCGGCGCTGCTCAACAGCCTCGGGCTGATTCCGGCGCCGGTCCAGAGGCCGCTGCAGCAGCTCGCCCTGTTCTCGATCGTGGTCGCCCTGGCCGGGGTCGGCCTCGGGACCGACGTCGAGCGGATCCGTTCGGCGGGGTGGCGGCCGCTGGCCCTGGGCGCCGTGCTCTGGGCCGTCATCGCCCTGGTGAGCCTGGCGATGCTCGGGTACCGTCCCTGGTCGTAGGCCCGCCGCTCGCGGCGGGTTTACACTTGTCACTGGCAAACGTTTACCAATCCGAGCGAGGCTCGGATTTTCATTGTCGGCAGGACGGAGAGATCAGCAACGTGGCGGACGCGGTAGTCAAAGTGACGCTTCCCGAGATGGGCGAGTCGGTCACCGAGGGCTCCATCGTCGAATGGCGCAAGCGCGTCGGCGATTTCGTCACGGAAGGCGATACGCTCGTCGACGTTACGACCGATAAGGTCGACGTCGAAGTCCCCGCCACCGCTTCCGGCGTGATCACGCACATCTTCGCGAAAGACGGCGAAACCGTCGCCGTCGGCTCGGCGCTGGCCGAGATCGACACCAAGGCCTCGAACGGCGCCGCCGCGACCAACGGCGCCGCCAAGCACGACGGGCCGCCGCGCATCGTCGAGGTCACGCTGCCCGAGATGGGCGAATCGGTCAGCGAGGGTTCGGTCGTCGAGTACCGCGTGAAGGTCGGCCAGTTCGTCAACGAAGGCGACACGATCGTCGACGTGACCACCGATAAGGTCGACGTCGAAGTTCCCGCGCCCGCGAGCGGCGTCGTCACCGCGCTCAACGCGAACGCGGGCGATACCGTTGCGGTCGGCGCAAAGCTCGCCGAGATAGACGCCAATGCGACCGGTGCCGGCGCTCCCGTCATCCCGAGGAGCGAAGGGCACCGTGAGGCTCCCCCGCGTCTCGAAGGGCGGAGCAGCGAGAACGCGCCGCGTTCCGCCGAGTCGAAGGAGGCGACGCACCAAGCGCGCCGCATCGCGCGTAAACTCGAACTCGATCTCACCTCGATTCACGGCTCGGGCCCGAACGGCCTCATCATGCGCGGCGACGTGACCGCGCAAGCCGCCGGCGCGCGCAAGCTCAGCTCGAGCGATGCGAAGCCGGCGAGTGTTCCGGTCCCCGCCGGCGCCGCCGTCACGCCGCTCAAAGGACCGGCGGCCGCGCTGACCGGCTACATGGAGCAGTCGCTGCAGATTCCGACCGCGACGAGTTTCCGCACGCTGGCGGTCGACGTGCTCGACGCGCGCCGCAAAGAGCTCAACGCCGCGATCAAAGCGGCCGGCCGCAGCGAAAAGATTTCATTCACGCACGTCATCGCGTACGCGCTCGTGCGCAGCGCCGCCGAACTGCCGTTTATCACCTACAGTTTCCGTCGCGACGAGAACGGTGCGCCGCAGCGCGTCGAGCCCGGCATCAACCTCGGCCTCGCGGTCGATTCCGAGCGCAAGGACGGCTCGCGTTTCTTGGTCGTACCCGTGATCAAGCATGCCGACGCGCTGGACTTTGCGGGCTTCTACGCCGCCTACCAGCAACTGGTCGAGAAGGCGCGTGAGAACAAGCTCGGCGCCGACGATCTGCAAGGCGCGTCGTTTACGCTGACCAATCCCGGCGGCATCGGTACGGTTGCGTCGGTGCCGCGCCTGATGGCGGGACAAGGCGCGATCCTCGCCGCCGGCGCCATCGGGTATCCGCCCGGCTTCGCGAGCGTTCCGGAAGCGACGCTCAAGCAGCTCGGCGTCGGTAAAGTGATGCAGATGACGAGCACGTACGATCATCGCGTCATCCAAGGCGCACAATCGGGTGAGTACCTGCGCCGCGTCGATCAACTCTTGCAGGGCGCCGACGGGTTCTACGAAGCGCTGTTCGCGAGCCTCGGCGTCAACGCCGGCCCTCATTCGATCGAGACGCAAACGCCGCTCGCTCTTCCGGACGACGCGCGCGTACCGTTCTCGCAATCGGATGAATTGCTCCGGGCTGCGACGGCGGGTATGGCGATCGTCTCGGGGTATCGCACCCACGGCCACCTCGCCGCGCATCTCGACCCGCTCGGATCCGAGCCGCTCGGTGATCCGAAACTCGATCCGAAATCGTACGGCCTCACGCCGGCGCTGATGGCGGCCGTGCCGGCGTCGGTGCTCAACGTCAAGGTGCCGGGCAATACGCTCGCCGAGGTGTTGCCGAAGTTGCGCGACATCTACAGCTCCACGATCGCGTACGAGTTCGAGCACATCTCGAACACCGAGCAACGGCGCTGGCTACGGGAGAATATCGAGAGCGGCGCGCATAAGGTTGCGCTTTCGCCGAAGCGTCAGATCGAAGTGCTCGGCCGTCTCACCAAAGTCGAAACCTTCGAACGCTACATCCGCAAGACGTTCCTCGGACAGAAGAGCTTCTCGGGCGAAGGCCTCGACGTGATGATCCCGATGCTCGAAGAGATGCTCGAGATGTTCGCCGACGACGGCACGCCCAACGCCGTGCTCGGAATGGCGCATCGCGGGCGTCTGTCGGTCATCGCGCACGTCGTGAACATGCCCTATGAGGAGCTGCTCGGCGAGTTCGAGGCGGCGCACCAGCGCGGCGAGGTCGGCGACGACGACGTTACCGGAGACGTCAAGTATCACCACGGCGCGACGGGCGTGTATAACACGTCGTCGGGCAAACAGATCATGGTGACGCTGCAGCACAATCCGAGCCATCTCGAGGCGGTCGATCCCGTCGTCGAGGGACGCACGCGTGCTCTGCAAACCGATCACGCCGGCCCCGCCCCCGTCCTCGACGTGAAGGAAGCGGCGCCGGTGCTCATTCACGGCGACGCCGCATTCACGGGGCAAGGCATCATCTCGGAGGTCTTCAACCTGCAGTCGCTCGCCGGCTACTCGACGGGCGGCACCGTGCATCTGATCGCGAACAACCAAATCGGCTTCACGACCGATTTCGGCGACTCGCGCTCCACGCGCTACGCTTCGGATTTGGCCAAGGGCTTCGATTGCCCGATCGTACACGTGAACGCCGACGACGTGGACGCCTGCATCTCGGCGGTACACTTGGCGCTCGAGTACCGCAAGAAGTTCGGACGCGACGTCGTCATCGACCTGATCGGGTACCGCCGCTTCGGACACAACGAACAGGATGAGCCGGCGTACACGCAGCCGCTCATGTACGAGCGGATCAAGTCGCATCCTACCGCGCGCGAGCTCTTTGCCAACAAACTGATCGCGCAGGGCATCATCGGCGCGGAGCAGGCGAACGAGATGATCGCCGAAGCGACGACGCGCCTGCAAGAGGCCTACCGCAACGTCAAACAAGCGCACGGTAAGGGCATGATCGAGAAGATCTCCGCCTCTGCGCCGTTGCCGACCGCGACGCTCGTTCCGGTCGACCGCGGGCAGTTGCTCGCGTGGAGCGACCAGCTCGTGACGCCGCCGGCTGGCTTCACGATCAACAAGAAGCTCGTCACGCAGTTCGAGCGGCGCAAGGCCCTGATCGCCGAAAAGGGCCTGGTCGATTGGGGTATGGCCGAGGCGCTCGCGTTCGCCTCGCTGCTGCGTTCGGGCGTTCCGATCCGCATCACCGGTCAAGATACCGAGCGCGGCACGTTCAGTCACCGCCATGCGTTGCTGCACGATCCCTCCACCGACACGCGCTACATCCCGCTGCAGCACCTGGCCGATTCGAAGGCGAGCTTCGAGATTCACAACAGCCCGCTCTCCGAATATGCGTGCGTGGGCTTCGAGTACGGCTACGCCGCGGCGGTGCCCAAGGCGCTCGTCCTGTGGGAAGCGCAGTTCGGCGATTTCGTGAACGGCGCGCAGATCATCATCGATCAATTCATCGCGGCGGGCCAGGCGAAGTGGGGACAGACGTCGCGCCTCACGCTGCTCCTTCCGCACGGCTACGAAGGTCAGGGCCCGGAGCATTCCTCAGCGCGTCTCGAGCGCTTCCTGCAGCTTGCCGCCGAAGGAAACATTCGCGTAGCGTATCCGTCGCACGCCGGCAACTACTACCACTTGCTCCGCGATCAGGCGAGCTCGCCGCATCCGGTACCGCTGGTCGTGATGACGCCCAAGTCGCTGCTGCGCGCCGAAGCCGCGGCTGGTTCGCTCGGCGAGATGGCGACGGGCACGTTCCGCCCGGTGATCGACGATCCCAACGTCACCGACAAGAAGAAGATCGAACGCATCCTGCTCTGCACGGGCAAGATCTACTACGACCTGATCGCATCCGAGCTCTATCCGAAGATGAAGAAGACGGCGATCGTGCGTATCGAGCAGCTCTCGCCGATGCCGGCCGACGAGATCAACGATCTCTTCGACACCTATCCGAATCTGCGCTCGCTCGTGTGGGTCCAGGAAGAGCCCAAGAATATGGGCGCGCGCGCGTACGCACGCCGCCGTCTGCTTGAGCGGCTGCGCAAGGCGCTCGACATCGACTATGCGGGCCGCGGCTACCGCGCGTCGCCGTCCGAGGGCTATCCGGGCGCGCATGCGGTCGAGCAGGAACGCGTGATCGAGCTGGCTCTGACGGAATGAACGAGACGAAGCGCACGCAGGGGTTTCTCTTTGCCGGAGCGTCGCTGTGCTTCGCGGTCGTCGCGGTCATGCGTTTCGTGCGGTCGGACGGAAGCGGTGATACGCGGTTCCTCGCGATGCTCTCCGGCATCGCCGCGGTGCTCTTCGCCGTCAGCGCGTACCGCGCGTTTCGTAATGCCCGCTGACAAGCGCGCCGCGGGCGAAAAGCTGCTGCGGCTCGTCGACGGCGACGCGGTGGCCGACAACCTGCTCGCCGCCTACGATGCGATCGCCCCCGACTTCTCGCGCTATCTCGTCGAGTTTGCGTTCGGCGAGATCTACGCGCGCAAGGGCGATCTTCGCCAACGCGAGATCGTCGCCATCGCATCGCTTGCCACGATGGGCGGATGCGACGCGCAACTCGAGACGCACGTCCACGGCGCCTTCAACGTCGGCCTGACGCAAGCCGAGGTCGTCGAGACCGTGATGACGCTGATCCCCTACATCGGCTTTCCGAAAGCGCTCAACGCGATGGCGATCGTCAAGAAAGTCGTCGAGAAGAGGCAGCCCAAGCCCTAACTGCCTCCCATGAGTTTCATGGAGAAGTAGCTCCACTCGAGTGCGCTGGTGTGGGCGCTTTCCTTGAGGTTGGCGCCGGAGCCGTGGCCGCCTTCGGTGACTTCGTAGAAGAGATACGGCACCTGCATCGAGCCGAGTTTGGCCGCGAATTTGCGCGCGTGCTCGGGGCCGACGCGGTCGTCTTTGGTGGTCGTCCAAATCAGCGGTTCGGGATAGGCCGTTCCGGCGTGGAGATTATTGTACGGCGAGATCGACGCGAGAAACGCGCGCTCTTGCGGGATCGACACGCTACCGTACTCGCCGACCCACGATGCGCCGGCCTCGATCTTCTCGAAGCGCAGCATATCGAGCAGCGGAACTTGGATGTCGACGGCGTTCCACGCTTCGGGGTGCTGCGTGAACTCCACGCCCATCAGCAAGCCGCCGTTCGAGCCGCCCATGATGCCGAGGTGCCGCGGCGTCGTCACCTTGCTCGCAACCAGGTCTTGCGCGACCGCGTAGAAATCGTCGTAGATGCGCTGGCGGTGCGTCTTGAGCCCGGCTTCGTGCCAGGCAGGGCCGAACTCGCCGCCGCCGCGGATGTTGGCCAGCACGTACACGCCGCCGCGCTCGAGCCAGAGCTTTCCGAGGATGCCCGAATACGAGGGCGTCAGCGAGACCTGGAACCCGCCGTAGGCGTAGAGCACGGTCGGGTTCGTGCCGTCGTACACCATGTTTCTCGGATGGATGATGAAGTACGGGATCTTCGTGCCGTCCTTCGAGGTGGCTTCGTGCTGCTCGACGACGTCCTTGGACGCATCGAAGCGCGGCGGCAACTGTTTGATCTGCTGCAGCGCGGTGGTCGATGCATCTGCCGTGTAGAGCGTCGTCGGTGCGAGAAAGCCGGTGACGCCGACGTACGCACGATCGTTGCGAAGACTGCTGTCGCTCAAAAAGATACTGGAGTTGTCGGGAAGATCGAAGCGCCGCTTCGTCCAGCCGGCACCCGACGGAGTGTATGCCCACAGCCGCCCGCGGACGTTTTCGTAGGTGACGACCAAGAGCGTGTGCTTGGTCGTCGAGACGCTTTCGACCGATTCGCGCGGCCCCGGCGCGTAGACGAGCGAGGGATGCAGATGCTCCGGGTCCGCGATCACCGCGGAGAGCGGCATCGAAACGAGCGAGCCCTGCGTGAAGGTGGTGCCGTCGACGGCCCAATCTTGGTCGAGCTTTACGATCACGCGGCCCGCCATGAGTCCTTGCAACGAGCTCTTCTCCGGAAGCGCGGTCTTTTTCAAGCCGTGCGGCGTATCGATCCACGTCTCGTTGGTAAAGAACGTCACGCCGCGAATGACGAACGTGGCGTGGTGCCCGTCGCCGTCGAACGCGGTGAAACCCTGGACCGAGATGTCGCTCTTCTGTCCGCGGAAGATTTCGGTTGCTGCCGTGAGGGCTTGACCGCGACGCAAGCGTTTGACGACGTACGGGTAACCCGATGCGGTAAGCTCGCCCGGCGCCCACTCGCGCGAGACCAGCAGCGTGTTCTCGTTCTCCCACGCGACGTTCTGCTTGCCGCGCGGCAGCACGAACCCGTCTTTCACGAACGTACCGGTTGCGAGGTCGAACTCGCGAACCGTGCGCGCATCTTCGCCGCCGTCGGAGAGTTCGATCAGGCAGCGGTCCTCACGCGGATAGACGCAGTCGGCACCCTCCCAGACCCAGTTCGCGTGTTCGCTCGTCGCGAGGGCGTCGAGATCGAGCACCGTGGACCATTGGGGCTGTTCGCTCGCGTAGCTCGCGGGCGTCGTGCGCCGCCAGATGCCGCGCACGTGCGTCTCGTCCTGCCAGAAATTATAGATGCTCGTGCCGATCGAACTCGGATACGGAATGCGGTCCTTCGATTGGTTGATCGCGAGCGCATCCGCGTAGAGTCCGGCGTACTCCGGCTGTTTCTCGAGGACGCCGAGCGTCTTGGCGTTCTCGTTCTGCACCCACTCCATCGCCTTCGCGCCGTGTACGTCTTCCAGCCACAGAAACGGATCGGCATCGCCGGCTCCGGTCGCCGGAGGCTGCGCGACGGTGGTTTGCGCGGCGCCCGCGCCGTCGGCAATCGCGCGCGGACCGGCAGAGAAAACGAGGGCGACCGGCAGCAGTGCGCTGCCGACCAAGCGGAGGATTCGGCTCACGATGAAGTCTCCCGTCGAGGTGAAATTGAACGCATGATTGTACGGGACGGCGAGGCCCGCCTTTCGCCGGTAGCCAAGATCACCGCAGGAGGAACACACCATGCCGGCTTTTCGCGATACTCAGCATGCCGCCGATGTTTTGGGCGGATTTTTCAAACATGAAGCGGCCACGGACACGACCGGGATGTTCGCGGGCAGCGGTGTCGTCATCGCCTACAAGTTGACCGATCCTGACGTCCGCGTCGTGCTCGACGCGAGCCAAGCGCCTGCGCCGAACGCCGGGTTTCGCGTCTGGGTCAACGATCCGGGAGCACCCGAGCCGCAGGTCGAGTTTCTGCTCGATGCCGACACGTTCGACAAGCTCTACCTGGGCGAAGCGCAGCCGATGGTTCTGATGATGACCGGCAAGGTCAAAGCCAAAGGCGACGTAACCGCAGCGATGAAGCTGCTGCCGGCGATGGCGCGCGCGATTCCGCACTATAAAGAATACCGGAAGACGCACTGACGCGATGCCGTCACCCATGAGGACCTGCCGGGCGCGGCGGTTCTCGTGCTATCGAACGCGCGCTTGGTCCGTGCTCAACCTGTACCGGGCCAAGAACCTCGTGCGGGAGCGAGCGACGCCATGAGCTCTTCGACCGACGTCGCGACCGCGAAGAGCGCGCGCGTGCGCGTCGAGACGAAGCCCTCGTCTTGCATGCGGTCGTAGAACGCGAGCAGCGCGTCGTAATAGCCGAACGCGTTGAGCAGCACGATCGGCTTGTCGTGAAGGCGCAGTTGCCGCCAGGTGAGGATCTCGTGGAACTCATCCATCGTTCCGAAACCTCCCGGCAGCGCGACGAAGCCGTCGGAAAGATCGGCCATCAACGCCTTGCGCTCGTGCATGTTCTCGACGACGTGGAGAACGCTGAGTCCGTCGTGAGCGACCTCGGCGGTTGCAAGAGCGTTGGGAATCACCCCGATCACTTCACCGCCCGCCTCGCGCGCGGCGTCCGCAACGACGCCCATCAACCCGACGCGCCCGCCGCCGAACACGATCCCGTAGCCGGCTGCCACGATACGCTGCGCCGCCGCTGCGGCAAGATCGGCAAAGCGTGGATCGCGGCCGGTGTTTGCGCCGCAGAAGATGCATAGGCGAGGCATGGCGAAGGTGAATTGTATGCCCAAGCCCCCGATGCCCTCCGACGGCGTAATCCGCGTGGCGCGCGAGCGCCGTCGCGCCAGCGTGGTCAGCATCGTTCACGGTTTGGCGCCCGCCGAAACCGACGATACCGCCAAGGCGCTCAAGCGATATTGCGGCACCGGCGGCACCAGTAAGGACGGCCTGGTCGAGATCCAAGGCGACCATCGCGACAAGATCGTCGCGTGGTTTCTGGCGCAAGGGCGTAAGGCAAAGATTGCCGGCGGGTAAGGAGATTCCGGGTCCGGGACTGCTCGAGAGCACGCGCCGGCTCTATCCGTTTCCGTTTCAAGCGCTCCCATCGTTCTTGTGCGAGCTTACCGACCGCTACGGCGACATCGCCGCCTTCCGGCTCCCGGGACGTCGCCTCATCGTTGCGAATCACCCGCAGCAGATTCGCGACGTGCTCGTCACGCAACAGGACGCGTTCGTCAAATCGCCCGGAACGCGCACGTTGCGGCTGATCGTCGGCGACGGTCTGCTGACCAGCGAAGAGCCGCACCACCGCATCATGCGGCGCATCGTGCAGCCCGCGTTCCACCGCCCGCGCATCGAGAACTACGCGCGTACGATGCGCGAGCTCACGCTGGAGTGGGCGGCGGCTCGCGCCGACGGCGAGCGGTTCGATCTGCATGCGGCGATGAGCGAGCTCACGTTTACGGTTGCCTGCCAAACGCTCTTCGGCACGGATACCTCGTCGCAAGCCGACGACGTGCGCGACGCCCTGCATGCACTGCTCGAAGGGTATTCGCACGCGGTCGGCCCGATCGGCGCGGTGCTGCGCGCCGTCGGGCTGTTGCCGGGCTCGCGCGCGATCGACGCCGCAACGCGCAAGCTCGACGGCATCATCGACGCCCTGATCGGCGCGCGCCGCGCGCACCCGTCGGCTCGCACCGACGCGCTCTCGCTGCTGCTCGCCGCCGAAGACGATCTCACCGGTCAACGTCTTACCGATCGCGAGCTGCGCGACGAAGCCAAGACGCTGATGCTCGCCGGTCATGCCACCACCGCAAACGCGCTGGTGTGGACGCTGGTGCTGCTCGCGCAGCATCCGGAGATTCAGGCGCGCATGCTCGCCGAGATCGATGCCGCGAACGAAGGCGACCCGCCGTTCGCCTTCGTCGAATCACTGCCGTTCACGCGGCGCGTCCTTCGCGAGGCGATGCGTTTGTATCCGCCCGCGTGGCTGATCGGTCGGGAGTCGACGCGGGCCGTCGAGCTCGCCGGCGGATATCGCCTGGCGGCGCGAACCACCGTCTTCATCTGTCCGCTCGCGCTGCATCGGCGAAGTGCGTTCTATCCGGAGCCGCTGCGTTTCGATCCGGACCGTTGGGAGCGCGATGACGTTCCCGCATTTGCGTACGTGCCGTTCGGCGGCGGCGCGCGCCGCTGCCTGGGCGAGGAGTTCGCGTTGACGGAAGCGACGCTCGTCCTCGCCACGCTCGGCCGGCGCATGCGCTTCGAGCTGGAGGGCGATCCGCCGCAGAGCGAAGCGCTGGTGACGTTGCGCCCGAAGGGCGCGGTTCCGGTGCGCGCCGCGCTGCGCTAGCCGCGCAGAAATGAGACGAGCCCCGGCGATTGCCGGGGCTCGTTCGTCAGCAACCCGTGTTGCTTAGTGGCGTGACAGGATACTCGCCAGCGTCTTCTGCTTGAGAAGCGGCAGCGAATCCGGGCACGCTGCGGTCGCGCCGGCGGCGGCGGGAACTTGCCCGCACGCAGCCGCCGAGATCGTGATGTTGTCGCCCGCGCCGGACGCACCGTTGGCTCCGGTGTAGGCCGGGTTCGGGGTGCCTGCGCTCTTCGTGTAGGCAAGCTCGGCGAGCGGATAGTCCGCACCGACCGTCTGCACGACGACTTCGTCGCCGGGGCAGATCGACCACGTTCCCTGCGGGCCGAGTTTATCGGTCAGCGTGAGCGTGCCGGTCGCCGTGGCTTCGAGGCTGTAGTAGAGCGGCGTCCCTTGCGACGCGCCGTTTGCGTTGGCGGAGGCGCAGGAGATGCCGGGCGGCGTTGCCGTCGACGGGCCGTAATCTACGACCTGAACGACCGCTTCGGTCGCGCCGGTGGGCAGCGTGAAGGCCAGCGTTCCGCCGCCCGTTCCGTCGAACGTGAGCGCCGGAGCCGTTGCCGTGCCGAGCGAGGTCGGCGTGTTCAGCGTGTACGTCTGCGACGTCGAAGGCGCACCGGCCGTCGTCGTCGGGATCGTCACGTTGAGCGTGTAGCCGCCCGCCGCGGGAGTGACGCCTGCGAAGACGTCGATGCCCAGTTCGGCGCCGGAGACGCCCTTCTGGTAGTTCGGGTTGCCGACGATCGACTGGCCGTTGCCGGCGACGTCGAACTGCGGCGGTCCGCCCCACGGCACGAACGAGTTCGCAGCCGTGCCGGCGAAATCGCCCGCGTAGAGCGGCACCGGGTACGGAACGAACGTGTACGGGACGCCGGGGGAACCGGCGCCGCCGCAGGCCGCGTTCGACGCGGGGCCCTGGTAGTTGAAGGGCTCGATGCCCAGACCGAAGACGCCGCCCGACTGCCCGAAGGTCGTCGTCGGCGCTCCGGCTGCCTGCGGGCTCTGCGAGGTCGAGGTCATCGACTTACCGCCGACCTCCGACGTCGCGGCGCCCGTGAGGACGGTCGAGAGGCAGTCGCCCCCCGGTCCCTTGCCGGTGCCTGCCGGAGCCGGCAGTGCTGCCGGAACCGAGAGGCTGATCGTGTTGACGAGCGTGCCGCTGCCGCCCGGGTCCTGCGACCCGGCCGGTTGGCGGTACGTTGCTACGACGTTGAGCCCGGCGTTGGGCGTGCCGTAGAGATTGGCCGTGCCGACCGCAAACTGCAGCACGTTGTTGCTGACCGGTGCGACGTTCGGCGGATTCGGCGACGAGGTGCCGCCGCTGGCGCCGCAGCCCGCGAGGCCATACGAGGCAACGACGCCTGCGATGAGGAGCCTATGCATGTTGTTCATTGATTAGATTGACCTCTGGAAGAAGACGTGGAACCCGAACGGATTCAACGGCGCGATCGACGGACCGGCGTTGAAGTTACCGTTGCTGAGCACGTACGCGCCGTTCTTGAACGCGAACGTCGAGTACGGCAGTTGCGCCGCGCAGTTGTAGGTTGCCGAGATCGGCACCTGCAGCTGGCATGGATTCCACCCGGTCTGCGGACCGCCAAGGCCCGTTGCAACCGGCTGGTAGAACGTGTTCGGCGCGGGCACCGAGCTCACGAAACCGTTCCCGAACAGATTGAAGAACTGGATGCCGAACGTATTCTGGCCCTTCTTCAGCTGCACGGTGAGGTTGGCTTCGAGATTCGGGTGCGAGAGGATGCCGCCGTTTGCGGCCGTCCCGTTCGTTCCGCGCGTCGCGGCGATGTTCGGGTTGAAGATCGATCCCGGGTTGGCAGGGTCGACGTAGTTCGTCGAACCGGCCGCGCCGCCGAGACCGCCGATGCCCAGCAGCGGCGAGCTGTCTTGCGTGTTCGTCCACGTCGTCAGGTTGGCTTGCGGGATATTCGCGTAGGAAACCGCGCCACCGTATCCGTTGATCTGCTCGGCGATAAGATTGCCGACCGAGTACGGGTAGCCGATGTCGTAGTGAAGCTGCGGAATGATCTGCAGGCCGTTCTTGAAGTTCTCCTGCGCGCCGATTTGAATCACGAACGGTGAAACGTAGCCGGCACGGTAGAGGTTCCCGAGCGTCAGCGTCGCGAGCGTCACCTGCGGAACCGAGGTTTCAGCCTGTGAGAGCGGCGGCGTGGAGCTCAAGACGTTCTGGTAGGTCATCGAGAGGAAGCCCGAGAGACCGACCGCCTTCTCCGGCGTGTTGAGTTCGAACTCAGCGCCGGTCGTGCGGTTCAGCCCCAGGTTGGCCGTTTCGAAGATGCCCAGGATCGGGTTGAGGTTGACGGCGGCCGGAATATCGTTACCGATCTTGCGGAAGCCGGTGATGCGCGCGCCCCAGCCGTTCTTGAACTGGTGCGAGTACGTCAGGTCGTAGTTGTTGTAGATCGACGGCAGCGTGTTGCCGGCGTCGGGGTACTCGATGTCGTTGTTCCAGTAGAGCTGTTGCACGTACAGGGTGCAGCCGGGCTTGCCGACCGGAACCGAGACGATGTTGGCGTTTGCCGGAGCAGAGCCCGGACGGCAACCCGGACCGTTCGGATTGGCGGGGATTCCCAAGAAATTGCTCAGGCCCGTCATGTTGAACGGCGTACCGGAGTCCTGCGCGTTCGAGAAGACCGCCGAACGGCCGTAGCCGAAACGCAGCGAGTCGTTGCGATCGAGCTGGTACGAGATCGAGATACGGGGTTCGGTCTCGCTCGGATAGAGCACGGAGCTCGTCCAGAAGCTCGGCGGAACGTCGAACGGATTCGCGCCCGGCAAGCCGGCCACGCCGAGCGTGTTCAGCTGGTTTTGCCAGTGTTCGTTCTGGCCTTCTTGACGCACGCCGAAGTCGACGTGCAGCTTATCGCTGGCTTCCCACTGGAAGCGGATGCCGTAGCCCCAGTTCTGGAACTGAGCCTGCTGGAAGCCGATGCCCCAGTTCGGGAGCTGTCCGGCGATGCCGAGCGAGCTTGCGCAGCCGGCCGCGAATTGCGAGAACGGCGCCCCGCCGTTGCCGTTGCAGAGGTAGCCGACCGGAAGACCGGTCGACGCCGCCGCGTTGGCACCGACGAAGTCGGGCACGAAGCCGCCCAGGCCGAAGTACGTAAGCGCGGGTTGCTGGCCGTCCCAGACCGGGCGGATGTTATCGTACGAGCCGTCGAGCGTAACCGTCAGGTTCGTGCCGAACTGCTTGGTGAGGTCGGCGATGAAGCCCGACTGCGGGCCGCCGATGGCGCCCCACGCCGGGTTCGGGATGCCCGAGCCGTACGCGCCTTGCACGTAGCTGCTGTCGGTGTACGAGTACTGCGCCCAGTTGAAGTACTTGATCGCGAGGTACGTCGTTGCGTTCAGGCTGTTGTCGTATTCGAGTTTGAGCAAGCGCGTCTGAATCGAATCCGCAACCTGCGACCCCGACGGCGTGATGTTCGTCGACGGCGTGTAGTTGTTCAGCGGCGTAAGCGCGGCGACTTGGTTGGGCGTGAAAGCGCCCGTGCCGCCGAAGGCCGGTACGATCGCACCGTTGAGGAAGCCGCTCCAGTAGCCGTTGAAGATGCTGCCCGGATACGGGTAGTAGTAGCCGAACGGCGTACCGTTCGGGCCGTACGAGATCGCCGAGATGTTCGTGTAGAGACCCTGCAGCGATTCGTGGTTGTTCTTACCGAAGCGGTAGACCAGGTTTTCGACGAACTGGTTGTTCGCTTGACGCGTCGTGGTGAACGCATCGAGGTACTGGTCTTGCGGGTCGAAGCGGTATCCGGTCGGCGGGTAGCCGTTCTGTCCGCTAAACGCCGCGTATTCCGACCAGCGGTTGTTCGGCGTCGAGAAACCGTAGTTCGCCGAGAACTGGTGGAAATAGTACGGACCGCCGGCTTCGAAGTCGACGGTGCCCGAGCCCGAGCCCGAGCCGCGAAGCGGAATGACGTTGACCACGCCGGAGCCGACGTTGCCTTGCGTCGCGTCGCCCGCGCCTTCGACGATCTGCACGGAGCCGATGCCGTTGGCAAGACCCGGCGAACCGTTGAAGCCGTAGAACGGCTCTTTGAACGGAATGCCGTCGTACTGATAGCCGACTTCCGTCGCGGCGCCGCCGCGAATCGTCACGGTGCCCGCGTTCGTGAGCGTCACGCCGGGGACCGAGAGGAAGATCGCGTTTTCGTTGGTCGACGCGGCGTTACCGGTCGCTTGAACGATCTGCGCACCGGAGACGGTGTACTGATCGATCGTTTGCGTCGGCTGGAACGCGCTGCCCGTGATGCGCGAATGCGTCGTCGCGATCGTCTTGAGCGACGGTACCATGGCGACGGTTCCGACCGTGTCGGTTTCGTCGCCGAACACCGGCACGCCGGTGAGGTTTTGCGTCTCGTGCCCGGTCGCTTCGATCGTGACCGTATAGCTGTCGACGCTCATGCCGAGGATTACGAAGAATCCTTTGGCGTCCGTGGTGGCGGTGTAATTACCGCTGCCTGATTTTGCACTGATGTGTGCCCCGGCGATCGGCGCTTTGGTTTGCGCGTCGACGATCGTTCCATTGAGGTTACCGAACTGGCCGCCGGCTGCGAAAGCCGGCGCCGTTACGGAAGCCAGAATGGAGAGGGCAACTACGACTGCCGCAAAGCAGCGTAGCAACGAGAACTTCGTTCTCGAAGTGAGTCTAAGGCCCATATATCCTCCACTGGATAGGGATTAAGCCCGTCTCGTTTTCTTGATAAATCCTTAACGGGCCGTCCGGCTCTTTACAGCCGTTTGGGATTGCTTCCCTCTAGAACAGCGCGAAAAAAGCGACGTTTGTGACCGTCCGGGGGGTATCGGGAACCTCCCAAGGTATCTCCTCATCCACTCGCTCGGTGGAGGCGTACTCTCGGCATGAACAAGCAGATCGCCGCTCTTGCGGCCGCACTCATCATGGTTGCTCGCGCCCAAATCACGATCGCAAGCGCGATCGCGGTCGACACCGCCGCGCATACCGTCACCCTTCCTCTTTTCAAGGGCACCGAAGAGGGTAAGACGGTGTGGTATATCCTCACCGACGCGTCGGACGCCGCGGTGGCGAAGCGGTTTGGGCTCAATTTTTCCCCGAATTTGGCCCAAATCGGCGACGCAGCGATCCAAAAGGCCACGCGCAACTCGGACGGGACGTACACGTTCGCCGGTGCGCCTACGTTTAAGCCCGCCCGTACCTACGTCGCAAGCGCGAGCGGGTTTCCGCCCGCTTCCGCAACTCCGGGAGGCAAGGCAGACCCGGAATACTCGCCGTTCGTGCGTGCGGAAGGCATCGCCGGCGTGCTCGACGCCCCGATCGTCGCCACCGGCGACGGGCCCTTCGACGTCACCACGCATACCAACACCGAGGATCGCGTGATCGCGATCGATCCGGTGAAGAAGACGGTCACGCTCGTGCTGGCGCGCGGCTTCTTCAATGGGAAGCCGGTCTACTATCTGAGCACCGAGGCGTCCGACCCGGTTGCCTCGAGCGTCGAACGCGCCACCTATGCACCGCTGCTGGCCAAGGCCTCGGCCGCCGGGGAGATCCCGATCGGCGTGATTGCCGACGGGCCGCAGACGGGGCCGGCGCCGCAGGGGCTGGCCTACCTGGCGCTGCGCACGCCGCTGGGGACGGACGCCACGGCCGCCAACGCGGCGACGATCATGTCGTCCTTCAACGTGCTCTCGCTGGCACCCGACCTCGGCCACCCCTACGCGACCAACGGCTACTCACCGCTCTGGAGCGTCTCGGTCGTGGGCGCGAAGCAGAGCAAGCGTCTTACCAGCTTCGGCCAGGTGGCGCCGATCTCCAAGCCGGCGGGCTTCGTCGTGAACTGTCCCGTCGTCGCGTACGGAGACGACAGCGGCTACTAACTAAAATATTAGTTGACAGCGGGGCCGGCGTCCGGTATTCTGCTCTTAAAGAATTAGGAGAAGGAGCCGAAACGCATGCCCCGCCGTAAATCGCCGACCCTGACCGAAGCCGAACTCAAAGTGATGGAGGTGCTCTGGCGCCTCGAACGCGCCACCGTTGCCGAGGTCACGGAGGCGCTGCCGCCGCCCCCGATCGCGTACAACAGCGTGCTCACCACGCTGCGCATCCTCGAGCAGAAGGGGCACGTCGCGCACGAAGAAGCGGGGCGCGCCTTCGTGTACCGCCCGCTGATCGCTCGCGAAGTCGCCGCGCAAAGCGCGGTCAAGAACGTCGTCGAGCGCTTCTTCGGAAATAAATCGAGCGAGCTCGCGCTCCGTTTGATCGAGTCGGAACGCCCGTCGCAAGACGAGCTCGCGCAGCTGCGCTCGCTGATCGAACGGTACGAGGAGCGCTAGGCCATGACCGACCATCTGATCGACGTCATCGCCCGCACCACCGTCGTGGTGCTGCTCAACGGCTTGTGGCAAGCTCTCGTCATCGCCGGCGTCACGTGGCTCGCGCTGCGCCTCTCCCCCAAAGTCAACGCCTCGACGCGGTACGCGGCGTGGACGCTCGCGCTGATTGCCTCGCTCGTCCTCCCGCTCCTGACGAGCGCGACGCACGTCGTATACGAAACGTCGGCCGAAAAGGCGCAATCGCAAACGCTTCCCGCGCATCGAACGGCGGCGAAACCACCCGCGGCGCAGGTGTCGGCAGCCGCGCGGCCGCAGCAGACGAGCGCGCAGTCCGTCGCGCTGCCGCAGGTGCCGAACCTGCGCGTCGCGCCGCCCGCGATCCTCGTAATCGCGCTCTTCGCCCTGTGGGCGCTTGCCGCGCTGGCGCTCGTCGTGCGGCTCGCGGTCGCGCTCTTCCGCTTGGAAAAACTCAAACACGACTCGCTCCCGCTGCGCATGGAGTACCGCGAGCAACTCGTGAAGTACCAGCATGTGAGCGCGCAGCAGCGCGACGTGCGTATCTGCGTTACCGAAGGCATCGAAGTTCCGGTCGCGGTCGGGTTGTTCGATGCGATGGTGCTCCTGCCGCAGCATCTGCTCGACACGCTCGAAGCCGGTGAGATCGATCAGATCAGCCTGCACGAGCTGGCGCATTTGCTGCGTCATGACGACTGGACCAACGGTCTGCAACGCGTGGTCAGCGCCCTGCTCTTCTTCAACCCGGCGGTCTGGTTCATCGCGCGCCAGATGGATATCGAACGCGAGGTCGCGTGCGACGACTACGTGCTCGAACTGACCGGCGCGGTGCGCTCCTACGCCTTCTGCCTCACGAAGATGGCCGAGATGACCGCGTGGCCGCACCAGCCGCTCGCCGCGCCCGGCGTGTTCATCACGCGCAAGAACATCTCGATCCGCATCGAACGTCTGCTCCGCACCGGCCGCGCGATCTCGTCGTCGATCTCGCCCGCAACGGCGGTCGCCGTGCTCGCAGGGCTGGCGATGGTCTTTGCGATCGCTCGCGCCGTCACACCGGTCGTGGCCTTCGCTCTGCCCGTTGCGCCGACGCCGGTACCGGTGGCCGAGGCGTCGACTCCGCCCAAACCCGCGCACCCGTCGACGCCCGCAAAGCCCGCCGCGGCGAAGGCGCCCGCGACGGCGGAGCCCGCCGCGAGCGCCGCGCCGCCGATACACACGCACTCCGAGTCCATCGTGCATCCCGGCGTAACGGCGAAACCCCGCGTCGTCTCCGTGGCCGTACCTGCGGTCAGCGTACCGCCGGTCATGGTTCCCGGCGTCAACGTGCCCCCGGTTCGCGTCGCGGTCGATACCGCCGTCGCATCGACGACGGGACTGAATTGCAGCGGCTGCGACTTCAGCCGCGGGCAGCTTGCCGGTAAGGATTTCAGCAGCAGCAATCTGAGCGGCAGCGATTTCGAAGGAGCCGATCTGCACGGCGCGCGCTTTACCAACGCAAACGTCAGCGGTGCGAACTTTGCGCACGCCAACCTTCGCGGCGTGAACTTCAACGGCGCGAACATGACCGGTTGCGATTTGGACGGTGCCGACACCACCGGCGCGAACTTCGACGGCGCGAACATGAGCGGCTGTTCGTTCGATGCGCATAAACTCTCACCCGACCAGTCGCGCTTCTTCCTCGAACACTGCACCGGCTGCGACTTCACCGGCGGCCGTTTCGACGGGATGAACCTGCGGCGGCTGCACGTGACCGGCGTCGACATGACGCACGCGAGTTTTCGCAATGCCGATCTCACCGGCTCCGAGTTCACGGGAATCGACTTCTCCGGAGCCGACTTCACGGGGGCCATTCTGAACGGCGCGACCTTCCGAGGGTGCGACTTCAGCGGCGCCAACTTGCGGTCCGTCGATCTCTCGCACGTGAACTTCGTCGGAAGTTCGCTCAGCGGCGCCATCATGAACCGCTAGCGCGATAACCTCACAACCACCCGTTCCCTGCGGCGCGAAGGCGCGCCCCGGGCATCCTCTTGCACGAATGTCACCGATTAGGAGAACCCCGATGCGTACGACCGTCCTTACCCTCGCCCTCGCCGGAGCGGTCATTCTGACCGCAGGCGCACCGCCTCCGGCCGCCGCCGCGGGCATCCCTCAGCGCTGCGTTGGCTGTGACTTCGCCCACGTGAACTTCCACGGCGCCGATTTGCATCGGGTTGATTACGTCGGCGTCGACTTCGCCTACGCGGATCTTTCGAACGCGAACCTTCAGTCGGCCCGCGTGACCGGCGGCGATTTTGCGCATGCCGATTTGCACGGCGCGAAGCTGCAGCGCGCGCAGTTCACCGGCGCCGATCTGCTCGATGCGAATCTGAGCGGAGCGGACGCGAGCGGTGCGAGCTTCGTCGGCGGGCAATTCCACGAAGCCGATCTTACGAACGCCCGCTTCGACTCCGTCGAGTTGGTCGGTGCCGACATGCGCGGCGCGAATCTCTCGGGCGCGAGCTTCCAGAACGCCTCGTTCTGCTGGCGTGACAACGACGACGGCGAGCGCCGCGTCGGCTGTGTCGACCTGCGCGGCGCGAAGGTCGATCGCGCGGACTTTCGCGGCGCGCTGCTCTGCGAAGGCCACCACGACGGCGACCGCACTTGCGCGCCGGTCGACGCCGCGACGCTACGCGAGTATACGCACAATGATCTGCAAGGAGCGGTGCTGCCGTGATCTCATTGATCGTTGCCGCGATCGCCACGCTGAGCGTGCCCGTCGTCAAGGATCCGCCGGCTCTGGTCGCGATAGCTTCGACCGCACCGTGGCACGAGCCCGTCGCACTCAAGCGCGACGTCGTCCACGGCCGCGCCGCCAGCGAACCGACGCTCGTGACGACCGAGACCGACGGGCAGTTTCTCTACGTGCGCTTCGTCGTTACGCAAAGCGAGCCGATCACCGCAACCCAGCACAGCGACGACGTCGGCCAGGGAAGCGACGACATGGTGTGGGTCGATCTGTGGCCGAACGGCACGAGCGGATACTCGTACTCATTTTATGCGACCCCGAACGGCACGCACTACGAGTATTCGTCGGAGAACACCGCCTTCGCTCCGCAATGGAAGTCCGAAGGCGAAACCACGAAGGACGGCTACGTCGTAACGATGGCCATTCCGCTCAAGGTCGTCCGCGGCGCGCACGCCGGAACGTGGAAGATGCAGTTCGTGCGCTCCACCCACGCGACCGGCGAGCAGGACGTGTGGTCGTACGACGAGTCGCAAACCAATCCCGACGACGTCTCGCGGGCCGGAAGCGTCGAGATGCAACTTGCGGCGGGAACCGCGCCGCCGCGTCCGGCGCCGCGCGCGGCGTTGTACGCCCTCGCGCAGAGCACGACGCCCGCGTACGGCGGCAACACCTCGCGCGTCGGTGCCGACGTATCGATTCCGATCACGCCGACGGCTTCGTTCTTCTCGACATTCCACCCGGATTATTCCAACGTCGAGCTCGATCAGCAGTCGATCTCGCCGACCGTCTACCAGCGCATCTACAGCGAGGTCCGGCCGTTCTTCACCCAAGCCGGCAACTTCTACGGGAACTTCAACTGCGACGCGTGCCCGACGTATAAGACGATCCTCTATACCCCGTCGATTCCGACGCCGAGTCAGGGCTACGCGATCGAAGGCAAGCAGGGACAGTTCGGATTTGCCGGATTCGACGCGATCGGTGACCAGCGCACGGATCTGGGGAGCGCATTGAACTGGTCTTCACCCGACACGCATTGGTACGCGTCGTACAATCGCGCGCAGGCCAATCTCACCGATCTGCACGATGTCGCGCAGGAGATCGGGACGAACTGGAACGACGGCAAGCGCTGGAGCGCGTACGTGAACGCGGGCAGTGAGACCGGCACCGACGTAAGCGACCCGTCGCAGGCCAAGTTCATCGACGCGGGCGCCGGCTGGGGCGACCCGCACACCGGGGTGTATGCGTCGATCCGCAACGTCGGCGCGCAGTTCGATCCGTACGACGGCTTCAACGGACATCCGGGAATCGCGGGTTACGGCATCTATGCGGCGCATATCTGGAACCCCGCCGGAAACAGCAAGATCGCCGCCTTCGGCGTTTCGGGATTCCTCGATCGCTATCAGGGGCCGCAGTACGGCCAGGCACAGAGCGATAACTCGTTGCTGGTCGACCTGCTCACGAAGAGCGCGTGGGACTTCCAGGTGTTCTCCGGATCGAACTACTGGCGCTTCGGCCAGACGCTCACGCCGATCTCCCAGAACGCCGGCTTTCAGATTACGTATCACAGCGGCCTCGTGACCGACAACCCCGGAAACTTCCCGAACCACGGCGCATCGGCGACGCCGACGCAGATCAACTACTCCACCGGCCGCTATGGGGACGGACGGCTCGACACCTGGTTTCGCTCGACGACGATGCGCGTCGGCAATCGTGGCGCGCTCTCGCTCTCGGTCGACGACACCGCCCAGTGGATGTATGGAAAGACCGCCGACAACATTCAGTGGTTCGACAGCGTGAGTTATTCGTATCAAGTCAATCGCAGCTCGTCGTTCGCGATCGGCGTTCGCCGGGTGATCGGCTATCCGCCGCAGCCCAACGGCGGCGGCAATTGCGAAGGCGTGTGCTCGAACGTCTCGCTGGCCTATCACCTGCGGGTTCGCGACTACGAGTTCTACCTTGCCTACGGCGACCCGAACACGCTCACCACGGTGCCGCAGGGGATCTTCAAGGTGATCTTCTACGGCGGCGCGCAAAAGGGCACGTAAGATGCGTCGTGTGTTAGCTGGTCTGCTTTGCGCGTTCGCGCTGCTCGTATCGCCGGCGTTCGCTGCCGGGACGTCCGCGCCGGACGCGGCCGGACTGCGGGCGGACGCCGCGATCTTGCGCCGAGCCTACGAAGCGATGCACCCGGGGCTCTACCGGTACAACACGCCGGTGCAGATGGACCGACATTTCCAGGAGCTCGACGCGGAGCTTGGCCGCGCGGGCTCGCTGCAGGACGCATTCCTCGCGTTCACGCGGTTCACGGCGACGCTCGAATGCGGCCACTCCTATCCGAACTTCTATAACCAGAGCGACGCCGTGGCGCGCGAGCTCTTTCAGCACCAAGACCGCGTTCCGTTCTATTTCGAATGGCTGAACCGGCGGATGATCGTCACGCGCAACTTCTCGAACGACTCACGCCTGAAGCCCGGAACCGAGATCGTGGAGATAAACGGAACGCCGGCCGGCGCGATCCTGAGCGCGCTGCTTCCGCTCGCGCGAGCCGACGGATCGAACGACGCGAAGCGTATCGATCAGATGGCGGTACGCGGCGATGACCGCTACGAGCCGTTCGATATCTATTTTCCGATGCTCTTTCCGCAGCACTCGGCGACCATGTCGCTCGCGATCCGCACGGCGGCAGGCGAATCGGCGACGGTGACGGCGACCGCGCTGACCTACGAGCAGCGCATCGCGCCGATCGCCGCGAAGCTCGCCGCGACGAACGGAAGCGGGCCGCTGTGGTCGCTGCGATATCTCGATGCGGCGACAGCCTATCTCAAGATGCCCACCTGGGAGACCTATAATTCGAAGTGGGATTGGAAAGCCGACATCGAACGCAGCTTTGCCGATCTGGCGGCGAGACACGCCCGCACGCTGATCGTCGATCTGCGGGGAAATGAAGGCGGCACCGACGTCGGCAACGCGATCCTCGCGCACCTCACCGGCGCGCCGCTGCACCTCGATGCCTACCGCCGTCTCGTACGCTACCGCACGGCGCCTTCGGATCTGCTTCCGTATCTGGACACGTGGGATCCGTCGTTCAAGGATTGGGGCACGGCGGCGGTGCCGTTCGACGAACGCTTCTTCCGGCTCACGAAATACGATGACGATGCCAACGGCGACGTGATCGCGCCGACGGCGCCGCGCTTTAACGGAAGCATGTACGTACTGGTGGATGCGTCGAACAGCTCGGCGACGTTCCAATTCGACGATGCCGTGCAGCGCAATCATCTCGGAACGCTCGTCGGTACGCCGACCGGCGGCAATCAGCGCGGCATCAACGGCGGCGCGTTTTTCTTCATACGCCTGCCGAACTCGGGGCTCGAAGTCGATCTCCCGCTGATCGGAACCTTTCCGGTACAGACGCGGCCCGATGCCGGGCTCACGCCGGACGTGCTGATAGAAAACACCGCTCGCGATATCGCGAGCGGTGCGGATCCGCAACTGCAGGCGGCGCTGGCCGCGCGCTAAGCGAGAACCAGCTCGTCGGCCTGATCGCCGGCCTTTTTGAGCGCTTCGGCGATCATCTGGTCGGCGATCTCCTTGATCGCCCAGCGCGCTTGCGCGTCGGGCGAGAGTTTGTCGATCGGATCGAAGTAGACGAAGGCTTTGCCCTGCTTGACGCTTGGCGCGGTGTAGACGCAGATGCCGTTCTCGCGATCGTAGTAATCGAACGAGTGGATGTCGCGCTTGCCGCCGCCGCCCGGCGCGTCGCAGATGAAGAGGGGCGTGTTGAAGCCGGCCGTGCTCCCGCGCACGAACTTCTCGAGATCGATCGAGGTTTGGATCGTGGTGCGCAGCTCTTCGACGCCCTTGACCATGTCGTGCATGTATACGTAGTACGGGTGGACGTTGATGTATTCGAGGCGCTTGACCAAGCGGTGCATGCGCTCGGGAGTGTCGTTCACGCCGCGGATGAGCACCGACTGGTTGCGCACGAAGATGCCGCGTTCGAACAGCATGCGCATCGCCTTTTCTGTGATCCACGTGATCTCTTCGGGCGCGTTGAAGTGCGTGTGCAGAACGACGTCTTTGCCCATCGTGCGGCCGCGATCGACGATCGCGGTGAGCGCGTCGAGCCATGCCGTATCGGTGATGATCTTCATCGGCATGATCGCGGGGCCTTTGGTGGCAAAGCGCATGCGACGCACGTGCGGGATATCGAGGAGCGCATTGCCGATCAGCGTGATGTTCTTGGCGGGCAATTGATAGGTGTCGCCGCCGGAGATGACGATGTCTTCCAGTTCGGGGCGCTCGCCGATGTACTGGAACGCGTCTTCCCACTGTTTGGGCGTCTTGGCGAGCGAGACCTTATCGACGTTCTCGGTGTCGGGGCCGATGGCGTAGCTGCGCGTGCAGAAGCGGCAATAGACGGGGCACGTGTTGAGCGGAAGGAAGAGCGCCTTATCGACGTACCGGTGGACCAGACCGGGCACCGGCGAGTCGTCTTGCTCGTGCAGCGAGTCCAGCGTGAGCCGCGGATGATCGGGCAGCAGTGCCGAGGCGAGCGGAACGAACTGGCGGCGGATCGGATCGTTGACCGGATCGTTCCAGTCGATCAGCGAGAGCGCGTACGGGGAGACGCGCACGGCCATCGGCGCCTTGCTGAAGCCGGCTTCGACGTCGGCGAAGAATTGCGGCGAGCAGAGGTCTTTGATCGTGGCGAGCAGTTCCTGCGGCGTCTTGACCGCGTTCTTCTGTTGCCAGAGATGATCGAGAAACGTGGCTTCATCGATCTCGCGGTACGCGGGAACGTGGCGCCAGAATTCGCCCTGCTTGAGATTCTTGTATTCAAATTGCGACGGCGCGGCCGGCGGCTTCAGGTGTTTGATCTCGCTCATGACCTCTTCACTTACCCTTCGGCGTACTTGGCGTTGAAATAGGCGTGGATCGGCGGATGGTCGCGCAGCGTCTGCAGCGCGGTGTCGGCATGCCCTTTGGCATATCCGTTGCCGACGATCATCGTGACGTCTTTGCCCACGCCTTCCGCGCCCAGCGCGGCGGCCGTGAACGAGGTCGACATCGAGAAGAAGTACACGACGCCCTCGTCTCTCGTACACAGGATCGAGGAGAGCTCGGTTCCCGGAACGTTGACGCAGTTGATCACGACGTCGGCTAGGCCCGGCGCGATGGCCGCGACGGCTTCGCTCATTTCGAGGGTGTCGCGCGCGTCGGCCACGATGAAGCGGTCGACGTACCCGTGCTCCTGCAGCAGCTTCGCCGCCGGCGTCTCCGCCGAAGGGGCGATGCCGATTACGCGTCCGGCTTGGCCGACGCGCGCCTTGGCCTGCGCGCACGAGAGCATGCCGCTCTTGCCGTCTGCGCCGATGACGACGACCGTCTGCCCCGGCTTGACCAGGCGTTGCACTTGTGCCGGCGCGCCCGCGACGTCGAGGACCGCGAGGGCGACGTTTTCGTCGATGTCGTGCGGCAGTTTCGACCACAGCCCCGATTCGAACAGAATCGCCTTGCCGCGGATCCAGATGCGGCCGGTGGCGACGTCGACGCGAGTGACCGCTTCCACGTGCAGCGGGGTGAGGCTCAGCGAGACGAGCGACGCGATGCGGTCGCCCTGTTTGATATCGATCTTGTCGCGCAGATGCTCGCCGACTTTGAGCACGTAGCCGATGAACATGCCGCCGCTGCCGGTCACCGGGTTGTGCTGCTTCCCGCGCTCGCGCACGATGCCGAGCACGTGCTCGGCGATGCGCTCAGCGTCACCGCCGCATGCGTCCGAGATCTGTTTGAACGAGGCCGAGTCGATGTTGAGCACTTCGACGTCGCAGAGGATCTCGTTCTCCAGCGCAACCGGCGTATTGTCGACCTTCCACGCGCTCTGTGGCATCGCGCCGGGCGGCTCGATGACGCGGTGCGTGCCTAAGGGGTGTAAGGTACGTTCGAACGCGATGCTCATGAAAGAACCGAAATGCCTCCGCGATCGAACGGTGTGGTCAGTACGATCGTCGTCTTGGTGCGTGCCATACCCTTCATCGATTTCAAACGCGCGAGCAGGTCGTCGAGGTGCTGCGTGGAGCGGGTGACGACTTTGCACAGAAACGTCTCCTCGCCGGCGACCGAGTGGACTTCGCAGACTTCCGGCATCTGGCCGAGCAGCGTCGTGAACTCGTCGTACTCGCAGTCGGGCGAGGTGAAACAACTGACGAAGGCAACGAGCTCGAGCCCTAGACGCTTGCCGTCGAGTTGCGCGCTGTAGCTGCGGATCAATCCGCGTGCTTCGAGGCGCTTGACGCGGTCGTGCACGGCCGGAGCCTTGAGTCCGACCAGCGTTCCGAGTTCGGCAAAGGTCGAGCGGGCGTTGCGCTGCAACGCCTCCAGAAGCTGGATGTCGAGTTCGTCGAGTTCGTCGGTGGCAAGTATCATTTGGTCAAAATGCTCGTTTGCCGAAGGTCGTTCGGCGGTTAGACTATAGCACCCGCGATTTGTTCGGTACATTAAGGAGCGACAGAAGGCGGAGGTCGCCGGGGTCAGAACTGGCCCGCGATGCGGCGTCTAGCGGCCCTCATGTGCTTCCTTGGCTTGCTCGCCGGGTGCTCGAAGGCGGGTGCACCCGGCGGTTCGGACCCGGCGGTCATCCATTTTGCGATTGCGGCCGATCCGGCGTCGCTGAACCCCCTGGCGATCGCCCCCGACGCCGCCTCGGTCGAGCTGCAACTGGCGCGGCTCTCGTTCGAGCCCTTCGTCGATCTCGACGCGCGTGGCCGGCCGGTTCCGGCGCTGCTCGACCGGATTCCGACGCGCGAGAACGGCGGGATCTCGGCCGACGGCCGGACGCTCACGTTTCACCTTCGTCCGCAGGCGCGTTGGAGCGACGGGACGCCGGTGACGAGCGGCGACGTCCTGTTCACGCTCCGTGCGATCATGGATCGGGGCAGCGCGGTCCGCTCGACGGAAGGCTACGATCTGGTCGACCGGGCCGTCGCGCTCGATGCGCGCACCGTCCGCTTGCATCTCAAACATGCCTGGGCGCCGGCCGCCACGACGCTGTTTTCGTACGGGGCTCAAGCGCAATTCGTGCTGCCGAGCCGTTCAGGGCCCTTTTCGACGGCCGCGATGGTGGTTGACGGGCCTTATCAGCTCGTGCAGTGGGCGCGCGGCGACCGGCTGACCTACCGGCCGAATCCGCACTACTGGCGCGCAAGCGCGCAGCGTTCGCTCGACGTGCGGATCGTGACCGATCCGTCGACGAACCTGACGATGCTCCAGTCGGGCGAGCTCGATTGGAATCTCATCGCCCCCTCGCAGTATGCGGTTGCGGCGCAGCAACCGCGTATGCGGTTTGCGCTCACGCCGACCGCCGTCGTCGCTGCGCTCGTCTTCAACACCGCGCATGCTCCGCTGAACGACGTGCGCGTTCGCCGCGCGCTCGCGATGGCGGTCGATCGCGGCGGCATCAGCTCGAAGCTCACGCTCGGAAAATACCCCGTCACCAACATGCTGCAGCCGCAATTCTCGTGGGCCTACGACCCCTCGATCCGCCAGCCGGGCTTCGACCCGCACGCGGCCGACGCGGCGCTCGATGCGGCCGGCTGGCGCCGCGGCGCGAACGGCATGCGCCTCAAGAACGGCGCGGCGCTCCGCCTCACCTACGTGCAGTTTCCCGAGTCGAGCACCGGCGTGCGGGTGGCGGCGACGGTCCAGGCGGAACTGCGCGAGCGCGGCATCGAGGTGACGGTCAAGAGCATCAGCAACGCGCAGCTCTTCCTCCCCCATGACGGCATCCTCGCCACGGGGAACTTCGATCTGGCCTACGTGCCCTTCACGATGGGTGCCGATCCCGACGATTCGTTCGTGCTCGCTTGCAACGCGCCGTCGAACTACATGCGCTGGTGCGACCAGCGGGTCGACGCGTTGGAACGCGAGGCGCTCGGTGCGGCCTCCGTCGATACCCGCAAGCGGGACTACGCGGCGATCGGCGGCATCGTCGCCCGGGACGTGCCGTTGCTCTTTCTCTTCAACGCGCGATACGTCTACGCGTATCGCGACCGGCTGAGCGGCTTTGCTCCAAACGCTTTTTTGCCGACATGGAATGCATGGCAGTGGCGTCTATGAGATTCGTGAAGCGATGAAGGCCGAGCGTGTCGCGATCGTCTGCGTACACGGCGTTGCCGCGCATCCCCGCTATGAGTTTCAGGATCAGGTCTCGCGGGAGTTCTGCGATCGACTGAACGAGCGCGCAGGCAAAGAGCTCTGGGCGGTCGACGCGCTCAACCCGGGCGACGTCCTGCAACCGGGCGACCCGTCGCCGCAGCCCACGATCAGCCGCGTGCATCGCGCGAGCGAGGAGAACGCGGCGCAGGCCGGCACGCCCTACTTCGACGTCATCGAAGCCTATTGGAGCCCGCTTTCGAAAGGGCTTACGAACTGGCTGTACGCCGTCAACTGGCTGCTGCGCATCGTCTTCGTGCCGCTCAACACGACGGCGCGGTACCATGCAACGTGGCAGAAGCAATTTTTCGATTACGGCTACATCGGCGCGGCGATGCTCGCGGCCTTCGGTCTGTTCTTCATCTCGCTCTCGGCGTTGTGGACCTCATTCTTGAGCCTGCTCGACGTGACCGGCATCCTCTCGCGCTCGACGACGCCGACCGACGTGCTCAACACCCTCAACGCGAACGTGAGCGTCGTGCAGGGCGTACCGGTCAAGATCGTCGTGTGGCTGATCGTCGGCGTACTCGGTGCGTTCTTGCTCGGCCAAGGGCTGGCCGCGGTAGGCAAGCTGATCCTGCAGCGAAACGCCCTGCGCCGTAACCCCAAGGCGATTTGGCACCGCGTCGTCGCGATCGGCGTGCTGCTCGCGCTCGGCGGCCTCGCGGTGTACGCGATGGCGATCGCGCGCTTCCCGCACGGCGTACTCGGCTGGCAGGGCGTGGGCTTCCTGCTCTTGATCTTCGTCGCGTTCCAACTCGGTTACGCGCTCCTGATCTACTTCATG